>Ga0181574_10005693_pt1 | contig 10615 bp, 7 predicted proteins | sample 101ome_24_FD_145600 | JGI IMG/M metagenome (GOLD analysis project Ga0181574, IMG submission 145600) | Coastal salt marsh microbial communities from the Groves Creek Marsh, Skidaway Island, Georgia - 101410AT metaG (spades assembly) | ecosystem: Environmental > Aquatic > Marine > Intertidal zone... | reverse complement strand
TTCAAAGTCTTTATTGAGCTCGTGAAGTAGCTTTTGTGCATCTATTTTGCGATAGAAGTTGCCTACGCGAACTCGCCAACTTGGTTGCATGTACTTGGAGTAAACTTCAGAAGCTAATTCCGGGTATTTCGATTTCAACTTCTGCGCTACCTTTTGAGCATTTTCTCTGTCCTTACCAAAGTAGATTTGAATTCGGTACCCCCACAAATCAGTGCTGTCCACCTTGTTCACTTTTTTATCTACCAGTAAATCCAGCTCAGCACCTCCAATAACATCTATCTTTCCATCTTGCGCAAAGGCAGTGCCTGCACAAATCAATAGAATTAATGAGGTGATTAGGTTTTTCATATTTCCGAAGTTAGGCATTGAGACCGTGACACTTCTTGTATTTTTTTCCACTTCCACATGGGCACGGATCATTACGTCCAACTTTTTTCTCTACCCGAATAGGTTGTGTATTCTCTTTCTGAGTAACCTGCTGAGGTTGGGTTGGACCAGTAGAACCAGGTGTGTCGTCTGTTCTGCTCGTCTTTAGACCTTCGTCAACACCGCGCTGTTGTTTTGCTTCCTTCACCTGACCCGGGTCTTGGTTTTCAATGTAACCGCGGTAAAGCATTGAAAGCATTTCTCCGTTCAACTCATTTACCATGTTCTTGAACAGGTTAAACGACTCAAGCTTATATATCAATAACGGATCTTTTTGCTCAAGTGATGCATTGTTTGCAGCTTGCTTCAAATCATCCAATTCGCGCAAGTGCTCTTTCCAGTGTTCATCAATTGTAGCAAGCGTAGAAATACGTTCGAAGTTATTAATCAGGGTGTCGCACTTATCCTCCAATGCCTTGTCTAGATCAATCACCACGCGTAATGCTTTTCTACCATCGGTGAACGGTACATACACGTTTTTTACTTGATCTCCTTTATTGGTTCGGATTCCTTGAAGAACCGGTAAGGCTTGAGCTTTAATAAAGTCGTTTTTCTGGAAGTAATGCGAGCGCATTTGTTCAAAGACAGTTTGAACAACGTCTCTTCCTTTTAGGAAGTTGTCCTCGCTTATCTCAGGCTCCGTAGCCAATTGGCGCAAGCATTCAAGCTTGAACCCTTCGTAGTCACTAGCCTCTTGATACGCGGCAACTGCTTCTTCAACCCAGTCGTAAAGCGCATTATTTATGTCAACCGACAAACGTTCTCCAAACAAGGCGTGGCGTCTACGTTTATAAATCGCTTCACGTTGTTTATTCATCACGTCGTCGTATTCCAAAAGACGCTTACGCATGCCAAAGTGGTTTTGTTCCACTTTTTTCTGGTTTCGTTCTATCGACTTGGTAAGCATGGAGTGTTGTATAACTTCTCCATCGTCATATCCAATGGAGTCCATCACTTTTACAACACGATCTGAATTAAACAATCGCATCAAGTCGTCTTCCATCGAAACAAAGAACTGAGACGATCCAGGATCTCCTTGACGACCGGCACGACCACGTAACTGTCGGTCTACCCGACGAGATTCATGACGTTCTGTACCAATGATTGCCAATCCACCTGCATCCAAAATCTTTTGGCTCAGCTTGATATCTGTGCCACGACCTGCCATGTTGGTTGCAATGGTTACAGCTCCTTCCAGTCCGGCTTCTGCGACAATCTCTGCCTCAAACTGGTGCTGCTTAGCATTCAGCACGTTATGTTTTATTTTACGTATGTTGAGCATCTTACTCAACAACTCAGAAACTTCTACGGAAGTCGTACCAACCAATACCGGTCGGCCTTGATCACGCATCTTTAAGACTTCATCAATTACAGCGTTATATTTCTCCCGCTTTGTCTTGTAAATTAAATCATCTTGATCGTCTCGTATAATTGGTTTGTTGGTTGGTATTACAACCACATCCAGTTCATAAATTTCCCAGAACTCGCCAGCTTCTGTCTCCGCCGTACCCGTCATACCGGATAACTTATGATACATTCGGAAGTAGTTCTGTAGAGTTACCGTTGCAAAGGTTTGTGTTGCGGCTTCTACCTTAACATTCTCCTTTGCTTCAATTGCTTGGTGAAGACCGTCGCTGTATCGGCGACCGTCCATAACACGACCTGTTTGCTCATCAACGATTTTAACCTTGTTATCTTGAACAATGTATTCTACGTCTTTTTCAAACAGGGTGTATGCCTTTAACAATTGGTTTACCGAGTGGATACGTTCTGACTTAACAGAGAAATCACGCATCAATTCATCTTTCTTTTGTTGACGATCAGTATCAGAGATTTCCATTTTCTCCAATTCAGCAATTTCTCCACCAACATCCGGAATAATGAAGAAGTTGCTGTCCTCACCAGACGCCGTAATTAATTCAATTCCTTTATCGGTAAGTTCAACCTGATTATTTTTCTCATCAATTGTAAAGTACAAATGCTCATCTACCTTAGGCATCTCTTTCTGATTGTCCTGCAGGTAGTAATTCTCCGTCTTCATCATCAATGCCTTCACACCTTGTTCCCCTAAGAACTTGATGAGTGGTTTGTATTTAGGAAGACCTCGTTGTACTTGAAACAACTTAAATCCGCCTTCTTTGCCGTTTCCTTCCTTGATTAAACGTTTAGCTTCCAATAGAGCCCCACTCAAGTATTTCTTTTGGGCATCGGCCAAACGTTGGATTCTTGGTTTTAGCTCAGCAAACTCATGTTGATCTCCTTTCGGAATGGGACCGGATATGATTAAAGGTGTACGGGCATCGTCAATCAACACCGAATCCACCTCATCAATCATTGCATAGTGGTGCTTTCTTTGAACCAAATCACTTGGATCATGAGCCATATTATCACGCAGATAGTCGAAACCAAATTCGTTGTTGGTTCCATACGTAATATCAGCTTCATATGCTCTTTTACGTTCTTCAGAGTTTGGTCGGTAATAGTCGATACAATCTACTGATAAACCATGAAACTGGAAGATTGGTGCATTCCATTCACAGTCACGACGTGCCAAGTAATCGTTTACTGTTACAATGTGTACGCCTCGTTTCCCAAGCGCATTTAAATACGCAGGTAGGGTAGACACCAATGTCTTTCCTTCCCCTGTGGCCATCTCCGCAATTTTACCTTGGTGAAGTACCACACCACCAATCAACTGGACATCGTAGTGCACCATGTTCCAGTTTACAGTAGCTCCGGCTGCATCCCAACTGGTTGCATACTTCACTTTGTCACCATCAATAAGAATATGAGGTTTGTTCGCTGCTAGGTCGCGGTCAAATTCACTGGCAGTGGCTTCAACAAAGTCATTTTCGGTAAATCGTCGAGCCGTTTCTTTAACCACGGCAAAGGCTTCAGGGAGAATGTTTTCCAGAACAACTTCAAGTTCTTCGTTACGCTGTCCCTCTAAATTGTCTACTTCCTCGTACCAGTTTTCTTTCTCCTCAATCTGCTCCGGACTTGCGGAGTCTATTTTTTGACGAAGCTCTGCCAATTGGGCATCTATATCCGACAAATGGTCATTGATTCGGCTAATAAACTCATCTGTTTTTCCTCTCAATTCATCATTGCTTAACGACGAATAGCTTGAATAAAATGAGTTTACTTGATCAACATATGGATCAAGACCTTTGAGGTCTCTACTGGCTTTATTTCCGAAAACACCGGAAATACCTTTTACTAATTTACCAATCATAATTCCTTGAACGACCTGTGTACGGTCATTTCAATCCTTTTAAAACTGTGCCACCCCTGAAACGTGATAATGTGTCAGGAAGATTTTGTTACTCAGTATCTCTGAATGTATAAATGTCTTTGTACCCGTCTACGCTCTGCTTAAACTGCATTTCGCTATCTGTGATTGAAAGGAATACATATTTAAATCGGCTGGAAGACGCGTCTACGATATCCATGGTATCACCGTTGTTAACCCATGTCCACCGACCATCAAGCGATAAGCTTAGTCTAAGCGTTCCATCGCTCATGAATTCGTGCTCAATCCCACCTGCGGAATTTGTTGAGTACCATACCTTATCGTACAATTTGTCTTTGTCGCTATCCGACAATAAACCCGTTGATGTATTGTTGCTGCCGCCGGTCCCATCGTCGCTACAAGATGGAAGAATGGCCACCATGGCCGCAAGGCTGAGTATTAAAACAATCTTTTTCATACGTAACTTTACTTTCGAAATATTAAGTAGCCAAAAGTAGCAGAAGCGGAACGTAAAAACAACGTGCTATCTGCAATCTATTCCACAACATCGATAAGGGTACCCTTATCCCAATTTTCGATTCTGATTTTTTTATTCTGATGGTTGTAAACCGTCCACTTTCCATCTTTCAAACCGTTGTGAAAGCTGCCAACTTGTTTCCCGAATAAACGCGAGTGGCCAATGACCCATGGGCCGTGTTTCTTGCCGTTTTCATAAGAACCTGAGGATTTCATGCCCTCAACACTGGCATTTTCGAACCATTCGCCGGTTTTCTGTCCGTTGATATAAGAACCTCGAGTGTCAATCTTCTGATTTGCCCATCGAATGTATTCTCCGTGCAGATTTCCCGCTTTATAGTTTGCTTCTTCAATTTTATATCCCACGGGTGAATTCCCAACTGGAGGCTCATACTTGTATGAAGTGCCGTCCAACTTGCCCTTTACATAGTTCTGTTCGGTAAGTTTATTGCCTTGTGGGTCGTATACTATCTTGGTTCCATCCAGAAAGCCATCTTTGTACTCGGCTTCTTCTCCGATTTTACCACTACTGTGGTAGATGGTTGAAGTACCGTGCACGACACCGTATTTAAATGAGACAACTTTTCGCTTTGTACCTATTTGGGTGTATGATATCACACGGCCGTGAGGCTGGCCTTCAACGAAGAATGCTTCTTGTTCAAGCTTGCCATTTGAAAACCACAGTTTCATTGGACCGTCTTTCTTACCAAGTTTGTAGGTAACGGCTCGCTTCTTTACGCCGTTTTTGTAGTACTCTGTGAACAAACCATCCAATTTGCCATTCACGTAAGTGCATACTACTTCATCGTTTCCATTATCGAACCACGCATGATACGAACCATTGCGTACACCATTGGTGTATTGCACTTGTTTGTCTTGCCTGCCGTTATCGTAATACGATTTAAACCAACCGTCTATTTTTCCGTTCTTCCATTCGACACGTTGCCAAGTCTTGTTGTTGGCGTGTTTCAGGACAGATGATCCTGAGAACGGACTGCCGTTGTGATAGTACAATTCACCTTGTTTGGTAAGTTGCTCAAAGAATACCTTGGTTTGCGCTGTTGCGGCTAAACCGGAGAACAAGGTTATCAATACAAATGCGACTGTGTTTTTCATTGGCTCAAAACTAAAACTAAAGGATTAGTTCAAAAATTGTGCGAAAGGTAAATGTATTCACAACGCGGTTTATTTCGTCCAACCAAGTGCAATGTTTAATACTCAGAATTGTATGGTGTAAAATTGAAAGTTGAAAGTTGAGAGTGTAAAGTTTATTAGAGAGAAATCTTCTTGGGTGTGGCTTCAGCCCACCGTTTAGTGAGCCGCGAATGCACGAATGTTTCTCGTAGATGCACCGGGAAACAAACACCGTCAGAAACTCATGCGATTCTCGATACATCCGCCGTGCGGCGGCAACCGAATGTACATAAGTTGATACGCATTTGCCCGGAATGTCAGTTCGAGTGGCGATTGACGCAGGAAATCGGTGTATCGAGAACAGAATGACGGGCATATTTGACTCCTCATTCAATCAGTGCCAATGGCCAATGGCCAATAGCCAATAGCCAACAGCATTTTCTCCCATTGGACATCAAGTTCACTTGAAAATTGTTCATTGTTCATTCGACATTGGAAATTGAATCAACGTATCCGCCTCTTCTAACATCTTCCACCTATTTTTGCAGCTCAATTACACCGTATGACGCTTCCCTTATTGGCGATCTCCGCAAACGAACTGATATTCTTCTCCATTTTCTTGGTGTTTATCTTGTTTGTGCTGTTGCTGGATCTTGGAATCTTTTCGAAGGAGAATAAGGTTGTAAGCTTCAAAGAGTCACTTACTTGGACAAGTATTTGGGTAGCTTGTGCGATTGGATTTTTTATCTTCTTAAAGCATTACGGTGACTTCATCCATGGATTTACCAGCCTTGACCAGCTGCAGGTTATCATCGAAAAGTACAAACATCCCATAGATGTGAATGGGATGGACTTAGATAGTGCACTGCAGGTGTACCGTAACAACTTGTCGATTGAGTTTATTACCGGGTACTTTATTGAATACGCACTTAGCGTCGACAACATTTTCGTGATTCTCTTAATCTTCCAAACCTTTGGTGTACGCGAACGCTACTACAAGCGGGTGTTGTTCTGGGGTATTCTTGGTGCTTTGGTGATGAGGTTCTCGTTCATTTTTGCTGGAGCGGCCATAATACAACAGTTCAATTGGGTACTATACATTTTTGGAGGATTCTTGATTTACAGTGGACTCCGAATATTGATAAAAGGTGAAAGTGAAGAGGAAATCGACGAGAAGAATCATCCGGTAGTGAAACTGGTAAGTAAGTTCTTTCCTGTTTTCCCTAGATATGTAGGACAAAACTTCTTTATCCAGAAGGATAAAAAGACTTGGGTAACACCATTGTTTATCGTACTGATGGTCGTTGAGTTCTCAGATCTCATTTTTGCAGTGGACAGTGTACCGGCAATTTTTGTGGTGACGAAAGATCCATACATCGTTTTCTTCTCAAATATCTTTGCCATTATGGGGCTTCGATCTATGTTCTTCTTGCTATCGAACGTTGTGCATTTGTTCAGGTTCTTAAAGTATGGACTTGGAATCCTCTTAACCTTTATCGGTTGTAAAATGCTCTTCCATCATTTTATGGTTGAAACACTAGGAATCAACAACATTTGGTCGTTGGCAATCATTGGAATTATTCTTGGCGTGAGTGTAATCGCCTCTTTAATATTTCCGGGCAAACCGGAAGAATCTAATCACTAAGAACATTTTTTCATGAAAAGTTTAATTGTCATACCTGCGCGTTATGAGTCATCACGATTTCCGGGTAAACCACTGGAACACATAGCGGGGAAATCACTTATCCAGCGTGTTTACGAACAATGTGAGGAGTCTAAAGCAACGGATGTAATTGTTGCGACAGATGACGAGCGAATTTTTAATCATGTCTTGTCCTTCGACGGAAATGTTACTATGACAAGTAGTAGCCATCGGAATGGAACCGAGCGGATAATTGAAGCGGTGGAACGTCTGTTGGATCAAGGTGAGGAATACGAATGTGTAGTGAACGTTCAGGGTGATGAACCGCTAATTAATCCGGATGATATTAACCGATTGATCGATCTTTTTGAGGACGATGAAAATGATATCGCAACCTTAGTGAAACAAACCGATTCAGAGGAAGAGGTTAATAATCCTAATGTTGTTAAAGTAGTGCTTACTAGTTTTGAAGACGGAGTAGCGGATGCCCTGTATTTTAGTAGAGCTCCGATTCCATATTACCGAAACGACGGAGAGAAAGCCATGTACTACAAACATGTGGGGACGTATGCATTTTCTGTAGATGTGTTGTTATCACTCTCAACCGTACCTCCATCAGAGTTGGAAAAAGCCGAACTATTGGAACAACTTCGTTGGTTGCAAAATCACTATGTGGTTGCTGCAATTACAACAGAAAACGACTCCATAGGTGTTGATATTCCTGAGGATGTCGCCACTGTTGAAAAACTCTTGAAAAGCAAGTCATAGTTCTGTAAGTATCACCACATTCTGGCACTACATTTGAATCCCGTACAAACGTGGGTCTATGAGTAAAACTAAATACGTTTTTGTTACGGGAGGAGTAACTTCTTCACTGGGCAAAGGAATCATCGCAGCTTCACTCGCTAAGCTGCTTCAAACCCGCGGGTACAAAACAACCATTCAGAAATTTGACCCCTACATCAACGTAGATCCGGGGACGATGAATCCTTACGAACACGGTGAGTGTTATGTGACAAACGACGGAGCAGAAACCGATCTAGACCTTGGTCATTACGAGCGATTCCTAAACATTCCTACATCTCAAGCAAATAACGTTACCACAGGTAGAATCTACCAAACCGTAATTAATAACGAACGCGAGGGTAAATACTTGGGAAAAACAGTTCAGGTTATTCCACATATTACCGATGAGATTAAGCGTCGTATGCTTTTGTTGGGTGAATCCGGCGAATACGATGTAGTAATCACTGAGCTTGGCGGTACTGTAGGTGATATTGAGTCATTACCGTACGTCGAAGCTGTTCGTCAGCTGCGCTGGGAACTTGGTATCGACGATACTTGTGTTATCCATCTTACGCTTGTTCCATATCTCAAAGCTGCAGGAGAATTAAAAACTAAGCCCACACAACACAGTGTGAAAGGCTTGCAAGAGCTTGGAGTACAGCCGGATATTTTGGTTTGTAGAACCGAACATAAACTCACTCCGGAAATTCGGAAAAAGGTTGCATTGTTCTGTAACGTAAATCAGAATGCGGTAATTGAGTCTATAGATGTAATTTCTATTTACGAAGTGCCGCTTGTAATGCTTAAAGAGAAGCTGGATAAGGTTACACTTTCGAAGTTGCGCTTGAGCACCAAAACAGAGCCAGATTTAGATAAGTGGAAGGATTTCTTATTCAAACTCCGTCATCCTAAATGGGAGGTAAACATCGGATTGGTGGGTAAGTATGTTGAATTGCAAGATGCTTACAAATCAATCAGTGAGGCGTTCAACCATGCCGGAGCTATGAATGAGTGCGTTGTGAATGTACACAGCATTCATTCGGAGTCGATAACCAAAGACAATGTTGCAGATAAGATCAAAGACCTGGATGGAGTACTAGTTGCTCCAGGATTTGGTGACCGAGGCATCGAAGGGAAAATCGCAACCATTCAATACCTGAGAGAAAACAACATCCCATTTTTCGGGATTTGTTTGGGAATGCAATGTGCCGTCATCGAATATGGTATCAATGTTCTAGGTCTGAAAGGTGCGCACAGTATCGAAATGTCTCCTCGTACTAAACATCCGGTTATTGCTCTGATGGAAAGTCAGAAGAAAGTGAAAAACAAAGGTGGAACAATGCGTCTGGGAGCATATGATTGCGACATTACAAAAGGTACGTTGGCCCATAAGGTTTACGGAAAGGTAAACATCAAAGAGCGTCATAGACATCGCTATGAGTTCAACAATAAATACAAGAAACAATACGAAGAAAAAGGCATGGTTATGTCGGGAATAAATCCGACGAACGATTTGGTTGAAATTGTTGAATTACCAGACCATCCTTTCTTCATTGGTGTTCAATTCCACCCTGAGTTAAAATCAACTGTCGATAATCCACATCCGTTGTTCGTCAAGTTTGTGAAAGCGTCGCTTGAGAATACCAAATAGGTATAACTTTGCGGTGATTTGAGGAAGTCCTCGGTACATATCGCACGTGTTTTATTTGTCTTTTGGGCCATTGCTCAACTTGCATTCCTTACACACCACCATGAGGTTGAGGAAGAACATTGTGAGCACAATTCCACACATTATTGTGAGACTCATGTTGAAGCACATGATTGCGATTGGTGTCATGTAATCACACAGGTGTATGAAGCTCCATCTACTTATGGGGTTTCAGACGTGCTCGAAGTCAGAGAAGCAATCTCGGTTTACCATACAACCGATGATTGCAATTCCTTTATTCGTGTTGAAAGCCGTGGACCACCGGCATTGGGTTAAATACAACAACCAAACGACCTACTTTTTTTAACCCATTAATTCACAGAAATGAAAAATGTATTTTTTTTCAGTGCGCTAGCATTGATGTTAACTTTTAGTGCGTGTAACGATGATGACGGCGTTGACGCAGATAAACCAAGAATAACCAGTGTCAATTTTGTAACCGGTGTAGACGCCAAAGCTGGAGAGGTAATGGAGGTGAGAGCTTCATTTACAGACGACGAAAATCTTTCTGAGGCATACTTCGAAATTCATGAAAACTTCGATGGACACAAGCACGGCAAAGCCAATACAAAGTTTGAAGCCTCGGAAATAATTTCACTCGACGGAACACAGGATGAAAAAACGATTGAGTTCTCTGTTCCTACCACAGCAGCAGCCGGCCCATATCATTTGGAAATCAGCGTTCTAGACAAAGCCGGAAATCGTTCGGATGTTAAAGTGTTACCGTTCAACATAACACAAGACGGGCAGCCGGTATTCGTGAACCTCAATGAAACAATGAATATCAGTTCTAAGGACTTCACCATTGAGTTTACGGTAACCGATGATGTTGACATCGCTGAGATCATTTATGAGTTGTATGAACATACCTCAAATGGTGAGATTGAGATAACAGATGGAGATATTGATTTGGACGGATCTGATGATACATCGTTCAAATTCAACCAAAACTTCTCAGCACCAGAAGGCGCTGATGAACTTGAATTCATTGTTCGAGTAACGGACAGCGACGGAAACTTGACGGTTGGCGAAGTTGAAATCGAAGTTCAGCCATAAAGTACTTTTAGTTTTATTACTGATGCCGATACAACACGTATCGGCTCAGTTTTATATTTCCGGCAGTGTTTTTAGCGAAAGCGATGAATCACTG
>Ga0181574_10005683_pt1 | contig 10630 bp, 5 predicted proteins | sample 101ome_24_FD_145600 | JGI IMG/M metagenome (GOLD analysis project Ga0181574, IMG submission 145600) | Coastal salt marsh microbial communities from the Groves Creek Marsh, Skidaway Island, Georgia - 101410AT metaG (spades assembly) | ecosystem: Environmental > Aquatic > Marine > Intertidal zone... | reverse complement strand
ATCTGGAACAATTGGGGAGAGCGAGTTGTGGAGACTTTTGTCTCTCTTTCTGTCGAGAAAGAAAACGTTTGACTCGTTGCGAAGTTTTGGGGAAGCTGCCTTTAAAGCTGAAGTGGCGAATATTCTCCACATTCAGAATCGTGCCGACGGTTCTTCATCATTGACAACTACTTCTGCTTCGGAGCGAGATGCATCGCCTGCAATACTGTTGGAGATAGAACGGCAGATATCGATAGGAAATGCTATCGCTGCCCTAGATATTGCACATTCGCATAAGTTATGGAACGTGGCTGTAAAAGTTGCCAGATTAACTCGCGATGAGACGATCATATCAGATACTTGTTTGCGAGCGATTCAAGAAACTATGCAAGTTGGAACACCTTTGCGAGTGCTCGAGTTACTCTCAATTGGTCGAGCGGACGTTGCCGTCAAGGATGTAATAGCGAGAAACAATGAAAACGTCACACTCTCTGAAAAATGGAGAGAAGTGATCGCCATGGTTTCCTTAAACTCAAGCGAACGAGATAAAACGATAACGAATGGATTAATTGCTCTCGGCGATGCTTGCCGAGAAAACAATTATTTGGGTATCGCTCACTTATGCTATCTTCTCTGTGGTGAAGTTTGGCCGAACGATACAAAGCGTATTCGTTTAATCGGAAGTAATGAAAGTCCTTGTCGAGACCCTCGCGCGTATCACCGCTCTTTAATTGCAGAAAGAATCATGCTCTCCTCTGCCGAAAGCAAAGGTGGTGAAGCTTTAAAAGCTTCATTGTCGACGCTAATACCTCATCAAAGAATGAAAGTTTGCTATTGTGTGCTTTTAGCCGATCTTGGTCACTTTCATGTCGCTCTCGCGACGCTCAAGAACGTTCAGAAAAATCTCAAGCTAGTACGAGACGATTCTCGCAGCGACTCAGGGGAGAGCGTTAATGTCATATTAGCAGAAGCAACTGATTTAGAAAAAAGAATCAGAGAAAAACTCGGTCAAGGCGTCATCAAGGGAAAAATTGCCAATGTTGGTAAAAAGATAGCGGGGGGACTGTCAAGATTCGTAGGAGGAACAGTTGATGCGCTGTTTGGTGGCGACGATGGCGATGTGATCGGTAGTCGTGGCCTCGATACTCCGCCAGATACTCAGCAGTTTCATAAAAGATCGAGCAGTCAAGACACTGCATTCCAGCATCAAAGATACGGTTCGAATTCGAGTTTGGAAAGCGTGTCAAACCAGCCGCCGCCTCAACAAAATCTGTACCACCAGCATCAACCAGCGGCATACGAGAGTGTGAATCATTCGAGATCTCACTCATTGGCGAGCCTGGATGAACACGGAAGTAATAATAATACAGGGGAGAATTATCCCTCCTCGTCACAAATGACATACTCTGGCCAACAACAACAACAACAGCAACAACAGCACTATCATCATCATCATCACCATCAGCAGCAGCATCAGCAGCAGCAACAACAACAACAACAACAACAGCAAGAACAAACGGGTGTTCCTTTCAAGCTGGTCAAATCATTTTCCAAGTTGTTCTCCGCGGCAGTTCCCGCACCGGACAAGCCGTATGAAGGTCCGAAAGTGTCGCCGCAAGAAACCGCAGGCGGTTTGCCCGAGAACACGTTTTATTACGATGAAAATTTGAAACAATGGGTCGATAAAAGCAGCACAGCAACGCAGTCAGCTGCTGCTGCTGAGGCACCACCCCCGCTTGCTCCACCGCCAACTATGGCACCGGGTGTTGATTACTACAGGAGCGGTGGTATTCCGAACTCATTAGGTGCCAACGTTGGGGCACGTTACGTGTCAACCTTTACCCACACCGGAGAAGGACAGCGGAATTTTCAACAAAACGGAGAGGCACATAACAACGAATTTCAAGAAATGCGCCTCGAATGATAAAAATTAGTACATCTTAGCAGAGAATCATAGTTCACATTAGTTGTTTGGGATGTTTATCTCTCATAGTATTACATTTGAACAGTGTATATAGTGGTAATATGCCCGTGCGTTTCTTTACCTGCCTCTACTTGCGCGCAACCAAGTGTCCTTTCAACTTCTGTTTTTCTCTTTTCACCTCCTCGATCTCCTCAATTAGATGCCGCGAGCGGCAATCCTCCTCGAATCAACAACTCCTTGAAATAGCAAATGTCGCACAATTTGCCTTCCATGTGTAAGACACTCTCCTTCCATCTGTTGTCTAAATCCTCCGAGTTGCAGACGCAACACTTTGAAGACAACTCACGGAACTTCTTCTCCTCCTCCAACTCTTCCTCCGTTTTGGGGGTCACCGCCGCGCGCAGCAACTTCTCCGCATCCTCGGGAGAGATATCCGGAAGGATGACTGGTCTCTTTTTCTGATAATACGACTTCTTCGGCTTCTTTGCCTGAGGCGGAGCCACTTCGTGCGGCAAGTGCGTTCTCTTGCCTCCGATACCAGCCACGGCGCCGTCGCTAGCCCCAGCCGCCGCCTCCTCGGTTTCATCAGATTTCTTTTTCAACTCCGTAATCCCCGCGTCCTTCTTCAACTGCTCCATGTCCATCTTACCTTCTCTAATCTTCGTCTCAACCCTGTAACACTGCGTGCACAAATCTGCCCCCGGGATCATCTTCGAACGCGTCCACTGGCTGCTCTTCGTCGTCAAACACGTTCTGCACGTTTTATCCACCATCGCTCTCGCCTCCTTCTTGTAACATTTTTGGCACAAACACTTTGAATCGTCTTTTTTCGATTCGGTACCAGCATCCGGACGTTTTTGATGTACCGCACGCCTGTTATCCGTGCCCGTAAAAGGGAGAGAGAGAGAGAGAGATTTTTTGTTAGTCAAATTTTGTCGTCGGGGAGTTTAAATAAAAAAATTCTTCGGACCGAGACGCACCGCGCAAATCTTATCGCTCATTTCCACGAGCTCCTTGTGATAGCACCTCTTGCAAACCACTTTCCCGAGCGTCTCTTCCATCTTGCTCTTGAACCATTTGTACGAGTCTTGCGTTTGGCAGGTGTAACAGGTGTATTTTTCCCCGTTTTTCAGCTTCGGTAACGCTTCCGAATCTTGCTCCTTCGTCACTTCTTCTTCTTCTTCGCCGGCGACCGGGTCGTACGCGACGATTTGGTCTTTGATGGATTTCAGAGGGTCTATCTTTCTCTCCTCTTTCTCGACGGCGGGTGGTTGCGATGGTGGCGGAAGAGAAGAAGGAGGAGGAGCGGCGGTCGTCGCCGATGGTTCCGTCGGTGCTTCCATTTCTTTTTTTTTTTGAGGAGAAAAGACGCGGTGCGATTTTCGAAAAAAGCGGGTTTTTAAAAATCCCGATTACCCCATACGCGTGTTAAAAAGACTTGCGCGAAAGAAGAAAACGAACGAACGAACGAGGTCACGCGTTCATCGGTGATAGTAGTATTAGTAGTAGTGGTGTTGTGATCTCTGCATTTCACATTTTAGAGAATCTCTCTCTCTCTCTCTTTCTCTCGTCGCTCGTTTCTTCTTTCGTTTGAGAAAATACGCACTCGAGAAGGACGCGATACTCTCACCCTTTCTCTCTCTCTCTCTCCCTCTCTCTTTGTGTGTTGTCTCTATCGTGATTTAACTTTGATCACGTTAATGCCCTTCTAAGCAATTTTTCGGCCATCTCGGGAATGGAATCACGTCTCTGATGTTTTCCATGCCCGTGGTGAACAAAATCAAACGCTCAAAGCCGAGACCGAACCCAGAGTGTGTGACCGAGCCGAACCTTCTTAAATCCAAATACCAGCTGTACTCCTCCAACTCCAAGCCGCAGTCTTTCATGCGTTGTTCCAAAACGTCCAATCGCTCCTCGCGCTGGGAACCGCCAACGAGTTCGCCAACTTTTGGAACCAAAATATCCATCGCGGCCACGGTTTTACCGTCCGGATTCAAGCGCATGTAAAATGCCTTGATGTCCTTCGGGTAGTTGTACACCACCACCGGTTTCTTGTACACCTCCTCGGCCAAGTACCGCTCGTGTTCGGTTGCCAAATCGATGCCCCATTCGACTGGGTACACGAATTCTTTCTTTTTCGTTTCCACAGCGTCTTTTAAAATCTCAATAGCCTCGGTATACGAAACTCTCCCGAACGGATTGTTCGCGACGTTTTCTACGCGTTCCAAGCAATTTTTATCGTACATCTTTTGAAAAAACTCCAAATCTTTTCTGCACGTTTTCAGCAAGTGTTTGCAGCAATGTCTGACGTAATCCTCCGCGCACTGCATGTCGTCGGCCAAATCCGCAAACGCCAACTCGGGTTCGATCATCCAAAACTCCGCGAGATGTCTCGTCGTGTACGAATCCTCGGCCCGAAACGTCGGCCCAAACGTGTACACGTTGCTCAAAGCGCACGCGTAAGTCTCCACGGCTAACTGACCAGAAACCGTCAAAAACGTCTTTTCGCCGAAGAAATCCTCGGAATAATCGATAGTACCGTCTTCGTTTCTTTGCAAACCTCCAACTTTACGAAACTTGCGTTCCAACTCGCTCAAATCTTTCTTGGCTTGTTCCAACTTTTTGTTTTGTTCCTTCAAACCCGATTTCGATGGTTTTTCCTCCTGTTTCATCTCCGCGATTTTTGTCTCGATCGCCGCCGTTTCCGCTCTCTTCTCTTCCACCACCGCTTCTTCAACGGAACTCTTCGTATACTTCTTGCCGTCTTCGCCGTCGCACTCGCCCAACAGAGTCGTCACTTGAAACATCTCCCCGGCGCCTTCGCAATCGCTCTTGGTAATCAACGGCGTGTGCACGTAACAAAACCCGTTGGAGTTGAAAAATTCGTGCGTGGCAAACGCCAAAGCGTTTCGAACTCTCGCGATGGACTGAATCGTGTTCGTCCTCGGTCTCATGTGAATCTTTTCTCTCAAATATTCCAAAGTTTGCTTCTTCTTTGCGATTGGGTACGTGTTTGCGTCGCACTTCCCGACTTGAACAACTCTCGTCGCGTGCATCTCAATCACTTGCCCTTTCGCCGATTCCGGCGGCAACTTGATCTCGCCTTCAATCACCACGCTCGTTCCAGTCGGTCTCATATCCGCCAGCGAATACTCGCTCTCCGAGGAGGAAAAAATCTCGCTCGAGACTACCACTTGTAAACTCTGCGGCGTGGACCCATCGTTCACCTCTAAAAATAAAATCTTCCCGGCGTCCGCTTCTCTCCCTGTTTTCACCCATCCGCCGATGGTGAGCGTCTCACCGACTAAACTCACGCCTCCTTCCCCGTCCGCTTTCTCGTGCACGTCGATAATCGGCACTCGATTAAAACATTTCGAGTACGGCGAGGAGAGCCTATGCGGCAGCGTTTTTGTCAAATCCGCAGCCGTCGTATCCATATTTTGACGATTAGTGAGCGTGGGTTTGCGCGTGTCTTTTCGTCTCTCTCGATCGAATAGCAAAAAAAAAAGGATAGAAAGAAAGGGCTTTCTCGTGCGAGCGATGCGCGTCTCTCTCTCTCTCTTTCTATGCGAACGTCTTCTTCTTCTTCTTCTGTGCGAGAACGCGTATATTCCGTGCGCGCGCGTTTCTTGCTTCTTTCTTTCTTGTGTGTTTTCCAAAACCGCAGAAAAAAAAATGCAGATTCAGGTGAAAAATAAAATGTCGAGAGAAGAAGAAGAAAAAGGAGAAGAAGAAAAAGAGGAGAAGGAAAAGCAAAAGCGCGCGACGATCGCCTCTGCTCCCGACGACGACGAACAACAGAATCTTCCAATCTTCCTCGCCGAAAAGCTCCGAAAAGCGGCGACCGATCGTCGCGAAAAAGCATCCATCGCGCGTTCGCGCAAAGGAGAACTCAACGCACAAAAAAAAGCAGCCGAGGAGGAGGCGGGCGTTTCCTACCTGAAGTTTGCCGCGCGAGCGACGGAGATGACTCGAACTCAGAAACGAATCAACCGCGGCGGGTATTAGAGAGGAAGTGTAGCGGTGAAACACGCGCGCGCAAAGACACACAGACACACACAGACACACAGACACACAGACACAGACACACGCGCGCGCGTATTCTTTCTGCCCTCTGTTCTTTTTTTTTTTCTCTTTCGCACAAAAAAAGGCGTTTCAAAACTCTAAACCCTCTCTGAATTTTTTGACGGCTCCGCCCCCCAAAAACTCTCTTCTTCTTCAAAAAAAAAAAACATCAATAAAAGGAGATAAAAAACCAATAAGACGATGAACGCGACGACGAGAGCGTGCAGCTCCGGCGCGTCATCATCATCATCATCTTCGTCCGCTTGTTGTTCTTCTTCTTCTTCTTCGTCTCGAGCGGCGGCTTTGCTTTCGAGGAAAACGAAGACCGCGACGAGGAGAAATGTCGTCGCGTGCGCTTCCTTGGCGTCGTCGATCGGTGGTAATTCTCCCTCGTCGGCGTCTTTTTTATCCAGTCGCCACGCGAACGCGGTGAACGCTTCCGCGGCGAACAGTCGTCGTCGACGTTTGCAGCAGCAGCAGCAGCAGCAACAGCGGCAAGGCGGTGGCGGTGGTGGTGGTAGTGGCCGTGGTGGTGGCGGCGGCGGCGTGTATATTGTCGCGAGGCAGATAAAACCGAAAGGCATGAGCCAAGAAAAGTGGGAGCAACTGCAAAAACAGCAGGATAAAAACTATAAGCTGTTTAGTAAACGAGCGAAAGAGAGAATCGCTTCGCAAGGGCCCAGAATCAACGATACGAGAGGTACGGAGCCGTACTTGACGTACGAGTCGGTGGCGGAACCGTTGGATATGAAGGAACCTAAGTGGTCGAGGATGAAGGAGTTACCGATGCGCGAGTTTCAAAGAGCGATTAACAGTTCAAAACCAGGAGGTATGGTGAGAACGTTCGAAATTTGGGAGCCGCCGATGTGGGGCTATCTTCCGCCGCCGCCGTTGAGGACGATGCCGAGGAAACGGTGGTATAAGGTGACGTTAGGATACGATTTGGTGGATAGTTTGGACGCGACGAAAGTTGTCGCGAAGAAAGATACGGAGTACATCGTGAAGCCGGCGACGGAGACGTTGGAGAAAGCGTGTAGATTGATCGCCGAGCAGAAAGGCGTGTGGTACACGTACCATCAAAAGTATGCCACAAACAGGTACGGACAGTTGCAGTTTGTGGGGATGGCTGTCGGCGGGTTTGTGTTTTTAATGGGGTCCATTTATTTAGGCATCATGAAGAAAAACGCCATCCCGACGGATTTAATACAGGCCATACAGTTCGCACAGTCCGGAGTTTCTGCCCGAAAAGATGGTACCGTGAACGTCACGTTAGAAGATATCGGTGGTTTGGAGAATATCAAAGAGGATTTGGACGAGATTATTCGGTTTTTGAAGGATCCAAAGACGTTTACAAAAGTTGGCGCAAAACCGCCGAAAGGCATTTTGATGGAAGGTGGACCTGGGGTGGGTAAGACGTTGCTCGCGAAAGCGATCGCGGGCGAAGCGAAAGTGCCGTTTTACAGCATGGCTGGTTCGGAGTTCGTGGAAATTATCGTAGGCGTTGGTGCGGCGAGAGTGAGAGATTTATTCAAACGCGCGCGCTTGAATGCGCCGTGCTTGATTTTTGTGGATGAAATCGACGCATTAGGAACCGCGCGAGCGAGCGCCGGGACGCGAGGTACAGAAGAGCACGAACAAACTTTGAACCAATTGCTGACGGAGATGGACGGTTTTACGCCGGATACCGGGGTTGTTTTCATCGGTGCGACTAACAGAGCGGACTTGTTAGATCCGGCGTTGTTAAGGCCCGGAAGATTTGATCGTAAGATTGAAGTGAACAAACCGAACGTGGACGCGAGGCAAAAGATCTTGCAAATTCACCTGTCGAAACGAAATGTGAATCCAGATATCGATACCGCGAGACTGGCGAGAAACTTGCCCGGAATGACGGGCGCAGAAATCGCATCGGTGGTGAACGAAGCAGCGGTACATTGCGTGCGAAGAGATGGCACACAAATCGAAGAGGAAGACGTCATGTACGGAGCAGATCGCGTTTTATATGGCGTGAGAGGCAGAGCTCACGATAAAGATGAGCTTTTGACGAAGCTGATTGCGTGTCACGAAGTTGGGCGCGCGGTGGTTCAGGAAACGTTGAGGAAAGAAACGAAATTATTGGAGCCGTGCGAGTTCATTTCGATCGTCCCGAGAGGATTTCAAGCAGCGACGACACTCTTTTCTCGATTCGAGGATAACGAGTACATGTATCCGACGAGAGAAAGATTGATGGAACGCGTGGAAGTATTGGCCGCTGGAGCTGAAGCTGAAAAATTGGTGTACGATGAAGTATCGTCCTATGGCACTGATTACGGTAAAGAAGCGATCGACATGTTGCGAAACATTGTCATCAACCAAAACTTAGGGCAGCCCGGGATGTTAACCTCTTACACGCACGACCCGACCGTTTTGAGTGGGTACGATTTGAAAACTGAACGCATGCGATCGACTATATCCGCGAACGGCGAGAACGTGGAGGTGGAAGAAAACAAAATTTTAGCCGGCAACATGAGAGTGACGGACAAAGGGCACTTACAGTACGCGGAGCGCAAGATCTTTCAAATCATGAACGAGGCGAGAGAAAACTCAAGATCCATTTTGACGGCGTATAAAGCCGCGGTCAAAAAAGCGACGGAAGAATTGGTAGCGAATGAAACGTTATCTGGCGCTAGATTACGTGAAATTCTCGAAGAGTATCCTCCGGCGGGCGATTATGTAAAGACCGGTCCGGATACTCCGTGTAAGATTTTACCGACGGAAGAGGAAGAGATGAAAAACGGTTGGCGAAACGAACCAGATCCTTTGAAAAAGTTCGAATATTTGAAACAGTTCTACGGCGACATTAGTCTTGACCCGCCCGGACCGATGAAAGATCGGCGAACGAAGGAAGCTAGGGCTGGTTTGCTTTCGTTTCAAGAACACGATTGGAAGTATTCGGTGGAGAAAGTTTTGCCGAAGAAAGGGCGAAGACAAGGAGTGCACTGGGAACCGTGGACCGTCGCAGCGATGAAAATGAACGAAAGAGAAAACCCAGGATGGCGAGCGATGGAAATCGCGAGGTTGTGGAAAGAACACGAGGCGTATCAGTTGCCAAAGATGCAAAAAGCTGTCCAAGAGTTGAACGAGAAGCGTGACAGCGGAGAGAAACTGACGCGCGAAGATGAGCGAAAATTGATCGTGTTTCCACAACAGATCGCTGAAATCGAAGATCGGATTAAGAACGGCTATCCCGAAGGTGCCGGCTTGGGCGTCATGGATTTGAAAATCGCGGATAAGTTTGTCTTTAACATTCAAGAACGCGCGGTGAAGGAGAAGATGCGACGGTGGTACAAAGATGTCTCGCACCCGATGTTTGAGAACGTGGAATTAGACATATTCTCCGAAAACGATTTGCGCCTGGCTATGAGGAAGAAAGAGGCGTTGTTGCACAAACTCGACCCGGATCGTCCGTTACCGGAAGGCGTCACTGCGCCGTATAAACCGGGCGTGACCAAGGAGAGGTGGTTTTAGAGCAGATTGCTTTTGACATGTAAAAAAAGAGTTCAAAAGATTTACAATTAAAACGGATTTTTAAATCTTCATTCGCATCATAGTTCCCTCGTTTAGTTCTCGTCCTCTTTCTCACCTTCGGTGGGTTTCTCCCCTTCTTGTTCTTTAACAACCTCTCCTTCGTTTTGCTCCTCTTCCGGCCTCGTCGGATCTTCTGCCTCTTCCGTCTGTTCCGCAGTCGCTGCTTCCGTCTCTTCAGATTCCGCCGTCGCAGTCGCAGTCTTCAAACCTTCCGCGAAGTCAAATCCGAGCTCGTCGCCCATGCCAGCACGTTTCAAGTCGAGCACGTCATCGTTCTCAGGCTCGACTGGAGCGACAAGTTTCTCTTCTTTCACTTCCTCTTCCGCCGCCGGGAGCGTCCCATCTTTCACAAACGCGTCAATTTCACCATTCGAAACCGTCGGCAGCTTCATCTTTTTAGCCGGGATTGGTGCCGCTTCCGCTTTCTCGCTAGAAGTTTCCTCTTCCCCTTCTTTTGGTGACGGCGTCTGAGACTTGTCCTCCGCTTCGCTTGCTAATTCCTTCTCCTTGACGTCTTCCTCTTTCTCGGTCGCTGCTATTTCGGCGTCGTCGACTACTTTGTCCGCTTTTTCTTCGGTTGCGACGAGACCTGCGCTAAAATCAAAGCCTTCAGAGGAACCCACCTTGCTCACGTCAAGCATCATGTTTTTCGTGTCGTCTTGTTCAGGAATTTCTTCTTTATTTTTGTCATTCGTCTTCTCCTCTTCCTTCTCTTCATCATCCGCCGCAGGAGCTTCCTCTACTTTCTCTTCTTCTTTTTCTTCTTCTACATCTATCGGTGGTGAATACACAACCTTATCCTTCGGCTTGCCAATATTCTCGGTCGGTACTTTCGTGAGTGCGAGTTCCGAGTATTTCTTCCCCGGCGGCGCGTTTGACTCTGGTTTTGGCGGAGCTGAGAGATGACTCGCTTTTTCGTCTCTCTCCTCTCCCTGTTCTTTCGGAATCGCTCCGACGAGTTTACCAATGTCTGGGTGAGCACTCATTTCTTCGTGATTACTCTTCAGCGATTCCAAGTGTTCGCTACTCGAGCTTTTCTCTTCTTCTTCTCCTTCTTCGCCTTTCTCTTCTTCTCCTTTGGGAACAAACTCTCCGTCA
>Ga0181574_10005681_pt1 | contig 10635 bp, 10 predicted proteins | sample 101ome_24_FD_145600 | JGI IMG/M metagenome (GOLD analysis project Ga0181574, IMG submission 145600) | Coastal salt marsh microbial communities from the Groves Creek Marsh, Skidaway Island, Georgia - 101410AT metaG (spades assembly) | ecosystem: Environmental > Aquatic > Marine > Intertidal zone... | reverse complement strand
GACCCCACGGTAGGACCTGATCTCTGTGATAAGACCCATTATAGGGGTTCAACAAAATGTTGATTGCGGGTTTAACGTATCGGTGCTGAAAAGCATCATCGAGTAAAATAACTTCGCACTGGTCTTTAATGGCCTTTATGGCCTTGACTCGGTCAGCACAAACCACCACCATCGCCTGAGGAAATTTTCGCTTGAATTGTAACGGCTCGTCACCCACCTGATGCGCTGAATGTTCTGGGCTTACCTGAATCATTCCCTTGGTCGATCGTCCATACCCCCGGCTGATTACCCCCACGACATATTCTCTGGCCAACAACTCAATGAGGTATTCGATCATCGGTGATTTTCCGGTACCACCAACGCTTAAATTCCCAACCGAAATAACAGGAGTTTCAAAAGACTCAGAGGTCAATATACCACGATCAAAGGCCAAATTACGCAGGGCCAGTATGCTGCCGTAGAGTTGTGAAAATGGGGCCAAAAGTCGCTTCATGTTTGGTCTTGACATCCCTAAATTAACGGGGCCGAGTACAACGAAAGTATACTTTTTTATCTTTACGGTAAAATTTAACCCATGCAGGTAGCTGACGTACTGAATTTATTGGATCAGTGGGCCCCTTTGGCATACAGTGAAGAATTTGACAATACTGGACTTTTGGTAGGATCCCCGAATGCAGAAGTCACAGGAATCATGGTATGCCTTGACGCTTTAGAATCCGTTGTGCAGGAGGCCATCGATAAGGATTGTAATTTGATCGTGAGCTTTCATCCGATCATCTTTTCCGGTCTAAAATCACTCAGTCCGAATGACCATGTCACTCGATCAGTAACTAAAGCCGTCATTCATGACATCGCCATCATCGCAGTGCATACAGCTCTGGACAATTTACCTACAGGGGTGTCAGGCACCATGGCTAAAGTTTTAGGACTGCAAAACACTCAAGTCCTTTTGCCAAAAACAGGAGTCATGCACAAACTTGTGACCTACGCGCCATCAAAGGTAGCAGATCAGGTGCGAGAGGCTCTATTTTCGGCTGGCGCCGGAGCACTTGGCCTGTACGAACAATGCAGCTTTAACACAGAAGGTTTAGGTACATTTTTTCCTAAAGATGGCGCAAAGCCTGCTGTAGGTGAAACGGGCCAAAGGCATACTGAACCGGAGACCCAAATACAGGTCAGTTTTTTGAGTCATCAAAAATCGGCAGTCCTCAAAGCCCTAAAAACAGTACATCCATATCAGGAAGTGGCTTTTGACCTGATTGAATTGAGTCAAGGTTGTCCAGAGATCGGTATGGGCTTAATCGGGGATCTGCCCAAATCAATCTCTGTGGACGGATTACTGGCCCAGCTAAAAAAGGACTTTAATTGTGGCAGCATCAAACACAGCGCAAATAACGGTCAACAAATATCTAAGATCGCCGTTTTGGGCGGCAGCGGCAGCTTCGCCATCGATCGAGCCAAACAATTAGGGGCCCAAGCATACATCACGGCTGATTTGAAATATCACGATTTTTTTAAAGCATCTGAGGATTTCATCTTAATGGACATTGGCCATTACGAAAGTGAACAATTCACAAAAGACCTAATAGTTGAGTACCTTAGCAAAAAAATTACTAATTTTGCACCCGCATTGCCCACCATCAAGGTGCTTAAATCGAACGTAAAGACCAATCCTATAAGTTACTACTAATTCTATGGCGAAGAAAACTGAAACGACGGTAGAAGAAAAGCTCAGAGCACTTTTTGATCTCCAACTCATCGATTCTCGAGTAGACGAAATCCGTAATGTTCGCGGAGAATTGCCGCTTGAAGTGGAAGATTTAACCGATGAAGTGGCTGGATTAAATACCCGTTTAGAAAAATTAAACGCCGATCTTGAAATGATCGAAGAAGGCATTAAGGACCGAAAAAACTTGATCGAGGAGTCTAAAGCCTTAATCAAAAAATATACGGGTCAGCAAGATAAAGTGCGTAACAATCGCGAATACAGCAGTTTGAGTAAGGAAATTGAATTTCAAGAGTTAGAAATTCAGTTGGCCGAAAAACAAATTCGCGAACATCAAGCTCAAATTGAGCAAAAGAATTTAGTCATTGAGGAAACAAAGGAACGCCTCTCCAAAAGAGAAGAACACCTCAACCACAAACAAGGTGAACTCAACGAAATTTTGGCAGAAACTGAAAAAGAAGAGCAAGCGCTCCTCAAGGAATCAGAAAAATTTGCCAAAAACATTGAAGAACGCCTTTACAGCGCCTACAAACGAATTCGAGGCAATGTAAAAAACGGTTTAGCCGTCGTGGCCATCGAGCGCGGGGCTTCAGGTGGATCCTTTTTCACCATTCCTCCGCAGGTACAAATGGAAATCGCCTCTCGAAAAAAAATCATCACGGATGAACACAGTGGTCGTATACTGGTCGATCCAAATCTCGCAGATGAAGAACGAGAGAAAATGGAAGCCTTGTTTACCAAGTTAAAATAATCCCAAAACGCCCTGATATCAGGGCGTTTTTTTTGTCCTTCGCTCTGAGCCCGTTAAATTTACACCACCAAAACCTCAAGGATGAAGCTCAAAGCATTGTGGAACTATCTATTTGCGTTAACGCTATTGATTCAAACCACTGGCAGTTGCCAAGAAAAAATCAACATGAATACGGGCTACCGAGCCACTGACTTTAGCCAGAGCATTGCACAGATCAAGACCATGGATGAAACCGGCTTGAGCAAAGCCTATTTTGCCAGCGGGTGCTTTTGGTGCGTAGAGGCAATTTACGAGCGATTAAGCGGTGTTAAAGAAGTGATTTCTGGTTACGCCGGCGGACACACCCCCTACCCGACCTATGGAGCCAGCAATACAGGACTCACCGGTCATGCCGAAGCTGTAGTGGTTTATTACGACGCTGAAAAAATAAGTTTTGAAACCTTAATCACGGTATATTTTGCGTCACAAAATATCAGTCAATTCAACGGTCAAGGGCCCGATAATGGTTCTCAATACCGCAGCATTTTATTCTATCAAAATCAAAAAGAAGCTGAGATCATCGCCCAAAAAATAGACGCTCTTGAGGCCCAATTAGGCCAGGGTAAAGTTGCAGCCGAGGTTCAGGCCTTTAAGACCTTCTGGCCCGCCGAGGATTATCACCAAGACTACGAGGCCAATCATCCTTATCACCCCTACATCCAGAATGTTTCCATTCCTCGATTGAAACGGGTGAAAGCTCAACTGCCAGACTTATTTGTCGGGCATTAGTTTTTATGACTTCCGTCACACATGGGCATGCTGCTGCTTTTGCCACAGCGGCAAAATGAACTGCGGCGCTCACGGCGCTCGACACTTCCATCAGGATGATGAACTTCTACCGCGCCAACGACGACGACAGGACCATTTTCGATAAGATTGACTTGAGTTACATTTTCTTCAGACATCGCTTTAATTTTTTTATGAGCACCCAAGGTGCCTTTAAGATTAATTTTTTCTTGAGTTAAAAATAGTAAATTTAGGAGGACAAGCCCATATTGCTTATTTTTAGGCTTGAGTATTTTGAGCTTGACCAATAAGCTTATCACGACCAAAAGTTCATGAGTTCCACAAATTTAGAAACGGCCAAACATTTAGATCGCGAGGATGCGCTCTCCGAATACCGGGAATGTTTTGAACGCCCAACAGACGATCAAGGCCAACCACTAATCTACCTCTGTGGCAATTCATTAGGTCTGCAACCCAAGCAAACCAAAAAATACCTCGAACTCGAACTTGAACACTGGGCTAAATGGGGTGTCGACGGTCACACCGAGGGGAAAAATGCTTGGTTGCCTTATCACGAACTTTTGACGCATCAAATGGCTGAAGTAGTGGGAGGTAAACCCCAGGAAGTCGTTGTCATGAACACGCTAACGGTCAACCTTCACCTGATGATGGTCTCTTTTTATCGCCCGACTAAAGAGCGATTTAAAGTAATTATCGAGGCGGATGCCTTTCCGAGTGATCGCTACGCCGTAGAGAGTCAAATCAAATTTCATGGCTTTGATCCAAAAGAGGCCTTAATCCTTTGGCAACCCAATCCAGAAGACGGACTCTGCCATTTTTCTGACTTTGAGCAGCTGATGCAAGAACACGGTCAGAGCACAGCACTGGTTATGTTAGGCAACTCGAATTATTATTCGGGACAAGTCTACCCAATCAGGGCGATCACCGACATCAGTCACCACTACGGAGCAACGGTCGGCTTTAATTTGGCTCACGGAGCGGGAAACATCCTCTGTGATCTTCACGAAAACCAGGTCGATTTCGCCGTTTGGTGCACCTACAAATACCTCAACAGTGGACCAGGGAGTTTAGGTGGGGTTTTCGTTCACCAGCGCCATGCCCATGCCCATGAATTACCTCGATTTACCGGATGGTGGGGGCATAACAAAGAGACCCGTTTTAAAATGCGGGATGAGTTTGATCCCATACCGGGGGCTGAAGGCTGGCAATTGAGCAACCCGCCCATATTGTCCATGGCAGCCATAAGAGCTTCCTTAGATCTTTTTGATCGCGCGGGAATGAAGTCCCTGAGAGAAAAATCCATCAAATTAACCGGATTTTTAGCCGATAGCCTCAATGCCCTGAGCCATGACAAGATACGCATCCTGACCCCTATCGATCCCGCACACCGTGGTGCTCAATTATCGCTGCAAATCAAAAATAGTGACAAAACCCTCCATCAAAAATTGACCGATCTTGGGGTCGTCAGCGATTGGCGCGAACCCGATGTGATCCGTGTGGCCCCCGCCCCGCTTTACAACTCTTTTCAAGACGTGCATGAATTCGTTCAACGCTTAAGCCAATGCTTATGAAACCGCAGGAACACATACTGATCATCGGTGCCGGGCTCTGTGGCTGTCTCATGGCGCTTCGCCTGGCGCAAAGAGGCTACACAATCACTTTAGTCGAAAAAAGACCAGATTTGCGCCTCTCGAGCATTGACGCGGGACGTTCCATCAATTTAGCGCTCAGCGATCGCGGACTCAAAGCCTTGAGCATGGCAGGGCTCAAAGAAAAAGCCTTGGCCATCAGCTTGCCTATGGGCGGCCGTATGATCCATCAGAAGGAGCAAACCTCATTTTACAGTCCATACAGCGGCAACCCTAAAAATGCCATCAATTCCATTTCGCGACCAGGACTTAATGCGCTGCTGCTGGATGCCTTAGATGCAGAACAAAACGTGAGTTTGCATTTTAATGCCCCATGCATCGACTTGGATTTACAAACCAACACCGCAGGTTTCAAAAAAGACACCTCGGACAAGCAGTCAGGCGACGATGCCGCGAGTTTTTATATCACTGCCGATGTAATCTTTGGCTGTGATGGCGCAGGGTCTGTGGTTAGAAAAACTCTGGAGAAAATAGCCGATTTCGATTTTTCGCTTGAATGGCTGAGTCATGGCTATAAAGAATTATCCATTGCTCCAGGTGAAGACAGTGATTTTCAGCTAAGAGCAGACGCTCTGCACATTTGGCCAAGAGGTCAAGACATGATCATTGCTTTGCCCAATTTAGACCGCAGCTTTACCGTAACATTGTTTATGGGCCATCAGACGCAGCCCTATGGTTTTGATCATCTGACCCAACCCAGTCAAATTCACGACTATTTCAAAACCCAGTATCCGGAGCTTTTAGATCTGATTCCCGATCTTCTCGACCAATATCAAAACAACCCCACAGGTCCCTTGGGCACGATAAAATGTGGCCCTTGGCATTGGCAAGGAAAAGCCGTCATCATGGGGGATGCGGCCCACGCCATAGTGCCGTTTTACGGCCAGGGCATGAACGCCTCTTTTGAGGATGTTCTGGTGTTCGATCAACTCATGGATCAGGGCTTTGATCAATGGGAAGACCTGCTTGCTGCTTTTTCAAAAAAACGCAAGCCAGACGCCGATGCCATTGCCAATTTAGCCCTCGATAATTTTTATGAAATGAAAGAACATACCGCCGATGCCATCTTTCAAAAAAAACGAAGCATTGAAGTGAAATTGGAACAGGAACGCCCTGAAGCGTATCAAAGTAAATACTCCATGGTCACCTTCAATCCAGAGCTCAGTTATCATCAAGCCATGACACGCGGAAGGGCTCAAGACCAAGCCATCGTGAGCCTACTCAAAGAACACAAGCTCAGTGAATCTGTAGATTTAGATCAACAATTAATGCTCATCAAAAAACGAACCCATGAAATCCTTGGCTCAGACCAGAATTGACTAAAGTCGCTCAGCTCAGCCATACCACAACACGCCAAAAAACAAATACCATGACAAAAAACAGCAGCAAACTCATCAAAGGAAAAGCCACCCCCCGCGGGGCTTATCCACACATCAAACGCGTGGGTGACTACCTGTATATTTCGGGAACCAGCGCACGAAAACCGGACAACAGTTTTGCTGGGGTCCATCAGGTCGATGCCATGGGAAGTATGCGCTTGGACATCAAGGAGCAGACCAAAGCGGTATTGGACAACATTAAAGATTATCTCGAGAGTCAGGGGGCCGGTCTTGAGGACCTGGTCGATTTGACCACTTTCTTGGTCAATATGAATGATTTTGCGGGGTACAATGAGGTCTACGCAGCTTATTTCAGTGCCCAGACGGGGCCTGCCAGAACCACGGTAGCGGTTCATCAATTGCCCCATCCACATTTGCTGATCGAAATCAAAGCCATGGCGTATAAACCTCAGAACTGATGGCTCGAGTTCAAAATTACATCAATGGTGAATTTCAAGACGCGCTTAATGGGGCGACCTTAGACAATATTGAACCGGGTACCGGAGCCATTTACGGTCAATTGCCCGAAAGCGATGCCCAAGACATCGATCTGGCGCAAACTGCGGCACAAAAAGCCTTCTCAACCTGGCGCAACACCACCTTAGAGGAGCGCAGTGCCATACTCGGGCGCATTGCCGATCTAATTGATGAGCAGCGTGAACCACTGGCCAAGGCAGAATCTCGCGACAACGGGAAACCATTAGCTCTGGCCATGAGTGTAGACATTCCTCGAGCCTCAAGCAATTTTAGATTTTTTGCCCAAGCCTTGACTCAATTTTCAAGCGAAGCTCATGAAAGTGTCGGAAAAAACACCATCAACTTCACCTTGAGGCACCCCATTGGCGTGGTAGGCTGTATCTCCCCGTGGAATTTACCCCTATATCTCTTTACCTGGAAAATCGCTCCAGCCCTGGCTGCTGGCAATACGGTCGTGGCCAAACCCAGCGAACTCACGCCAGTGACGGCACATTTATTGGCAGAGATCTGTCAGAAGGCTGGGCTTCCTGCGGGCGTACTGAACATCGTACACGGAAGCGGCTTAAGTGCGGGCCAAGCCATTGTGGAACACCCAGGGATCAAGGCAGTCTCGTTTACAGGCGGCACCAAAACCGGAGCACATATCGCCAGTGTTGCCGCCCCTATGTTCAAAAAACTCTCTTTGGAATTAGGCGGAAAAAACCCAAACATCATTTTTGCCGACTGCGATTACGACAAAATGATGGCCACCACCTTGAAGTCCTCTTTTGCCAATCAGGGACAAATTTGTCTATGTGGCAGCCGCATTTTTGTAGAGCGTGACCTTTACGCGTCATTCAAGACAGACTTTGTGAGCCGGGTTGCAAAGCTCAAAGTAGGTCCACCCAGCGACTCGGTTGATTTGGGGGCCGTGATTTCCAGCGATCATCGACAAAAAATATTAAGCTATATCGATCAGGCTAAAGCCGAGGGCGGGCAAGTTCTTATTGGTGGAAACACAGTAAATGTACCCGAATGTCCTAATGGATTTTATTTAGAGCCCACTGTGATCGAAATTAAGGATCACCACTGTAAAGTGGCCCAAGAAGAGATTTTCGGCCCAGTGGTCACACTCATGCCTTTTGACTCAGAACAAGAGGTTTTGGCCATGGCCAACAGTGTTCCTTACGGTTTATCGGCAAGCTTATGGACCAGCAATATCGATCGTTCCATGCGTTTTGCACAGCAGATTGAATCCGGTATTGTATGGGTCAACACCTGGCTCAATCGGGATTTACGCACCCCTTTTGGCGGTGTTAAAGCCAGTGGGGTAGGTCGTGAAGGTGGCCTTGAAGCCCTCAGATTTTTTACCGAACCAAAAAATATTTGCATCAGTTATCAATCATAAATATGGATTTACATTTAAACGGCAAGACCGCTTTAGTCTGCGGAAGTACAGCAGGCATTGGAAAAGCAACTGCTCTGGAATTGGCTGAGTTAGGTGCTCATGTCATCTTAATGGCCCGTAACGCGGAGAAATTAGAAAAAACATTGGCCGAATTGCCAAAAGGGCCGGACCAAAAACATCACGCCGTGAGAGCTGATTTTACGGATCTTGAGGGATTCAAAACTGCAGTTGAAGAAATTCGACGTAAATATCAAGTTCATGTGCTGGTCAACAATACCGGTGGCCCACCTTCTGGACTCGCCTTCGAAGCGGATCCAGATCAATATGCAGCGGCCTTTTCTCAACATTTGCTCTGCAATCAGATTTTGACTCAAGCCGTGGTACCCAGCATGAAAGAAGCGAAATATGGCCGTATTGTCAATGTGATTTCCACCTCAGTCAAACAACCCATCGAAAATTTAGGGGTCAGCAACACCATAAGAGGTGCTGTGGCCAATTGGAGTAAAACTTTATCGGTAGAATTAGGTCCATTTGGGATCACGGTAAACAATGTACTGCCTGGCTTTACGACCACAGATCGATTGGACGATATTGTAACTTCTGCCGCCAAGCGTTTGAACAAAACACCACAAGAAGCTCAGGCCTTTATGGCCTCTGTTGTTCCTGCGCGCCGCTTTGCAAGCCCTCAGGAAATCGCCTGTGGCATTGCCTTTTTGTGCAGTCCCTCAGCTGGATACATTAACGGGATCAACCTACCCATCGATGGCGGGCGTACAAAATCTTTGTAACTTTAATCCTTAAAGCGCTTGTCACAAGAGCAACCTACAGACCAATAAGCCACCGATATGAAGAGAAAATTGCGCATTAACGGCCATTCACACCTTTTGCCTTACCCTGAGGAAATCCCGACTTTCATGAAAGATAAAGCTATCTTTTGGGTGGATAAAGACCGTAAATTCATGCTGCAAAAAGACTGGAGTCGGCCAGTTACGGACTCGAGCTTTTTTCTGAATGAAAAACTTCAATGGATGGATCAATACAGCATTGATCATGCTGTGGTGTTGAACCTCTCGCAACTTTATGGCAATGGCTTACGGCTTGAAGAAATGAAACAAGCCCTGCGCTTTCAGAATGACTTTAATGCCCGGATACAGCACGATTACAGTGGAAAATTCACCTGTGGCTTTGTGGTACACCCCGGATTTGTGCGTGGTGCACTCTGGGAAATCGAGCGATGTGTCGAGGAACTCGGGCTGAAACTGTTGTGTTTGCCCACGCATTATATGGACACCATCGGGACCTGGCGGAGTATATTTGACGCAGAAAATGAACCCATCTTTGAATTGGCTTCTTCATATAATTTAGCGGTTGAAATTCATCCCTACGACGGAGAAAAATTCATCAAGCTACAAAATACAGCGTGGCGGTTCCACCTGATTTGGATGTTGGCACAATGCGCCGACGCCTACCACTTTTATACCCTGAACGGTTATGCCGATAAATTTCCAAACATGCGGACCTGCTTTGCCCATGGCGGTCAACTGGCACAAATCAATCTCGGCCGCCGAATCCAAGGCTTTGACGGCAGACCAGATTTGTTTGAGGAAAAAATTCATCCAAGAAAAAGTGTGGGGCATAAAAATATCTTTTTTGATACCCTAGTGCATGACACGGGATCCCTCGAGCTCTTAATAAAAAATCAAGGCAGCAAGCAGGTATTGATGGGGCTTGACGACCCATATCCCTTAGGCGAAATGGAAAGTGCAGCCCAATCGTCTTATCCTGGAAAAATTCTCGATTTAGCCCAGAAACAAGGATTGCTCAACCCTGAGGAATGTGATGCAATTTGGGAGGACAACGTCCTTCAATGGCTTTTTGGGGATGACCAGAAAGCCAAGCAAGCCTTGGTGGATAAAATTTTAGCCTAATGGACTTCCTGCCTCCAGAAATCGATCAATATGCGCAGGAACACTCTGAGCACGAACCAGAACTCTTACAGGCTCTGAATCGCGAGACCTGGCAAACCATTCTTGCCCCAAGAATGCTGAGTGGACCCCTCCAAGGTCGCCTTTTAAGTCTCATCGCAAAACTCCTGCAACCCAAATCCATTTTGGAAATAGGGACCTATACTGGTTACTCCGCATTGTGTTTAAGTGAGGGCTTAGCAAAAGATGGCGTTCTTCATACTGTAGACCGCAACCCTGAATTACGTCGTATTCAACAGAAGTATTTTGATTTATCCGGTAAATCAGAACAAATTATTCCTCATGTCGGCAACGCCCTCGACATTATTCCAAAACTCCAGACCACATTCGATCTGGTATTTATGGACGCTGATAAATCCAATTACCTCAACTATTTGTCCTTGGTCACCCCTAAATTGAATTCTGGGGGTGTCCTGATCAGTGATAATGTCCTATGGAGTGGCAAAGTGACTCAAGCTGCGGATAAAGATGATCTGGATACAAAGGTTCTTCAGC
>Ga0181574_10005678_pt1 | contig 10638 bp, 9 predicted proteins | sample 101ome_24_FD_145600 | JGI IMG/M metagenome (GOLD analysis project Ga0181574, IMG submission 145600) | Coastal salt marsh microbial communities from the Groves Creek Marsh, Skidaway Island, Georgia - 101410AT metaG (spades assembly) | ecosystem: Environmental > Aquatic > Marine > Intertidal zone... | reverse complement strand
TAGCGGAGATCCAACTCACCAGTAACCCCTGAACGATAACGTTACTGGACCTGTTAAGTGGGCACGGTTTGATTCGTCGATTACGACGCTGACCGTGCCGCCCGCCATGTGGACGGCAATCGGACCTGTCACTGATAAATGCTGGCTAGCCGCGAATGCACTTGCGACGGCGCCTGTTCCACAGGCTGCTGTAAACCCAACCGATCGCTCGTAGGTCCAGGTGCGAAGGCCGCCTTTGGGGTGGCGATGGACTAAGGTCACATTGACGCCGTCTGGAAAAAGGGGATCGGCTTGAATCGATGGCGCGACGCCTGCGAGTTCTTGCTGACTGCATTGATCAGCTAGGAATACGAGATGAGGGTTACCTACATCAATGGCGAATCCATGTTCGAAGGACCCCCACCGTTTAGCACTAACCTCCTCATGCTGTGGTAGATACAACACTTCACCTAGATCGACTTGAACGGTTAAGTCATCGATCATTTTTCCAGTGATCGCTCGGCCGTTACAACTGATGCTGGTGGTCTTTTGGTTGGTCTGATCCATGAGGTACCAAGCAACACATCGTGTCGCATTGCCACAGGCCTCCGCTTTAAATCCATCCACGTTGTAAATATCAAGGGCGGCATCTGCGGTGGGCGAGCGCGTCAGCACGAGAAGCTGTTCGGCGCCAATCCCTGAATGATGCCGACACATTTCGGTAATGGTCGCGAGGTCTGGTGAAAATGGGCGCTCGCGGGCATCCACTAAGATGAAGTGATTGCCGAGCGCGTGCATCTTAAGAAACGGGGTTCGTCGATTGATTGCCGATCGTTTCATGAGACTGAAGTTACGCGTAAATGGCTGGTTGTCAAAGTGGACTACATTGAGACCCACCGAAAAACCTCCGTCCTTGATAGAGGAGGTGGGGCTCGCGGACCCGGTGTGAGAACAGCATGCTTAAGACGGATTGCGTTTTCATTCAGCGGCCCAATCTGGACGTGGCTTGATCCCATCAATCAGACCTAATGCAAGGGCTTCACTTGAGTCGATGGTTCGCTGACTGAGCGCCCAGGCGTTGGCTTCGTGCCGCCCAATTCGTCGAGGAATCGATACGCAGCCGCCTGCGCCGGGAATCAGCCCAAAACCCACCTCTGGAATCCGAAACTGACAGCCTTCTTCCGCCGCGATGGTTCCAGCGAATGCTGGAAGCTCAATTCCGCCGCCAATACATGCGCCATGCACCCAAAACTCGAAACGGTCTGGTGCCAGGCCAATGTATTGGCCAGGCATGCGTATCTGCCTGACCTGGTGAGCCATGGCAAGATCGATTGCCAGGCCAAATTCATTCAAATCCCCGCCAGCGCTAAAGCAAGGTCCGTTGCCACACACTTTTGCTGATTCAATGGTCGTGTCCATCAGTACCAGCTCGAACGCTTCGGTGAGCGCGTCTCGGAGGTCCATGGTCAGTGCGTTGCGGATTCGGGGGGCATTGAGCGCGATGTGCAGGTGATTGTTGTCGCGGCGGAGCGTCACCGGTTCGATGAGTGCTCGCTCTGATGGCTTGGGCCTTGTTGCGAGCCAGTCCCCAAATTCGCTGCCTGCTAGAAGGGTCGAATAGGCAAGTGACTCCACGACGAGTGCGTCTCGAAGGGACAGTTGAGGCGTGATGCGCGTGACCTGAACCAGCGTTGCAGCGGCGATGGGGTGCGCGTTGATGCCGTCGATCACGGCTTGCGCGTCTGCGCGAGCATCAAAGCAGCAGTCCGCACCCAACGCCCATTTTGATGTGGTATCCCCAACCATAATGACTGGCAGCGGCTGATAGGCGAGCCATTCGAGGGCATGTCCTGAATCAAACGAGGGTGGCTCAGCAGAATCAACATCGATCAATAGATGGGATGGCGATTCAGAAACCACGTCGAGCCAATTCGATTCTCGCTGTATGGCGTGGAGTTCTTTTAGGTCAATGTTCATGGGCGCTCGATGATGGTCGCATCACCTTTGTAGCGGGTTTGGAGGTTGTGCTTCAAGCCTTTCTTTTAGCCAGGCGTCAGGTCTTTCTTAACAGGGCTAATTCTGAAATGCTGGGGCCTCGGTAAAGGGGGAGTGTTGACTGTGTCTGAGCCGCTTGCGGGGCTGACCGTGATCGAAATGACCGTGGCCGTTCAAGGGCCGGCGGCTGGGCTTTATTTGCGAGATATGGGCGCAGAGGTGATCAAGATTGAGCCGCCTTTGGGCGATTCCTCGCGTTATGGGCGGGGCACCTACAACGAGACGCCAGAGGGAACGCTCGGGCCTCAATTCGTCGCGGTCAACCGGGGTAAGCGTTCAATCTGCATGGATCTCATGACGGATCAAGCCATGACCGCGCTGCACCGCTTTCTCGAGCAGGCTGACGTTTTTCTGACCAATTACCGAGAGCCAGCACTGCAAAAGCTCGGATTAGATTACGAGACGCTGCATGACCGTTATCCGCGCCTGATCTATGCGTCAGTGAATGGATTTGGCCCCAAAGGGCCCGATGCCAACAAAGCAATGCTGGACGGTGCGGCAGCCGCGCGCGGCGGGCTTGTTCATCACACCGGCTACCCTGACAGGCCGCCTTCGCTTGCTGGGGCAATCACCATCGATACGGCAGGCGCTCAACAACTTGCGTTGGGTGTGATGACTGCACTCTTCGCGAGGGAGAGAACAGGGGAAGGGCAGCGGGTGCAGACGAGTGCGCTCGGCGCTGCACTTTGGCTACAGCAATGGGAATTGACCCAAGTGGCGATGACGGGCGCCGATCTACCAAGATCGGGTAATCATCATCCCAACATCAAAGGGCCATACGGTGTTTATGAGACGGCAGATGGCGGCTCGATCATGATTGCCCAAACGATGCAGAACGAGGCCTGGGACGCGCTGTGTATTTTCGCCGAAACGTTCGAGCTAGCGATTGATCCTCGGTTTCAAACGCCGGGACAGCGGTTAGGAGAGGGCTTGACGCTTGAGGATTCAGCCGAGGTCCGGGCCGTGTTAACACGCGCGTTCGCTCGAAAGAGCACCCAGGAATGGGAGGCGTTTTTGTACGATCAACCAGAAATCGTATGGGAGCGAGTTAGAAGTTGGCAGGAGGTGCTGGAAGACGAGCAAAGCGTCGCCAACGACTACCTGACGAATATCTCGGTGGGCGGTGTAGGCACCGTCAAGACTGTGGGCACACTCGTGAAATTGAGCGAGACGCCGGGATCGCCAAAGGGTGACCCACCCAAGCTTGGCGAGGCAAACGAGGAGCTGCTTGCGACGATCGGACTATCTGCTGAAGCGCGTCGAGAAATTGAAGCCCATGCAACGGCGACCCGTGAGTCACTTCTGGCCGAAATCGCAAAAATGAAAGCGAAGTAGCGCGCTTGGCAGGTGGCGGACGATTTGGGTCGGGACGGTGAAGGTTGGACGCTAGCTCAGGCAATCGTTTGAATTCAGAGCAGAGAAAGCATCTGGCGCCGCAAAAGCATGGCTGGATGTGGTAGCCTCGCGTCGCGCAACACGGACCGCTTCGATGCAAAAGTTAAATGAATCCCCGGTGACCCCTGATCAAATCGACTCTCTTGGGCACCTAAACGTACGGTATTACATCGCGAGGATGGACCTTGCAAATCGCCAATTGCTCGAAGCGAATGGTGTTTCGGGAGACGAGCACACTTTCCTGAGGCGGGTCGACACTTACAATAAGTTCCGCCGGGAGCAATTTAATGGGGCGGTACTTGGCACTTATGGCGCGCTGATTGGCAAAGGTGTGATTGGTCCGAGCGGATCAGTCCCAGCCTATTTCGAGATACGCAATGAGGAAACCGGCGATGTTGCGGCCAGCTTTTTAACCGCAACCTCACGGGTCGATCGAGCCACACAAGCGCCTCACGACCTCTCTAAGCCGCAGGACCAGACTCGATTAGTCGAGACTGAAGGGTTTGAGCCGCCTGCATCATCGCTGCCACGAACGCTCTCGCTGTCCGAGCCACGGGTGATTCCGATGGCGACGCTCGAGCAAGGATTACCGGCGGAGCCCGTTCAAGGCAATATGACGGGTCGTCGCGAAAATACGGTCAAGCCCGAGGACTGTGACGCGAATGGTCGACTCCGCGAAGACGTCGACCTCATGACCATTGTGTTTAGAGTCGCGCCAGATGACGAAGAACAAGCCAAAAACATAGGGCCCATCGTTCAGCACGATGAGCAAGGGCGGCGGTTCGCTTGGGCGATGATGGAGACAAGGTCCTATGTGTTTCGGTATCCCGATGCTGGGCACCGCGTCGTCGCACTAAGTGTGGATCTTGATTTTGGTGAGAAGTGGCGACACACCCGGCGATTCATGTTCAATGGTGACAGAGGAGACATACTCGGGGTGTACGACTCGATTGGTATTTGTATCGATCTTGATGCAAGGCGAGCGATTGCAACGCCTCCGTCGGTGGTGGAGGGGATGCGGCAAACGGTTCGACCCGACTGGCGCTAGGGGTAGCTCGCCTCGCATCGAAGTTGGTTACTCTGACTTCTCTTCCTCAGGTTGTTCAGAGGCTCGCTTAGTCCGATGCGAGTGGGCATGGTTGTGCTGGAATAGATTCAAGAGTTGCCGGTGCAGCGTTGGGCCAGTTTCTTCACCGAGTGAAACAATCTCCCCGTAGGTCTCTTCGGTGGCGCCGTAAATCCAGGGAGCCTCATTGTCCCACTCGCTCTTCGGGATGATGTAGCCGATCGCGTCATTCGCAAGATTAACCATCAAGTTGACCTCCCCAGACATCGCCTCTCGAAGCGGCGGGACTTCTACAGGGTCAAGAGCATAGTCAGCACCTGCTGGATTCTCGATCCCGCCCACTGCGATCTCAGGGTAGAGCTCTCCGGGGATTCCGGTGATGGTTGCCTGGCCAAGTTTCAGCCAAGCCACCTCTGAGGTGTAGCGGATGAAAGGCCGACTCAAGTGAAAGGAGGGACTTGAATCGACCACCCCCGTGATCGTGGCCAGCGCTAGCATCCAGTTAGTGATGCCAAATTCCACCTCTCGCGAGACGATCTCGATCGAAGGGTTCGTTTCCTCAGTAAAGAGCTGCTCGTTCCATTGATCGATCACCGCGCTCGCTAACCCGTAGCCAAAGGCCCTCGCTTTGCCGTGACCGGCGTCTGTGATCCGTTCGCCCGAAAATGGATCCTCGACCCACTCGCCGGGCGCAGATGTCATGAGGCCACCAATATTGCCTGTGAGCCACAACGTAGTCCCGCCAATCCCTGGCTTTTTGATAGCGCCATCGTAAGTGATGCCTCCCGATATTCCGTCGCGTAAGTAGCCAGCAACGTCAGATGTCAAAAGGAGATTTCTGTCCCAGGCGAGCTCCACGTGGATGCCGAAATTCACCACTGTGCCGAGAAGGGCGCCCTCTAGCGAGCGAAGTGCCAATACTCGCACGGCGTCATCGACCACGATGGGTTTGCGAGCGTCACGGACTGGGGTTTGGGGCGGGTTTGGGAATTCCGCCATATGCAACGTTGCTGGCTCGAGCGCTGTGACCGCATCGGCAAGCGCGCTGATCATTTCATCTCGGAGGAAGCGCATATAGTCATCGTTGATGCCTGATGACAGCGGGCCTTCTCCCCAAAGGCCTTGGGTGTCTGGTCCCTCATGATTGTGCGTGGCATGGACCATCAGGTAATCGAGCGCGAATTCGTCAGGAACATTCGACCGCAAATCCTGGACAAATGAGCGCATCAGTCCGATGGTATCTGCGGCAACAATGCCTATGCGGTGTTCGCCGTCATCGAGCACCATGGCAACTGCTTTGAGCGGGAGTTCTACTCCCTGTGCAGGCCGGTTATTTTGGAAACCCGCCATCCACACAGGGTCAAATTCACCGTTCCCGTTCCCGTCGACCCAAGTGTCCACCTCCGGATCAAATTGGGCGTTGTCGTCAACATCAACCCAGGTGTCTGGAATCTCAGGCGTAATGTCCCGTTCCGAAAAGCCTGCTTTCAGGTCGGCTGAGCTGGCAAATGGCATCGCGAGAGCAATGAGCCCCAAAACGATTAGAACTATCCGGATTGGCGGGTAGGTGCTCAACATGGCTTCATCCTTACCGTTGGACTGTTTAGCGGGAATTTAGTTGTAACGCTGGCGTTGACTTTGCGTCCCTTAAGAATCGATCATGAGGGATCTGAGCGATCGTGCCAATCATGTTTTTTCTCACTTCTTACCGCTGCCGCGCACGCCTTATTTCGTCGAGGGTGCGAGCATGGCCAAAGCAACCGTGAACCAGCGGCTCGAGAGTACTCGGTTCAGCGGAGCCTTAGCGCCGCTCAACAATCCGAACTATCGTCTACTGCTGTTGGGGTTTGCGATTGGTCAAATGATCATGCCGCTCCAATTCATTACTCAGATTCTCTGGGTCCAGCACTTCGCTCCTGCTGACATTTGGCTCATCCTGGTGGCGCTGATCGCTGCTTGCCGTGGATTAGGGGCCTTTTGCTTTGGTCTTTATGGTGGGGCATTAGCTGACCGATTCAATCGAAAGCACCTACTCATCTTCATTCTAGTACTGCAAATGATCGGCACATTCCTGATTGCAGCGCTGATGATGGCGGGAGATGGCAGTGCGCTGAGCTTCGTGCTCTTTTTTGTGATGACTTTTTTAACGTCGGGCCTACAAAGTATTGACGCGCCGACAAGGCTAGCGCTGCTGCCTGATGTGGTCGGACCCGCTTTAACTCCGGCAGGGATGTCCTTGAATCAAGTGGCGGGTCAAGTTGCGATGCCGCTCGCCATGATGATGACGGGCTTTCTGATTCATCAGTTCGATTTCGGCGGCGCCTACTTGATCAGTGCGCTCGGTTTGGCTGCAGCCGCTTTGTTTATTTTGGTCATGCCATACACACCGGAAGCGGGGCAAGTGACCGCGAAGAAAGGCGACCGGTACGGCTTTTCGGAGGCGGTATCAGATATCCGCATCGGACTAGGGTTTGCACGCCATCAACCCGTGATCTTGTGGCTCATCGTATTGTTGGTGGTGATGATGAGTTTTGCGTACCCCCCTACGGCGAGCTTTGGTCCCACATGGGTGACCACGGTAGTCGAGGTCCCCATTCGGGACATGGGATTTGTAGTTATGTTTTGGGGCGTCGGCTCACTAGCGGGTGCGGTGCTGATGGCTCGGCTGGCTTCGTTTGAACGTCGAGGCTTGTTAATTGGCATTGGCGCCGTGCTCTTCTCGATGGGGTTTTTGGTGTTTGTTGCTGGGTACCAAGTCTGGAACGTGGTTCTTGGCAATACGATTCTTGGCATGGGGATGACTATGACCATGGTGTCCAGCACCATTCTCATTCAGCATCTAGCACCGAATGAGGTAAGAGGGCGGGTGATGAGCATCTTCCAATTGAACATGGCCTTCGCCCAGCTGATGACGATGCCCGTGGCCCTCTTGGGGCAGTGGTTGACCTTGCAGGTGCTGTTCCCCTGGCTTGCGGTGATGACGCTCGTCATGGTTTCGCTGATTCTTGTGACTCAAAGGCAGATCATTCGTAGTCAAATTCCAAGAGTGGAAGCGCCTGTTTAACAGGCCACTAGCGTAAACGTTTCCTTTTCGATGCCGGAAAGTCAATCAATCAACCTTGGTGCTTGAGGGACAATGAGCGACCCTTTTCAGAGCGATTGCTGGCATAGAAGGGCATTAGCCAAGGATTTCCATGCTGGCCGAGACGAAATCAGGGTAAGCAATAGAAGCCGCGTCCCCTTTGACAAACAATTAAAGGACGAAATTATCAGCCCTTGATGGCAGCGCACAGCTTAAAGCCGATCTCTTTCGGGTTGGGGCAGTACGATCTTCAGTTCAAGCCAAGACGGGAGGCAAGCTAGAACCAAATGGGCTCGGATAAGAACCATGCCGCCTTCAGTTCAAGCCGAGTTAGTGCAAATTGGCGGTGTAGTCAGCAGCGCGTATCTGCGATTGATTGGTCTCCAGGCCTTAGCCTCACGTAAGCCAATCACATGGGAAGTCATAAAAAGCCGCATTTGCCTACCAAAATCTGCCCGCGTTGCGGACTGTCTTTCGCTTGGCGAAAAAAGTGGCGCCTCAGTTGGGACGATGTCAAATACTGCTCAGAGCGGTGTCGTCGCTCAAAAGGCGCGGACTAATTAGAGAATGCCTAATGGGCCGCTCAGGGTATTTCTCATAGGCGTTCTAATCCTCAGTAGGTCCAACCGTCAGCCCATCCGTGTGATCGACTATCCAATGAGCGCCTCCGAAAGGACTCGCTGTTCCCAGGCCCGAGCAAAGTAACGGTACAGCAATACACAGACCTCGCCTGTTAGCGAGCCAAAATGCTCGAGCCTCCGCAGGCTTCGTGCCGATAAGCCCGGATTTGAATGCTCGCTTGCGCCCAATTCATTAATTGGGCGCCACTGAGCGATGTTCAGGACGTTCGATATAGGCTACCCAATCGCAAATTCGGCAATGCTTTGTAGATGCTCGACCGGGCTCGCAGCGCCCGCTAATGGGACAACCACGCGGTGCACTCCGACGGCCTCAAGCGCTTCAATAGATTCTCGGCCGCCTTTACCGTTCCACATACAAGTGATTTCGATGTCGCTCATGGAGCGGTCATGCTCATCGCAAGCGGCTTGCAGCGACTTGAGGTGACCGGCGAGCGTCTCTGGATTGCCCTCTGGTGCGAACCAACCGTTGCCGTACTTTGCGATTCGGTGGAATATTTTTCCTTGTACGCCGCCCATGACGACTGGAAACGGACTTTGGACCGGAAGCGGATAGCTCTTAAACCCAGACCAGTTGATGAATTCGCTTTGGTGTTCGACTACCTCTCCTGACCAAATCTTGCGCATGCCTTCAACATAGTCATCAAAACGGGCTCCCCGCTTCTCAAAGGGTACACCAAGGGCCTCGAACTCCTCTTTGAGCCATCCAATCCCTACGCCCAGCATGAACCGACCATTGGATATGAAATCTAGGCTTGCGGCCTGTTTAGCCATGTAAATGGGATTGACTTGGGAGAGAATGTTGACGCCGGTTCCTAGCCGTAGTGTCTTGGTCGCGGCTGCGATTGCGGTGAGGGCAATCAAAGGATCAACGAAAGGGGTCTCAGGCGCCGCGCCCATTTTTCCGGTGGCGTTGTACGGATATTTTGAGGCGTAATCCAGCGGCACAATAACGTGCTCGAAGGTCCAAGCGGATTCATAGCCCAAAGATTCCGCGAGTTGGGCGAGCTGGACCATTTGGTCTCCGCTAGCGGCGCCGATGTTGATCGGGATGATGCCAACTTTCATTTCATGCTCCTGTTATCTCGTTATCTCGTTATCTCGTTATCTCGTTATCTCGCTATCTCGTTATTTCGGCGTGATGCGTTTTACTAATCCAGCCTCATTACCAAGGTCTCGGTTCATTAACTATCTTACTGTCATTAAATGGTGACGGTGTTTTCGGCCGCCCTATGTTGTCCAAATTTAGGGTTGTCCAAATTTAGGCTGGTCGTGTTACTGAGGTCCAAAGTGGGCTAAACCGCTTATGGCTGGTTTAATCAAATTGTCCCGATGGGTTTTGCGCCATTTTTGTGTAGTCGGGCCCTTCTGCCTGCCAACCATAGGGCTGTTTTGCACCGAGCAATCGGGCCAGACGCGCATCGTTTGGGTGGGCCTCTAGGAGCGCGGCGAGATCCTTGGTAGCCTGCCGTTCTTGGGGTACCACGTATTGTCTGGCGAAGTAAACGGATAGATTCATCCGAATGCCAGGAATCTCCCGACGAAACGAGCCATGCCAGGTATTACCATGCCAGATCACCGCATCACCGGGCTCGATATCCATGGATCGGACATTCGGGTTAGCGGCCTCCCCATGGAGTTCAAATTCGCGCGAGCTAGGGTGCCTAGCCAGCCGATGACTACCGGGGACGATCGCCAGTGCGCCAGCTTCCTTAGTGTAAGGCGTCAAGGCGTAGTTCACGTTGGCGACTTGGGAATAAGCGGGAAAGGGAGAGGGCATGCCATTGCCGTTGTCGCTGTGGAGTCGAAGCGGCTCACCCCCTGGGCCTTTAAAATGAGATCCGATGCTAGAAAGATGGCAGCTCTCGCCAAGCAGATAGGTCACTAATGCAAGCGGACGCTCAAGCATCAGGATTTCTGGAAAAACGGGGTCGTCATAGAGGAGGTAGGGTTGATAACTGAGTCCGGAAAAGTCCTCCTCCTTTGCCTCTAGTAAATCTGGAGAACATTCATAAACCCGCTCAACTCGCCGCGAGATAGCCCGCCTTGCAGCCGTTATTTGATGGTCATCGAGCGCGCCCTTGATCACCGTATACCCCCAAGCATCAAGGTGCCGGACATGTTCGTGCAATGCTAGTCGATCGATATCGTGTTCGATTCTCGCGAGTGCCTTTAGGTCTCGACTGCGAAGCGCGGAGTGGGCGGCCGCTAGATCCCCAGTTGAATGCTCATGACTGGACTTGGCTTCCATCGTTACCCCCCTATCTATTGATTTCGTGTGGGCTGCTTGCTGATCTCATCGATTGACCCTATGGCGTTAATCCGCGAGATCCAATGCTTCACTGATTCTTTGAAAACCCATCACAGCTCAAAGTGCATGCTAGACGGTCTCGGCCTAGCTGACCAGAACACAGACAACAGTG
>Ga0181574_10005676_pt1 | contig 10639 bp, 17 predicted proteins | sample 101ome_24_FD_145600 | JGI IMG/M metagenome (GOLD analysis project Ga0181574, IMG submission 145600) | Coastal salt marsh microbial communities from the Groves Creek Marsh, Skidaway Island, Georgia - 101410AT metaG (spades assembly) | ecosystem: Environmental > Aquatic > Marine > Intertidal zone... | reverse complement strand
ATGGTTTTATCGAACGTGGAGATGGAAAAAAAGATGTTTTTGTTCATTCAACACAAGTAAGAGATGCTGGCTTTGATTATTTAAATGATGGAGATGCTCTATCATTTGATATCGAAGAGGGAAAAAGTGGTCCTGCAGCAACAAACTTAAAAAAAGTTTAATTCATTAAGGAGAATCTTTTGGGTATTCATTATAACTACAAATCAAAACGTGGTGAGCGAGCAATGGCGAAAGCCAAAAAAAGAAAAGATAAGCAAGCTTTAAGAAGATCCAAAAGAGCTCCTGAAACGAGAGAGTTTTCAAAAAAAACGCTAGAGTATGCGGATATTAATAAAGTCATTACGCTTGACGATTTAACAAATCCAGACGACAAATCTTAAATGAAACAAATTTTTGAATACCGCGTGCTTAATAGAAAAAGTTTAAATGAGCTTGGGCAAGGCGTTGAAAATGATAAAAAAACCTTTTTAGAAAATGGCCTTGATTATTTAGGACAAAGTCACTGGGAACTCATCTCGGTTGAAAATGGTGAGTATTATTTTAAAAGACCTAAAGATTAATAAGACCTATTTTTTCAATAAATCTAAAATAAAAAACGTACAGGCAAATAGAAATAAAATACTTCCAATTGTAGCTGCCGTATTACCAACACTTCCAATTAAAAAAGCAATGGCTGAAAGTTTAAATAAAATCCAACCTAATAATTGTAATTTTTTGCTACGCATTGATTTGACTAATCATCTTTGGAATAAAATTCTTAAAATTAAAAAAACCCTTTTTACAATACGGATTGGTCATTTGATCTAGGCTTCGATATAAAAAGTTTAAATCAATTTGGTTCTGTTTTAAACAATCAAGGTTTTCTCCAACTCCTGGGTATAAAGCAATTTTATCGGTTAAATCTAAATTGTTTAAATAGGAGATATCACGAACTTCAACTTCTATATGATCTTTTAATCTATCTTGTTGATCGTGAATAAGATCTGATTTAAATTTTATTAATTCATCATCAAGCTCGATAGATCGTGTAAGATTAGTATTTTGTAACAACATGATTTTTTTGAATTTATGATCTTTAAAATCAGAACTTTCAAAACAAAGTTGGTTATCAAAAATTAAAAGGGTTTGATCCTCTGTGATATTGGCATTGGTAAAATCTGGATCAATTTGAACGTATTCCTTATCGGATACGATTGGAACAGCATTTTCATTTAGTTTAACCTTGTCATATTTTCCATTTGTAAATTTTTTAATATTCCATTCTTGAGCAACATAATTTTTTCCCTTAGTTTGAATACCAGCAGTCCATCTCCAAGACAGTGTATTTGATGCTGGATCTCCATCTTTTAAATATTTCATAAAAAATTCAGCACCAAGTTGCCAAGGTAAATCTAATGTAAAAATCCAAATTGATGAAAACCACATTCTAGTGTGATTGTGTAAATAGCCTGTTTCTTTAAGTTCATTCACCCAATCATTAAAACAATCAATATCCGTATTGCCATTAACGGCAGCTTTTAAATTTTTATCACTTTCATAATCAACTTTGAGATATTTAAGATCATTAATAAAATCAGTCCAAACACTAGGTCTTCGTTCTAACCACCCTTTCCAATACGTCCTCCATAACACCTCTTGAATAAATTTTTCAATTTTTGAAAAAGAATATTGTTTTAAACTTTGTTTAATAATTTCATTTTCACTTAAGATCCCGTGAGTGACATAAGGAGATAAACAAGAAGTATTGGTTCTTTTCTCAGGTCCAAAATCAAAATTACGGTCTCTTGCATATAAAGATAGGTGGTTTTCTACAAAGGAATTAAGTTGCTCTAAGGCTTTTGTTCTTGATGGATGAAAATTAACCATGAGTTATTTATAACGAAATTTTCAAAAATTAATTACATGTTTCTAGCTGTGATACGAACATCTTCTAAATACTCTTGACGCTTTTCATCACTAACAAATGGAACTGCAAAATAACGTCTGTAATTAATTTTTCTAATACCACACATATGTAGTACTCCTCTTTTTAATCTTCGTATTGGTAAATTTAAAAAGAAAGTTGTAATAGCAAGTCGTGGGGCACCATAGGTACAAAAAATTTTCGCTTTTTTACTACTTAATTTACCTTCGGGGTAACCATAATTCCCAACTAATCTTTTAAATGTAAATGCCCATGGTGGTGCTAAAACTTTGTCAATCCATCCTTCCATTATTGCAGGCATCCTGAAATTCCAAATAGGGGCGATCAATACAATGACGTCTGCTTCTTCAATTCGCTTTCTATGATCTAAAACAACATCATCAGGTGACTCGCCACGAAAAATTGGATTAAAGTTTTCTTTATACAAGTCAACAATATCCACCTCATGACCATATTTTTCAGCTTCTTCTTTAAATGTGTCTTTTATTGCACAGTTAAAAGATTTGTTATCATAATGACTATAAACTACAAAGGCTTTGGCCATATTTAATAATTATCTTTTTTTTTTAAACTTTAAACCAAGAACTACAAAAATTTAATTTTATTTTTGTGAATAAATGTTAATTGTTGGTAATGCGTGAATTTTTATATCAAGCTGGATTATTGTTATTTGATGATAAACAAAATGATCTAAGAGCATTGCCTAAAACAGTAAGGCTGCAGATATTAGTTGTCTTATCTTTAATGTGGTCAGTCATTTTTACTTTGATGTTTTGGTCTTATAAAGTTTGGGGATTAGTTCTTTCAACCTCTGTTATTGGACACATCTTGGTTATTATTGGAGTTTATTTTACAATGAAATCTTTTCAAAATGCTAAAAGCTTCTCAATTAGAGATGATGGTTATCATAATACGACACGCTCTCGTCAAAATTTATGGGTTAATGGAAAAAAAGTTGAACTTGATAAAAAAGATCCTGGAGGTGAACACGAATGAAATTAACTTTACTGTTAATGTTGTTTGCTTTTGGAATATTTATGCTTGGTTTGAAGGTCACAGGTGACTCTCCAGTTTCAAGAAAAGCTCCAATAGAAAAATCGAAAGAAACTACGGAAGAGAAATGGCTAAAAGCAAAAGAATGGTCTAAGAATCGAAATAAATAAATTCTACTAAAATAATTAACTATCTTAAGCTTTGAGAGTAAGCACAAGCCAAACAATCGGCAAAATAAATAATATTGCAATTCCAATATAAACAAAAAAATCTTTCATAATCTTCCTACTTTTTAACAGATTCTTGTTTCAAAATTAACAATAAACCTAATATAGCAACAGGCAGCCCCATTAAAAAATAAATATCTGGTTTTACATTCTCAAAAATCATAGCAATTATTAATGCTAAGATTGGCATCACAACACCGATATATCCACCAGTTGATGCTGACGTATTTTCAATAAAACGAATATAACAGAGAAATGAAACGATAGATCCAAAAATAATTAAATAAGCAAGTCCTATCATGTAGCTAAGATTGTTAAATGGAATATAAAATTCATTACCTTTAATTAATGAAACGAGCAATGCAACCAAAGCACCATAGATCATTGCGTAAGCAACATTTTGTAAAAGTGGGATATTAAAATTCCTCTTATTATATATAGCAATTAAATTACCAATAGATGCTGATAATGTTGCAAGTAACGCAAACATCAAACCTAAAGTTGATCCTGAATTTAAATTAAAATTAGAAAAATCTTCATAAAAAATAATAGCAATTCCACTAATTCCAAGTAATGCTCCGGATAACATTGGTCTTGTAATTGGTTTTTTAAAAATAAATTTTTCTCCTAAAATATTAAATATTGTTAAAAGACAAAAAACTGTAGCTGGAATATTTGACGGTAAATAAACATTAGAGTTATAAAAAAAAATATAATTTCCACTGTATAAAAAAATTCCTAAAATAAAAAAATAAATATGCTCTTTTAAAGAAAAAAATAATTTTCTTTTTGTAAAAGCTACATAAATTAAAATAATTAAACCTGCTAAAATAAACCTTATAAAAACTGAAATAGCTGGATCTAAATCAATATTCACTTGAGTTAGACTAATAATACTCCATGTAGCAGACCAAAATAATAGTGCTCCAAGAAATAAAAAAATATTAGATTTCATCAATGTGGACTATCATATTTAAATTAAAATTAAAGAAAGAGATAATTAATTAAAAAATGCGGAGGGGGAAAACGTAATCAAACCTCCGCATTTTTAAATAAAGATTTTTTAACTAGTTAGACTGTTCTTCAACAGATAGTTTTCCATCTTTATTAATATCTAATTCAACGAACATTTTTTCTGCTTCATCTGCAGTTACTCCATCTTTTAACTGGATTTCGATGAATTGATCTTTGCTAAGTTCTTTTACTTCAGTATTAGCAAAGACTTGTGTTGTTACAGCGAACAACATTACAAGAGACATAATGACTCTCATAGTTTGCCTTTTGTTAAGTTAAGCGGAGCAGCATGTATTCCCGGATTATGGCTTAATTGTGGATGGTGAAAAAAATTTAATGCTTGTGATTTTCTGACCCACCTAGCCCACATGGCATAGAAATGGATTGGGATGCCCCACCCGTTTGATCATCATGACTATGGAACAATGGGTTGTAAGCAACCCCGTTACTGTCATGATCGAGGAAAGCAAAAGTTAAACAAAGTGTTAAAACAACTAGGTAAACTATACGTTTCATGAATAAAATACCCTTCTAAATTTCATGCCAATGATTGAACCTATAAAAGCAAATAAAAACCAAAGCCAGCCATGCAAAGATCCTGAAGCAATACCACTAAATAAAGCACCGACATTGCAACCAAAACTAAGTCTTGCACCATAACCCATAAAGAAACCTCCAAGGATAGCGGCAATTAATATTTTTTTATTAATAAGCGAAGCTTTAAAAAAATTACCAGCAAGAGCAGAAGCTGCTAATGCCCCAAAAATAATACCAAGATTTGAAACTGTTGTTGGATCTGCAAAGAGGCTGTTTTCTAATGCCGTACTTGGATAAGAGAGTTGCCAAAAAGACCAGCTACTTACTTCAACTCCAAAAAACTGTACAATTTTTGCAGCCCAAAGGCCAAATGCAAAAGTAATTCCCCATGGATGTCCTGCAGCTTGCAACATCATAACATTAAAAAAAACTAATAAAACTGCACCTAAAATTAAAGGCCAAGGCCCTTTAAATAAGTCAAAATTTGAAAAATCAAAAATATCTGAATGTTTAAAATTAATATTCCTTTTCTGGTCGGATTTATAAATAAAATAATAAAGCAACATTAAAACACTTAATTGAAGTAAAACTGAATTTACTTTTCCAAATTCATTCATAAGCGAAACACCTCCTAGTGAAGGAAGTGATTTCCAAAAATCAAAATGATAAGTGCCAACTAAAGAGCCAATCATAAAAAAAACTAATGTAATTGCCATTTTTCCATTACCACTACTTGCGGTAAATAATGTTCCTGATCCACAGCCACCTGCTAACTGCATTGCAAGACCAAACATAAAAGATCCAACCACAACAGAAACACTCACTGGCGCAACGGCTCCAATCATTTTGCCATTATAAATCAAGCTATTAGAGCCAATAAAAAAAGAAAATAAAATGACCGCAAGTCCTAACATAATAATTTGGGCTCGAAGTGAAGAACTTTCTCTATGTTCAATAAAATTTCTCCATCCTCCAGTAAAACCAAATGATGCATGATAAAGAGAAACCCCAAGTCCAATTCCAATTAAGAAAACATAAAGGTGTCTATTTCCAACTTGTGAAATAAATAAAAAAGAAAATAAAAGAATTGCTAAAACTGCGTAGCCAAGAACTGTTAGATCAATTTTTTTTGTAATAGCGCTCATAATAAAAAATGCGCGGCTAAGAGAAACCGCGCATTAATTTTTAAGTATTAGATTTGTCCGTTAATAACTTCGTTTTTTGGATTAAGTGTCCAGTGTGCTAAAGAACCATCATATAATTTTACATTTTCGACTCCTGCAACTTCACTTAAAGCAAACCAAACCGTACTTGCAAACCAACCTGTATTACAAAAAGAAACATAACCTTTTTTTCCTTTTGCATTTGATTTTACAAATAAAGCTTTAATCTCATCTGCTGATTTTACTTTTAAGTTTCCATCAACAATTGTTGCTTCTTCTAAATTCACTGCAGTTGGAATGGTTCCAGCTCTTTGAATTTTAGGATGTTTTTTTTCACCAATAAAGAAAGCTTTAGGTCTTGCATCAATTAATGCATAACCGTTTTTCTTTCTTTTTGCATTTCTAACATCTTTGTAGCTTGCAACATATTTGTTATTGAGTTTTACTTTGAACTTAGATGGAGTGATTTGTGTTTCACCTTGAGCTAATTTATAACCAGCTGCTGTCCAAGCTTTTAAACCACCATTTAAAATAGAAACATTGTCATGTCCTGCAACTTTTAAACTCCAGTATAATCTTGCAGCACTTCCAAAATCTAATGAATTTACACCAAGGTAACTGACAACAATATGATCAGAATTTTTAACACCAAGTTTAGAGAATAGTGCTTCTAATTCTTTTTTAACTGGTAACTGTCCAATGACACCTTTTTGAGTTGTAATTAATTTGTCACCAATATGATCAATGTAAACACTTCCAGGAATGTGGCCTTGTTTAAATTTATCATAAGATCCATTTACAAATTTACTACTGATCTCAATGACTTTAATATTTTTATTATTAATGTTTTCTTTTAACCATGACGCTTCAACTAAAGGTGTTACGCTGTTAGCGGCTGTTGCAAAGAAAAACAAAACTAATGTTGTTAATATTTTTTTCATTTTTTTTTCCTTTTGTAAGTTTTAAATTTTGTAGTTCAGTTTATTTGTTCAGTTTGGTTACCTAACCTTTTCCAAAAAGGAGACCTCGAAGTAAAATGCTAGGTAACCTACCGAACTGATGCATACTTAGAATATAATCCTAATAAATCAATATTTAGTGATAAAATAAGTTGATAGAGAATAAAATAGTTTCTAAACTAATAAATTATTGCTATTATTGTAAATATAATTAGTAAAATATTATAATATTATGAAAGAAATCGATAAAAAAATTCTACAAATTCTTCAGGAAAATGGGGAGATATCAATGGAAGACCTTGGATCTAGAGTCAATTTATCTCCTTCTCCTTGTTACAGAAGAGTTAAAAATTTAAAAGATGCAGGCTTTATCGATAAGAGCGTTGCGGTTCTTAATAAACAGAAACTAAATTTAGAACGCCCTTATTTCGTTCATATTAAAACCACAAGTCACAATAAAGAATGGACAGACCAGTTTAGAAATATTGTAAAGGAAACACCTCAAATTGTTGAATGTCACCGATTAATGGGCGAGGTTGATTATCTATTAAAGGTAAGATTAAAAAACTCTGAAAGTTACAATGAATTTTATTTTGATTTAATTAATAAAATTGATTTTGCAAGTGTAAGCGGATTTCCATCATTAGAAGAATTGAAAGAAACAACTGTTCTTCCACTTGATTATATTTAACTTAATGACAAGCTTCACCAAACTTTTTTAAACGCCAATAATTATAGGGCCAAGGAGTAATAAAACCTACAAAAAGCATAATGGGAACTACCCACCAAGTTAATATTGCGCCACCGGTTAAATAATAATCAGTCACATTCATGGCAACTTCCATGGAAATCATTGAAATAAAACTCATTCCAATTGCAACTTTAAAAGCTTCTTTAAATTTAAATTGTTGCTTCATTAAAATTATCGTCTCAAGAATGATGCTGGTAATTAATCCATTAATAATTGCTAAGGTCATAATAGCCAAAACTGGCCAAGGAATATTTGTTAATTGAAAAAATAAAATTGTACCAAAATCTCCAATTGAGCAACCAATTAAACACCATAAAGTATTTTTGGCACTTCTTTTCCAAGTGTGTTTACATTTCCAATGAAAATAATCTTGAGTAACTTCCATTATTTTAAAGGTCTAGTAATTAATTTTGAAATCGATTCATCCTGATCTTTTTCAACGCCGATTGGCATCCCTTTATATCTTTTAAAATTTGATTTTGTTCTAAATAAAATATCCCAGAAACTGAAGATAGCACAATAATTAGAATCAGTTTCTTTTTGTCTTTTATGATGGTGAACCCAATGTATGGAAGGTGTCACAATAATATAAGATAATATTTTTTCTAAATTTTTGGGTAATTGAATATTTGAATGATGAAATGCAGAACTAATTAAAACGACTGCTTCAATGAATAATAAATTAACTAATGTAATATTAAAAATAATTATAATTATACATCTCACAATAGCACTTAAAATAATTTCTCCAAAATGAAATCTTAAACCTGATGAAACATCTAATGTTTCATCGAGATGATGCACATGATGAAACCTCCATAAAAATTTTATTTCATGATTAGCTCTGTGCCAAAAGTATAAAAAAATATCATATATGATTAAATGAAAAAGAAATAATCCGATAGCATTGTTAATATTAAAAGTATTATGTAAATTGAAAGTCGTCGCATAAATTGTAATCGGTAAAATTAAAATAGGAGTTAGGCCAATATTTATTAGCCATAAAAAAAAATTTTTAAATGATCTAGAGATTTTTCTGGTAAAAGTTACTTTTTCGTTTGGAAATAAATTTTCTAAAAAAATAAATATTAATAAACCAATTCCAACAAATAAAATTTTTTCATTTAAAATTTCCATTATTTATTCCTCATTTCCCAAAGACCACCACTACCATTGGATAACAAATAAATCTTACCTTTTGGTCCAATTTTAATATCTCGTATCCTGCCAATATTATCCTTGAAAATGATCTTTTCATTACCGACTTTATTTTTACTTACAAATTTTAATTTTCTAAGCGATTGATCTCTAAGCGATGTCATCAAAATATCACCATTCCAATTTTTAAATTCATCACCTTTGTAAATTTGTACCGCACTAACTGCAATTGAAGGCACCCAAGTATATAAAGGATTGGTAAATCTTTTATCCCACTTTTGAACTTCGCCACATTTAGTCATACTGTAATTTGTTCCACCCCAGCACCATAATTTCCAACCATAATTTTCACCAAACTTTACCTCTCCAAAAAAATCTCCACCTCTTGCACCATGGTTTGAAATATAAACTTTGTTATTAAATGGAGATAAAGTCATCCCTTGAGGATTTCGAATTCCAATTTGATAGATTTCAGGGAGCCAATTAGATTTTCCTTTAAACTTTGGATTGTCTTTTGGAATTGATCCATCAAGATTAATTCTGATGATACTTCCAGGATGTTTTTGTGAGTCTTGTGCAATATTATCACCACCTCGCTCACCCACGCTGGCATATAAATAAGTATTATCTTGAACGACCATTCTACAACCAAAATGATATCCTGAATTAATTGGTGGATTGGCTTGGAAAATGTTTTTAAAATTTAAATTTGTTTTTGAAAACTTTGCTTTTGCAATTGATGTGCTTGTTTTTCCAGATCCTCGGTCCTCTGTATAACAAATATAAATATTATCTTGATATTTTAAAATCTCTAAAAGACCACCTTGACCATCAACTTTGTAGTTCAAGTTATGCTTAATCTCAGTTTTTGAATTATTTTTAATATTAATTAATAAAATTGAACCATCCTTTTCTGAAACAATAATTTCTTTATTTGATATAAAAGATAAACTCCATGGATTATTTAAATCTATAATTTTTTTTAATTCAAGTTGTTGTGAAAATGCAAATGTACTTAAAAAAAACAATATAATTAATTTATATGTAATTTTTATCATAATAAAAAAGTTATTATCCAATATGATACAAGTCCAGTGATAATAGTCAAAATTGTATTTTTTGTTAGATATCCAACTATTAATGCGCAGATAAATGCATACACTTCATAAGTATTAAATTGAAATGATTGGTTTTTATTTAAAAACACAGCAGGGAAAATGATTGCAGGAAAAACAGCCGAAGGAACATATGTTAAAACTTTTTTTGTTGTTGGACTTAATGACTCGGGTTTAATGAGAGCAATCAAAGAGTATCTCATCATAAAAGTTATAATTCCAGCAACAATAATTAAAGTCCAAATCATTTAGAAAACCTTTTAAAATTTTTAATTAAATAATATGCAACACATAAAGCGATTAATGCTGATAAAATGATGTAAATCTTAAGTGGAAAATTAAATAATAAGAGCGATGTAAGTCCGGATGTAATCATAACAACAACATGATCAATTTTATTAAATTCTTTTACTAATAAAGCTAAAAAGGTAATTGGAATTGCAAAATTTAAACCAAGTTCAGGAGGTATGATGTTGCCTAGTAATACACCGCATATTGTTGAAATTTGCCAAAAAAACCATAACGTAAAACCAGAACCTAATAAATGATATCTAAAGTTTTTATTTTTTTTTATGTATGGAAGCGATACTGCAAATGCTTGATCAGTTAATAAATAGCTCAATAAAATTTTCCATCCATTTGTAAGTTTATTAAAATATTGAGAACAAACAGCGCCATATAGTAAATGCCTTGAATTAATTGCACCTACCGATCCTAAAATAATATAAGGAGATGTTCCAACAGAAAAAAGCTGAACAAATGCTAACTGTGAAGCACCACCAAATATTACAAAAGAAC
>Ga0181574_10005671_pt1 | contig 10649 bp, 8 predicted proteins | sample 101ome_24_FD_145600 | JGI IMG/M metagenome (GOLD analysis project Ga0181574, IMG submission 145600) | Coastal salt marsh microbial communities from the Groves Creek Marsh, Skidaway Island, Georgia - 101410AT metaG (spades assembly) | ecosystem: Environmental > Aquatic > Marine > Intertidal zone... | reverse complement strand
CGCACCCAGCATGCGGTCATCACCAGCTATCGATGGGCTGAATAATGCGCTCTGCAACGTCTTTCAGCACCTCAAAGCGAGTGTCGAAGTTTGGCAGATTCATTACTTGATTAAGGCCCGCTTGATGCAGCTCGTGCAGGCGTTCTAACACTTGATCTTGAGTCCCAATCAGGCAAGTTCGCTGCATAATCGCTGGCGTTAGAAATTTCAATTCGTCGGGCACGACCCAACAATTGTGTCCCATATGAATGCGCTGGTGGACACGATCGCTTGGGTAATCCGCAAGGAGTGCCGTGTAGTCTTCCCAAATGTCAGCGAAGGCGTGAGGGGGCTGGTGACCAAAGTTCCTAAACTGGTCATAGGCATAATGGATAGACGCCATGGCCATTGCGCCGCATTGATCGATCATGCGCGGCGAGCTTGGCGACTCACCAGGCTCCAACACCCCGATGGCGGTCAGCGCAGTTGTATAGAACGTCTCTCGATCGAGTTGGTCGTTCTCTGATGCAAGCATCGCCCAGGTATTTTCCATCATTGCACCGGAGGCCGGTAAGCCGAGCACGGCCCCATCTCCTTGCCGCCCAGCCACCGCAAGAGACTTCGGCCCAAACCCAGACACATACATCGGAATCGGCGCCTCAAACGAAACAAACCCATGATCCGGCATAATGTGCTGAATAGGCCGGTCGCCCGCGCTTGTTCGGTATAGCGCCTCCTCCCCTCGAAGCAGCGGCCTCAATGTTCCCACATACTCATCGAATGCTTTGATCCGCTGCGGTGGCAGTCCCATGACGCGCATCGCCGTATTTCCTGAACCTACACCCAGAAATGTTCGGCCTGGAGCGAGCGCGTTAATGGTTGCGATGCTTGATGCCGTTACAGGAGCAGGCCTTGTACCAGAGACAGCGACCCCCGTGCCTAAGCGAATGGTTGAGGTGTTTTTAGCGGCGAGTGCCAATGTTGCGTAGCAATCCGACCATAGCATTTGGCTATCGGCGAACCACGCGTGGGAATAGCCAAGCGCCTCGGCGCTGATAACGTATTGCTCGTCAAGAATGTTACTTGCGATACAAAGCCCAATATCCATCGACACCCCCTCTGTATTCAATGACACCTTGGTTTAAGGCTTACGAGATGCGGGCGGCCTTGCAACGCATCGAAAAACGCGCTCATCTTGGCGTCATCGAGAAACCCTTCAACGCGAATGCCTGAGCATAAATCGAACCCAGCGGGTGCAACATCGGATAAAGCACTCGCTATATTGGTTGGTCGCAAACCGCCGGCTAGGAGCACAGGAATAGGCATCGCATCAACGATCGCTTTTGAAATGGTCCAATCATGCGTCTGCCCTGTGCCGCCCAAAGTTGGCGTTCTCGCTCGCGGCTGTCCGCTATCGAGCAAAATAGCGTCCGCGATATCACTCACTGATTTAGCCCGATCCAGCGCCGCCCTGGAATCCACATGCACCACTTGCATCCATGCGACATCGGGTCTCGCATCTTTTAGTTGCTGCAACGCGCGGCTACCAATATCGCGAACCACTTGAACAACCTCCGCTGGGCAACGCTCAAGATGACCCAGTATGCCGTCGACACCCGTCTCACTGGTCAGCAATACCGTGCAGATGCTTTTTGACAATTGACTCAGAATCTCACTAATGAGCGGATCAGAAATAGGACCAGGCCCCGAGGGCATGGCTGCAACTAATCCTAGAGCGTCGGCACCTGATTCAATCGCACGGCGGGCCTCCTCCACACTTTGGATACAACAAACTTTAACAAATCGACCTTCACGCGCCGCAATTCGCACCCTCAATTCGTTTCCATTCATTGCCGTCTCCTCGCTACCTTCATGCCAAGCCTACCCACCGGTGCGGGTGAGGCTGGCTTTCTTCAAATATACTCTCCGATGCGCATTAGACCTACTCGCAAAGTGATCTCGAAGCCCACCTTCGCGCGGCCCGTCTGCCGCGATCAAGCTGTTTGTGCAACAAAAGAGAAAAGCCTTGCTAAAGCCGCGCTGGGTACAAATAAGCCCGGCGCGTAGAAGCAATTCTGGTCGCGTGACAGGCAATGCCCGGACTTCCTTTTTCTGATGGCGTAAGCCGACTCAAACCGCGGTCAAAGGAATCGCTGAACACTCAAATACCCGCAGACCATGGCCGCTAAGACTGCGACCCCACTTTGCCACGCTCGACTGGCGTGCTGCCCCATGATGCTCGTTCGCGCGGCCAGTACAATCAAAATCAAGGCCAGCAAGGGCAGCAGCAACGCGTTTGTAACCTGCGCGATGAGAATCAGCTCTACAGGCTGCCGACTGGTTACCGCAAACCCTGCACCACATAGCAGGACTACTGCCCAGGTGCTACGAAACAGCCATCTCGAGGGCTGACTATCCCTGTGAAAGACACCTTCAAGGGTAAGCGATGCAGCAAGTGGCGCGGTTAACGCACTGCTGAGCCCAGCCGCCAGAAGCCCCAAGGCAAATGCCATCTCAGCGAACGGGCCAGCGATGGGAGCGAGCTGCGCAGGCAGATCGGACAGCTGGCTTGGCGCCGCCCCCCCTCGGTACAAGTAAGCAGCAGTCACCATAACTGCTATCGTCACGATGCCACCGATCGCGAGCGATATCGCAAGATCTCGGCGAGCAGCGGTCATCGCTTGATCAAGCGGCACTTCATCCGTCCACTTACGCTGCACAAGCGATGCATGCAAAAAAAGGTTGTAGGGGACGACGGTCGTGCCAATCAGTGCGAGCACAATCCATTCGGACCGGTCACTAGGCGTCGAAGGTAAAAGACGAATATCCGCCCCTTCTGAATTAAGCACCATGACGATCGCAGACAGACTAAACATTGCCGCCATGAGTGCAACGAGCACCATCAAGATGCGCTCGAAGCTTTGATAGCGTCCCCTTAGCAAGAGCAGCGCACACACGAAGGCCAAGAGCATTAACCAAAGCCGCAGATCGCCACCGAAAAGCAGCGCTGCCCCTGCAGCCGCACCGGTCAGGTTTCCGCCCTCATACGCGCTATTGCCAACCACAATGGCGAGCCCCACGAGCACTAGGAACCCCCACTTAAATACCGGCTGAGTCACCGCATCACGCAATATGGTGGTCAGCGCCAAACGCTTGACGAGACCAAGTCGCAACGCCATTTCTTGGAGAACGAACGTCATTACGAGCGAGAATAAGAGCGCCCACAGGAGCGACAGTCCAAACTCTGCACCTGCCCGACTAGCGGTGAGGATGGTTCCCGGCCCAATAAACGCTGCCGTGACCAAAAACCCTGGCCCGAGGTTAGCGTGCGCCCTTTCTGCCTGATCGCTCATCGCGCGCAAAAAAGACGCCAGTGCATGGCTTCGCAACCCGCCTTCTCTGACATCTAATTTCCTTCGAACCTTAGCGATAGATGATGGAATCCTCGAAGCAGGTGCGAGGCGACCCGTTCGTTATCACCGTCGCCCCGACCAACGCCCGCAAACCGCTCGGTGAGTGCCTGCATCGCGGCCTTCGCTTCGAGCCGTGCGAGCGGAGCACCAATGCAAAAGTGAATACCAAAGCCGAAGGTGTGATGCTGAATTTTTTCTCTCCCGAGGTCGAATTGATGTGCATTCGAGTACACCGATTCGTCTCGGTTCGCTGACCCCATGATGACATGAACCACATCGCCGGGCTCCAATGCTTTGCCATGAAATGTGCAGGGCGAGGTCAGCGTACGTCTTAAAAATTGCACGGGGCCGTCAAACCGAAGCGTTTCCTCAATGCCCTGCTCGATCAACTTGGGTTGGGTTCGAAGTTGCTGCCAACTTTGTGGGCGATCAGCCAACACATTGAGAAAATTTCCCAAGAGATTGGTCGTAGTTTCGTTACCCGCGATGAGCAGCAACATACAAAAGCCAACGACATCGTGATCCGACAACTGTCTACCATCGACACTAGCATTCACCACCGCGCTCACAAGGTCTGACCCACCTTGGTTCCGGCGCTCAGGAATCAAGCTCTGAAAGAACGCATACATCTCGCCTATCTCGACCTCACGTTCGGCCAGCGATGCACCCGCAAGTGTTCCGGTTAGCGCATCAGACCACCGCTTGAAGTCTTGGGCACGTTCAGAGGGGATACCCATCATTTTGGAGATCACGGCGACGGGGAGTGGAATCGTCAGCGCCTCTACCACATCGACCGATTCCCCTTCAGGAATCCCATCTACCAAGGACCTCGCGATATCGGCCACTTCATCTTCAATCTCCTTCAGCATGCGAGTGGTAAACGCCTTATTGACGATATTGCGAAGCTCCGTGTGCCGCGGCGCGTCATCGGTCAGAAGCGGGAGTGGGCCGGTTTCTCCCCCACCCATCGCTTTCGACGAGAAACCACTCGAATGTTTGAGCACGTGACGCACATCATCGAATCGGGACAAGATCCATGCGCCGGTCTCTTCATCCTGCCAAATGGGATGATGCGCCCGCCATTGCTCATAGAGAGGATAGGGGTTGTCTAAAATCTCGGGTGTAAAAAACCGCATCAGAGTCGATCCTTGGACGTTGACCGTTCTCACCCTACCTCGGGATGACGCCAAGTACCAAGTGTGAGGCTGAGCGGGCGATACGGATTGAGCCGGTGCATCTAGACGGACTGTTTTAGCGCTGCCGGAATCCCTAAAGGCAAGCTTCCGCTGCGGGTACCGGCTTTTCTTGCAAGCGTCATGCACGCGTCTTGCACGCATCTTGCTGAAGTCAGTCCAGCTGTTATTCTGGCTCGAGAGGCGTGAGCTCGACGGCACCACAAAAAGGATCTGACAAGCGGCGCGGTATGGGATCGAGCGGTAGTGGTCACTGTAACCAAAGACCAGTGAGCAATGAGCAATGAGCAATGAGCAGCGACCAAAGAAGGGCAGTTTTGATTGCACTCATAAGGTCCTGGTCTAACAGAGGGCCTTGCAGCCGATTGCCGCGCGCTGACTCAGCACTTATGAGGCCACACCTGAATGAGCAGCCAACATTAAAGTACAGTGAGATAAGGGTAAGCCGAGCACGACTATGAACGAGCAAGAAATCACCACACGCAAAGCGTTGATGGAATATGAAGCCGCGCGCAAGGCACCACCACCCTCTTTTCCTTCTTTGCCGGACTTACCCGGTGGACGCTATGTTGATCCCGATTTTTTTGATCTTGAGATGGACCACCTTTGGCGCAAATCCTGGCTCTTCGCCGCCCATATGGACGAGATCCCTGATCCTGGTTCGTTCATTCTTTGGGAGAACGTGGGTCAACCTGTCGTCATCGTGCACAGCGAAACAGGCGCTGTTAACGCCTTCTATAACACCTGCAGCCATCGCGGAGCTCCAGTCGTTACTGAACCCAAAGGCCGAAAACTGCGCTTAACCTGCCGTTATCACGGGTGGGTCTACAACCACGAAGGCGAACTGCTGTCGATTCGAGACCCAGAGGATTTTAAGGATCTAGACTTTGGCTGCAGAAGCCTTGCCAGGGTGCGATGCGAGCGGTTCGGCAAACTCATTTTCATCAACTTCGATGATGACGCGCCGAGCTTGCTGGATTACTTGGGGCCGCTTGCCAATGAGTGGGAAGAATTTCAATTTGATCAGTGCCGGCTCGCAGCCCGACACCGCTTTGTACTGGATTGCAATTGGAAGATCGCGATGGAAGCCAACACCGAGGTCTATCACGTGAAAAGCATTCATCCTTCAACCGTGGCACCTATTTTGGATGACCGGAGGAACGTCAACACGCTGTACCCCAATGGTCACAATCGAATGATTGCACCTCGACCCCAAGGCGCCTTTGAAACCGAGACAATGCAACAGCGTCAAACGATGAACGAGATAGCGTCTGTAGGAGAAATCGCTCGGACCTGTACGCAGTCCTATGGCGTCTTCCCTAATTGGGTCTCACCCCTTAGCCCCTATACACTCCCGCCGCTCCTATTTTGGCCAAAGGGCATCAATCAATGCGTGTTAGAAACTTGGACCCTCGCTCCCGATTGGGGAGACGGGCCTGCACCCGACATGTGGACAGAGAATAGTGGGGAGCGACTCGTGCAAGTATTAAGAGAGGACACCGAGTTTGGCGCGTGGATCCAAAAGTCTGTAGAAAGTTATGGATTCAAGGGGGTGCCGCTGTCTTACCAAGAGGCGAGAATCTACTACTGGCACCAGCACGCTGATGAAATCATCGGCCGGGAGCACATCCCCGACCATCTTCAAGTACCAAGCGTGATTGGTGAGGATTGGGTATACCCGAACGACCCACGACGGGCAGCGCTGGCGTAGGATCTGACCTTAATCCGCCTCACCTGAATTTGGGTCAGCGTGGATAGGGTCAACCCAATAAAGCCCCTCAGGCGGCTCTTCCACCGGGATATCTAAGTTAACCACCACTGGCTCCTGGTTACTGCGGACCAGCACACATTCGAGTGGCTCGCTGGTGCTGGCGTTGATTTCTTGATGCGGCACAAAAGGAGGCACGTAAATAAAGTCACCAGGGCCTGCCTCGCACACATACTCAAGTGATTCGCCCCAACGCATGCGAGCCTGACCGCTCACAATGTAAATAATGCTCTCAAGGTCACCATGGTGGTGAGCGCCCGTCTTGGCATCGGGGTGGATATGCACTGTTCCGGCCCAAAGCTTCTCAGCACCAGCGGTCGCGTGATTGATAGCGGCAGCCCGATTCATGCCCTCAGTTTGCGGGGTATTCACGTCCAGGTGTTGGCCACTCACGACCTTCACGCCGTCATAACGCCATTTTCCATTCTCACTTGTGCTGTCTTTGCTCATGCCATTCTCTGCCTTGTGACTACCCTTCTTCTCTGATCTCTTTACACCGCACCGCTGCTCTCAATTCTCAGCGCTTGAATCTCTGCGCTTGAACCTCTGCGCTTAAATCCCCGTCCTCAATTTGCTTTTTTCAATTACGTTGTCTTAACCCGCCCTAGGGGGAACGGCAACCTCAGCTGGGGATCACTTCAATGATTCCCTCCATTGACCTATCCAAGTCTAGCTCCCCGCCACACGCCAGCGCTTGGACGCACACCTATCTTTGACCTGATCCATTGACCCAGTTCGTTGACCTGGTTCATTAACCTAGTCCGTTGACCTAGTCCGTTGACCTAGTCCGTTGACCTAGTTTCGATTCCCCGGGATTCGATTCGGCAAGAATTGGCGGACAATCTTGCACCATCGCTCTTCTAGTAAGACGTCAGGGCACACATCAGCAGGTAAACCACGTAAACTATCGGAAAACCTTCCATTCAACGAAAGCTACCGGACCCCTTCCTATGCTGCAATATCTTCTTATGCCCTTACGCTGGCTCTGGCGTCTATTGACGATTTCTCAAACGCTAGTGTTTGGCCTACTCGGTCTTGTGATCTTAGGCGGGCTACTCATGGCGCCATTTTCTGACGACGCGCCAGGCATCCCTGACCGCGGCGCGCTGGTGCTTGATCTCCAAGGGGTCTTGGTCGAAGAAAAGACAGCCGTTGAACCCTTGGAATTACTTCAGTCGGGTGAGCGGCCAGTGGAGACCCATTTACGCTCCGTCATTAAGGCCCTAGATCTTGCCGCCGACGATGACCGAATCGGCTGGTTGGTTCTCGACCTTGACGAATTTGGCGGCGGGCTCATGCCTCACCTCGAGCGAGTGGCGGATGCAATTCGCGAGTTCAAGGCATCTGGCAAGCCAGTCATTGCCGCCTCTCGCGCTTACAGCCAATCCTCTCTTTTGCTGGCTGCCGAGGCAGACGAAATACTCATGAATGCCGAATACAGTGCGCTTCCCGAAGGGTTTGCCGCCTACCGCATGTACTTCAAGCGGTTGTTCGATGATTTCGACGTCAACGTCAATCTCTTTAAAGTTGGAAAGTACAAGTCAGCGGCAGAGCCTTACTTCAGGGAAGATATGTCACTCGAGGACAAGGAAGCACGACTTGAATACCTTTCGGCATGGTGGGGCGCCTATACATCCCGCATAGAGGCAGCGCGAGCGCTTGAACCTGGGTCGATCGATCAGGACCTCGCCAACATGAAAGCGGTACTTGAGGAGAGTAATGGAAACCTTGGTCAGGTGGCACTCAAGATGGGCCTCGTAGATGAGCTCGTCACCGAGGAGGAAATGCGCGATCACCTGATTGACCTCATTGGCAGCGAAGAGGACGAGACACGCTATACCGGCGTAGGCTACGAGGCCTACCTTGCCGAGCAAATGAGCTTCGAGGAGAGCGACGCCGATGCCAAGGTCGCCGTCATCACAGCAACCGGTGGCATTGTTGATGGCTATGCGGGCCCTGGCCAGATCGGCAGTTTGAGCCTCGTTGAACGAATCCACCAGGCGGTTGATGACGATGCAGTAGAGGCCGTTGTCCTCCGCGTGAATTCAGGCGGTGGTAGCAAGACCGCCTCGGAAATCATCAGGCAATCATTGCTCGCCGTTCAGGCTGACGACATTCCAGTAGTGGCGAGCTTTGGCGGCGTCGCCGCATCTGGTGGTTACTGGATCAGCGCAAGCGCCGATAAGATCTTTGCAGCCAACACCACCATCACCGGCTCTATCGGCATCTTCGGTGTCATTCCAACCTTTGAGAAGACGCTCGACCGTTACGGGATCACCACAGACGGCGTATCAACAACCCCACTCGCGGGCGCGGCCAGCATTGAGCGCGGGATTTCCCCTGCGTTCGCTGAGCTCATCCAAGCCAACATCGAAGCCGGTTACGCCCAGTTCATCGAAATGGTCGCAGAGAGCCGAGGCATGAGTGTGGAGGCCGTTGATAATATCGCCCAAGGGCGAGTGTGGACCGGTGCAGCGGCGAAAGAGATCGGACTGGTAGACGAAATCGGTGAACTTCAAGCCGCCATTGATGCCGCGGCTGAACTCGCCGAACTGACCGACTTTGATGTGTGGCACGTTGAACCCGAGCGATCGACGCGGGAGCAAATCATCGAGGCGTTAACGGCATCCATCAGTGACTACTTGCCTTCGAGGCCTGCTACCCTGATCGGCCGAATTGAGTCAGCGATGCAAGCGGAACTAGAGTGGATCGACAACCTCAACGATCCCATGCATGCCTATGCCATTTGCACGGATTGTCCAGAACTGCGTTAAGCACCTAGCGCTAACTTTCTCGCCTTTGTGAGGAACCTTGATCTCGCACCCACGGCGCCGAGGTTCCTCACCATTCGCCCCCCTGATCAGGCACCATTTCTCTCGTCTTACAGTCTGCGATCGATGCTTGTGTCATGCGCAATACTCGTGTTTTGATGCTGAAAACCGAGGAGAAACCCCATGCCTGATTTAGAAGCGGATCTTTTCCAACTCGCAATGTCCAAAGAAGCAGAACCGCTGATGGATGCGGTGAAAAAGCACATCGCGGACAACGTGGAACCAATTCAAGAAGAGTTCTCAGCCCTCGAAAAAGAAAAAGAGGACCGATGGTCATGGCACCCTAAGCAACTCGAGCTGCTAGAAGGCGCCAAGCAAAAAGCCAAAGATTCAGGATTGTGGAACTTCTTTCTTCCAGACACTGAATACGGGCAAGGGCTCAACAACTTAGATTATGCCTATATCGCCGCGGAACTCGGCAAGTTCCCGCTAGCGTCTGAGTCCCTCAACTGCAGCGCACCCGATACAGGCAACATGGAAGTCCTTGAGCGCGTCGGCACGCCGGAGCAAAAAAAGCAGTGGCTAGAGCCACTCTTAAACGGTGAAATCCGGTCAGCCTATGCGATGACTGAACCAGGGCTACCCTCTTCAGATGCAAAAAACATCAGCACTCGCGCGGTGCTTGATGGCGATGAGTGGGTCATCAACGGTGAAAAGTTTTATATCTCTGGCGCAGGCGATCCTCGATGCAAAATCATGATCGTCATGGTCAAAACCGACCCAGATGCGCCGCCGAGCCGCCAGCAGTCACAAATCTTGGTGCCTATGGATACGCCTGGGGTTGAAATTCTCGATGCAATGCAGGTTTTTGGTGCCGATCACGCGCCAAGGGGCCACATGCACTTGCGCTTTAACGATGTCCGCGTACCGAAAGAGAACGTTCTCTTAGGCGAGGGACGAGGCTTTGAAATCTCCCAAGTCCGATTAGGGCCAGGCCGAATCCACCACTGCATGCGTTCCATCGGCAAGGCCGAGAAAGCGCTCGAACTAATGGTTAAACGGTCTGCCACCCGAGTGGCGTTTGGCAAGCCCATTGCCAAGCTAGGCAAAAACCTTGAGGTCATCTCAAGAGCACGCATCGAGATCGATGCCATGCGACTCATGGTCCTGCAAGCGGCTAAGGCGATGGACGTCCTAGGCAACAAAGAAGCACGCGTCTACGTCAGTGCGGTGAAAGCGATGGTGCCTGAAAAAGTCTGTCTCATTATTGATCAGGCTATACAAATGCATGGTGCAACGGGAATCTCGCAGTGGTCTCCGCTCGCCAATATGTATACCGATATGCGACACCTTCGCTTTGCCGACGGGCCTGATGAGGTACATCACATGGTAGTTGGCCGAGCTGAGATTCAAAAATACGACTTGTGGTAGGGGTCGGCGCTCAACCTTGAGGGGCTTATCGAGCGAGCCAACCAAACGCTGCGGCAGCTGATTACTTGCAAAAAAAATTTCGGGGGATGGAAGC
>Ga0181574_10005659_pt1 | contig 10665 bp, 7 predicted proteins | sample 101ome_24_FD_145600 | JGI IMG/M metagenome (GOLD analysis project Ga0181574, IMG submission 145600) | Coastal salt marsh microbial communities from the Groves Creek Marsh, Skidaway Island, Georgia - 101410AT metaG (spades assembly) | ecosystem: Environmental > Aquatic > Marine > Intertidal zone... | reverse complement strand
ATCGATTTGGTGCGGACGGAGAGACTTGATATTATTTTATAACTAATTGAAAAATAAAAATATAAATTTAAAAATATAATAAATTGTTACATTGGGTGTTACATAATGACAGAATCATACCGATTATCTTGCCCTGATTAACTAATATTCTTTGATCTTCATTATTTAGCAGAAAGTTGAGATCGCGCTCGACTGCATGAATCTCAGCCCACATTGTAGCTTTCACTTAACAGACTCTGCAGCACTATTTTCAGTCTCTCAATTTCTGTTTCACTCTTCATGGTCAGCGTTTTTGGCACCAAAATTTTAATCCTGGCAGTTGGAGGGGAGGGATTCATGGGATCAGGCGCTGCTCGACTGACAAATGACAATCAGTAGTCTTGAAGATAACGGATTCGCAACAATGGATCAATTCAGGTGCAGTCAGGATTAAAGGAGACGCCAGCATTCAGGTAAATATCTCAAGTAATTTTCAATTACTATACTAGTTTGGGTAGCCGCTAAGGATGGATAGAATAATAATGGGGTTTGGACCTGCCTTGGCCTCTCTGGAAGAGAGACCCTAATTCGACAGAATCCCGTGCTGCGTATGATGTGTTTTTCTAAAAATGAAAAGTACCTCTGATTTAGAGAAACCAAAGGAACCAGGTAACCTGACCCCAAGGGGTTATCGACGAGTAAACTGATCAAACCATTGGAAGGCCGGCTCACCAAGTACCTCATGATTGCCTGGTCGAACCGTGACTCTCAAATCATCCAGAGCACGTCTCAGGTAAATCTGCCGTCCCGACAAGGGGTCCATGCGTAGCGTTTCTCCTGCCGGAATTTCCGCGTTCGGCGCAAATTCTTCGATATCCTGATCAGAAACCAGGCCTGGAGCCAAGGCCCTGAAAGCACGTAAGGAGTTTTGTACGGGCACCAAACCATCTCCCAGCTGACCGTTTAAATCCAAGGGAGGAAGGTGCAATCCTGGTTCGAAGTGATTAATGGGTGAGCGCTCATTGATCATGTCGCGTATGTCTGCCGAGAGGTCTGGATCACCGCCAAAGCATTCTCGCATGGATGCACCGTAGCGATTGCCCTTGTCCTTCTCGTACATCACCAGAAGGTCTGCGAAGCCACTCCAGGCGCTGACAGCGGCCCAAACCTCGGGGTGTCTGTGCGCCATGATCAAGCTCATAAATCCACCGCCGGAAAAGCCAACCAGATAAATCTTGCTCTCATCAATGGAGTAATTGGATTTAGCCCAGCTCACAACATCAAGAATGTCCTGCTGGGCAAACTCATTGCCGCAATGGTTAACAAAGGGGCCACGGTAATCCGGAATAGCAAGAAGCCAGCCGCGTTCGGCCGCAGCAGCCTCAATGTCCGGGCGCCGGTCGGTGTAGCCGACACTCCAGCCGTGCAGGTAAACCACCAGGCCCATAGGATCCTCAATTTTATCCTGGGGAACGACAATGGCGACATTCTGTTCCTTACCATCCAGACTACTGGGTATCTGGACTACTTCATAGCCGGGCGGTTCAGGCAGTGAAGCTGTCGGCGGCAGGTTATTGATTGCTGCCTGATCGATATCCATTACGACAGCAGGTGAAGAAGTTGATGTCGAAGTTAACGACCCGCAGCCGACAAGAGCTAAGCTGCTGGCAAAAACCACCAGCAGGGCGGCACGTAAGTTGGTCAATACATGTAGCATAAGTATTCTCCTGGGATTTTAATATTCGTGTTAACCGAAGTCTTGATTGTGCCTCGACATATCCGGGACCTTGCCGGGATTTGCCTGTTTCTACCAGCCTGTGCAGAAAAATCAGGATTGGTCCGCCGGGGCATCTGCCCGGAACAAACGGAATTTGAGTTAACTGTTATATTTTGTACCTGTATAAATCAAATGGATAAAAATCTGAAAGGACCGCTCTGTTAGCAAACCTGTGACTTGCTATTCCAGTTCACTCCGGCATGTTTCATTCGCGGTAAATGCAGTCACAGCAACCAGCAAGGTTATGGCAAGAGCAAAACTGCCAACTTTCAATGGAATGTTGGCAGAGCCCGGCGGGGCAATAGCGATAAACACTGCCGGGAAAAAGGCAGTGATCATGGTGCCGAGGTTTTGTGAGATTGCCATTGCAGAAACCCTGACTTTGGCCGGGAAAAGTTCCGGGTAAAAACTGGGAAACACAGCATTGTAGCCCTGGTAAATAATCCCCCACATCAATAGTGATAGAGCAATGGCCATCGGCACATTGTGAATGCTGATGGCGTAGAGGTAGGCAAAAGAGAGTAATCCGGCACCCAGCGAGCCAAACATGATTGGCTTGCGTCGGCCTATCCCGTCGGACATTTTTCCGACAAATGGAATTACCACCACTGCGATGATGTTTCCCAGAACCGGTATCCATAAATAGACGGCTGTTGAAAAACCGTTGCCGTAACTTTCCTGTACAGCATAGGCAGCACCGAAAACAGTGGCAACGATGGGAATGACATTCATCAGTGACATCACCATGACACGCAGCATGTTTGGCCAGTGCTCCCGGATAGCTGTCAATGCGGGAAGGACTTGATCCTTGCTGTCTTCCACTTTGGCATTGAAAACGGGTGTTTCATCTACGCTTCTGCGAATGATGAAGCCGGCAATAATGACAATAAAGCTGAGCAGGAAAGGAATCCGCCAACCCCAGCTTTCGAATCCTTCCGGAGACAGGTAATACGCCAGTGGTAAAAAAATAGCCGCAGCCAGAATCTGTCCGGCCTGGACACCTTGCAGGGTAAAGCTGGCATAAAAGCCGCGCTGCCCGAGGGGAGCATGTTCCAGAATCATGGTACTTGCCCCGGAAATTTCCCCGGCTACGGCAAAGCCTTGTATCAATCGCAGAAGAACCAGTATAAGAGGTGCCATCCAGCCTATTTGCTCGTAAGTGGGTAACAATCCTACCCCCATGGTGGAGCCGCCCATCATGAACATGCACAAAAGCAGTACTTTTTTACGACCATGAGTGTCTCCCCAGTGGCCAAGGAAAATGGCCCCAATGGGTCTTGCTACATAACCGACACCGTAAGTGGCCAGCGAGGCGATCAGAGCCACGCGTGGATCCTCTGAAGGGAAGAACAGTTGCGGAAACACCAGTGCCGAAGCAGTGGCATAAATGAAAAAATCATAATATTCAAGCACCGAGCCTATCCAGCCACTGGCAGTGGCCTTGCGTGTTTGCCCTTGGGTCTCAGTGTTTCCTTGCAACAGATTTCTTATCATTATTTTTCCGTTATAGACCTCGGTTGGAGCAGTACTAATGCCTGATACAGGTTTTGCGACCTTCATTGCCAAATAATTCACGGCTTCCTGTGCCTTTACCGCTTAACATCAGTACGCCGACATCATCGCGAAACTCCAAGGCCTCAAGTACCCGCAGCATCTGTCGGTTCAGTTTCAGGTTCATACAATTGCGTTTTTTTCGGGCGGTTGAATTTTGCCCAGGCGATGTTGTTTTGAATCTCGTAGGCGACTGTATCTTATTCCTTTTGTTCCTGGTCTGTTATTGCGTCTATTCATGTATGTGGTTGTTGGAATGTTCCAAGATGTTATCAAGCGGCTGGTGCCTTTACTCGTCATTATTGCCGCTTATTCTCTGCCTTGCCTGTGAAGCCATACGAACCTGTGCATTGACCTCGCCGTAATTGCTGTATTTATGCCGTTGCACGACTTCAAAGAATACGCCATTGACACAATGAGTATAGAAATGAATGAAGTGACCCGTGTCATTGCTGTCGTAAAGCAAATTATATTGTTTCAGACTTGCAAGCAGATCAGCATCCAGATCAATTCGGGCTTCAAGGTCATCATAGTAGTTCTCTGGAATGGACAGGATGATGCCCGGGTCCACGGTTTTTACAAAAGCCAGGATGTCGTTACAACGCAGTGCAATATGTTGAACACCAGAGCCATTGTGCATATGGCGGAAGCGCTCGGTGGTAGTGTCCCAACTCCGGGACATATTAAATGGCAGACGAATTTTGCAGTCTTTGCTTTCAGCTGTTCTGCTGACAACGATGCCGTAGGGATCGACGATATCCTGTGGCTGCTTAATGTTCAGGCCCAGAAAGGTGCGGTACAACAGGGAAACCGACAGAAATTCTCCTTCTGAAACACTGCTGGTGACATGGTCAAATTGCAGATCAAAAGGAAAGGCGGCATTAGCCTGGTGTTTGTCCGCATCCGGAATGAAATCCACATCAAAAAAATGGCTGTCGCCATCCTCGCGCTGGATAAAATACATCAGCTCCCCACCAATACCTTTAACGGCGGGAATATTCAACTCACCCCGCTCGACATTGGTTTCAAACGTGGAATACCCAAAGTAGTCAGCACGCTCAGCCATACCTTGAGCGTCTTTTGACAAGTAGGCAACGGCGCACACCGAGGCCCCATGCAGTAAATAATAATGCTGCGCATAACTGTCCGGTTCCTCATTAACGACGATGTTCACTTCGCCAAGACGAAACAGGTCAACCTCCTTGGATCGGTGCTTGTGGGTTATTCTGAACCCCAGGCCTGTCAGCAGAGTCAGCAGTTCTTCCCGGGCGGCACCTTCTGCAGCAAATTCGATAAATTCAACCTGTTCCAGGGTTGCAGGCGGCAGTGGATGAATTTTTTCCTTGCCATCCGGTAACGCGATATCCGGTTCAGTCTCAATCAGTTTTTCTTCCAGCCAGAGCAGTGAACGCATGCCGTCGACCGCTGTCTGCCTGCTGGGAGCTGAGCGAAACTCATCATTGAAAATCTCATGGGAAATATAGCCTTCATAACCGGTATTGATGATGGCCTGCATGAAATCAACCAAAGGGAAATTTCCCTGGCCCGGGAAGCAGCGAAAATGCCGACTCCACTGTAGCGGATCCATGTCCAGCCAGGGAGCGTCAGCAATCTGGATCAGCGTGATTCGATCTCCTGGTATTTTTCTGATGGTATCCAGCCTGCCGCTGCGAGCGTATATATGAAAGCTGTCAAGAATAATGCCAAGGTGTTTGTGGTCGACATGCTTGACCAGGCGCCAGGCTTCTTCGTAGTCGGCAATACAGGCTCCCCAGGCCAGAGACTCGTAGCCCAGCATGATGTTGCGTGAGGCGGCTCTTTCAGCCAGTTCGGAGAAATCATCAGCAGCGCGATTGAAATCATCAATGCAGCGTTGCGACACATTGCTGCAAATTAACATTGTGTCAGTACCCAGCTCAGCCATCAGGTCAAACTTGTGTTCAGCCCGGTCGAAGTTTTTTTGCATGATTTCGGCAGGCATGGCTTCAAAGTCGCGAAAGGGCTGTAGCGCAATAATAGTGAGGCCATAATCTTCAGCCATGTGCCTGACCACGGAGGGTGTTTCATCAAACAGCATCAGGTCATTCTCGAAAATTTCCACACCGGTAAAACCGGCCCGGGAAGCGGCGTCAAATTTCTGCCGGAGGTCACCTGACAAACAGACTGATGCGATGGATTTTTTCATGTTGGCTTCAGGCGTTCTATGTTCAGACAAGCCAGTTACGGGTTGTATTCAGCAAGTTTTCATCGGGCTCTATTTCAATCCCGGTGAAGATGGTGAAAGCATCCAGGCCCTGGTAAATCCACAAGTCATAGCCGGAGATAGATTGCAACCCTGCCTCATGACATTTGGAAAGAAATTCAGTTTTCATGGGTGTATATACCGCATCAAATGCCCACTGCTGATTACCGATCAGCTTTGCATCAATGGCCGAGCCGGGGTGGCTGTGCATCCCCATTTCAGTGCAATTGATCAGGCCATCGGCTGACAATATTTCTGATTCCATATTCCCGGATGTCACCACACACGCATTCAATCCTTTTTGCTCCAGAGACTTTGCCAGGACACGGGACTGCATTTCCTCACGGTCATAAATCGCCAGATCATTACAACCAAGGGTTGCCAGGGCGAATGCAATTGCTTTGCCAACACCACCGGCGCCCACCAGGAAGACTTTCCCGGGAGATTGTTGGTTTCTGTGTTTCTTGTAGGCACGGATAAAACCACTGTAATCAGTATTGGCTCCCAGGATTTCACCGTTCTCGAATTTCAGGGTGTTATAGGAGCCAATCCGATCATGTTCAGCGATGAGGGGGCGTGCCACCAGGCTCGCTACAGCACTTTTGTAGGGGTGGGTAATATTCAGACCGGTGTAATTTTCCCGGAGAGATTTTTTTACAACTTCCACTGGGTTGAATCCTGTATCCAGGCCGCCATCGATCTTGCCATAGTTGATCGCAATGCCAGAAATTTTGCCAAGGTATTCCTGAAGCTGTGGCATGCGGGAATGCATGATGCCGGATCCAACCAGATTGATGTTTAAAACCATACGGTCTCACTGTGTTCGGGGAACAAAAAATTAAAGATGAGCTATTAGATGGTATTGCAACATGGTAAGTAAAATATCAAGATTTCCAATCCCTATAACATAGTGTTATCGGTTTATATTGGTGTAAGCTGTACAAATAAGGGGGTATCGCATGATCCTGAATTTCAGGCAATTGGAAGTATTCCGGGCCATCATGATTGCCAAGACTATCAGTGGTGCTGCAGAAATGCTGCATGTGTCCCAGCCGGGGATCAGTCGGCTGTTGAAGTACATGGAATACAAGCTTGGCATCATGTTATTTGAGCGCCACAAGGGCAGGTTATTGCCAACACCGGAAGCCCTTGAGTTGTTTCGGGAACTGGATCCTATCTATGATCGGATTGGAGATCTGGACCTGGTCGTCCGGCGCATTACTTCCAACGAAGACCTGGAATTCAAATTAGCCTGTACACCAAGCTTGGCCAATTATTTGTTACCGTCCCTGGTAGCGAGGCTGGTTAAAAAGAAACCGGGCATCAAGATAAAGATGGAATTCTTTCCCAACGAAATTATCACTGATTACATAATCCAGAGGCGCCTTGATTTTGCCATAGCTTTTCACACCCAGGATCATCCCTTATTACTGGCAGAACCCACGGTTTCTTTAAAGCTGGAGTGTGTTGTACCGATGGACCATGCGTTGGCCGGTCGCAAGTCCGTCAGTTTCAGGGATATTATCAAGTATCCCATGGTGACTTATTATTACGGGACGTTGCTGGGGACGACTCTAAAGAAAGCTTATGACAGCCTGGGGAAAGAGCCGAAAACGGCTGTTGTTGTGCGCTATGCCAACGAAGCCTGCACACTGGTGGAACAGGGGCTTGGTATCACCATTGCCTACCAACATACGGCATTAGCTCAGCGCTATCCAACACTCACCACGATACCGGTAAAAGGGGAAAGTCAGTGCCTGCACTTCTTCCGTCACAACGGTATTCCGATGTCCAATAATGTCAGAGAACTTTACGATCTGGCTAAATCAGAGTTACGCAAACTGGTTTAGAGCTTGCGCTGCTGTATAGAGGCTGCTTCCTCTTCTCTCCCAATTCTACCGAATCCCAAAACATATACCTTCATGTTATAGGTTCCTTATTAATCGGTATTGGCGTTCATTTGAATAAATTAACTACTATTAATTTGTATTAATAAAATAATTGCAGCAATAATAAGTAAAAGAGCAATAAATTAGAAAAAAATTAGCAAGAAATAAGAAGAAAGTTATTAAATCTATAACCAAGTAACAGCATTTCAAATATAGGGGAAGACCTAATGAAATACTCACGACATAAAAGGGCTGTGCCGGTATCTACTGTGCTAGCCACTTCAATTTTGTCCGCACTTGCGTCCTATTCGGGTGTTGCCCTAGGGCAGGATCGGCAACTTGAGGAGATCGTAATTACTACCGAACGCCGAACAACCACAGAGGACACTACTGCCATTTCCATGGAAGTACTCACTGATGAGTTTATTGCGGATAACCAGATCAAGGACATCATTGACCTGCAGAATGCTGTACCTAATATGCAGTTTTTCCAAAACGGCTCATATGTCCAGGCCAACATCCGCGGAGTAGGTAACCCGTCAACCGGTGGGCCCAGCGAACAGGTGGGCGTACCCGTCTTTTTCGATGGTGCCACGCAAGGGGAAGAAATGTCTCTGGCCAGTGGCTTTTTTGATGTGGAAAACGTCCAGGTTTTACGTGGACCACAAGCCACTTTCGTCGGGCAAGCGGCTGCCGGCGGCGCCATTCTGATCAATTCCGCCCGCCCCGATTTTAGCGGGGAAGTGAGTGGATTTATTGAGGCACAAGCGGGAACCTATAGCACTTATAAAGTCACGGGTGCAATGAATCTTCCCATTATGGACACACTGGCGGGACGTATTGCCTTCATGACTGATACTCGCGACAGCTTTTACCACAATGTGTCGGGTGCCCAATCCACCGGCGGCAAGGTCCATACACCAGGTGACCAGATAGACCAGAACATCAGGTTATCGCTGTTATGGGAACCCAATGACCAACTGAGCGTGTACGGAAAACTGGAATACACCCATCTTGAAGCCAATGGCATACCCCAACAGCCCAATCCACGACCCTACACCGGTTTCTGGGATGATGACGGGGATCCAAATACTCCTTCCCTCAAAGTGACAAGCTATGGCACCCGTTACCAGGGGCCAGCACCGGGTACCGGTTTCATGGCGCCAAGGGATCATGACGGAAATCCTAATACGCCACCTGTAATGGCGTTATTCGGCGGTGTTCCAGGAGCCGGTGGTGAACTCTACGACCCCCTGGATCCCTTCGTTATCGACCGACGTTATGAAAACTGGCGCATCCAGAAAAACGTCCGTCAATCTGTGGAAATCAACTACGAGCTGGATAATGGTATCCGCCTGCGTTCACTCACCAGCAATATCGAGCTGGATCGCAAGCAAGCGGAAGCCGGCGACAGCGCGGCCTTCCAGGACGTTACAGGTTGGCATCTGGGTGGCCCCGGCATGCGCACCTGGTCCCAGGAATTCAACATCATCTCTCCGGATGACCAGCGCCTGAGATGGCTGCTGGGCGCCTACCGCAATGATCGCCATACCGACCTGGCACTGAATATTGCCCTGGATAACCCTGATTGTGGCTGGCAGTACGACAGCTCCTGGACACCCTGTCCCACCAGTGGGGAAGCCCAGACCCGGCTGTATTGGACATCCACCGATGACGTGATACATACCGCATTTTATGTGCAGCTCAATTATGACATCACTGAAGCACTGGAGCTGACCGTAGAAGGTCGTTTGAACAAGGATGACAACGTCCAGTTGCGGCAACTGGAAGTACCCAGAATCCAGACATTGCTCGATGCCGGTCCGTTCGCTGCTGCCACAGAGCTTTGTCCGGGGCAGGTTAATGGCTCCACCTTCTACTGTACGCCCAATGCCGGTAACGTTAAGGATTATCCCACTTCTCCGCCGCTGGTGTGGAAGGATGATATCGTCACCTACAAAGTGGGGCTGAACTGGGAACCCTGGGACAACCATTTCTTCTATATCTTTTCAGCACGCGGTTACAAATCAGGCCAGTCAGTGACATTTGGTGCACCACCGGTCACCGAAGAAGTGGTTGATGATTTCGAGTTAGGCTGGAAAGGCACGGTACTTGATGGGAGGCTGTATGCCGAGTTGGGTTACTTCAACATGGACTATACCGACATGCAGTTGTCCTCGTTCGTCACGGGCGTTACGGAATCAACAACCGCTGTCAGAAATGCAGGCGCTTCCAGTATCGAAGGCTTTGAAGGCACCTTCCGTTTCTTTGTGGGCAACCTGGCACTGAATGGTTCGTTCGGCTACACGGATTCCAAGCTGGGTTCCATCCAGACCATCGATACCCGTGCTTTACCGATTGCCCCTCCGGGACCGGGTGCGCCATGGCCTGGCAATACAGCGCAAGGCTGTACCGGTGATTTCTGCTTCGACTATACGCCGTATCAGCTCACCCTGAATGGTGCCAACGGGCTCTTCTCACCGGAGTGGACCTGGACCCTGGGTGCAGACTACAGCTTTGGATTAAGCAATGGCGCGTCAATAACGCCAGCAGTGAGCTTTAACCATTCTGATATGGCGAATACCTCGATCATCCAGCAGCCGGGTGATGCCTATTTCACCGCTGAAGAAAGGGACATCATGAATCTCACGTTAACCTACAGGAATGAAGACTGGGAAGTTCAGCTGTATGGCACCAACGTGACCGATGAAGTTTTCATTGAAGGAACTTCCGGTGCTTCAGTGCTTTATGGTGATCCTGAAGTCTGGGGTATCCGCGCCAGAATGGAATTCTAGGCAACAAGCAGTAAGTAAGTCGTTTGAAACAAAAGGGCTGCCAGCAATTGCTGACAGCCCTTTTCTTGTCATGAAGTTCATCTGCTTAAACTGAAGATATCTGGAGTAACACCATGATAAAAGCAAGATTTCTCATCACCTTTCAGGCATTGGTTTTGTATGCAGGTACTGTATTTCATTTGTCTGCTGTCCAGGCAGAAGAAGCCTATGACTTTTCAAGGCAGGCTATCGAACAGTCCTATTCGACTGTTAGGGAAGCAACCCAGGGTCTTGCTGCGCATACCCTTTATCGTCCCCAACACCTGGAATTGTTTGAGCCAGACTCCATTCCTGTTGTGGTATGGGCAAATGGCGCTTGCCGTGAAAGTAATTACGGCTTCCTCTTTATTTCAACCATGGTGTCTTCACATGGCTTTATTGTGATTGCCAATG
>Ga0181574_10005653_pt1 | contig 10669 bp, 9 predicted proteins | sample 101ome_24_FD_145600 | JGI IMG/M metagenome (GOLD analysis project Ga0181574, IMG submission 145600) | Coastal salt marsh microbial communities from the Groves Creek Marsh, Skidaway Island, Georgia - 101410AT metaG (spades assembly) | ecosystem: Environmental > Aquatic > Marine > Intertidal zone... | reverse complement strand
CGATCGTGTTCGACGAGACGGTGGGGCTCGATAGCGAGTTCACTCAATTCGCTATCGAGGCGGAGCATGAGATCAGTGACATCCATCGGGCGGCGACCCATCCGAGCCAGACCCTCACCGACCTCATCGCCATGAAGTGAACACACCATTCGATAGGCATGTTGGTAGCGAAGACCGTCGGTCAACAACGTGGCTTTTGGCTCGTGCCCGATGCGCAATCCGTAGTCAGTCACCACCCGCGCGGCGAACGCGTTGTAGGTGAAGACCGAAGGCTCCGCCTCGGCAAAGCCGACGGAGGCAACTTGTGACCGGATGGCCGCAACGAGTGCGGACGCAGCCTTGTTCGTGAAGGTCAGACCCAGGACACGGTCGGGATCTACCGCGCCGATCGCGCTGAGATAGGCAACGCGCGCCGACATCGACGTTGTCTTTCCGGTGCCAGCCCCCGCGACGATCACTCCTGGAGCGAGTGGCGCGCTGACGGCTTCCCATTGACTATCGCTTAAGTGGAAACCGAGGACCGCATCGAGCCCGCCACGGTCCATGTCCGAGGGCACGGCGTGATTCGCCGAGGCGTTATTTACGTTGACGCCGTTCACGTTGTTGTCGCTCACGTTGTCGCCGCTCATTCGTCGTCACCGCCAACGTCCATCACGTCGTTGATATCCCCCACGAGATCGATGACAGATACCTCGGGCGTTGTGGCCGGGCACAGACCAGCGAAGTCACAGAACGTGCAGTGCTTGCCAGGTCGCGCCTCGATGCGTTCACGTCGAACGGTTTCCGCTGCCTCCCCCAGAGCGCGCTCAATCCACGTGACACCGGTGAGCCCGTCTGGTGCGTCGCTCCCACGTGGGTCATCGGTGGGGTCGGTGGTCAGCGGCAACTGCATCTGCTGTTTCGGGCCTGGATCCTTCGCGCCAGCGTCCATGCGCAGCTGAACGAGAGCAGCGCCGCCCACGTCGTGATGGGCGCCGTCCGCTGCCTCGTGCGCGTCGCGCAGCAGAAGCTGGTAGACCCCCAATTGACCGTGTTCTGCGGTCTCCTTCTTCGTGGGACTGGACGAGGATGTCTTGAAGTCGATCGCCACCAGGCGACCGTCATCGTCTTCTTCGATGCGATCGAGGTAGCCCCGCAGCTGCACCGCCTCCGAGGCTCCATCAGGAGTGGGAACATCGACGTCGCCGGAGATGTAGCGCTCGCTGTCAATGAAGGTTCTCTCTCGAGCCTGGTGATAGGTAAGGAATCGCTCGAGGGCGTGACGGGCTTCGGATCGTTCGGACACCGAACGCCACGGTGCGTCGAAGTCAACCTCACTCCACACCCGATCGACGAAAGCCTCCATGGAGCGCAGGTCTTCGGGGATCTCTCCACGCGCGACGTGATCGGCGATCGCGTGCACGATGCTTCCGAATGCCGTCGCGCTCGAGCGAACAACATCGGCATGCGCTTCGTGGTCGAGAAACCACTTCATCGAGCACTGCCGGATCGCATCCAACGAGGATCCGGACAGCGCAATGGGCGCATCGGGGGCCCGCAGCGGACGAGGCCCCTCACTGACATCGTTCATGCCCCACCAGTTGGCTGGATCCGCGGCAGGGATCAAAAGCGCGCCCGATCGGTCACGAAGGGTGGCGATGCGAGCCAGGAGCGATGCCGCGTGCCGTCGCGTGTCGGCCGAGGCGTCGGCGTCCATCAACGCGCGCCGGCAGTCGATCACCAGCTGGCTCCAACTGGTGATCACGTCACCGCGATGCGGCAGGGCTTCGACGGTGATGCCCGGCGAGTGACCCTCGTCGTTGTGGCGTGGGTTGCTGAGATTCGTGCCGATCACGTCCGCGATGAACCTGCTCGGTCGATCCGCTCCCTCGTCTGCCGAGTCGACGGGGAGCAGGGTGACCTGCTCGCGGGCACGGGTCATTGCCACGAAAAGCAGGTTGCGCTCCTCGCGCATCAGGTCCGGGGCCACCTGATCTGCCGAGGCGAGTTCCTCTACTCCGAGCAAAGATCCGCGCGGTTGCACGTTCGGCCATCGACCTTCTTCGAGTCCGGTGATCCACACCCGTTTCCACTCCAGCCCCTTGGCGCGGTGCACGGTCATGATCTGGACCATCGACTCTCGCTCCACTCGGGCGTGCGAGGACTCGGTGATCGACTCCGACGCGATGGATTGATCGCGCAACGTGTCGAGGAAGGTAGTGACCGCATACACGCCGCGGTAGCGCTCACTCAAACGCTCAGCCGAAGCGAACAACGCCATGACGGCGTCGAGATCGTGATGGGCGCTCGCCGAGCCACCCAGGGCTGCCGCGCGCAGACGATCCGGCCAGCCGTGCGGGCTCGAGCCACCGGTCCACGCGACCCACAGCACCTCACCTATCGATGCCCCACGGGACACACCTTCACGCACAGCAGCGAGAACGTCCCGAACTCGATCGATGCTCGCCGCGATAGCGGAGGCTGAATCGACGCCGGCGGGAGGAACATCACGACCGAGGACAAGGTCCGCGACGAGCTCTCGCGCCGGCAGCACAGGCTCGCCCGCATCGCGACGCTGCGCGCGCAGCGCCCTGCCCAGTCGTCGAAGGTCCGAGACATCCACACGACCGATCGGGCCGAGTAGCAGATCCTCGATCCTCTCCGGAGTCGCTGTTCGAGGCCGAGCGGCGATCTCGATGAGGGTCAGCAGCACCGCAACCGCCGGCTCCTCGTGCAGCGGCAACTCGTCGGCGGTGATGGACGCAGGAACTCCGGCCACCGACAAAGCGCGCTCGACGCGAGCAAGATCGTCCGCGGATCGAACAAGAACCGCCATGTCCTGCCACGCGAGGCGATCGTGCACGTGGGCCGATCGAATCTGTTCGGCGATGTGCGCGTCACGGGAGGAATGCGTGGGACACGAAAGCACGCGGACGGACCCCTGCATCGACGGGTCGTGGTTGATGAATTCGGGGGTGCGATGGTCGCGCTGCGCGTCGACCGGCAGGGTGCCGAGTGTTCGTGGTGCCAGGGCAGCCCGGGCCGCGTCGGCGATCACCGACCCGTAGCGGCGCACGGTGCGCAGCGCGATCACCGGCGCAGGTTGTCCCCCCGCCTGTCGAAACGTGTCCGGGAAGTCGAGGAATCCCTGCACCTGGGCGCCGCGGAACGCGTAGATCGCCTGATCCGGGTCACCGACAGCCACCACCGAGCATCCCGGTCCGGCTAGGCGACGCAAAAACTCGACCTGAAGAGGGTCGGTGTCTTGGAACTCGTCGACGTAGACCGCGGTGATGCGCTCGTGTAGTTGGCGGCGCACCGATTCATCGCCGGCCAGGAGCACGGCTCTTCGCATCAACTCGGCGTAGTCCATGACGTTGTGGAGGACCATCACGTCCTCTTCCTGTTCCGCGATGTCCGCAACGGCGTTCCACTCCGGGCGAGCGTGCTCCGCGGCCAGTGCTCGTAACCGGGCAGGAGTGATGTCTCGCTCGCGCATTCGTGCGATGAGGGTGCGCACCTCAGCGGCGAAACCATGGGTAGCGATGGCTTCCTGCAGTTCCTGCGGCCATGCGATGGTGCCGTCTTCCAGGCTCCCCATGATCAGTTCGCGGATCCGTTGATCCTCCTCGGCTCCTGACAACAAGCGCGGCGGATCGACGTATTGCTCGGCGCCTGCGTGCGCCCGAACCAGGCCGTAGGCGAACGAATGGAAGGTGGCGACCGTGGGCAGCAAGCCACCACCGATGCGCGCTGCGATCCGGTCCCGAACCTCGCCGGCCGCTCGCCGACCAAAGGTCAGCACCAGGACTTCCTCGGCGGACTGCCCGGCGGTTAAGCGCCCCACAACAGATTCGACGATCGTGGTGGTCTTGCCCGTGCCTGGACCAGCGAGCACCAGGAGCGGTCCGTCGCGGTGATCAACCACGGCCCGCTGGCGAGCGTCCAGCTCGGGAGCGTGCGCCCGCGGCAGGGGCGATAGGTCCAATCGGGCGCGCACCACCCATGAATACCACCGCCATGTGACACCATCGGTCGGTGAGCGACGACACGCGGACGGGCGGCGCAGCCGGCTCGGATTCGACGCTCGACACCCCCTCTGTCGGTCTGCCGACCAGCAGCAAGAACGCACCCCCCGAGAACGGGACAGGTGGCGAGACGGCGGACTTGCGAGCTGATGCGCTCGCCGACGCCGGTTCCTACGTTCCCGGGTCCGACGGGGTAACCGAGTTCGGCACCATCGTCATCGAGGACGGCGTCATTCCCAAGCGACTGCGTCGCCCTCTCGATCTCGCACGCCTCGCGCTCGCCCTGCTTCTCGCGGCCGCCGCTGTCGCCCTCGGCTGGTTCGCCACCGGGACAACAAGTGGTCTGGAAGACGACCTCGTCGAAGGGGCACGGCTTCTCCCCGACCCAGTCGTCTTGATCATCAACATCATCGGTGGCATTGGAACGCTCGCCCTCCCCATCGCCGGAGCTATCGCGCTGATCGTCCGCAAACGGGTTCGTCAACTCTTCGACGCGCTGCTCGCTTTACTCATCGCCGTTGTCGTCCTATCCGGCCTTTCCATCCTCGTCTCCGAGATCGCCGATCCGCGGCTGCTCGTCGCACTCACCGGATCGAACGATCCGTCGAACGCGGCAACATCCCCGATCCTCGGCGGTCTTCTCGCGTTCATCACCGCGTCGCGGTTGATCAGCCGCCGCCCGTGGAACGTGCTCACCCTCGTGGTCATGGGCTCGCTGGTGATCGTCGCCATACTCAGCGCATCCATCGCCGTCGCCGGCCTGGCTGCCTCCTTGATGATCGGTTGGGCCATCGGTCTCGCCGTTCGTTACATCCTGGGGATTCAAACCACGCGCCCCAGTGGCGCGGAAGTGGCCGACGCATTGGACCGCGGCGGCCTACCCATCACGATGCTCCGAGCGCAAGAATCAACCTCACGGGGTCGCCGCTACCTCGCCACAGGACAGTCCGGCCAGTCGCTCAACGTGACCGTTCTCGACCGAGACCTCGAAGGAGCCGGACTCCTTCGGGCCATCTGGACGTCGCTTCGCCTGCGAGAGGAGCCCCGCAACTCGTCCTTCAACATGCGTCGCGCGGTCGAGCACGCAGCGTTGGTGTCCTACGCGGGGGAATCCGCCGGCGTTCCCGAGCCTCGCTTGCTTCTGGCATCAGAGGTGGGCCCCGACTCCTGCGTCCTGGCCTACGAACACATCGACGGAACGTCCTTCGCCGAGAGCAGCGACCTCACCGACGATGATCTCCGCGGCGCGTGGCAGGCCGTGAAAACCATGCACGAGCACCAGATCACGCATCGATCGCTCAACGACGACCACCTGCTGCGCTCCCCCGACGGCACCGTACGAGTTATCGGCCAGAACTCCGGCAGTGTTGCCTCCAGCGACGTTGCCATGCGCATCGATGTCGCCGAGTTGCTGTGCACTCTCGCGATGCTCACCGACGTCGACCGTGCTGTCAGCACGGGTGTGGAGATTCTGGGAGTGGACGGCATCGGGCGAGCACTACCCGCCCTGCAACCGGTCGCGTTGTCTCGACGCACGCGAAAGGCGCTGCGCCAACACAAGGGACTCATCGTCTCGCTGCGCGATCGCTTGGTCGAGATACGACCAGGGGCAGACGAAGAAACGATCCAATTCGAGCGGATCAAACCCAAGACCCTCATCATGGTGGTGGCCGGCACCATCGCCGGGTACGTCCTGCTGTCCCAACTGGCCCAGGTGGATTTGGTCGGACTCTTCCGGAGCGCCGATTGGCGGTGGATCGCCGCGGCCGCTTTCTTCAGCTTGATCACGTATTTTGCTTCGGCTTGGTCGCTGACAGGATTCGTCCCGGAGAAACTGCGCATGACGCGCACGCTGATGGCGCAGATCGCGGGAGATTTCGCGACGCTGGTTTCCCCGCCGACGCTGGGGTCCACCGCGATCAACGTGCGCTACCTGCAGAAGTCCGGACTGCATCCGGCCCTTGCCGCAGCGTCGATCGGTGTCCGGGGCATCGTGACTTTCGTCATGCACATACTGCTTCTCCTGGGCTTCGGTGTCGCGGCGGGCACCGCCACCGACTTCACGTTCGACCCGCCCCGGGCCGCCGTGATCATCGTTTCCGGTCTCGCCGTTCTCGCTCTGGGACTGCTGGCAGTTCCCCGGGTCCGCAAAGAGATCACCCGCAGGATTCGCCCCCTGATCGCCGAGGTGATCCCTCGGCTGGTGACCGTCGCCCAACGCCCCCTCAAGCTTCTCGAGGGAATTGGGGGAATTCTCCTGCTGAACCTCGCCTATATCGCGGTCTTGTTCGCCTGCATCGCCGCATTCGGCGGATCACTGAACATCGCGCTCGTGGCCGTCGTCTACCTCGCCGGTGCCGCTATCGGGCAGGCCGCTCCCACCCCCGGTGGTCTCGGCGCTGTGGAAGCAGCGCTCGCGGCTGGTCTGACGGCCGCGGGACTAGACGCCGGTACCGCCGTCTCCGCTGTCCTTCTCTACCGACTCATCACCTTCTGGGCACCCACCGTCCCCGGCTACTGGGCGTTCACGAAACTGACCAAAGACGGCTTGCTCTAGCGAGCGCTATCGCCACGGCACTGAAATACTCGCGTTATGAGCGACGAGCGCGTAGTCATCACGCCACTGAAAGACGGTCCCAACCAAGTAGCCGGTGGGGTGGTCGTGCAAGACCCCGACGGGAACGTCATCAAGGAAGCATCGACCGTTTACCTGTGTCGGTGCGGGTTCAGCCAAGACAAGCCGTTCTGCGATGGGTCGCATCGGCGCAATGGGTGGACCGAGGGCTCCACCAATGGCAGCTAGCGCCTAGTTCGCTGACGCTTCGCTTTTCCCGCTCCGAGAACACGTGTCTCCCGCAAATCCGTGACAAGCGGCCTCCATGTGCCCTACCGTCACCTCCCATGGCCCTCTACACATGCCCCTCGTGCGGAATGTCCGTCAACACCACCTGTGGAGCCTGCGATGCCGTCCTCGTCGACGACGTTTTGGTCAAAGACGACGGCACGTCCGTGGCGATCTCCGTGTGCCCCAACGGCCACGGCAAGATCAAGTCCCCCATGTGCTGCGGCACGGACATGACCTGCACCGTCTGACAATTACCGCTCGAGAATTACCGCCGGAATCACCGGCCGAAGGTGCGGCCGAATCGCAACGGTTGCGTGCGCGCGCCTACCCCACTTCGTGTAGCACGCGCACCGTGGAATCTTCGTGGCTGATGCGGAACGGCTCGAGCTCGTCGTCCCAGGGTGTTCCGATAAGTCGATGAATCTCGTCGGTGATGCCAGCCACCTCATCGGGCCGGGCGCCCGCGAGAAGACTGCGCAACCGATCTTCGTGGACCAGGACATCACCGTGGGACCCGATCGTGGCCCGAAACAGTCCCAGCGAGGGCGTGAACGCATAGCGCTCTCCCTCAACCCCTGCACTGGGATCCTCACTGACTTCGAAACGCATCGTGGAGAAGGAGACCAAGGTGCTGGCGATCTTCGAGGCCGTCCCCTGGGGCCCATGCCAGATGATCTCGGCCCGCACACTGCCCGGAGCAATGGGCTGGGCAGCCCAATCTACGTTCACGGCAGTTCCGAAGACTCGGGCGAGAGCCCACTCCAGATGCGGGGCCACGGCCGAAGGGCAGGAGTGCACGAAAAGCACCCCGTGCGCAGCTGACTCATCTGCCCCTGCGCGGGGTGATGCCTGTCGATCGTCCCGTCGGACGTCGATTACGACCGTCATGTCGCCTCCCGGGGTCGAGGGTCGCCTTCCCCTGCGTCCTCACTCCGGTGCGACTCCCCCAAGGATAACCCCACCAGCCCCCCGGGCGGTACAGTTCCCTGCGCGCCACGCTGCAAAGCAGGCTTCAAGCGGCTCCACCGGCTGCTTGTCAGGAGGAGGAGACCATGGCCGTTGCCACCCCAGCCCCCGCTGTTCTCGGTGACTACGTCGCCCGCACCAAGGTGGCAACCGTTGCCCTGGTCCTCGGCGGGGCGGCCTTCGTCGGTATCTCCGCCCAGGTCGTCATCCCGCTGCCCTTCACCCCTGTTCCCCTGACCCTGCAGACCTTCGCGGTGCTTCTGGTGGGCGCGGCTTTGGGCACCTGGCGCGGCATCGCGTCCATGGTTGTCTATGCGGCCGCGGGCACCGTCGGCGTTCCCTGGTTCTCCGCTGGATCCTCGGGTTGGGGTGGAGCGAGCTACGGCTACATCCTTGGCTTCATCGTTGCCGCCGGGATCGTCGGTCGTCTCGCCGAACAGGGAGCGACCCGTACAGCGCTGCGCACCGCCGGTCTGATGGTGATCGGCAACATCGTGATCTACGCCATCGGGGTGACTTATCTGAAGTTCGCGATCGACGTCACCTGGGCCACGGCTCTGAGCTTGGGCATGGTGCCCTTCCTCCTCGGCGACGCGCTCAAGATCGCCCTCGCCGCGGGTCTGTTCCCGGCTACCTGGCGCCTGGTTCAGCGCTTCAGTTAAGCCTCCCGTGTCCACCCTGGCAATCCTGCGCACCTGGTCGGCCCGACGCTGGGTAACCGCGCTGGTCGCCGGCAGTCTCGTCGCGTTGGTGGTAGCACTCCCCACGGCCGTCATCCCCAACCCGATCTTCGGCCGCGACATAGCCGTCACCTGGTGGTCGTACCCCGTCGTCATCCTGAGCGGAATTCTGGGTGGCATGCTCATCGCAACCTACGTTCGAGAACCGGGCAACGAGGACATCGATAGGGCAGCCAAGGTCGGATCCGTTGGAGGATTGCTCGCCTTCTTCGCAGTCGGCTGCCCGGTCTGCAACAAGCTCGTGCTCCTCGCCCTCGGCACGTCCGGGGCTATCACCTGGTTCGCTCCCTTCCAACCGCTCCTCGCCTTCGCCTCGGTGCTGCTGATGGCCTGGGCCCTTCGCATGCGCCTGCGGACCATGGCGTCCTGCGACGTGTCGGTGCCGACGAATGCGTAGCGGACCCCGATGAGTAGCCCCGACGTCGATCGCTGGATCGTGGCCAGCAGCGGTGGCTTCGTGGGCACCGGGCTGTGGGGAGTGATGCGCCCAGGGCGCATCTTCACTCGGGCGCTCGAGCTCTCCGGTCGGCCGCGGCCTCGCGTGCTGTTGGTGCTCACCGCCTCGGGTGACGATTCCCAGTACCTGGCAGCGATGTATTCCGCGCTTGCTGATACCGACTGCGACGTCGACCATTTGGCGCTGTTTCCCCAACCCAACCGCGATGTCGACGACGCCATCGACGCCGCCGATGTCATCTGGGTAGGCGGCGGCTCAGTTGCCAACCTGCTCGCGTTGTGGAGATTGCACGGCGTGGATCGCGCCCTTGTCCGAGCGTGGGAGTCCGGGACGGTGCTCGGTGGCGTGAGCGCCGGATCGATCTGCTGGCACGTCGGCGGGCCCACCGATTCCTTCGGGGCTCAACTCGCGCCGGTCACCGACGCTCTCGCCCTTCTGCCTTACGGCAACGGTGTTCACTACGACAGCGAAGAGCAGCGACGGCCACTGCTGCACGCGCTTGTCGGCAACGGGACACTGCCCGAGTCCTACGCAACCGACGACCGGGTTGCCATCGTTTACCGCGGCACCCAGCCGGTGGAAGTCGTCTCCGACGTGCCCGACTCAGACGCCGCGGCTTATCGGGTTGTGCAGCGCGATGGTGAAGCGATCGAAGAACGTCTCCCGCCAGGCCGCCTCGTCACCTGACCTCAACGATGGGGCGTCAACTCATACGTCGCCGCTCCCGACACGATCGCCGCGATCACTACCGCGGGCCAGGTTCCCGCAATCAACGCGAGCGGGTGTGCCATGGCGAACGCCGCCGCGTAGACGACGCCGGCGAGCGGAACTCGCCACGGCCAGCCCTTCTTGCCCATCAGGACAGCGGCGACAACCCCGAACACGACAAGGACCCCACCGGCGATGAGTCGATCCACACCGGCATCAGCGAGCGCGAACCCGATGATCAACCCGACGGCAGGACATCCCGCGATGATCCATCGTCGAGAGTCTTGCTGCTCAGACCACGCCTCACGCATCGACGCGAACGGATCGAATCGAGAAGCCATGGCGGGGCGTCGACGTCGTTCTCGGTGATCAGCCGTCGGACAGTGTGACGGGAGTTCCCGAACGATAGGACTCCCAGGCAGCAATTCCGATCGCTACCGGTGCGCGGCCGTCCTCTCCGCTGACCGGCGACGAGCCACCCTCGCGTGCGTACCGCACGAAGGCCTGCCATTCCCCGCGGTAACTGTCGGTGTAGCGGTCCAGGAAGAAGTAGGGCAGGACGCTTCCTTGCCGTTCGCTAGCGCTGTAGACCACCGCGGCGTTCTTCATCGGATTTTCCGACACCGCCATGCCGGTGGATCCGAGCACCTCCAGGCGCTGGTCATAGCCATAAACGGCTTGCCGCGAGTTATCGATCGTGGTGATGCAGCCGTTCGCGTGCGTCAATGTCACGACCGCGGTGTCGAGATCTCCCGCCTCTCCGATGGCCGGATCGATCCGCACGGCGCCGGTTGCATAGACCTCGGTCACCGGGGATCCAACAACAAACCGCGCCATATCGAAATCGTGGATCATCATGTCGACGAAAATTCCGCCACTGACCTTGATGTATTCCACCGGAGGCGGTGCCGGGTCTCGACTGGAAATCCGTGCAATGTGTGGATCT
>Ga0181574_10005644_pt1 | contig 10679 bp, 9 predicted proteins | sample 101ome_24_FD_145600 | JGI IMG/M metagenome (GOLD analysis project Ga0181574, IMG submission 145600) | Coastal salt marsh microbial communities from the Groves Creek Marsh, Skidaway Island, Georgia - 101410AT metaG (spades assembly) | ecosystem: Environmental > Aquatic > Marine > Intertidal zone... | reverse complement strand
CTTGGCGAAGTTGGCCTCTCAGCAGTCAATGACGGCGAATCCGGCGGCTACCGGGTCGACGCCAGCGCCCAAAGCGCGATTCGCCAGGCGGGCCTGCAGCCAGGTGATGTCGTCGTCTCTGTCAACGGCCGACCGATTGGCAACGTGATGAACGATACTGCCCTGATCGACCAGGTCATGGCATCGTCCCGGGTCAGAGTAGAAGTGCAGCGCGGTGAGCGCCGATTCTTTCTAACCGTGCCGGTACCCAAGTAGCAGCCGTTAACTTATCATTGAAACGACAGCATCAGGACCCTCATCACGTGATACCTCGCCACACACCAGGCCTGCTCCGGCATCTGCTGGCTGTAATACTCTTCTGCAGCAGCACCGGTCTCGCTGCCGATGACGAAACCTGGAAAATCAACCTGAAGAATGCCGATATCCGGGAATTCGTCACCCAGGTGTCAACCATCACCGGTAAAAGCTTCGTCGTCGACCCACGGGTCAAGGGCAATGTCACGGTCATATCATCAGCCGCGATGACGAAGGCATCGATCTACGAGGTGTTCCTCTCCGTCCTGAGAGTCCACGGCTATGCCGCCGTCCCTGCTGGTAACGTTACCAAGATCGTCCAGCAGGTGCTGGCGAAGCAAAGCGGCAATCCGCAGGATTTCATGAACAGCAGGCCGTCCGAAGAACTGATCACCTCGGTCATCCCGGTTCGCAATTCACCCTCATCAGAGCTGGTGAAAATTCTGCGACCCTTGATTCCTCAGTATGGCCATGTTGCCGGCATCGACTCACCGAACGTGCTGATTGTCAGCGATCACGCCGAGAACATCACACGCCTGACTGAAATCGTGAAGCGGATTGATGTCGCCGATAACCAGGTCGTCGAAATTGTCGACCTGAAGGAAGCCTGGGTTGAAGACATGACCTCGCTGTTGGAACAATTGGCACCGGATCGCATCGGCCAGGGTGCGAAAGGCCCCAACAAGATCACTATCGTCGCCAGCGAACGCACCAATTCTCTCGTCATTAAAGGAGATCGCCAATCGGTGGACCGGACTATCGACCTGATCAAGACCCTGGATGTGCCCGCTAATCGCTCAGGTTCAACCCAGGTTATCCGGTTGTCGCATTCCGACGCCATTGAGATGGCGGAGATCCTTGACAAAATCATTGGCGACGGCAGCAAAGAGGGTGAAGGCGGCAACAATGTCAAAGTCAGCATTCAGCCGGACGAGGCCATCAATGCCCTGGTGGTCCGGGCAGACCCGACAACGATGCTGGAAATCAAGAACATTATCGACAGCCTCGACATTCGTCGCCTGCAGGTATTAATTGAAGCTGCGATTGTTGAAGTCACAGCAGACTTCACGCGGCAGCTTGGCACTGAACTGTTTGTCGGTGATGCCGAATCCGGCAATGTCCCACTGGGCCTGACAGCGCCGTCAGGAACGCTGGCGCAGGCCCTGCAGAATCTGGCTCTGAATTCGACCGAGCCTGTAGACCTTGGCACTTCGCCGATATTTGCCGGTGGCCGCATCAACGAGACCGGGACGAGCTTTGGCCTGATCGTGCGCGCCTTATCGACCAATTCAGATGTCAATCTGCTGTCTACGCCAAGCATAACGACGATGCAGAATGAAGAAGCCAAGATCGTTGTCGGCCAGACTGTGCCGTTCCGAACCGGTTCTACCGTCACTGGCAGCCAGGGTGCGGCTAATCCATTCACGACAATCCAGAGGGAAGACGTTGGTCTGACCCTGGAAGTCACGCCCTTCATTCACGATGGCAATCTCATCCGCCTGAAAATTCACCAGGAGGTCTCTGAAGTCGATCCCGCCTCATTCAACTCGATCGGCTCTGAGGGCGCCTCAGATCTGATCACCAACACGCGCACCATCGACACGACGATCCTCGTCGATGACCGTGAGGTCATCATTATCGGCGGCCTGATCAGAGACAAAGAAACAGAGTCGACATCCAAGGTGCCGCTGCTCGGCAGCATTCCAGGCCTGGGCGCACTCTTCCGCACCACGCAGACAGCGGTGGAGAAACGCAATCTCCTCGTCTTCCTGAGGCCAACGGTACTGGCATCGAGGACAGCTATTTCCGAAGTGACGACCCGCAAGTTTAACAATGTCTACGAGGTGGAGATCGAGGGCAGCGATCCCTCGGAAGCCATCTCAGATCTCTTTGATGGAAGTATTCCCTGAGAACCGCGGCCAGGCCGGGTCAACAGGAGAACCTGGCCCCGCACTGGCAACGTCTGCCCGGGAGCAAACTGCCTCTGCCTGGCAGCGCGTGCGTTTAAAACTCAATGACTTGTTCTTCAATACTTCGCAGCGCCTGCTGAACGTCTGGCTGCGACCGACATTCCTCAACAATAACCTCGAGGCACTGGGACTCAAGGCCGGTGACTCTATCTGCTTCGCACTGCATTTTCGGTCTGCGGTCGACCTGCAGATGGCGGATCAGGCTTGCCAGGAGGGTGGTCTGCCTTCGCCGCGCGGCCCAATCTCGCGAGTCGATGAGAACCGATCGTTTTTCTTTATCGGCCATTCCGAAGGTACACTCGGTCGCAAATCTATGCGTGGTCAGTCCGAGCGTATGACCCGGCTGTTCGACTATGCCGCGGATGATCACCGCGACATCAGCATCGTCCCGGTATCACTGTTCTGGGGCCACCAGCCTGACCGGGAAAAATCGCTGTTTAAACTGCTCTTGTCAGAAAACTGGGTCGCTACCAGTGGTTTCAAAAAATTTCTCGCGATCCTGTTTCATCCCCATCATATCCTCGTCCAGTTCGGCCAGCCTATCGCCCTCAGGGATATCGCGGGCGGAGAGAGCAACCGCGGCATCGAGATCCGCAAACTGCTGCGACTGTTACGCGTTCACTTCAACAATGAGCGCCAGGCCATCATCGGCCCTGACCTGTCACACCGTCGAACCCTGATTGACACGATGCTGGCAAGCCCGGAGGTGCGCGCAGCTATCGAGCGGGAAGCCCGCAAGGCCAGGGTTGATGAAACAGAAGTCGAGAAAAAGGCGCTGGGCTACGCTCACGAGATAGCCTCCGATCAGTCCTACCGCGTCATCCGTTTCTTTGACACCCTGCTGACCTGGCTCTGGAACAACCTGTACAACGGCATTGACGTCAATGGAATAGCCCGGGTCAAGGAACTCGCGCAAACCCATGAGATTGTCTATATCCCGTGCCACAGAAGTCACATCGACTACCTGTTGCTGTCTTATGTGCTGTACCACAATGGGCTGACACCACCCCATATCGCCGCCGGCAAGAACCTGAATCTGCCGCTGGTTGGCCCCCTGCTCCGCCGTGCCGGTGCGTTCTTTATGCGACGTTCATTCCAGGGTGATGCACTGTATCGCGTTGTCTTTGACGAATACCTGCACCAGATGTTCACACGTGGGTATTCGGTGGAGTACTTCATTGAAGGGGGTCGCAGTCGTACCGGCCGCACATTGCCACCGCGGACCGGGATGCTGAGTATGACGGTAAGAAGTTTCCAGCGCGACAGCACCAAACCCATCGCCCTGATGCCAGTGTATTTCGGCTATGAACGTGTACTCGAATCTTCCACCTATCGCGCAGAATTATCTGGCAGCAACAAAAAATCAGAGTCGCTGTTCGATATTTTCAAGATCTTCTCTTCCTTTAAACATGACTTTGGCCAGGTCACGGTCAACTTCGGTGAAGCACTGCTGCTCAGAGAGTACCTGAATGAACACTTGCCAGGCTGGACCGACAACAACGCCGAAGGACAGGACTTTTCGACACTGTGTAACCGTCTGGCGGTCGACCTCGCAACGCGGATCAACAGTGCGGTGGCTGTCAATGCGACCGGCCTGTTCGCGCTGGCGCTGCTTGCGACCAGCCGGGAGCGAACCACTGAACGTCAATTGCTCACCCAGGTCGACATTCTGCGGCAGATCGCCGCGCGATACGAATCTGACCTAAGCACCGTTGCCGACGCACCCACTGCTGAGTTGATCGAAAAAGCCCTGAGCATTACGGGCCTCAAGCGGGAACCGCTGCCATTCGGATCGATTGTCGCCGCGACCCCGGAGCAATCCGTCAACCTGACCTACAATGCCAACAATGTGCTGCATGTGTTTGCACTGCCTTCTTTGATCTGTCGCTATGCGATGACTCATTCTGGCTGTGGCGCTGCAGACATCACGGCTTTTGTCAGACAGCTCTACCCCTATTTAAAGGCAGAGATGTTTCTGCCGTGGCAGGCGGCGGAACTGGAAGATGCGGTCACAGCAACTATGATCAAGTTGACAGAAACACAGCTGTTGCAGATCGAACCGGCGCACGGCCAGGTCAGCCTGCCGGTACCGGAGTCGGTCGAATTCAGTTGCATGCAGGACCTCAGCAACCTGACAGATGCCACCCTCGAGCGATTTTTCATCGTGCTCTCATTGCTGAAGCAGGACCAGCACCTGAAGGCAAAGACACTGGAGACCGCCGCTGCAAAGATTGGCGCCCAGTTGTCAGCCCTTTACGGTATCAATTCGCCCGACTTCTTCGAAAAGTCACTGTTCTCAACTTTCGTCTCGACGCTAAGAGCGCAATCGGTGATCAGCACTGATCTGTCAGCCTCCCCTGATCTGCACCAGGTTGAATCAGTCATCGCAGAAACGATCGATGCCAATGTGCGCTACAACATCCGACATGCCGTTAACGGTTTCCATGCCGCTCATGAGGCAGCAGGGTAAATCTCGTAGCAGGCGTTGCGCTGGGCGAAAACATGGATGGGCGCTGCGGGCGGTTGCCAGATCCCGGCAGCAGGTCTTTTCAATACAATGCGTCGACCCGCCTGTCGTCGAGCTGCCAATAGCAGCGACAGCGCATCCTGGTCGGTACCGATAAAATTCTGCAGCGCCTGCATCTCACCCTTGACGGCGGCACTGCCCTGTTTTCTCGGAAACATCGGGTCGAGGTAGATAACATTAGCCGCAACCTCGGTTTGTGTCAGCATCACAATCGAATCGGCCTGCTGCACTGTGATGCGGGACACGGTTGCAGATAATCGCGGGTGCTGTGCCGCCCGAGCCAGACCATCCGCAAGCAGCGTCGCGAGGACCTTTGATCGTTCTACCAACGTCACTTCGCAGCCGAGATGGGCCAGCAGAAAACCATCCCGCCCAAGCCCGGCCGTACAGTCGAGCACAGACAATCCCGGCTTTACGCCAACGGCGCGAGCCACCAGTTCACTGCGACGGCCGGCAGCGGCCAGGCGGCGCAGGTAGGCGGGTGAGTCGAAACGAATTCGCAGGGGCTTCATGGCGACAAAGCTGTCGCTCAGGCCATAGCCTTCCTCATCTCTGATCAAACGAAACCGGCTCATCGACTCTTCTGTGCGACTTCTTCTCGAAGATAGACGGGACTGGCATTGAGCGCATCAACGGTGCGGCCGACTGCGAGGTAGGCACGCCCAAGGGTATGCAGCGCCTTGACCGAGGGTACGGTCTCATCCAGGACAGCTTCGAATCGTGCACCCGTCGCTGATTCTATCTTGTCCTGCAGTGCCCAGGCATTGCCTACGCCAACCCAGGTACCCGCCGCTGACAGGCGCTCAAGATCGACCACATCGGCCACCCCCTCGTTGATGACAGGTTCAACGATATCCCCGCTGGCACGATAGCCGCCGTAGTAAATTTCTTCCAGACGGGCAGTCAACGCGACAAAGATATTCGTTTCATCACCGCCGTCCCGATAAGCCTGGGCGAGCGCCGCCATGGACGATACTGGAATCAACGGCAGGCCGAGGCCGTAGCCAAGTCCCTGGACGACACCAACCGAAATACGCAGACCAGTAAATGAACCGGGTCCCTGGCCGAAGATAATGCCATCCAGTTGTTTCAGAGATGTCGCTGTCTCAGCCAGCAGTGCTTCGATCGATGGCAGGATTTCACGGCTGTGTGAAGCACCGGGGACCGATGTGCGATCAACCAGTTCATCCCCACAAGCCAGACCAAGAACGGTGGACCGGGTGGAAGTGTCAACTATCAGCAGGTTCAAAAGGCGACCTTGCGAAAAGGCATGATTATAGTTCGTGCAGCCAGGCCACCGCATCCTCTGCTGATTCGAGCCATTGCATTTGCGGCAGATTGCTCCTGACATAAGCGCCATACTGGCGCGTCCGGACGCGGACATCGCCAAGCACAAACAGACCACGATCACTTTCATCACGCATCAGGCGACCGAATCCCTGTTTCAGTGCGAGCATCATCTGCGGCAGTGACAAAGCGACGAAACTGTTCTCACCATTGGCCTCCAGCGCAGCACATTGGGCCCGAAAAACGGGTTCCACCGGACTCGGAAACGGTAACTTGTCGATGACTACCAACTTCAGATCAGCGCCCCGAGCATCGACCCCTTCCCAGAAACTCTGGGTACCCAGCAGCACCGCGTTCGGCGTCGAGCGAAAGGTTTCCAGCAGACGCGAACGGGACTGGGAACCCTGGACGAGAAGGGGCAGCCCCGAGTCATGCAGGTATGTAGCCGCCTTGCGCAGCGCCTCGTGACTGGTAAAAAGCAGGAAACTGCGGCCTGGGTTGGCATAAAGCAGCGGAGCGACAGCATCAACAAGCCGACGTGTGTGTTCCGTGCTCGATGGTTCAGGCAGACTTTCAGGCACCCAGCAGCGGATTGCCGATGAATAATCAAAAGGGCTGACTGCGATATGGTCACCACCGCCCTGCAACCCAATCTCGTGTCGGAAGTGCGAAAAAGTCCCGTCAGTGCTGAGCGTTGCCGAGATGAATATCCAGCTGACCTTACTCTGTTCAAACACCGCAGACAGTTCCGAGCCAACCGACAGAGGCGAGAGATGGATAACAAATCCATTATGGCGTCGATCAATCCAGTGTACGAAGTCGGTATTCTTGTCTGTCACTTCGGTCAACAATGCAAACAGGTCAATGAAACGTTCTGTCCGCACAAGCAGCTGGGCCAGTTCCTGGCTGCGATCCCTGGCACGCGTAAGTTCGTCGCCAAGCGCCAGGAGTGCCAGGTCGACTTCCTGCAGCACCTGTGCCGCCAGACACACTTCATCATCCTCTGCCGCCCACGCGGCCCGAGCGTTCATGGCATGCCAGCGGTTGAAGTCCACTTCGTCAGAGGACCCAAAGTTTTGCCGGAGTTGATCCAGCCGACCCTCCAGGTGGGACACCGCATCCGTCAGCGCAGGGTCATCGTTCCCCAGCAGTTTGAGTGCCACCCGCACATCCCCGATCAATGTCGTCAACTGGAAGCTGCTGATCTGCATGCCAAAAAACTGCCGCGCCACCTGAGGAATTCGATGCGCCTCGTCAATAATGACAGCATCCGCCTGGGGCAGAATAGCGGCCAGGTTTTCCTCTTCTGCGCGATATCAGCGAATAACAAGTGATGGTTCACCACGATAAGATCGGCCTCTGCCGCTCGTTTCCGCGCGCGATAAAGCGGACAAACATCGAAATCAGGGCAACGGCCGCCCAGGCAGTTGTCCCGAGTACTGGTAATAAGCCGAATGAGACCGGGATTCTCTTCCGGATCCAGCGTCTCATTGATATCCCCCGTGGAGGTCTGACTCCACCAGGTCCTGACGGCGATCAGGCGATGCAGCAACTCACCCTCATCACTGATTGCTTTCAGGTTCGCTTTGAGTCGATGCGGGCAAAGATAGTTTCCACGCCCCTTTAACTGAACAATGCGCTTATGCGGGAACAGCGACTGGATTATCGGTACATCCTTACCCAGGAGCTGGTCCTGCAGGTTTCGTGTTCCCGTGGACACCACTATTCGCTTGTTGGCGGCAAGCGCCGGGACGAGATATGCCAGTGTCTTACCAATGCCTGTACCTGCTTCAAGCAGACAAGTTTCAGATGACTCGAGTGCGTCAGCGATCATCTGCGCCAGTTCGACCTGAACTTTTCGCGGCACAAAGGCATCCACGAGACGTGGTAACTCGGTGTTAAACAGCTCAAGCAGATCGTGCATGTTGATTCCAGTCAGCGCATCCAAGATGATGATCTTCGAGCGGAAGGACCTCGAACAATGGGTATTACAGCAATCGTACTGGCGGGCGGGCAAGGTTCAAGAATGAATCATCAGGACAAGGCCTGGGTTAACCATGCCAGCAGACCCCTGATTCACCACGTGATTGAGCAAATCAGAGACAGCGTCGACGATATTGTGATCAGCCGAAACCGCCAGCATCCGGGATACGATGCACTGGGTTATGCCTGTGTCAGCGATATTCTTGAAGGGTTCCAGGGTCCACTGGCGGGTGTACTCAGCTGCGTACCACATGTCATGACAGAGCTGGCGCTTATCGTGCCCTGCGATACGCCCAACCTGCCGCCTGACCTGGCAGGACGCTTACTGGCGGGCAAAGGCAAAGCCAGCGTTGCTGTCGCCGCACACGATGGCAAGATTGAACCCCTGATTTTTCTCGCCGACAAAAATGTGCTCGCCTCAATCAAGGACTACCTGGACACCGACCAACGGTCGGTAACAGGATGGCACCAGACGCATCACTTTAATGCAGTTTCTTTCGGAGAGGAGAAGTCCTGCTTCGAGAACATCAACAGGACGGAACAGCTACAAGTGTAGCCGACGTCGACTAAGGCCTTGCGAATCGGCGCCAGCCGGGAAGAGGCGGAAAAGAAAAAGCCCTCCAAGGGGGAGGGCTTTTATCTCATTACTTCTTCTTTTTCGCTGCTGGCTTCTTCTTAGCGGCGGCCTTTTTCTTAGCGGCCGGCTTCTTCTTAGCAGCTACCTTTTTCTTGGCAGCTTTCTTTTTAGCAGCTGGCTTCTTCTTAGCAGCAGGCTTCTTCTTAGCGGCTACTTTTTTCTTAGCAGCCTTCTTTTTAGCAGCAGGCTTCTTCTTCGCAGCAGCCTTTTTCTTTGCGGCTGGCTTTTTCTTTGCAGCTGCCTTTTTCTTGGCAGGCGCTTTCTTCTTAGCTGCCGGCTTCTTCTTGGCAGCTACCTTTTTCTTGGCAGGTGCCTTTTTCTTTGCAGCCGGTTTCTTCTTCGCAGCTTTCTTTTTCGCAACCACTTTCATCGCTCCTATTTTACGTTGAAAAGTTTTACAGCTGTATTTTTGCGCTGTATCTATCTCTGTGTTTGTCTTCCGTCGTTCTTATCACCAACCAGCCAAACCCGGTTGGTTTCCGACTCCCACCAAGAAAACAATCAATACAGTGCGAATACGATGCAGAGTTTAGAAAATATTTTTCTGTTTGCACACCTTTTTTTCTGTCATTTATCAACTTTCAACGAAAGGTTTCCAACATTACTTTATAGCCAGACTCAGCGAAGTCGTTTTATACAACAGTTTTATTAAGGGGAATCACTGATCGAGAATCGCAAAAATGATTCCACGAATTTGATCGGTGCCGCCGGTGCCGTCAATTGCATGATAGCGAACTGAACGCGCTGCATCTTCAGACATGTTTTTGTAAAAATTCACCAGCGGCGCAGTCTGGTCGCGATACACGTTGAGCCGCTCTAAAATGGTTTCTTCCTTGTCGTCGTCGCGCTGCACCAGGGGCTCACCTGTCTCATCATCCTTACCTTCTTCTGCAGGGGGGTTGTGAGTAATGTGATAGACACGACCCGAAGCCTCGTGCACGCGCCGCCCTGAAAGTCTCGAGACAATCTCTGCATCAGGCACCTGGATCTCAATCACGCAGTCGATCTGGATACCCTGGCTGACAAGCGCCTCTGCCTGCGGAATCGTCCTGGGGAAACCGTCAAACAAAAAGCCATTGCGACAATCATCTTTCTCGATTCGCTCCTTGACGAGGTCAAGGATGATCTCATCTGTAACCAGCGCCCCGCTGTCCATCACCGCCTTCACCTTTTTGCCGAGTTCCGTACCCTCGCGGATCGCCTCCCGCAACATGTCTCCGGTGGAGATTTGCGGGATACCGTATTTCTCGACAAGAAACTGCGCCTGGGTGCCTTTGCCGACCCCCGGCGCTCCCAACAATATCAATCTCACTGTTTACTCCTGGATTAAGTTGTTCTGTCAGGCTGCCGCCACGGTCCGTCTGGCCTTCAGTACATTAGGCAACTGTTCGATACGCTCAAGCGTCTCGAGCAGTCGATTCAGCTGCGCCACCTCAATGACCATGTTTACACAGACCTTGTTATTGTTCTTATCAGTCATCGTATGGATGGACTGAACGTTAGTCCTCTCTCTCATTAGAATCCCGGTGATGTCGTGAAGCAGGCCAAACCGGTCATAGGCATTGACCTCAACATGAACAGGGAAAGTGGCCTCAACAGTATCCCGCCACTCCAGCTGCAGCAAACGACCATAGACATCAGCCTTCAGCGCCTGGAGGCAGTCCTCGCGGTGTACGAAGACCACTTCTTTGTCATTGATCACCCCTACCACGGGATCACCGGGTACCGGCTGGCAGCATTCCGCAATCTCAGAATGCAGGTCACCCTGGCCGACAATCCACGACTCCTCGCCTGCTTCTTCTTCCATGCCGAGGTTCAGCTGCAGGCCAGCGCCCTCAAGATTAGCCAGATCCAGGGCCTCTTCGACGATGTTGATGGCTTCGGTCTCACCGATGGCTATGGAATAAAACAACTCATCAGCTGAATCAAAACCAGCGCGATCCACAAGCTGGGCAAATTCGAAATTTTCAACACCCAGATA
>Ga0181574_10005631_pt1 | contig 10691 bp, 5 predicted proteins | sample 101ome_24_FD_145600 | JGI IMG/M metagenome (GOLD analysis project Ga0181574, IMG submission 145600) | Coastal salt marsh microbial communities from the Groves Creek Marsh, Skidaway Island, Georgia - 101410AT metaG (spades assembly) | ecosystem: Environmental > Aquatic > Marine > Intertidal zone... | reverse complement strand
CTATGAAAAAATTGCTCCACATTCTCTAACCAATCGACTACATATCTTGTATTCACACACGAACCACAAGCAACCATGAAACGATTTCTAAACACACTTTTAATTTCATTGATTCTGGTCATATGGGTTGGTTGCGCCACCAAGCCCGAGCCTCCTTCCGGGAATCATCGCCTGCAACCCGGATTCTACATTCTCGAATGTGATGCTTTTTATGAAACCGGACTCGTACACATCACGTCCACTAACCTCGGATACAACGTCAACGTATTGGAAAAATTTCGGGGTTCATTCGATCTCCACTTCGGCTCCAAACCAAATACAACCCGCATCAAGAACGACCAGATTGATTACGGCGAACTGAGGAGGTCACTCAAAGGCTGGGTATTTATTTATCCCGATAATCGGGCGGAGGGTGAGGCCACAGTCTGGATTTCCGGATCACGCCACCATCGCGCTGATCGAACCCTTAAAATACATCCAGCCAACCAGGGTGAATTCGATCGAACAAAACGTCGCCTAATCGCTCGCAATGAGTGGCCCTTCGGCGACATCAATATCGACGGCAGCCCCGTCCAAAATTAGGTCGACCACTCGAGGGTCGGTTCCCACCGCAGAAGCATACACCAATTCACGACCATCGTTCTGTATCCCTTCCAAGTCTTCCGGGATGGTTTCGCTAACGTGCCAGCCATCTGCTACAAACAACGGAACAACCACTATACGCTTGCCCGTTGCCATTTCATAAACCGACGAAAGATGGGGTTCCTGATCAATAAACAGAGTCAAAACTTGTGGAAAAGCATTCATGGTAGCAACACGCTCTGCCTGCAAAAAAACATTTTTGGCCGAGTTCGGATTCTTCGGCGTACCATGCCCCAAAACCACTAACGTTTCATCGCCCATGGCCCCCACCGCCCGGGCACGTTCCACGATTAGTTCTGCGAACAAGGGATGTGAGCCAACTGGATCGCAATACCGAATAACCTTATCGTCTCGAAACGTGATCGGCCCACTGAGCTTCATTTCTCGAGGAATTACCTGCTCCGTATAGTATCCCTTCGAGATAAAAAATGGAACGATCGTAATGAAGCGTGAATGAAGGGCATTCAAGGTAATCGAAATGTGAGGATCTTCTTTCCATAAGCCACAGCGTACTTCGTCAAAAATTCCTCGGGCCTTGATTGCTTTGACTGCCGAACAAATCGGTTTCCTTGTATTCGGATTCCGGGCGGAGCCGTGCCCAACAATCACCAAGGCTCGGCCATTCACCCTGAATGTACTCCCGCTAACTGCCCACAAGCCGCGTCAATATCCACGCCACGCTGAATGCGAATTGTACACGGCACACCTCGATCATCCAACAGCCCTTTGAAGCGATTTACGGAATCCCGGGTAGAGCGTTCCAGCCCCGTTCCGCTAACAGGGTTCCAGGGGATCAGGTTCACGTGGCAGGGAAACCGCTCTGCCAACAATAAGTCGGCCAACGCGTTGGCCTCCTCTCCCGAGTCGTTTTCCCCCTTAATCAGGCAATATTCGAAGGATACTCGTCGGCCCGTCTTTGCGGCATAAGCACGGGAGGCCGCTATCAAATCTGCAATCGGATATTTCCGATTAACGGGCATCAGAGCGGAACGTCTATCATCGTACGCTGTGTGCAGAGAAACAGCCAGATTGATGGGCAAATGCTCCTCAGCCAACTTTTCGATTCCAGGAATCAAACCTACGGTTGACACCGTAAAACTCCTCGCCCCCAAATTAAATCCTACGGGATCATGCAGACGCTCTACGGACTGCCACCATGCGTCGTAATTATTAAACGGTTCTCCCATACCCATGAACACCACATTACTGAGGCGTCTCTGCTCATTAATCGCACGCAACTCACGTGCTGCCCAGAGTACCTGTTGCGCAATTTGTCCCGGAGTCAGGTCCTGTAAGAAACCTAACTTTGCCGTCGCACAAAACACACAACCCATTGGGCAACCCGCCTGACTGGAGACACAAACCGTCGCCCTCTCCTTATAAACCATGAGAACAGATTCTATCGCCTCGCCACCCGGCAGGTGCCAAACGGCCTTACTTGTCATGCCATTATCCCCGGTGAAGACCTTTACCAACTCCAGCGATCCAATACGGTATCTGGCGTCTAACTCTTCACGTAAGCTTTTTGGCAGATCTGACATGTCCGACACCGAATCCACGAGATTTACGTACAGTTGACGATAAACCTGCTTTGCCCGAAAACCTGGTTGCCCAAGGGAAACCATCAATTCCTGCAACTCTTGTTGTGAATATTCTAATAAATCCGGCGATTTCATAAAAAACGTCTTTTTGCGAACCTCCACGCAATCTAAGACGTTTATAAACGTAATACAAGTGCACATAGAATCATGGAGTATCAAATGAAAGCCAAATTGCCTCTGGCCACCCTGCTGGTCGGCCTCGTTTCCTTAACTGGTTATTCCCAAACCGTACTGAGCAATGCGGAGGACAGCATTCATACCATGAATCGCTCACTGCGCAACGAAGCACAGTCGGCTATCGATCGGGCAGAAAAGTGGCTGCTAAGTATCCAACAACCTGACGGCAACTGGTCCAGCCCAGAGTTTCCTGCGTTAACCGGACTTCCGCTCTGGGCCATGGCCATGGACGGGAAGATGGACCGTGTCGCACAGAAAAAAGCCGTAGACTTTATTCTTTCTCATGCCCGTCCCAATGGCGCAATTTTCGCGACACCAAGCGAAGAACGCAAAGGCGGCGGCCTCCCTAATTACAATACCGCGATCTGTATGCTGGGACTCCACATGGTTAATGACACCAAACTCAACCCCGTAATCCTCAAAGCACGAAAGTTCATGACCTCCATGCAACATGCGGGCAATGATGAATACAAAGGGGGCTTCGGATATGATGCATCCACCAAGCGGGCATACACGGACCTCAGCAATACATTTATTGCCGCAGAGGCGATGGCACTCACCGCCCAACTCGAAGACCTCCGCTCCGAAAAGGGTGAAATCGCAAAAATTGATAATAAAGCGCTGGCTGAATACGTATTCAATCTGCAGCAGAAAGATGGAGGTATCCGTTATCATCCCAACAACAGCAAGGCGAGCACGGACGAAGAAAACGAAGCACGCCAGTTCCGAAGTTACGGGAGCATGACGTATGCCGGACTGCTCACTCTCATTTACGCAGATGTCGACAAGCGGGATCCACGTGCCCGCTCCGCTTACGATTGGACCTTGAAACATTGGTCTCTTGAGGAGAATCCCGGCATGGGCCAACAAGGCGTTTACTACTTCTATAATGTACTCAGTAAATGCATGGCCGCAATGGGACAAGACGTGATTACACTTGAAAACGGACAAAAAGTGAATTGGCGTACCGAGGTGGTCAAAAAATTGATCAATCTTCAGCAGATCGCACCGGATGGAAAAGGTCATGGATACTGGACCAATCCAACCAGTCGCTGGTTTGAAGCCGACCCCGTGCTGGTTACCAGCTACACTTTAATCGCCTTAAAGACCGCACTGAACTAGCGAACATTTGGCATTGTGTTTCTGTTCTCTACCTCCCAACAGGCCCGACCAACAAAATCTAATTTACTACGACCGTTGCAAAATCTGAGCGCCCCTTCGAATCAACACATCGAAACTCATGGCGACCCCGTTCAAGTGCCCAGGTGTCCGCGTGGTAACGCTCGCCATTGATGAACCAGAATACGGCATCCTCACCGGCACCACGCACTTTCAGGCTGATCGACTCTGTCCAATCTGAACGGTCACCGGACAATTGATAACAGGATTCTGGAGGCGGTGATACGATGACCAACGGCGTATCCGCCTCCGTATGACGGCAACGATGCGGAGAAGATTGTCCAATGATATAACTGCCATCCTCCGTGTGCGTACACCGCTCAGACCCTGAAAGTCCCGTCTCAACACATACCGGACGCGTACGCACGGTATCTGGCCGTTTGAACCAGGGCCCCTTGCCACCAGGATACAACCGGCGAAAAACCTTCCGTGCAACCGGCAAGGCACTGCGGGCCCCAACAAAGTCCTGCGAAGACGATCCATCTGCTTTTCCGATCCAAACACCCACCACATATTCCGGATTATAAGCGATGGTCCATGCATCTTTGTACCCATTGGACGTACCCGTTTTCCAAGCCATACGAATTGCGTCATCATCTTCTGACATCATGTCGGCCAAAAGATAGCAGGTACCATCGCTGAATATTTTGGAGGTTGCATGTAGTCGTTCAGGTCTCACACGCCACGGCATCCAATCCCCTCCACGCGCAAACATGGCGTACGCATTAACGAGATCTAATAACCGCACTTCGCAGGTACCTAAGGCGAGGCTCAGTCCATAATGCCCCACCGAACGATCGATTGTTGACATGCCTACCTGCTGAAGAACGGCATAGAATTGCTGCAACCCCGTCATACCAACCATTTCCAGCGCCGGGATGTTCAACGACTGCTTCAATGCATATTCAGCCTTTACGCTTTCTGTAAAACGCCGGTCAAAATTAGACGGTACGTAATCTTTATAGGTGCGTTGGGCATTTCCTAATCGGGTGTCTGGAGTAATCAATCCCTGCTCAAGCCCCAATGCATAAGCAAAAGGCTTAAGTGTAGATCCCGGACTCCGCCGAGCCAATGCACCGTTTACTCGCCCGTGAGCCGCCGCATCGTTGTAGTCCGGTGAACCTGCCATCGCAAGAATACTTCCAGTCGCCACCTCGAGTATAACGATAGCGCCGCGGGAATTACTCTGTTCGGCAATTAACTGTAGATCAGGATCCAGGGTGGTGCATATCTCACCCGCAGGCGGTGATTGGAGTAACAACCAATCGCAAAAATGTGGCGCCAGAAATGGCGCATGATGACGAGAAACCTGCATAGCTTGTTCTTCTTCCGCTTCGCGGGTCTCTTCGCTAATTACACCATCCGCTACCATCCTCCCCAAAACATAATTGCGCCGCTCGAGAGCCAGGCTGAGGTGTCGATCAGGCCGATACCTCGAGGGAGATTGAGGCAATCCCATCAACATTGCAGTCTCACCGAGACTTAGTTCACTCGCCGATTTCCCGAAATAACGTCGACTACCAGTCTCAATTCCGTAGACGTTTCCCCCCATCGGCATCCGATTCAAGTATTGCAGCAAGATTTCTTCCTTGCTGAATTTCTGCTCCATCTGCAGAGCACGAAACCCCTCAATCAGCTTGGTCAGTACGGTCCGATCACGAGGTTCCACCATGCGGATCACTTGTGTAGATAGCGTCGACGCCCCCGTCACCACGTCCAACTGATGCAGGTTGTACACACTGGAACGAAGAATTGCGACGGGGTCGATACCGCAATGGCGGTAGAACCGCTTATCTTCCGCGGAAATAATCGCCGCTGCCGACCAGCTGCCGACCTCCTCGCGACCAACGGGCATGCTATCCCGCTCTTCGTCACTCAAGGTCCGTCGCAGAACGTTCCCCTGACGGTCCAACAGAATAACCCCTTGTTGAACCGCTTCAATTTTTTCGGCATTAAGAGGAAATGCGAACCAAGCGACCAAAAAGGTTACGACTCCGATGGCACCAAGCCTCAGACATACCCTCACCAACCTGCCAAGACATTTTTTCATTCTGAACATTCTATGGAATTCACATCAAATCACCCGCATACGACATGGGCTTGCATATCCAGCATATACCCACTTTTCATATCTCGAAATCAGCACACTACAAAGCCTGCTCAAGCGAACGTTCTTTTGCATGTAACGGTGCCTTTGGCCGCCCATCGGATGAATCCTCGAAGCGCACCACTTTCAACATATCCATCGGCTTAGACACCGAACGAATTCCCCCATCGTACATGCTCTCAGCCAGAACAGCAGGTACCGACCACTCGCCTCTGGTTACCGCCCGCACTGCGAAGTGATACGTACAACGGCCTCTCACACGCCTTGGAAAAAGTATCAGCCGGTCATCCCGCCCATCCGTGCTCCGCATGGCAAGTGTATCTTCGTCTTCCAGCCAATCGACGACCTGCGAAGTCGCCAGCGATGCGTTTTCCAATTCCAAGCCTGCAGGCAGGAGATGTTCGATCGCCAGATTATCAACGCACCCTTCTCCCTCAGGTTCTACAGTGATACGTCCCACCAACAGCTCACCTTGTGCGACCGTATTTGTCGTCAACAGCTTACCATCGTGATCCAACCATACTGAGCGAACAGTCAAGCCCTCATCCACCTCGACAACACGTCCATTGCTCGGCACCCCCGAATTCCGGAACGTGTAATAAAGGTTTCCTGGACCCTGGTTATTGATTTCCACTCGATCACCGTGAACCCGAATGGGTTGCACACGTTTTTCATCGATCTTCAAAACATCGCCTGAGGCAAGCTCAACTTCAGCTTGATAACATTGAGGACGACCCAAAGCTTCTCGGGCATACTTGCCAAGAGCCATCAAACTGAGGGCATTGCCATGCGTATTGAACCATTGCCCATTCTGCTTGAGCGTGGTAAGCCGATTAACCAACCGGGCCAACTCATCGCTTTCCGGGTCCAATTCAAGCCATGCATCAATCAACAAGGCTAGTTCAACAGCCCCACTTCCCAGTGAACCACCGGATTCCACGGAATCTCGTAATTGATTATACCAACGAATGCGCTTAATCATCGATAACGCCTCTTTGCGTTGCCCCGCGGCAGCAAATGCGGCCACTAGTCGGACCCGTGCATCCAACCTCATTTCCCCCATCAATTCCCGCAGGCGGGATAAGACCCCGTAGTCCGGAGAGCCCGCGCGCGCCAATACCAGCGCCGAATAAGTCCGCATTGCCATATGATCATGCCAAAGATCGCTCTCCTCCTGATCGTACGTAGGCAGGTTCGCTTTCATCTGCTTTTTAAGTGCACGAAGACTACCCTCCAACTGAGCTTCAGGGACTTGATATCCTGCAGCGGCGGCCTCCACTAGAAAATGTGTCGCATACACCGATCCATAGGGGTACACCTCCTCTGACCGGGGCCAATACCCAAATGACCCGCTGACACGCTGCATGCTCAATACTCGATAGATACCCGCTTGCACAAATTCGCTAGTGTCGTCATGGTTTAAGGCACCCGGATGTACATGTTGCGCTAAATGCGAAAGATGAATCAACGGAAAAGCGGCAGACGTGGTTTGTTCAAGGCAGCCATAAGGATATCTTAACAGCGCATCCAGCGGTTCACCCAACTCTACATCAGGCCGATGCGAACAAAGCAAGGTCGCCTCTCCGGTACCGTCCAGCCAATCTGCGTTCATGTCCAGTTCTACGCTCTCACCCGCTTTTACAACACCAGAGGCCCTTTCAATAACTCGTGGAGCTGCCGGCCGAATCGGCAATTCAAAGGTTTCGCAATACGAGTCCATTCCCGCTTCGGCCACGAATTTCACTTTGGCCAAACCAGGTTTGGCGGAGGCACGCAGTTGGATATCGATTATTTGCTGAGCGCCCGGCGCAAGAGAAATTACACCCGACTTTGGAGCCAGAAAAGCAAGTTTCTCCCCGTCAATATGATATTGAACCCGACGCTTTTCTCTTGATTGATTGAAGATTTTCAGTGGCACCCGAGCGTAATCATCAGGGGCCATAAAGCGCGGCAAACTTGGCTGCACCACAAGAGAGCGCGCAACCTTTACCGATGTCGCCATTGAACCAAAACCTTTTTCGCTCAAAGCTACCGCCATTAAACGTAGCTCACCCGTGAATTCGGGAAGATCCAGAGTCACCTCAGCGAAGCCGTTGGCATCGGTCTTAATCTCTCCCTGCCAAATTGAAACCGGTCTGAAGCGGTTACCAACCACCGGACTCAATCGTGAGGAAGGGTTATAAAGATGACCACCGCCGGGCGCTGACTCCCCTGCCAATCTCGGAACTTCGAATTCTGGCATCAGTAGCTGGTAAAGGTCAAAACCCCTCACACCTGATGCCCTCGATGCTTGAAAAAAGCCCAACGGATCAGGTGTTTCAAACTTAGTCAGCATGCAAATCGCTTCATCCACAGCGGCTATCGATAATTCTCCCTGGACAGGTCGACCCTCGTAATCACGCAACTGCACACGAGCAGTCAACGGCGATCGCGGCGTACTTCGCTCAGGTACTTCCACCGCGACCTGCAGCCTTTGATCGGCCTTCACCACAGGGATGCTGATCCGCCCTGAAGCACGGTATACCGAACTATCCATTCCGGGGCGTACCGCTCGAATAATTCGAACTGAACAATATATATTGGGCGCAAAATCTCCTGCGACCGGAAATGTAATTTCTCCAGTGTTTTTGGCAAAATTCCGGGTCCAGGCTTTAATTACGCCATCTTGCTCAAGAGTCACCAGCGCTCGCCCTGGAAATGGTGAGCGGACTTGTAAAGTTACCTGCTCACCAGGAAAATACTCCTCTTTGTCTGCCTCCAGAGTGATCTCACCCGGGCGGCGGGCATTCCAGTTGCTCCAATAGCCCGCCGTTCCCCTGACCCGTAGCACCCTTGACGCGCGAACGCCCGACGCCTCATCTACAACCACCAACAGATAGTCACCGGGATGATCAATAACGACCGGTATCGACCCATATCCGTTGGCCACAACGCTTTCGCCTCCTCCATAACGCTTTAACACCCTTTCCGTTTCATAGCGATGGGCGCCCTTTCGAGTGACCCGATTGACCCGATGCCAGTGTATGGCCTCCAACGTCCATTTTACCCGTTGAACGTCCGCGACGGCACCCTCGGGAGTGACCGCAGTAACGCGAAACGCCTCATGAGTTCCAACATTCAAAAAATCCGATCCTGAGCGACGCTCAATGCCTATATAATGCGAGTTTACGTCTACGGAACGACGAATGTAGCGAGTCACCGTGCGCCCGCTGGCCTCCATAACGGCTACGCCCAAGGTGGCCTGCAATGCTGCCGAAGTCTTGATATTTTTCGGTACCGAACACGAAAAAAGGCCACGCCCGTCAGCATCGAGCTGAATGCGCCCCAATTCCTTGCGCTTGCCCGAAAAGGATTGTTCGTCGTCCGCAAAGACAAAAGATTCAAAGCCCGGAGGGCTGAATGCTTCCGATTTAAAATCAACCCATGCTTTTGCCTGAAGACCTGCCGCGGCGGCTCCAAACAGGTATTCCGCTTCAATACCATAGTGAATCAAATCGCCTGCACGGGTCCGCTCCTCGGCAGGCAAAGCCCTAACTCGGATGGTCGGCGGCACAAAATCTTCCAGTGCTATCCGAGTGGACCCCATATAATCATCGGCACCCGGCAGACGACATTGTATCGTGTAATCACCAGCGGGCAAAAAATGAGGCAATTCAATATCCATGCAGCGCGTCCCCAACTCATTAATCAATCCGATATCGCTCCGAAACCGCTTGCCGTCCGGCCGTACAACATCGATCTCCACCGGCATTTCTTTTGGTGGATAGCCATCGCGATTACGCACCATGATTTTTATATGTGCCGTTTCGCCCGGGCGATAAACGCCTCGATCCGTGTAGACAAAAGCTTCATATCCCTGGCTATGGTACGACCGCGTGGCCTTGGTTTGCTGCATTGACTTTACCTGCGAATCAGACAGGTCCAAATAGGAAATATCCTCCCCATGCTGTACAACTATCACTGTCGGGGCATGGTTTTCCTTCTCGGTATTCCGTTCAATCAATGCCAACCCTTCAGCATTCGTCCGGGCCTCGTACATCACTTGATTTTCATCGCAATACACCAATACGCGGGCGTCTTCGACAGCCTCCACATCATGAATGCCATTAACCCATACCAGCAGGTTGTCTTCAGAAACGTTCAGGGAAATACCGAGGTCGGTAACCACGACAAGTTTAGATGCCGAACGATAGGTATCCGGCAACTTCGCTTCCAACAGATATATACCGGGACCTTCATTTCCAATAAGCAAGCCCAGGTCAATAGGTACGTTGACCGGCACGTTCGAATCGGAGCGTATTGGTAAAACCGCTTCACCGACCGCACGGCTCAATCCCTGATGTGCCGAGTAAGCATACCAAAACCTTTGACCACCACGATCATCTTGAACGAAATGCACGAGATTGTTCGCATAGACCTTATGCGCGGCAATTGACAACTCCGGCAAATTAACCACGTTCACCGGAATATTTAACGTACCCCGCGTAGACAAATATCGGCCGGGCAGTTCAAAAACTGCGTTCGGCTTATACTCGGGCATATATATACGTCGAACCACATCTTCTTGCAATTGCTCTCCACCACGAGCAGAAATTCCTGATTTTATCCGCACCTCATAACTATGTCCGGCCATAAAATCACCAACCAGGTCATAACCCGAATACCGTCGGTGCAGGCTGAAATCGACCGCAGGTTTTACAGAAATCGAATCTTCAGCTGCGGGCAGACTCAAAAATCGTGCAGAGGTATCAAACCTCACTCTATGCGCCCTTTCACTCCCAAGAACCCCGCGCATATTGCGTATTTGCAATACGCCACCGAAGCTCAGAACCCCCTCCTTTGTTTTCGCCAAGATCAGATCGCCCCCCACGGGCTCCAGCCCTTTCAAAACGCGAACCCGTAACCTGGCATCGGCGATCCGCTCGGTCTGCAAGAGTACTTCCGCACTTTCCACCCCTCCCACCAATGTAAAATCCACTTTGGCC
>Ga0181574_10005630_pt1 | contig 10694 bp, 8 predicted proteins | sample 101ome_24_FD_145600 | JGI IMG/M metagenome (GOLD analysis project Ga0181574, IMG submission 145600) | Coastal salt marsh microbial communities from the Groves Creek Marsh, Skidaway Island, Georgia - 101410AT metaG (spades assembly) | ecosystem: Environmental > Aquatic > Marine > Intertidal zone... | reverse complement strand
CCAACCGATTGGAAAGCGCGATACGGTAAGCAGCCTCCATACCAGGCAACTCGATAATCGACAGTTCGGCCGGGGCGAGTTGTATCGAAAAATCTTCTGGAGAGCGGCCAAGCAGGTCTGCCAGTTCCTGCCGATCGGCTATGAGCTGTTCGCGGGTATTAGCCACGCGAACTTGCGCCTGACCGACCTGAAGATCGGTACGGAGACGATCAACACTACCGCCTCCAGATTGCCGCTCACGCGCTACGGTCAAGCGAGCGAGGTCAGACAGACGATCTACCGCCTGAAGATCAATTTGCAGTCTGCGTTCTGAAATTTTGACCGCATGAAACTGTTCACTGGTTTGCAAAACAAGATCTGCCTTTCGCACTTCAAACATGCGTTCAGCAGCCAGTACCCGTTGCTTACCAGCCACAACAGGCTCGAGGTTGATTAAACGGCCAGCATTGCGAAATAGCGGTTGCGAAAGCTCAACTCTCAGCAAACACTCTTGCTGTTCGATTCCGTTGGTGTCGTCCGACACAAGCCGATATCGCGCCAACGCGTTAACATCCGTTCCAATTGAAAATCGCTTTCGCAGACCAAGTCCGTAGGCGAGATCTTCCCGGTCGTCACCGGCATTCGCGCGGCCATCCGGACGAATGCTGAAATCGAATTCCGCCTTGGCCTGTCGAAGACGCTGCCTGCTCGTCGCTGTATTTAATCGCGCACTTAGCAGATCACGATTATAGGACAGCATTTCCTTTACGGCCTGCTCAAGTGTAAGCACACCGTCGTCTCCCCACGATGCAGGACAAACCACGGCCCAGGCCAACAAACAATAGATTGGAAGAAAATCTTTCATTCCCTGAAAACTACTCTACAGACAGTAGCAGAATGACAGACGTACGCACCCAGAAACTTGCCCAAACCCTCGCCAAATATTGCATATACGCGCAGGAGGGAGAGGCTATCGGAATCACAGCCCCCCCGGCTGCCGAACCATTAGTCGTTCCTCTTTACGAAGAATTACTCAAACGAAAGGCGCTCCCGGTCATCCGTATGACACCCGAAGGGTGCACAGCAGCGACACTTCGTTCTGCCAAGCCGGATTTTTACCACACCATAAATCCCGCAGAAAGGGCCTTGGTGTCCAAGCTGGATGCAACTATTCGGATAGAAGCGAGCACCAACACCCGCGCCCTCTCCTCAGCAAACCCGAAGAAACAAGCTGCTCTGACCAAGCGCATGAGATCCCTGATGAAATCAGCGAGAATTAGTAAGTGGTCAATCACCCTGTTCCCCACCGCAGCCTATGCCCAGGATGCCGACATGAGTCTGGAGGAATTTGAGAACTTCGTCTACGGCGCAACGTTTTCGACAGAAGACAACCCTCCCGCGGCATGGCGCGCACTGGCACGAAAGCAAGGACGCCTGATTGCCAAACTTGAAGGTGCCGAAAACGTCCGTATTGTCGGTCCCGGCACAGACCTGTCTTTCTCAATCAAAGGGCGCACATTTGTTAATTCCGACGGCAAACGTAACATGCCAAGTGGCGAGGTGTTCACCGGCCCTGTGGAAAGTAGTGCCGAAGGGTATATCGAGTACGATTACCCCGTATGCCATAATGGGCGGGAGGTCGAAGGCATTCGTCTGGTGTTCAAAAAGGGAAAGGTCGTCGAAGCAACCGCCACTAAGAATCAAGCTTATCTACGCGCTATGCTCGACATGGATAAGGGCGCACGCTATCTGGGCGAGTTGGGGATCGGTACAAACTTTCAGATTCAGCAATTCGTTAAAACGATTCTATTCGACGAGAAAATTGGCGGCACCGTTCATCTCGCTTTGGGACAGAGTTATCCGGAAACGGGTGGCACCAATAAATCTTCGCTGCACTGGGACATGATAAAGGATCTGCGGAAAGGCGGAGAACTCATCATCGATGGTAAAATCATCCAAAAAGACGGAAAATTTGCCAAGGGATTCTTCTAGTATGCAGCAGATATAGCCCCACGGATGGACCGCGTTTACGCTCCAGTATCGACGAATACTGACGCTGCCTCGCCGGAACCCAAAATCACCATATCTTAATTAGTATTCTTCTACTCGTAAGATCTCATTAAACTCGGACAACTACTATTAAACGATTTAGGAGAACCGCTATGATAGAACGCCTTATTATTACTGTCCTAACCTTGTTGGGTACGGCCATTACCACCCAGGCTAAAAAACCCGTCGAACTCGGGAAGGTTGAATGGATTCGAGACATCAACCAAGCCGTCGTAACGGCCAAAAAAGAAAATAAGCCCATTCTCGTATTGTTTCAGGAGGTACCCGGCTGAAGAACCTGCCGTAACTACGGGTCCGTAGTTCTTTCCCACCCCCTGATCGTCGAAGCTATCGAAGACCTCTTCGTCCCCATCTGCGTATACAACAACGCCGTCGGAAAAGACAAAGACACCCTGACATATTTCCGTGAACCTTCCTGGAACAATCCAGTTGTACGAGTAATCACCACAGAAAAAAAAGATATTCTCCCCCGACTAAACGGAGATTATTCCCGCAAGGGCCTTGTCAATTACATGATCAAGGCCCTGCAAAAATCACGCAAGCCGGTACCAAATTATTTAAGCCAACTCGCCCACGAACTCAGTGCCACGCGGGAAAGCACTGTTTTCTCCATGTACTGTTTTTGGACTGGAGAAGTGCGCCTGGGCAACCTCGATGGCGTACTTACCACAATGCCGGGTTTTCTTGGCGGACGAGAAGTGGTCGAAGTAACCTATGACCCTTCATTAATTCACTATTCAAAACTTTTGAACATCGCCAATCAACAGAAGTGCGCAACCAAAGTGTTCACTCGAAACAACCAACAACAGGCAACAGCACACAAACTCCTGGGCGAACGTGCAGAGAGAAACGATGGCGCGATACGTCCAGACCGCGAACCCAAATATCAGCTTATCCGGAGTCCCTTGAAGTATCTACCAATGACACCCATGCAGCAAACCAAGGTGAATGCAGCTTATGGTCAACGCAAGGATTACACGGTATTCCTCTCACCCCGGCAGAAATCCCTACTCCAGCGAATTCGTGAAAATCCCACATCACCATGGCCTTTAGCCATCGGCCAACCGTTTGAATCTGCGTGGGCGAATATTAAGTAGGCGCTCTCTCCGCAGACGTACCAGTCGTGTCTCCCGCATCTGCTTTCCATTTCTCACCCTGACCAGTCCTACCGTAGAAACCTCAGCACAGCGGAACAGGATCACGGAACCGTAGTCCACCCTGCTCTACCAAATAGTCAAATTAAGTCCGCCCGAACTTTCTCTTTAACTCATTATAGCCCATAAAGATCAGCGTTGGCCGACCATGGGGGCAGGTGTAGGGCATTTCAGTTTTCGCCAAATCGGCTACCAATTGCTCCAATTCTGGTCGACTCAACTCATTCTGGCTATTCACCGCAGCCTGACAAGCGGTTCGGGCAATCTGCTCCCTGGCCCATGCGGTAGCCGTTTTTCGTGCGGATCCCGCTTCAAGGGCCGAAGCAATTTCTGGAATCAGTGCCTGGCTCGAAACATTCCCTAATCCCGCAGGTAAGGCATCCACCAGAAACGTATCACCACCAAAGTCCGAAACACCGAATCCGACAGCCTCCATGTCTTCGAGATTGGCACGCAACGAATCCGCCGGCTTGGGCGATAAAGACACCGTTTCCGGCGCAAGCAAGCCCTGCGAGGTGACGGATTGCTTTTCCATTGCCCTGACCAGACCTTCATACATCACGCGTTCATGACCCGCCTGTGGATCCATGACAACCAGTCCATCCTCGGTCTCGAGCAACACAAACAATTCACCAATGCGAGAGATAACCCGACACCACTGCCAGGGACTATTCGCGTCGGGCTCCAGTGATTGTACCGTCGTATTTCCTGCGTTCAGCGACTCATCTTCCGGAAGGTCCAGAGGCGCATTGGGATAATCGAACGTCTTGCGACTTAGCGTTCCGGGCATATCAAATGCCGTCTGACTATTCACAACGGGCGTGGCAGCCGACGGCTCAGGAGTTAAATTACTTTCGCCGACGGCCTCCGGAGAATCAGATAGGTTCGCGTCCGAAAGCGCCTGTTCATGATTGGGAGCAATCGCATTTTTTAAGGCATCAATGACCGCGTCACGAACCGTATTACTCTGGCGAAAGCGAACTTCTCTTTTTGTCGGATGGACGTTTACATCGACCATCCCGGGATCAAGGTCGATGAACAGGAAAAGAACTGCGTGCATATTCCGCGGCAGCATAGCCTGATACGCCTGGTTAATCGCATAGTTTAACAGAGCGGCACCTGCTGGACGCTTATTAATAAAAATATACTGATCACGTCGATCCTTACGGGCCTGCTGCGGCAATCCCGCATAGCCGGTAACACGCACACCGTTACACTCATGCTCTACCGAACGCAAAGAGGCGACCATGGATTCACCATAGAGGTCATTTAACCGATCTTCGAGTGACGCACCACCTATATACTGCGCGACCTCTCTCTCATCAGCTATGAGCTGCAAATTCAATTCGGGATGAGCAATCGAGTAGATCTGAAAGAGATGCCGGATATTCGCGAGTTCGGTCTGCTCTGTCTTTAAGAATTTTTTACGCGCAGGCACATTAAAGAACAGGTTACGAACTGCAATACTTGTTCCGGGAGGACAACCCGCATCATTGACCTCCAACAATTTTCCCCCGGAAATAATTAACTCGGTACCTTCCAACTCATCGTGAGGCCGTGTTATGAGCGTAAAGCGACTTACCGATGCGATCGACGGCAACGCCTCACCCCGGAAGCCAAACGTATTGATATCTTCTATATCATCAACATCGGCAATTTTACTGGTGGCATGACGTTCAATACTGAGTAAAGCATCATCTCTGGTCATGCCCATACCATCATCGGTTACGATCAACGCTTTGCGCCCGCCCATGCTGACTTCGACAGTGATACGAGTAGCGCCGGCGTCCACGGCGTTCTCAAACAACTCCTTGAACACCGAAGCAGGGCGCTCCACCACCTCCCCTGCCGCAATTTTATTCGCGACATGATCCGACAGCAACTGTATGCGATTCTCGCCACCCATAGGGCTCCAATAGCAAGATCAGCCGATGATTACGAGGTTGATTTATAAGACGGCGCAACTTGACGGAAGAGCATTCCCAGCGTGGCATCCCTCAACCTATCGAAAGCTCCCCACCGGCTAAATTGATATGCACATGTTACTGTCCGGTCGAACACGGAAGATGAAATGGGCACTCCAAAACGGAGTCAGATCTCACAACAAACACAAAAAAAAACGCACATCAATCTGATGTGCGTTTTTTAAAACGTGATCAAAACAGCTCTAATCCGTGCTGATAATGGAAAACTTTTTAAGTCCGGCATTGGTGCATAAGTCGAGCAACTCGACGAGGTTCTTATGTGGGGATCCAGCTGTACAGATTATCATGATGGTCTGGTTACGATCCATGTCCGCGAGCTGAAAGAGCAAGTCGGCCACCCCCTCTTTACTGAATCTTTTCTCGTTCACCGTATAAGCATCGGTGTACACCGTAATCCGCACGATATTGGGCTTCTTGTCCGTGGGTTTCGCATTGGGGTCTGCGGCCGGGCGATAGACCTGCAAATGTGCAAAGATATCGATCGGCTCAAAGGTAAACACGAAATAAACAAGGAGTTGAAATACAACATCGATCATCGGGGTCATCGGAATATCATCCAACTTCGTTTTGACCCGTTTCGTCCGACGTTTATGGGAAACTGACATCTATTTGCCCTCCTTGACGACTGCCGAGAAGTTAATTTTCCAAAGACCGCTGCCAGAAACAATATCCATTACCCGCCGCACATGGCGATGCTGGGTGCGGGCATCCGCGTGGATCACGACCGGTATCTGCTGACCATGCAACTTCATCGCATTCGTCAGAATCCCTCTCAAATACCTGTCATTCGGAATCGGAACATTGCCAACCCATACGGTTCCATTTTCTTTTACCTGCACGTAAATGGTAGAAGGTTCAGGTTCCGCTTCCGGAGAGTTCGGAGCATCCGGGACCAGGACATCCTTTTCAAACTTCTCCTTGTCCAAGTCGACCGTGGTGACAAAGAAGATGATCATCTGGAAGACGATATCGATCATCGGAGTCAAGTTGACGTCATCTACTTCTGATCTTTTCTTCATGACCGGTCCTCGGGCTCAATGAGTCTGTCTGCATTCAGAACGCTACGCACACCTACTCTTCAACGACTTCAACATTCCGAAGGACCTTAATCTCATCCATGGTCAACGCTTCCATGTTCAGAATAATGTTGGTCGCGCGATTCCGGAAAAAGTAAAAGAACGCGAGCGCCGGTACAGCAATGAATAGCCCCATTGCGGTCGTGTACAGCGCCTGCGAGATCGCAAGTGCGAGCAGGCCTGCAGCACTCGCACCGGCAGCTGCCAAGGTCGCGAATGCTTTGATCATACCTTGTACGGTACCAAGCAGCCCCAACATCGGAGCAAGGTTTCCAACCACGTTCAGATAATTCACACGCTGAATCAATTTTTCACTTTCGAGATCAGCGGCAATACCCACGGCTTCCTGAATCGCATCATACCCTTCCTCTACGTTAGCAAAACCCGCAGACAGGATATTGGACAACGGACCTGGCTGCTCATCGCAGTGGCCCATCGCCTTCACCAGATCACCTTGCCCCATTGCGGTTTTTACATTCTGAATCAGCGTATCAGGCATAATCTTGCTGGGCTTTACGGTCAGGAAAGAATCCACGATTAAAGCGAATCCAGCAACGGAGGTGAGGAAAAGGACGAGCCACAAGATAATACCGAGGAACCCGCCGCCTATCACGACCTGCAGGAAGCCGGTCTTGGGTCCTTCGTCCACGACTAGGGTTCCCGACGCCGCGCCACCCTCTGCAGCAGCCGGAGTTGCCTCAGCGGGAGCATCTTGTGCAACGACCTCCGGCACCAGGGATACAAAAACGCCCAACACGGTAAGCAGGGCTAGTAATGAGAAAATTCTTTTAGACATGGTTGACTCCTTATACTTTCTAACAATCGATGATTCTCACAATGAATTTACTGACCAGCTACCTGCTGGGCCAAGGGGTGATCGGGATAATCGGCCACCAGCCGGTCGTAAAAATCTTTTGCCCGCTTGGTATCCTGCATGGCTTCAAATGCCTTTGCGGTCTTATAAATCGCTTCAGGGTGCACATCTTCCTGGGCTTCAAAAAAATAAACCGTCCGCAAATAATCAACGACCGCATCTTTGGGCTTACTCTGTTCGAGGCGAAGATCACCACGGGTCATTTGCGCATAAGCGGCCCGATCGCGGCTTTTTGATGTATTGATAATTTCGTTCAATTGCGTTTCTACCTCGCCCCACTTCGACTTCGTCTTTGTCATCGTTTCGAGTTTCGCGCGCTCGAGTCCCGGAAAACGCTCATAGGTACTGCCTCCATATCGTTTTTCGATCTGCTCGACAATCCGGTTACCGCTGGCAGATTCTCCAGCCGCGTTATACGTCTTCAGCAACCACTCCGCAGCAATTCCATCCCATCTGAGAAAGCTATTGGAGCGAACGACTTTTTCTAACAATTGTTTGGCTTGATCATGGTTACCGGTACGGAAAGCGGACACCCCCTGACGCAATTCGGGAGGCTCATCCCCAGTAGCAGATACGTACTGACCGGGCTTGTATGTGAAAGAGCCTTCCGCTGTCGCTATGGTCAACGTCCCATCCGGGCGCGCAACCACTTTGCCGACCTTCTTGCTACCGTTAGAAAGAACGATCTCTCCGGCATATATGGAGCCACCAAAGATGATGCCTGACAGTACACTGATTATCCAAATTGCGTTTTTCTTCATGGGACGAATCCTTTTCTTTAATTACCCCAGCGGGGCCGGGCAAGCTCTTTACTCGCGCGCCTGCGCATTCTTCGCAGTTTTACTACAAGTTGTTCTGTATGGTTCCTCGCTTCTGGCGCACCAATTCAAAATTTTCACGATCCAGCGGCCACGTTTCGGTAAAAATCTCGCACATACTCAGGCCGGGCTTCCATAATTCGCCTTCAATCGACCAGTCGATTCCCTTCAGGCACATTTCCTTAAAAATTGCTTTCTCAACATCGTCACGGGCAACGCGCGTATTAAGGAGCAGGAAGGTTGAATTCACCGCCTTCTTAACATCACCCATGGCGTAATAGGTGAGCGCAAGTTCCTGCTCTTTTTTCACTTCCGCCGACGCGAATTCCTGCTGACGATTGGGATACTTTTCCGTCAGACTGATTATTTGATCCGTTACATCACCAAGAATGGCTACGGCTTTGTCATACTGCTCCATTTCGCGGTAACTTGCGGCCTGAAGGAACATCATGTCCAGTTTGTTGGCACTCTTGGGATATTTAGTCAGTAAGCCGTCGACAGCCTTTAAACTCTCTTCGTGATTGCCACGTTTGAAGGCAGAAAGAGCCAACCCACCCAATGCACGCTGTTCGATTTGCGGGTCCGCCTGAGCCTCGGGATGACTGGCCACGGCCCGCATTACCTTTTCAGCAAGGTCGAACATCTCGAATTCGATCAATCGCATCCCCACCCTGATCAACTGACCGGAGGAATACGCCTTGATGTTGCCGACCATTTTCTCGGTATAGGTGCGCACGATATCCTGTTTACCCAATTTACCCGCGGAATCGACGATCAGGTAAATGATGTCTTTTGCCCCCGGGAATTTGGGATACTTCTTCGGGATTTCTTCGAAGTATTTGATCGCATCCTCTACATTCCCGGTCTGAAGCGAGAGAGAGCCGAGCTTTTGCAACACTTTGGGGGCGTAATCCGATTTGGGATATTTCTTGAGGAATTCATCAAATTCCTTAATCGCCATAGCTTGGAACTTCTCTACACCCTTGGTCTCTTTCGGCAACTGGGTAAGAGATTGGCCAAAGAAAAAAGACGTCTGCACAAGCAAATCTGTGGTCTTCTCCTTATTCGCCTCATTGCCGTAGTACAATTGTTTATCCGGCCCGTTCGGATCCAGCTCTTTTTTCAAACTAAGGAAGGTCTTGATCGCGTTTGGTATCCGGTTGACCTTGATATAGGAATTGGCGAGTCGGAACTTAGCTTCCGCGCGGCGCGGACCTGGCGGCGAAAGTTCCACGCCTTTTTCGAACCATTTCACCGCTGACTCAAAGTCACCGGCATCATATGCGGCAAAACCCAGACGGCCTGAGGCTTTCACCGCAAATGCATCGCCCGGGTACTTATTCACGATATTCTCGTAAAGGAACAACGCCTCCTGATTATTCTCCTTTTGGCGCTCAAGTTCCGCCGCACCATATAGCAACTGTGGTGAATACGGATCATTCACAAAATTCAACCCCAGCAACTTACAAGCACGTCCGGCCAGTTCGTTGTCTTTTTTCTTAAACCAGAAACTAGCCATCGATCGCACTGCGGTGCCCGCACTCTCATCCCCGTTCTCTCCCCCAAAACGTTCTGCGGCATACTCAATCGTTGCCAGGGCAGAAATATCGTCACCAATCTCCGCAAAGCTGCTGGCAAGGCCTCCCAGCGCCTCTCCAGTTGCCGACGTCCGCGGATACGCATTTAACACTTCAAGGTACTTGGGTACCGCATCCGCGAATTGACGCTGTTGCTTCAGTTTTTTGGCCAGAGCCAGAAGACGACGGGCAATTTTACCATCTGTTCCATCCGGGGCTTTCATTTTCGGATAGCCGTTTTCGGACGCCCAGCCCTCCAGTTCTTTAAACGCCAAACCCGCCCGGTCGGACCAGTCATTCCCCTCATATTTCAGAAAGGCATTAATAAACTCATTCGCCGCGCGGCCGTAGGAGCCCTTTGCCTTGTCACGATCGCCCGCCGCATGAGCACTTTTCGCCTCTTCCAGGTGTACTTCCCCAAGAATATACCGCAGGTGCGCACGAGGGCTCAAATGCATGACGCGAGCATCACGTAATGAGTTTTCTATGCCATTGATGTCTGACTTGTATTCAGCAACCAAACTCTTAGCTTTGGAACGATCGCCCTTGGCCAATTCGATGTTCACCAAGGCTACAATGGCCTTACCAAACACTTCATCGTAAATCCACATGGCGTCACGCGCATACTTGTCTGCATTTTGGAGGTGCTCACTCTTCTTGGCAGCGTCATCGGTCTTTTTGGCCAACTCCACATAGGCATTGGCCGTTTCAACCATAAATATACGGCGGATCTTTTTTTCCTTCGCACCCGTTACGAGTTGCTTGTAGTACTTGACGGCCTCTCCCCACTTGCCTTCGTTCTTACGAATGTCAGCAAGTATGAAAGATGCATTTATGTATGCATTCAGAACATCCGGGTCATCAGGCTTTTTATCTTTGTATACGGCAAAAAAATCATCGAAGAGCTTCTTGGATTTTTCCGCCTCCCCCACCTGGTGGAAATAAATTGCCATTTCCAATTTTACGGCCTGTGCCTTGGGATTACCGGCCTTAAACCCATCAATAATTTTCTGGGCCTCTTCGGTGCGACCGCGCTTCACATAGATACGAGCCTGAAGAAAGTCTGCCTGCTCTTTAAGGGAGGGTTCTTTCTGCTTGAAAGCATCAAGGGCCGTTTGCGCAATATCCGTAAGGCCGCTGTACTCATCGAGAAGGCTGCCA
>Ga0181574_10005619_pt1 | contig 10705 bp, 11 predicted proteins | sample 101ome_24_FD_145600 | JGI IMG/M metagenome (GOLD analysis project Ga0181574, IMG submission 145600) | Coastal salt marsh microbial communities from the Groves Creek Marsh, Skidaway Island, Georgia - 101410AT metaG (spades assembly) | ecosystem: Environmental > Aquatic > Marine > Intertidal zone... | reverse complement strand
CCTGTACCAGTTGTGGAGCTAATGAGCGATCCTTGCCAAATTCCCCATCCCAAGCCCACTGCAACTGCTTGCCTGGGTTTGGCGGCCAGCCGTGCTCTCCCTGCGCCAACGCCAGCTACAGCCCCGGCGGTGTGCCTGAGACTGACCAGTACCCCGCTTGCACCTCCTGTCCCAATTTCAAGACCTCACCGACTCAAAGCGACGCCATCACCGATTGCCATTGTTTGCCCGGTTTCGGCGGGGACAACGGGCTTGTTCACACACAACCTTGCACGATTTGTGTCAACGGCAAGTATAGCACTGGCTATTCTCTCTCCCCGTGTCGACTCTGTGGATTCGGGGCTATCTCTGACCCCGAAGAGGGCGCTACAAGCTTTGACGCGTGTCAGTGTAATGCAGAGTTAGGTCTCAAAGGGGGAAGCTGATGACTCATTCTTTATTCCGATCTAATAGATCAATATGTTGCTCACCCTCCACCACTTCCTGCTCACATCTAAGACATCACAAGCAGATACTTGTGGGTAGTCTTGAGGTCGCCACCTGGTTGCACCAAGTACTCATCAAAATCCTCGTCCAGCAGCTCCTCAAACAATTCAGCAAGGTTGTACTCTCCCGATTCAACGTACTTGGAGATTTCCTGCTCCTGCTTGCTAAAAGAAGATGGGTCCTTGCTGCTCTCCACAATCACACCGTTCCACCCCGTTTCCAGGTAACGATATAGCGGCTGTGTCAGGTCGGACGGTATCTCTGAAACAGGAATCTGATACACATGAATGCTACCCTCACAGCACCCCTTGATGAACAAGATATGATCGCCCTTGTTATCGTCGTCATCGTCGTCATGATCCATATCCTCAGCACCAGCGTCGTCCTCAGCACCAGCGCCATTCTCAGCACCAGCGCCGTCCTCAGCACCAGCGCCGTCCTCAGCACCACCATCTTCCACATCCTCGTTCACGGGTGTCGAACTGCCCGACTGACCGGCCTCCTGCCGAAGTTGGTTCACCTCCGCAACCAAAGGCTCCACCTTCTTGAGCTCCTGACGCAGTTTCTGCACCTCCACGGCCAGCGCCTGCACCATCGACACGTACCAGGGCATAAAAAACACCTGACTGGCCATATCCTCGTTGTCGGGACTGATCATCTCCGGCCCAAAGTCGCTCTCCTCCGGTTTCGGCATGAACGGAATCTCGACGTCCTCGAGGTCATCATCGAACAACTTCAAGCCCGTCAGCAGATTCCGATCCATCGGACCGTGTTGCGTGAAAATGGTGGGACCGTACATGGCAGTGTCGAGATCCATGTTCCGTTGAATCAGGGAATCCCTCTCAGCCTGATTCTTGAGTCGCATCAAGTTCTCCCAATGCTCAAACGCCTTCATGTACGTCATCTTCACCTTCTTACCCCCCAGTTGTATCACAGCACTCTTCTCTCCCGCAGCACCCGCCACATCCGTTTTCTTGGCTTCTTTCTTTCCGCCGCCGGCCGCCGCGCCCTTGCCGCCGGTCGCGGCACCGCGTTTCGTGGGCGGCATGGTGTGGTTGGGGAGTCTGAGACTGCTCGGGTTCTTATAGGCATCCGTCCGCGTTTTACACTCAAATCTTGGTACAATCTCCAATTCTCGGAGATATGATTAGTACTGGTAATTGCATTTTACACTCAAATTTTGGTACAATCTCCAATCCTCGGAGATATGACTAGTACTGGTAATTGCATTTTACACTCAAATCTTAGTACAATCTCCAATCCTTGGAGATATGATTAGTACTGGTGATTGCATTTTACACTCAAATCTTAGTACAATCTCTAATCCTCGGAGATATGATTAGTACTGGTGATTGCATTTTACACTCAAATCTTGGTACTATCTTTTGTACCAAAATTAACCGTTACACGCATTTTACACTCAAATCGAGTATGTAATCATTATTCTCCACCCGCAGAGTCCAGCCCAACATCCAGCCGACCCGCACCATGCTCTTGACACCGGAATTGCTAACCACGGGGGAACGCCCTTCCAACAAGCCACTCTTGGTTCGAGCACCTACGAATCAAATGGAGACCTCTGTTTCACCCAACACGTCTCTCAGAGTCAAGCGCACACTGGACGGGCACTTCAAACCAAACATTACGCAAGAACAGGAGATGAAGTGGTTGCTCGAGCAAGCTGATACGACTCCGCATTGCGTATGGGGTGGCGGACACCCCACCCGGAAGATAAGCCAGGCACAATTGACCAGCTTGTTTATTCGCAAGGTGAACCTGCTTGCCAATGTCAAGATTGGTGTAGGAATCTCCACAAATACGTTTATGCTCACCTCGGAGCTGTGGGATCGTTACGTCAACAAGGTCATGGTGGTCGTCGATCACGAGGACGTGAAGCCGATCAACCTGTATCACTTTGACGCGCTTGTGGCGGCGAGCCTGCTCATTGCGTTCAAGGTGGTGGAGACCTCGTACCCGCAGTTGGAGGATCTCAAGTCATTTTTCCATGTGAGGGTGAGGACCTCCACTATTATTCAAGCCGAACAGAACATCTTGCAGGTCCTGCAGTTCGACATCAGTATCGTCACGGCGGCCGACGTGGCAGACAAGCTCTGCTCGTTTGCGAATGTGACTACAGGCAATCAGATTTACCCTATCGTCAGGAAATCCTTGGAGATCTCGTGCTGCAATCAGAATTTTCAGGCCTACAGTGCGGCCGATCTTGCTACGGGTGCGATGCTCTACGCTGCTTGGAAGCAGCGCATTTCGGAGGACGAGCTCAACTTTATTCCCACGTTCATGCGCACGACGAAAGCTGTTCAGTGCAAGGAAGATCTCTTTGAATTCATCAGCAAGAAGGTCACACCGATCTTGAATGGGAAACAGGAGAGTCAGGGCTAGTGTTCTTTCATTGTCTTATTCTTGCTCCACGGGGTGTTCCACTGCGCCTTATCACAGGACGCCCACGCTGGTGCAAACGAAATCAAAACGAGTGCCCACCACACCAGAGCGAGGTAGCAGGCCTGCGCCCATGCGTGCTCATAGAACGTCGGTGCTGCCATGCACGCGACCAGCTGCTTTATTCCTGCAAACAACAGCGCGGTGATGAGAGCGCCGGACGCGCGGTCGAGGAGCATGCCCGTCATCGGTGGTGAGGGAGGTCGTGGGTGTTGGTGGATGGTGGGATTAGATAGGGGTTCACTCATTTTACACTCAAATCATTCAGTAAAAATATAGTAATTTCGGAGATTTTTTGAGACTTACTAAACTAAACCCCCCACCGGGTTTAGTTAAGTTGAGCCGATTTATTGACATTTTCATTTCTGAGATCAAGACCCCCCCTGACAAAACGACTTTGAAAAAGTGACCTCCCAAAAAATTACTTGAGAATATTAATTGATATATCTCTATATATGTTAACTTATAATTATGACATTATATTTCTACAACTATCGTTCGATCTTCCGGCTGAACTTATAATTCTACTACTACCATACCACTTTTCCACTTTTTCAGAATCACTTTGTAAGGGGGGGTCTTGATTTCAGAAATGTAAATGTCAATATCAACTTCTGCCAACACTTTCCCGCCAAAATAATGATTAGTGTAGTGAAGTGAGAATGGTGGAGGGGTAATGGCCAATGCCCGGGCAGGGTGTGTCGAGGTCGCGGATGGCGTACGGCGCGGCGGCCTGAGGAACACAGAGCGCTTGGTTATGGTGCCGGACGAGCTTGGCGTAAGCGAGCAGAGCCTGTCGAGGGTTGTCAAGTGCGAGGGGGACCATGATCAGGTTTCGGAGACAATGTTTGCCTAGTGTTTGCTTGGTCAATGCCGTTGTTATGATAGTTCGAGGCTCCTCGGAGTCCGTGATGACCAACGAACACGAGACGGAGCGACTGGTGTGCATATACAGAGAGCGACACCATGTGCGCTGGTGTGGCAAGAATGTGAGTGGCGTGGTGGCGAGCACAACCTGGTCGACTTGGAAGCTCGTGGTCGGAGCACGGATCAGTTTTTGCAATGTGTGTAGATGATTGTTTTGGTCCCGCATATCGTTAGAAGCCGTAAGAGAAGTACCTTGCAGAGAAATGACCATTAGGTCGTGCGGTTCCGTGCATTTGTGAGTGACAGGAGCTGGCGTGGTGGTGATTGTTGGAGTGTAGTCTTGTTCTGGAGCATAGTCTTGTTCCACGCCCCGCAACACGGGCTTGGAATCATCAGTGCTTGACAACGACGTCGTGGACTGGAACAGCTGCGCAGGCTGAAACAACTGTGCGGGCTGAATGAACCGTCGGTACAAGATGCGGATGATCATGACGTTGACGGCTGATACGTACACGAGCATCACCAGAAGCATTACGCACTCAAATTTCATCTTCATGGTGCTGAGGTGCTTGGTCGCGGGCTTTATCTGATTGCCGCTGCTGGTGTACAATGTCGGTGGTTTTCGTCAGGCTATTGTGTATGTAGGTGTACGCCTCGTGGTAGAACTGGATGCTCTCGTCGTTGGTGACGTACGAGCTTTTCATGTAGTCATCAATGCGTTCTGAAATGCTGCTCTTCTCGTACGACTCCGTGTAGTTTTCTCGAACAAAGTGTAAGATGCGACACTCTTCAATGTACTTCATGTGATACAGCACCCAGTACATGTACACGAAACGCATGTACGATGCGTTAATGGTGCAGTTTGGAGTAATCTCAATAACCCGATTGCACTGGTGCCCCGTCATCGCACACAAGCTCCAGCGATTCACGACGTGAAACTCGCACATCTTGTTCTTCTGGATGGCGTTGCAGACTGTTTTGATACGACCGATACCCTCTTCGTCGAGATGGTCAATGGTTTTTTGTAGTGAGGTGAGGAGATGGTCGATCTCCTGCACGGATTTGAGTTGTGCGACCATATCGGCGTTTCCATTGCCGGACATGCGGGCGCAGTACTTGCTGTAGATGTTCTCGTCGCCGATGAAGGAGCACACGTTGTGGTACACGTAGTGTTTGAAATGCTGTTGGAAGGTGGGGAGGTCCATGAGCGGGGGCATATGAATGGAGGCCATGGTGCTGGGTTGTGGTGCATGAGCTGGTGTTGATTGAAGGCTATTTATTTTTTAAGACGCGGGCTGTGTATGGAGTATTATGTTCAGTACACCATGTTGGCGTCAGGACACACGTCGGTGATGATTTGCTGTTCCTGTTCGTACTCACACAGCTCGTCGTCGCCTTCCGAGCGTGGTGTCGAGACGTTAGAGAGGGAGGTGCCGGGTGATTTTGTGTAAGTTGCGATTTCAGACGCAAATTGAACGTGGGTGATGTCCGTGGTTTCGTCTTCTCCATCTTCTTCGTCCTCTACCAGCGGGGGGCCTTGGAGCACTTCAAAAAAATTGGTAATGAGTGCGATGATCTGGAGTTTGAATAATAGGTACAGTGTGTGAATGTGTGTGGCAAATTCGAGCAGTTTGGGAGGGGTGTCAGGCATTGACACGCAAAGATTATGGTCTCATATACAGAGTGTGGGGTCATTCACAGTTTTAATGTGTTCTGATGGAAAAGATGGACTCAAAGGCTCTGCGTCATCAGCTGCCAATTCATACACAGGTTAGTAAAATTGTTTGATGTACAAGCAAATACAGGATTGACTTACAACTTACCATAATATCCATCATCTCAAACGGCCGCGCGCCGCTGATGCACTTGCAGAACACCCGGATCTTGTCACCGTAGTGCTCCTCGCCGTCGTGGCGGAGCATGTAGGGCTTGGGGTACGCGACGTTGCGCTTGACACTGCCTGGGCCGCCGATGGGAAAGGCGTCGCTGACTCCCTGCTGACGCTCCTGGTACTCCTTGCGCTGGCGCTCGGAGGCAGAGACGTTGTGGGTGTTCCGCGACATGATGTTGGTGATCGCGCGAGGGTCGTAGGTCGTGGTGGGGAGGTCATCACCAGTGCCGGCTTTGCGCATGCCAGCCAGTACGGTCATGGTGCGGTGGGTCTCGTTGTTCTTGTAGAACATCTCCGCCTCAAAGTCAAAGTACCACTGGAGCATCTGTCCCGCCCGGCACTCAAAGTCGCCGTTGCGCACGGTGGCCATGCCGCCGATCAGGACCGTGCTGACGGTGTCGCCACTGAGCGAGCTGGCGTAGGCCAGGCCGAGCGCGTAGCCTTGCGCTTGGAAGTACGGGATGTTTTGGACTTCGCACGAGACCCGCATTGCGTCCTCGGAATTGACAACCACGGACTGGATGGCCGCCTTTTTGTTCATCTTCTCGATGGTCTTTTTGAAGGTGAGAAAGCTCTCGCCGTCCTTGGCCGCGTGATACATGTAGCGGATGAGGGTCTTGGTGGACTCGGTCATGTCACCCAAAGTGCTAACCACGGACGGGTACGCCTTGATTGGGTGCGGAATGCACGAGTTCAGGGTCAGCGGCATTCCAACGTTTAGCACAAGGTCATCCTTATGCACGGAGTACTTCATTTTGTTGGCGTGGAGCTGGTTGCGAGCGTTCGCCTGATCGGAGCACCATTGGGCCATGAGCGCATCGTTGACGCGGCAGGCCATCGTGTGCTTGGCAGCGGAATCCACGCGCGTTCCTGTAGATGCCGCGATACCGGGGTAGGACATGGCACTCATGATGACTATCTGACCCGCTTTTCTTATATAATGAAATGTCAGCGTGATTTGAGATACGGATGGTTACGCTTTTGTGTGGTGTGAGATATAGACGTCTTATTTGAAATCAAAGACCGTGTAGTCTTCTAAACACCGCATTTGCTTTGGCAGTGAGGTCAGGATGAGACTGTCGCGGTACCATGTCGATGACTTCTTGAGGTTGGCAACGACGGCGTTAAACATGTGTGTGCGCTGCTGGTTGTTGTAGTTGTGTGGCTTGCTAACGTGCGCGTGGAGTTGGAAGACCGTAGGGAAGTAATGGAAGAAAAACTTGTAGTCGTGTGCTTCGTCAGGGAGCTGCTCGTGGAGGAACGTTTGGACCTGCTTTTGAATGTCCTGGAGCATGGGTACGTGAGACGAGTTCAAATCGCGGATGGTTTTGAGAGACAGGTCTTTGAAGATCACAACAAACCGGACGTCGTCCCCGGGGTGGATGTCCTTGCATAGCAGCCAGTCATCACAGTTGATGTACACACACTCCTTTTTGGTCAGGTGCGTGCCGTCAATGAGCTGGTAGATCCACTTCTTGTCGTTGTCGTTGCGCCGGGCAGTGATGTACTTTTGCATCGCCTCCGAGTAGTACGAGTCGGGGCAGCAGATAGTCAGGTTTTTCATGGTGTGGTTATGGAAGGGGTCTTAAATGACAACATACTGTGTTTTATTTATTTCCATGACGTGGAACAAAGACAATGACGACTGTGATTGCAATGATGCTCCGCGCCGTGACCTACGGCTTGCTCGCGTACGTGAACACGTATTTGTTGAACCGACACAGAGACCATTTCACGATGCAGAATCGCCTGCAGATCTCGTCGTTGCAGTACACGATTATTTGTGGTGTGTGTTTGGCCGTGTTGACGTGTAAGGTCGTGATTAGGACGGTGAGAAGCTCCAAGCGATATCAGACGCTGAATGCCAATGAGGACGGGGTGGTGGAGCTGATGGAGGCGGGGGCAGTGGAGAGCCTTGAGAAGCGGTCTGAGGTTGAGGAGAGCCCCAGTCCACAGGGACCATCATTATCGGAGGAGACCTTCACTCGCAGTGAAATGAAAGAAGAGTTCCGTTGTATTTTCCTGATGGGTGTCCTGGTGTGGGGGTCGATGTATTGTATGGACTTTATGGTGTTCAACACGAGCTTGAATTTTGTGACGGGCATTCTCATGGGCTGGTTGTTTACAGATAACCTGAAGCACGGGCATGTGTTGGTTAATGCACTGTACACGGTGCTGCTCACGGGATTGTTGATCTTGCCGCGCTCCCTGAATGTTGAGAACGTGCTCTCTCATCCTCGATATGAGGACGAGGGGTTCAACATCGTAGTGTTTCACGATATCCTCATCAAGATTGTGATCCCGCTCATGATTGGTTACCTATGGACCGGCTATCTCTACACCATGCCCCGTAAGACCACCAAGCACGACATCACCGACGCGTCCTACGTGTGCGCGTTGCTGTGCTGGGGTCAGCAGAGCTCGATTAATTTTGCGTTGATCACGGAGAAGCTCGCCGTGTATGATCAGGTCGATTTGATGTTGCTCTTTGTGATCGAGCCGTTTCTTAAATTTATGGCGATTTATCTTATTTTGATTTCCGTGCAAGTGGGACAAAAGATTGAGCTTATTTCTGTGCTCGCCGTGGTCGTCAATCTCCGCTTATTGCTCCTACCTAACGTGTCCATTCCGGATATCACGCGCCAGGTCATGATTTCGTTCGTCGTCCTGCTCTCGGGTACTCATTGTATCATGTCCTTTCGCTTCCAGTCCAACCGCAAGCCAGACCAGCCCGAGGCCTCGGATGATATTTAAAGAGTCCATGAGCTCGAGAAATTATGTTCAGAAGCCATCTGGAACGCCCTCGTATGAACATTACCACCTACCACGCCATGAGCACCGACGAGATCCATCGCCAGCTGCTGTTGTTGAAGCACTGGCTGCAGCGCTACCAGCACTTCTTGTGCCAGCGCGCGTGGTGTGAGCTGCAGCGACGGAACACTGCGTTCACGTTTTGAATATAGATCAGATGTTTGTTAGACTCATATGCTATATAATGGAGATTACAATATATAACTCATAAAATCAAATAGTTTACAATGAAATATCACATGTGTTTGACGATGCTCATTCTCATTCTTGCAATGACATGGATTGAGCACGCTCATGCTTTTGGATTTATCAGAACGTTTGTCGAGGATATGTACACGGGAACTGGTTTGTGTGGTGATGTTGAACAGCAAAGCACAAGTCGAGGGTCTACCACAGGTCACTCCATATCAAGTGATTGTGGTCCTGAAACGTTTCCCGCTGAAGTGGAAGCACATACTCAGATTGATTGTCCCGATGACGCAACATACCAATCTAGTTTCGACCATCTCAACTTCAACACGATTGCCCGTGATTATTTCTGCTCATGGATGCACTCGACACCGTTCAATATCCCAGACGAGTATCGATACTCGGGTGACCTGAAAACAGACAGTATGGGAGCTTGTGCTGTTTCTGACGCCGACACGTGTTTGACCGGAATCAAGACTGCGAGATCGCGGTGTGCCATGCCAGATGAAGCTGGTAGTGTTTTGATTGTTCCCAAACCACAGGTATCGAGTAATTTTATGCTGCAAGGTCGCACGACGGATCTCCAAGCGCCGTCGTTTGGTGATCCCAAAGCAAGCTATTTAAAAATGGACGAGCTTTTCAAGTTCAAATCCAGCGAGTCAGCGTTCTTGTTGGATGGTGGTGGTAATTTGAAGAGCATCGATATGTCGGAGTACACGGCAATTAAACCTGCATGCGAATCATGCCAAGGCGGTGCGGATTGTTTGGTGTCACACTATGTGTGGTTTCAACCACGTGGAGACACCACCAAAAAGGAATCAATGTACTTGGTAAATGGAAATAAAATACAGTCTGCGATCTGCGAGCCACAAGGCATACATGGTCTCAATGGGTGGGGAGCCAGTCAGAAGACACAATGCGGAAGCACTTCGTCGTCCTGGTACGAGGTGCCCTCGGGAATCACGTATGAAGATCTGACAGGAGTGCCCCGTCTCATTACACAGAACCCTGGACAGTATCTGGATGGGGTAACGAAAGGCTGTGCGCAGAACCTGAACGGGGTGTCCGGGTCCGTGTGTGACTGGGTGAATGCCGGTTGTATTGTGAGAAGAAAGAAGGACACTGATCCCCTCAAGGGTAGTTGGTATTCCGAGGACAGAAACATCGAGTACAACGACGACGGGAGTTTGATCCAGGCGGTGGAGTTTATGCGGGCGGTCGACGACGAGTTTACGATCTTGACGTCCGGGAGTCGGTTTCGTGTGCGTTTTTACAGGGGCACACGGTGTCGATATAATCCAACGTATACAATTGAGTTTGGGGATGAGGAAGAGTTAACACAAAAGCACGCATTCCGATTCACGGGGTCGATCAACTCTCTGCAATTTGAGCTTGTGGCGGAGGAGGGGAACACGGCGTCGTGCTTGGGGAGTGGACAGACGTGTGAGTCGGGGTACGGGGTGGAGGTGGTGGACGGGCAGGTGACTAACACCAGTGTAAACTGGCGCTCGGGGATTGTGCAGTGTCATCCATGCAAGGAGATGGAGATCTCGTCCAAGGTGCGCCACCAGTCCTGTGACGTGTATCTCTCCGAGTGTGTGCAGTGCGGCAAGAACACGATTCCGAATCCCGGTAAAACGGCCTGCCTGCCTTGTGATATGAACACGCCGTATCGTCCGCTGAATGAAACGGCGTGCCGGCAGTGCCCGCGTGACATGTACTGGGACTATGTGTATGCCAAGGACTGTGTAAAGATTCCAATTATGACCCTTCTTTGTAACGACGCACCCATCGTGGTGGGGGGCGTGCAGTCCAACCGTGGTCAGCTGTATGTGGACCCAACCAAGGACATGTATCGCCCGAACCCGTCGACGAATCAGGTGGAGATCAAGGATCTGATTAAAGGTCATTATTTGGAAATACGTGGTGACGAGCATAAACTCCGCCGATGCACGTGTGGGAGCTTTGAGTACGCGTATGGGTGTGGTGGAAAGTTTGCGGATA
>Ga0181574_10005618_pt1 | contig 10708 bp, 5 predicted proteins | sample 101ome_24_FD_145600 | JGI IMG/M metagenome (GOLD analysis project Ga0181574, IMG submission 145600) | Coastal salt marsh microbial communities from the Groves Creek Marsh, Skidaway Island, Georgia - 101410AT metaG (spades assembly) | ecosystem: Environmental > Aquatic > Marine > Intertidal zone... | reverse complement strand
AGGCCCGGAAAGAAAAGGATCGCAGGCTGCCCTTCGAGAGCGACGAGGGGATTCCGTTCACGAGCCAGAGGACGGTGTCATTCTTCGGTATCCAGCGGGCGAGTGACCCTCGTTTCGAATACAATGCGGTTGGTGTTGTGAGCCTGTCAGGAAAGGTGACGTAGTAGGTGGCGTCGACGTTTTTAATTTTGGCTCCGAAGGCGAGTCGCTTCGAGTCGTGGGACCAGAAGAGGTTTTCCTCTTTGGCATCAGAAATCGAAATGCGATGAATGCGCTCGTAGATGCCTCCGAAATCGATTTTGACCTCGGGTAATTTCGGGCCGGCTGGAGCTGCTGGCTTTTTCGCAGCTTCTGCTGGAGGTTTGGCCTCCGGCTTTGCCTTGGGTGCAGGTTTGGCTTCGTCCTGCGCGGGTGCGGGGTCCTTTTTCGGCTCGGCCTTGGCAGGTTCCGGGTCTGAATTCTTCGGCGCTGCTTGGCTTTTTGCGGGAGCAGGTGTTGGTGCCTTCGGTGCCGCGGTTTTTTTGTCAGGCTCCGGCTTCGGCTCTTCTTTCTTGGGCGGGGCAGGGGGAGTCGATCGTTTTCTTTCTTTCGACATCTTTTCAAGGGCCGACTTCAGGGAGCGGTCGCGGCGGTCGATCTCTTCATCAGCTCGTGATAGATAGACGTAGTAGATGTCGGTCTCCTGATCGTAGCGCCGCCCGGTAAAGGCGAGGATCTTGCCGTTCGGTGACCACTTGGGATTGCTGTCGGAATCCGGATGACGGGAAAGGTTGAATGGCTTCCGTTTTCCATCGGCTGGGGCGATCCAGATATCCCGGTTGAAGTCGGAGTCGCTCTTCGCGTAGGCGATCCATTTGCCATCCGGCGACCAGTCGTATTGCGTAGCACTCCAGGATTCGATGAGACGCTTGGCGTTTTTGCCGTCCACATCCGACACCCAGAGATCGCCAGCTCCGACGTGATAGCTGATCTGCTTGCCGCCCGGAACGAAGACGAGGTCATGCTTGATCTTCCCGTCTTTGGTGACCCGGGTTTCTTTGAATTCGCGATTCCTCCACCAGTAGTCATTGTCGTCGGCTCGTTCGACCGACCAGATGTCGGCACTCACGCCATCGTCACGAATGAAAAGTACGCGCTTCCCGTCCGGGCTCATGATAGGCTCTCGCTCTTCGGCCGCGGTGGTCGTGATGGGGGCCGGCTCTTTCAGCTCGGTGTCCATGATCCAGATATCGCCGCCTGCGGCAAAGGCCATTTCGAGGCCATCCTGGCTGAAGCTCACATTGGTTGCCTTGGTCAGTGTTCGCCGCACCGTTCCATCATGGGTGATATCTCCTGTCGCATGAAGTGAAATCTTTCGAGCCGACGCCGCTTTGCCATTTGCCTCGGGTTGGGCACAGACAAAATCAAACCCTGCCCGATACACAATCGCCGATCCGTTTCGCGCCATCGTCGGCAGGATCGCAGGTTCGTCTTCCTGTGAGGTGATTTCCTTTTCTTTCCCGGACTCGAGATCGCGAAACCAGAGCGAGAACAATCCGCTTTCCCCGTGATCGCCGAGATAGAAGAATCCCGATCCATCTGGTTTCCATATTGGTGAGCGAGCCCCGGTGTCACGAGCAATCAGCTTGGTAAATTTCGGATTGGGAGTCTCCAGCTTTTCAGCCATCCAGATTTGGGAAGAACGAGGGCCTCGGTAGCCGCGTCGATACAGATCGCCGCCTTCACGGGTGAAGAGCAACTTCTGTCCGTCAGGAGAAATAGAGGCATTATCCATTCCGATCTCTGCGTCGAAGAGCAGCAATTCATTTTCCCGTTTTTCTAGGGAGACTCGGTAGAAGCGATAGGATGAGCGTGTCCCGAAGGAACGTTGTCCTCGGATGAGGATCGATTTACCATCGGGATACCAGTCAACGGTGCGTGATCCTTCCGAGTGAAAGGTCACCTGCCGCGGGATTCCGCCCTTTACCGGCATCGTGAATACCTGGTCGCTGCCCGTTCGGTTGCTGGTAAAGGCAATCGTTTCTCCGTCCGGGGAGAAAATCGGTGCGCCGTCAGACGAGGCGTGAGTTGTGAGTCGTTTCGCGTCTCCGCCCCGAATGCTAGAGATCCAGACGTCACCGGCCCAGGCGAAGGCCAGCTTGCGTCCGTCGGGAGAAAGCGCAGGCGTCGAGGCGAGACGAATTTGATTCGATGTGTCATCCTCTGCCGAGAACCCGACGGAAGAGAAGAGCGAAAAGCTCGTTACAATGAAGATTGAAAAAAGAGTGGCTCTCATAAAGGCAATTTTGAGAGTGCGCGGGGCGGACGGGAAATGTGGAGGATAAACGCGGCTCTGTCGATAGAGTAATCGCGCTTCTCTTGTTGGGAAAAGTGGTACAAATTGGCGGCATGTTATCTTCCCCGATTAGCCGCTGTCTTTTTTTCTTTTTTGGAAAGGGGTGTTGCCTTGCACTTGCTGTCTCGCTCACATCATGTGGTCAGAAAGCCGATCCCAACACGCCCGAGCCCCTGGTTGTCGGCATGGAAATGGCTTACCCGCCTTTTGAGATGCGCGGCCCCGATAACAAGCCCGATGGCATTAGTGTTCGCATGGCAGAGGACCTCGCGAAATACATCGGCCGTCCGTTGGAACTTCGTGACACCGAGTGGAACGGAATCATTCCTGCGCTCCAGACAAAGAAAATCGACCTCATCATCTCTTCGATGACAAAGACGCCCGAGCGTGCTCGCCAGATCGCATTTTCGGATGGTTACGTGACCAACGGCCTCTGCATGCTTGTCCGCTGGGGTTCGCCGATCAAGAGTATTTCCGATGTGAAGCCCGGGGAGCACAAGCTCGCAGTCAAGGTGGCGACGACAGGGCATCAGTGGGCGCGAAAGGAACTTCCTGGTGTCGAGTTGATCACGCTGGATGAATCAGCTGCTTGTGTCCTAGAAGTGATCCAGGGAAAAGCTGATGCCTTTGTCTACGACCAGATTTCCATCTACCAGTTCTGGAAGAAATACGAGAATGAAACACGCCCCATCCTGAAACCGATTCGCGAGGAAACCTGGGCGATAGGTTTGCATAAAGACGATGTGGAGCTTCTCGAGCAGGTGAATCAATTCCTCATCGACTACCGGGCGAAGGGGCGGTTCGATGAGTTGGCCGAGCAATACATGGCCGAACAGAAAGCAGCCTTTGGGAAAATGGGCGTGCCTTTCATCTTTCATTGAGTCACTCCGTCTCGAGTGTGCCATTATGGCGCTCGAAAGTGTCCGTCTTGAGACAAAACGTCTCGAATATGCTCTGCCAAACGGTATTGATTTTGCCTCGTGTCTTACGTAACTATCTAAAAGTAAACGCTTTGCAGTTTAATTAAGGCATTTGGCACGCGGAATGCACTGACCACTCCTAGATTTTTGTGCCCGAAGCAATTGCGAGCACGCCCCAATCCTTCGGAAGCACTGCTTCCCCAATCAACTTTACGAAAGGAAAAAACTATGAGCAAAATTCTTGGAATTGACCTGGGAACGACGAACTCGTGTATGGCTGTCATGGAGGGTGGCCAGCCCGCTGTTCTCGAAAACGCCGAGGGTGCCCGGACGACACCTTCTGTTGTCGCTTTCTCTAAAGATGGCGAACGCCTCGTTGGCCAGGCCGCGAAGCGTCAGGCGATCACGAACCCGATGAACACGATCTTCTCCGCGAAGCGGCTAATCGGACGCAAGTTCGACGAGCTGGACGATGAGGAGAAAAAAGCTCCCTACAAAATAGTGAAAGCTTCCAATGGTGACGCCCATATCGAAGTGGAAGTCGCCGGCGAAAGCAAAACTTACAGCCCGCAGGAAATTTCTGCGATGATTCTCGGGAAGTTGAAAGCGGATGCCGAGTCCAAGCTGGGTGAAACCATCACCGAAGCGGTCATCACTGTTCCTGCCTACTTCAACGATTCGCAGCGCAACGCAACGAAGGCCGCCGGAGAAATCGCCGGTCTCGATGTGAAGCGAATCGTCAACGAGCCTACTGCAGCCGCTTTGGCCTATGGTCTCGAGAAGGAGGGCGAAGAAAAAATCGCCGTTTATGACCTCGGTGGCGGAACTTTTGATATCTCTGTTCTCGAAATAGACGAGGGCTTCTTCGAAGTGCTCGCAACCGATGGCGATACCCAACTCGGTGGTGACGACTGGGACAATGCGATCATCAAGCACATCGTTGACCAGTTCAAATCGGACAACGACATCGACCTCAGTGGTCAGCCTGATGCCCTTCAGCGAATCAAAGAGGAAGCGGAGAAGGCAAAAATCGCTCTCTCATCGAGCCAGTCCTATGAGCTCAACTTGCCGTTCATCACCGCAGACCAGAGCGGACCGAAGCACATTCAAATGACGTTGAGCCGTTCTCAGCTCGAGCAGATGACCGATCATCTCTTCGAGCGCACCAAGGGCCCCGTTAAAGCATGTCTCAAAGAGGCTGGCGTTTCCTCAGGCGACATCGACGAGCTGGTTCTCGTTGGTGGAATGACCCGCATGCCAAAGGTCGTCGAGACCGCGAAAGCGCTTGCTGGCAAAGACCCACACCAAGGGGTGAACCCCGATGAAGTGGTTGCTGTCGGTGCTGCGATTCAGGGTGGCGTTCTCGCCAAAGACCCAACTCTCGGAGACGTGGTTCTTCTCGACGTGACCCCGCTGACTCTTTCCATCGAAACGATGGGTGGCGTCGCAACTCCCATGATCGAGCGCAACACGACGATCCCCGCCAAGAAGTCGCAGGTCTTCTCGACCGCAGCCGATAATCAGCCTTCCGTCGACATTGTTGTCTGCCAGGGTGAGCGCAAGCTCGTCACCGACAACAAGATGCTTGGCAACTTCCGACTCGACGGCATCAACGGCGCACCACGAGGTGTTCCCCAGATCGAAGTGACCTTCGACATCGACCGTAACGGTATTCTCAAAGTGTCCGCCAAGGACAAAGAGACCGGCAAGGAGCAGAACATCTCCATTGAAGGTTCCAGCGGCCTCAGCGATGACGAGATCGAAAAAGCCAAGCAGGAAGCCGAGAAGTTCGCCGACGAAGACAAGGAGCGCATGGATAGCATCGAAGTCCGCAATGTTGCTGACAACGCGGTCTACACCGTGAAGAAGCAGATCGAAGAGCTCGGTGATCAAGTTCCCGAAGACGCCAAGGCCGGCATCGAAGCCAGCGTGGCGGAAGTCGAGGAGGCTCTAAAGTCTGACGACACCGCAAAAATCAAGGAAGCTACCGATGCGCTTCAGGCCAAGTTCGCTGAGCTTGCAGGAGCCGCCCAGGGCGCTGCCGGAGCAGATCCGATGGCCGCCGCGGCCGCAGCAGCTGCAGCAGGTGCCGGCGGGGTAGATGGCGATGATGCCGCTGACGAGCCAAAAGAGGCCGAAGGCGAGGTCGTCGACGCCGAGTTCGAAGAAGTCGGAGAAGATAAAGCATAACACACAAACAATTTCCCCGTTTTTGCCGCAGCAGATGTTGCAGCAGGGCGGGGGTTCCGGAATCCGCGATTCGTCGGTCTGCTCCTGAGCAAAACAACCTTACTCTGCCAGCGGCGGGCTCAGCGAATCTCGGAATTTCCAAACCAAAACCAAAAGAAAACCAACCAAACTATATATGGCAACGAACATCACACCTCTCGGAACTCGTGTCCTGGTGAAGCGTATAGAAGAAGAAGAACAGAAGTCCGATGGCGGCATCTTCCTCCCTGATACGGCGAAAGAAAAACCCCAGGAGGCCGAAGTGGTCGCGCTTGGAAACGGAAAGAACGACGACGGCGAAGTTGTCGAGTTTTCTGTCAGCGTCGGCGACAAGGTTCTCATCTCCAAGTATGGAGGCACGGAAGTCAAAATCGGCGGAGACGAGTGCGTTCTCGTCAACGAAAGCGACATCCTCGGAATTCTCTCCTAATCAAACAGAGTTAACTCCGTGACTTAACCCTCTTAGGTCACTGACCAAACCGGGTTCAATCGAAAAATTCATTCTACAAAACTACTAAAATAATATGGCTAAACAACTGTCATTCGACGAAGAAGCACGTCACTCTCTTCTTGCCGGCGCACAAAAGCTGGCAAGAGCCGTGAAGGCTACACTCGGGCCTGCAGGCCGCAACGTCATCCTCGACAAGAAATTCGGAAGCCCAACGATCACGAAGGACGGTGTTACCGTCGCGAAAGAGATCGAGCTCTCCGATTGCTACGAGAACATGGGCGCCCAGCTCATCAAAGAGGTCTCTTCGAAGACTTCCGATATCGCTGGTGACGGAACCACGACTGCTACGGTTCTCGCCGAAGCAATCTACACCGAAGGTCTCCGCAACGTGACCGCAGGTGCCAACCCTACAAGCCTTCAGCGCGGTATCCTTAAAGCATCCGAGGCACTTGTTGCCCAGCTTAAGGACATCTCCACTGAGGTTACAGACACGAAAGAGATCGCTCAGGTCGCTACCGTTTCTGCCAACTGGGACACCGAGATCGGAAATATCATTGCAGACGCGATGGACAAGGTCGGTAAAGACGGAACAATCACCGTTGAGGAAGCCAAGGGAATCGAAACTACACTCGACGTTGTTGAGGGTATGCAGTTCGACAAGGGATACCTTTCCCCCTACATGGTGACTGACACCGAGTCCATGGTTGCTGACATCGACGACGCGCTAATCCTCATCCACGAGAAGAAGATCTCCAATCTCAAGGACATGCTTCCTCTTCTTGAAAAGGTGGCCCAGAGCGGCAAGCCTTTCCTTATCATTGCTGAGGACGTAGAGGGCGAAGCTCTTGCGACTCTCGTTGTGAACAAGATCCGCGGCACCCTGAATGTGGCTGCTGTAAAGGCACCTGGATTCGGCGACCGCCGCAAGGCTATGCTCGAAGACATCGCGATCCTCACCGGTGGACGCGTCATCACGGAAGATCTCGGCATCAAGCTCGAGAACGTTTCCATGGATGACCTTGGTTCTGCCAAGAGCGTGAAGATCACGAAGGAAGAGACCACCATCATCGAAGGTGAGGGAACCAGCGAAGAAATCAGCGGGCGCGTTTCTCAGATCCGCCGCCAGATCGCTGAGACAACTTCCGATTACGACCGCGAGAAGCTCCAGGAGCGTCTTGCCAAGCTTGCCGGTGGTGTTGCTGTCATCAACGTCGGTGCTGCTACCGAAACGGAGATGAAAGAGAAGAAGGCTCGCGTCGAAGACGCCCTTCACGCTACTCGCGCTGCTGTGGAAGAAGGCATCGTTCCCGGTGGTGGAACGGCTCTCATCCGAGCTCAAGTCAACCTCGGCGACCTTGGTCTCGAAGGTGATGAAGCGACCGGTGCTGAAATCGTTCAGCGCGCAATCGAAGCGCCTCTCCGCCAGCTTGCTGCAAACGCAGGTCGCGAAGGTGCGCTCATCGTTGAGCACGTGAAGAACGAGTCTGGAAACGTTGGATACAACGTCGCAACTGACACCTACGAGGACCTCGTAGCTGGCGGTGTCGTTGACCCAACTAAAGTGACTCGCAGCGCTCTCCAGAACGCCGCGTCGATTTCCGGACTTCTCCTCACGACTGAGTGTCTCATCAGCGACATCCCAGAGCCAGAAGCTCCAGAACCCCACGGCCACGACCACGGCATGGGCGGAATGATGTAAGAATCGTTTCCACATTTTGCACTGCAGGGCAGGCACTTCGCCAGCTCCGCAGTCAGAAATTTAAAAAGACCGGGCGCTCCGAAAGGGGTGTCCGGTTTTTTAATTTTTGGGGCCGACAGATCTCGCGGGCAAAGGGGATTTATGCCTACCATCGATTGTGGGTCGAGACCATGAAGGGGCTATGTTATAGGGCGAAACGGGAAATGGTTGTGGCTTGTCGCTTTCCCTTCGACAGATTTCCGTATTTTGAGTGAGGGCAATACGCCCTTTCTCAAATATCCGTAGCCGATATCTAGGTGAAAATAAAAAAGTAAGTGACCATCGCGGATCCTGATCCACGAATGGTGGAGATCTGGAAAAAGCACGGCTTGAGCGACATGGAATTTCTGAAGGTGCCGAATCAGAACGAGTGGACCCTATTTGGAGCGGTCGTCCCGGAATTGTTTTATGCCCGAGTGGTCGATAAGACGCGAGCTTCGAAGAATTTCAAACCATGAGGCATCTGCTTTTCGCTCTTTTCTGCAAGCTGGGCGCCGATCCCGAATAAGTGTTCGAGCTCTTCATTCACTCCGTTGGAATGGAGCTCTACATCGACGATCATAACAACCGGGAAATCGAAGCAAAGGATTGATCGGTGGACTGGGCCGGCTTCCAGAATACCGCCGAGAGTGGCAGGAGAAGGGAAAAGAGTGGACGGACTGGGACTCGAACCCAGGACCAATTGGTTAAAAGCCAACTGCTCTACCAACTGAGCTATCCGTCCACAAGTGACGTCGGGAAATCCGAACGCCGAACCGGTGGTCAGCCGGGAAGGCGCGCAATGTAATCGTCCGATCCGGCTACGCAAGCGAAAGTTCGTCGATTAATTTTCCAAGGGGAGAGGTGGTATTTCCAACCCGGAAGTGATGGAAACCTGCTCGCGCCGAGCCGTCACCATCACATTCCGGATCGTCTCCAACGTGGAGGATGGATTCGGGGGCCAGCTCAAGCCCTCTAGCAGCGGTTTCAAAGATCTTGGAGTCGGGTTTGGAGGCTCCTATTTCACAGGATAGAAAAACTTTTTCAAAATACCCAAGCAAGCTGAGGTCGGAGAGAATGCGCCGGAGCCGGGCATCGAAATTAGAGAGCACGGCGAGCCGGTATTTTTCTCCCGTTTTTGCGAGGACTTCTTCGGCATCAGGATCAGCGAGCCAGGTCCCTGGTGTTTCAAAGTGCTCGTAGAGATCCTCGAAAAACACGGCGAAGACATCGTTGTCTGGAAGCGCAACGCCTGACTCGGCGAAGACGTCGTGAACGACGCGCTGCCACCAGGCTTTCTCGTTCGGATCCCGGGGAGCGCGGTCATCGAAGGGGAGGGGCGTCCGTTTCCAAACCGTCTTGAAGGCAGCGTCGAGCGTTTCTGGGGCACTGGAAATGCCATGCCTCGCGGCGACCGTGGAATAGGACACGCCGACTGGCTCGGCAAGATGGATCAGGGTGCCTGCGGCATCGTAGGTAATGGCTTGAATATTCGTTGTTCTCATACCTTGATTTCTGCCTTGCCAACACGCTGCCAAGCCCCTATGTTCGCAATTCCTGCAATCTTGGGATCGGGCATGTAGATGTCCAAAGAATGTAAGTGGGCTTGTCCCGCTTTTTTTTGTCTCAATATCAAAGGGCCTGTTGGAAATATGACAAACGAACTGCTAGCACTTTTCGAATACTACGAGAAGGAGAAAGGTATCAAACGCGAAACGATGGTGGAAGCTCTCGAGACGGCACTCTTGTCGGCCTCGAAAAAGAGCATTGGCCCCGCTCGCGATCTCCGTATTCACATCGATCCAGACAAGGGTGATATCAAAGCCTTTGCCACTCTTCTTGTGAAAGACCGGGTCGAAAGTCCCTACGACGAAATCGACATCTTCACTGCCCGACGTCTCCAGCCGGGAATTGATGTGGAAGATGAACTTGAGGTCGACATCACTCCTGCCAACTTCGGTCGCATCGCGGCTCAGACTGCGAAGCAAACTATGATGCAGCGTCTTCGGCAGGCGGAGAAGGAAATGATTTACGACGAGTTCAAGGATCGTGCCGGCGACATCGTCAGTGGAACGGTTCGCCGTTTCGAGCGTGGTGACGTTTTCGTCGACCTTGGAAAGTTCGAGGGCATCATGCGCCAGCGCGAACGAGTTTCCACTGAGGACTACAACGTCGGTGATCGCATTCGCTCTTACGTTGTAGCCGTAGAGAACGGATCCCGTGGACCCGAGATCGTACTTTCCCGCAGTCATCCTAATTTCGTTCGTCGTCTTTTCGAATCTGAGGTCAGCGAGATTGCTGATCGCACGGTGGAAATTCGTTCCCTCGCTCGCGAAGCCGGATACCGCACCAAAGTTGCTGTTTACAGTGCTGACGAAAAGGTCGATCCAGTCGGGGCCTGTGTAGGACTTCGTGGAGCACGTGTGAAGAATATTGTTCGCGAGCTCAACAACGAGAAAGTCGACATCATCCGCTGGAGTGACGACATCAAGGCATTTGTCTCGGAGGCCCTTAAGCCAGCTGAGATCAAGTCGATCGAGGTCAACGAAGAGGAAGAGTCCGTCACCGTTCGTGTTGACGAAGAAGAACTTTCCAAAGCGATCGGTCGTCGTGGCCAGAACGCTCGCCTTACCGCTCGTCTCATTGGATGGGACGTGCAGGTCAAGAAAGACGAGTCCGCTCACGAAGCTTTCGAGGCGCAAGTTACTCAGGCTGCTACGGGAATAGCCGAGTCTGCAGGTATTGAAATGGAGATCGCCGAGAACCTTGTTCGCGGTGGTATCAACAGCATCGACGTCCTCCTCGCGTGTGACGAAGTCGACATCGCTGAAGCGCTCGACATTTCTGTTGAGGAAGGAAAAGTTATTCTCGAAAAAGCGCAGGCCACTACTGGTGGTGGTGAGAGCGACGATGCCGCTGATGCAGAAGAAGCTCCAGCCGCAGATGACAGTGATTCCGCTGAAGAAGCTCCCGCAAGCGAAGAGGCGGATGCTTGTGACGATGATTCCGCGGAAGAGGAAAGCAGCGACTCAGATGATGCTGACGATGCTGACGAT
>Ga0181574_10005614_pt1 | contig 10712 bp, 9 predicted proteins | sample 101ome_24_FD_145600 | JGI IMG/M metagenome (GOLD analysis project Ga0181574, IMG submission 145600) | Coastal salt marsh microbial communities from the Groves Creek Marsh, Skidaway Island, Georgia - 101410AT metaG (spades assembly) | ecosystem: Environmental > Aquatic > Marine > Intertidal zone... | reverse complement strand
TCATGAAGAGCTCGTTCGCGCCGCTGTCGGGGACGATTTGACAGCACGCTATTCATGGAAAGGTCAGTATTTGCGAAATGCTCAGGGACAGTTTCTGTGTAATTTTACAGGCTTTCCCCAGGAATTATTGACGCGCGATTCTTCAGGAGCGATTGTCATCAAAAATGATCTTCCCATTTCTTTGACAGAGATTGCCGGTGCTGATGTGCTCGCTCCTGCTAAAAGCTATTACCCCTCCGAATTCGGAGTGTATAACCTAAACGGGAACGCAGCTGAAATGACACAAGAGCCGAATATCGCAGCGGGTGGATCATGGCGCTCCTATGGCTACGATGTAAGAAGTCAAAGCGTCATGAACTATAACGAGGCATCCTGTTTAGTTGGATTTAGGCCTGTATTCACGCTATTGGAATAATTCGTAAGGAGACTGTTAGAATTCACCGGCGCTGTAGTCAGAAAAGGCCTGGTCACTGTCATAATAATAAATACGAATTACGGCGGTGTCATTTAAAAAGTCAATTTTACCCACGTCAAAACGATTGATGTTTAATCCTGTACGTTCCTTTAAATCGGCGAGCATTTCATCATACTTTTCTGGTTTTATGAGTTCGATGCGCTCATAAACCACTGTTTTGCGTGTTTCGTGTTTAAGTAACCAAACATATTCCAAGCCAGCAGTAAGCAAAACGACAGCACTATTGAGTATCAACACTTCGGTAACGCTAATTTGTTTTTTCGCTAAGGCATTGACTACGGCAATTCCAATCACAACGAATAAGTAGGTCATTTCCTTTATTTCAATTGGATTGGTACGGTAGCGTATAATACCGAAAATGGCAAATAAACCAAGTCCCATACCGACATCGATGTCCAACTTTTTAAGGGCAAAACAGAGGAAGAATGTGATTAGTCCAATCATGTAATAAGTAAAGAGGTAATCCTTCCGTTTCGTTTTTGGGTAGTAAATAAACCGAATGATAATTGTTGAGAAGAATAGGTTAATTAATAACCTGTAGATGAGTGTATAAACATCTTTATTGAACAATTGAAGGTCTAATACCTCCATTATTACATTTGAACTACTTTCTAGTATCATGTTGTATGCCTTTAAGTTTTAATAGCTTCTTTTTAAAGCGATTGTATTTTAATTTACGTTTCGTATGCAATTCGATGGTGCCAATACAATATTTACTCAATCGATAAGGACGAATACCTCTTGCACGCATCAATTGATAAAACGGGGAGGAACGATCTAAGCGTTCTTGCTTAAGTTCTGCAATCACGATATCATCGAATTCTTTATTTGCTTCCTCCCAATAAAATTTCAAATCGACGTCCAAAGTTAAGCGTTCTTTTTTGTTTCTACTTACCAAGGTGATTCTTTTGTAGACATTCCAAAGCTTCGGTTCCAGTTCGGTGTCTTCTCCTAATATCGTGTTCACAAATTCTCGTTGGCTGTCTTGAAGTCGTTCCTCGAAACGTGTGACTGGAATCCTACGCTTCGTTACGCGGCCTTTCTGTTTCTCCTTCACTTCCAAGAAATAAATGTCGCTGTCTACATACTTTCTAAACCGCACTTTGAAGCGATGAATCTTTCCATTGTGGTGATCGTTGTAGAAGTCGAAAGTTTCTTTGTCAAAATACAAGCTCTGATAATTCCCAATGCGCTTTCCGTTGATTTCAAAACAGTAATAATGCGGCAGTAAAGAAGATAAGATGATTTCAAGTTCCTTGCGTGGAAAAGCAAACTTCGTATCGATGCGATCCATTAGTTTCGCATCGTCCAATTCGTCCAATCGAATAGGGTCGAATGTTTGAAGCAGTGTTTCAAGTTTTTCCATTGTGTTCTTCAAAAATAAACTTTTGAAGTTGAGAATTGTATCTTTGGTGAAAATATTCTAGCCTTTTACTCAACAATCTTTCAGAAGATGGTTTATTTTTAGAAATGGTTGGAAGCAATTAAGAAAATGAAACAGATTAATCATACCATATCCTATCGTGTCTTCGAAAATGAAGCGGAGCTGTCAGAAGTAGATATTTCACTATTTAAATCAGCAAAGTCCGCAATGGCAAATGCTTATGCCCCTTATTCTAAGTTTAGTGTTGGCGCTGCTGCGCTCTTGGAAGATGGTACAGTTGTTTTTGGAAGCAATCAAGAAAATATCGCTTATCCTTCAGGATTGTGTGCAGAGCGTACAGCATTGTTTGCCGCAGGTTCCAATTATCCTGGTATAAAGGTGATTAAAATGGCAATTGTAGCGAATGGGGATTTGCTTCCGAAGACAGCAGTGCTATCTCCCTGCGGAGCCTGTCGACAAGTTATGGCCGAAACTACGAGCCGTCAGCAAGTTCCTTTTGAAATAATGCTTTTAAACCCGGATGGAACCGTAATGGTTTTTGATGGCATTCAAGATTTGCTGCCATTTGTTTTTGGGTCATGAATAAGGAAATTTTAATTGTCTAGGAGGAGACTGTTTTATCACGGAAAGGCTGCATTTGACCAAAGATTTTTGCAAAAAGAAATGGCTTCCTTTTAAAATATTCTATATTTGCCCGGTAGTACTAAAATTATAATGCGTATGACGGCAAAATCTGCTCCGAAGCCGAGAAAAACAACTGTAAAGTCGACGTCAAAGTCAACTTTGAAGTTCCCAAAGGAAACCTACGTAAAATGGTATAAAGACATGTTACTCATGCGAAAGTTTGAGGAAAAAGCAGGTCAATTATATATCCAACAAAAATTTGGTGGTTTTTGCCATTTATATATTGGTCAGGAAGCGGTTGTGGCCGGAACTGTAAGTGGTTCACGTCCATCTGATTTTCATATGACAGCATACCGAGATCATGCCCATCCAATCGGTTTAGGAACTGATCCTCGGATATTGATGGCCGAATTGTATGGGAGATCTACAGGGTGTTCTAAAGGAAAGGGTGGTTCAATGCACTTTTTTGATAAGTCACGAAATTTCATGGGTGGTCACGGTATCGTAGGTGCTCAGATTGCAATGGGAGCAGGTGTTGGATTCGCTGAGAAATACAAAGGTACGGATAACGTAGCATTTGTATCGATGGGTGATGGTGCTGTTCGCCAAGGTGCTTTGCATGAAACCTTCAACATGGCCATGGTTTGGAAACTTCCAGTAGTATTTATTATTGAGAATAACAACTACGCGATGGGTACTTCCGTTCAACGAACAACGAATGTGCAAGACCTATCCAAGATTGGAGCATCTTATGAAATGCCTTCTCAATCAGTAAATGGGATGTCACCAGAGGCAGTTCATGAAGCCATTGAAATGGCTGCAACAAGAGCAAGAAAAGGAGAGGGACCAACGTTGTTGGACATTCGTACGTATCGCTACAAAGGACACTCTATGTCTGACCCACAGAAATATAGAACGAAGGAGGAAGTGGCAGAATACCAAGCGCAAGATCCAATTGAACACTGTTTGAATGTGATTAAAGAAAACAAATTCCTTTCGGAAAAAGAAATTAGTGAAATTCAAGATTGGGTGAATAAAGAAGTCGCAGAATCTGTTGAGTTTGCAGAAAACTCTCCATATCCTGAAGCCCAAGAATTGTATGAAGATGTTTATAAAACGGAAGGATATCCGTTTATAGTTGAATATTAATAGAAATAGAAAATGGCTGAAGTTATTTTAATGCCCAAGTTGTCGGATACCATGACCGAAGGAGTTGTGGCTGAATGGCATAAAAAAGTGGGTGATAAGGTTTCCTCTGGAGAGTTGCTTGCAGAAATAGAAACGGATAAAGCGACGATGGAATTTGAATCGTTTTACGATGGTGTTTTATTGCACATCGGAATAGAGAAAGGAGCTACAGCACCTGTCAACGATGTGTTGGCAATAATCGGAGAAAAAGGGGAAGATATTCAAGGTTTATTGGCGGATGCGAAAAAAAGCAACGCTGTCGCAGAGGAAGCGCCGAAACAAGAAGAAGTTCTGAAAGAGGAGAAAGAAGCGGCTCCTGTGCAAGCAGCAACTCCGGCTCCTGCCCCAAAACCAGCTCCACAACCCGTAGCTCAAACTGCTACGGATGCGCGCATTTTTGCGTCTCCTCTGGCGAAGAAATTGGCAGAAGAGAAAGGGATTGATGTTGGTTTAGTTCGAGGAACTGGCGAAAACGGTAGAATCGTGAAGCGCGATGTGGAGAATTATGTGCCTTACGAAAGGCCTGCTGGAGGGAATAGTTTCACAGCTGCTCCTGCCGGTACTGAATCGTACCGCGATGAGAATGTTTCGCAAATGCGCAAAGTAATCGCAAAACGTTTAGCAGAAAGTAAGTTTACAGCTCCTCATTTCTACTTAACCTTAGAAATTGACATGGACAATGCGATTGCTTCTAGAAAAGCAATGAATGCGCAAGAAGGCGTGAAGGTATCCTTCAATGATATGGTAGTGAAAGCGGTAGCGATGTCACTTAGAAAGCACCCTACTGTTAACAGTGCTTGGATGGTAGATTTCATTCGTAGAAATGATCACGTCCATATTGGAGTAGCAGTAGCAGTAGAAGATGGTTTATTGGTGCCTGTAGTTCGTTTCGCTGATACAAAAGGGCTAGCACAAATTGGAGCTGAAGTAAAAGAATTTGCACAAAAAGCAAAAGATAAAAAATTACAACCACAAGACTGGGAAGGTAACACCTTTACGATTTCTAATTTAGGAATGTATGGTATCGAAGAGTTCACAGCAATAATCAACCCACCAGATAGTTGTATTTTAGCAGTGGGTGGAATCAAGCAAGTACCGGTTGTTAAAAACGGTCAAGTTGTTCCAGGGAATATTATGAAGGTAACCTTGTCTTGCGACCATAGGGTTGTAGATGGTGCCTCAGGTTCTGAATTCTTGAATACGTTTAAGTCGTACCTGGAGAATCCCGTGATGATGTTGGTTTAAGTTGGATGTTTTAAGTTCTGGGTTCGAAGTATTCTTGGAAATCTAATTTGGATAGATATGTAAAGAAAAAAGCCGAGTTACGCTCGGTTTTTTTCTTTCATCTATCGTTAAATTGTGCGTAAATACTGCTGATCATCAAGCCTAGAGTTTTGGACTGAACTGCTTTTTCTTATTTTTGCCAAAACTGATTCTATGAAGTATACGTTTTCGATCGACGCCCCACACCAACAATTTGTTTCAATCCAGCTAGAGGTCTCTTCCAAAAAAGATACGTTGGAGTTGCAACTTCCAGCGTGGCGACCAGGTCGGTATGAATTGGGCAATTTTGCAAAGAATGTGAAGTCGTTTTGTGTGTATAGCGAAACCGGAAAGTTACTTCCCTTCGCAAAAACAACGAAAGATAAATGGGTAGTAGATACTTCTGAATCTTCATTGGTGAAGGTGAGCTATAAGTATTACGCTGCGGAGTTAAATGCGGGCTCCACTTATTTAGATGCGACGCAGCTATATGTGAATCCAGTGAATTGTTGCTTTTATACAAAAGAGAACTACATGGATGAAATCACTGTTGAACTTGATGTTCCTGAAAATTGGCAAATTGCATCCCCCATATTGAATGAGAATCGTCAACTTCGAGCACGAAATTTTGACCAATTGGCGGATAGTCCTTTTATTTGTTCTTCGGGTCTACAACATACATTGTATGAAGCGAAAAATGTGAAGTTTCATATTTGGTTTAACGGGTTAATTTATCCCGATTGGAGACGATTGCTGAAAGACTTTCAGGCATTTACGGAGAAACAATTGGAAAAATTTTTAGAATTCCCTTGTTCGGAGTATCATTTTTTAATCCAAATCTTGCCATATCAAGCATATCATGGAGTAGAACATGAACAGTGTACGGTAATAACGCTTGGGCCGAGTTATGATGTCTTTGGGCGTCTGTATAAGGAGCTGCTCGGCGTAAGTTCGCATGAGCTTTACCATACGTGGAATGTAAAGAGCATTCGTCCAATTGAAATGATGCCATATGACTTTTCTAAGGAAAATTACTCCAAAATGGGGTATTTAGCTGAAGGCTTGACTACCTACATGGGTGATCTCATGCTACTAAAGAGTGGCGTGTTTACGTTGGATCAATACTTCACTGAGTTTAATACGCAGTTGCAGCGCCACTTTGATAATTTTGGTCGTTTCAATTATTCTGTAGCGGAGAGTTCTTTTGATACATGGCTAGACGGCTACACTCCTGGGATTCCAGGTAGGAAAGTATCCATATATACCGAAGGGTGTTTGCTGGCTTTTGTGACGGATGTGAGTATCATGAGGGCTACAGGAAACAAGCGCAAGTTGGATGAAGTAATGCGCAGCCTTTACAACAATTATGGTAAAAAAGGAATTGGAGTTTCTGAGGGAGTATACAAGGCAGAAATTGAAAATGTAACGGGAACTTCTATGGATTGGCTCTTTGATCAGTACATCAACGGAACCAAGGCATTTGAGGGTGTTTTGACAGATTGCCTCGACTATTTAGGGCTAGAGCTTATGAATGAACCGTCGGAAGACTATGCGGCGGCTCAACTTGGTGTAAAAACCGCTTTGGTAAATAATCAGTTAAAAGCAATGGCCATATTTCCAGGGAGTCCGTTTGATGTAGCTGGAGGTATGCTGGACGATGAAATCATCGCAGTGAACGAGGTGAAGATGAGTAATGATTTAAATCAATGGCTGAACTTTTTTGAAAATGATACAAAAAAATTAATTGTCCAACGAAAGGGTAAAATTGTAGAACTGTTTATTCCTGAAGTGAGTAGAACTTTCTATCAACGTTATTCGGTGAAAAAGTTAGATGAACCTTACAAACTGCAACGCGATGCTTTAGGGCAATGGTTGAAATAGGATAAGCCGAGAAAAAGGTTTTTTGATGTTCGTTTATCTGACCACGGATTTATAGGATTAATTAGGATTTCTTATTTTATCTTTAGGTGTTGCCTAATAAACATCCAATTAAAATATTCTATGTCTCATTTGTCTGCCTTTCGCTGAATCCCAAAAATCTGTTTAATCTGTGGTCAGATTATTGAGGCACTTTATTTTCCAAGAATCGACGAGCTAGTGTTTCATTTTAGTTCGATATAATTATTAATTTTGACAAAAATTGAAAACAATGTCGACAATTATCTCTCCTTCATTATTAGCATGTGATTTTGGAAATATCCAGCGGGATGTTGAAATGCTCAATAACAGCGCAGCAGATTGGTTGCACATTGACATCATGGATGGTGTTTTTGTTCCAAACATTTCATTTGGTTTTCCTGTGATGGAAGCAATGAATAAGCATTCAAAAAAGCCATTGGACGTTCATTTAATGATTGTTAACCCTGATCAATACATTGAAACGTTTGTGAAGGCGGGTGCTGAAATCATCACTGTTCATTATGAAGCTTGTCCTCATTTGCACCGAACTATTCAACACATCAAATCATTTGGTATCAAAGCGGGTGTAGCTTTAAATCCGCACACACCGGTTCATTTGTTAGAGAATATTATTGAAGAGCTCGATTTGGTATTGATTATGTCGGTCAACCCTGGTTTTGGGGGGCAAAAGTTTATTTCGCATGCGATTAAAAAGGTGGCGGAAACGAAAACATTGATTCAATCGAAAAATAGTAATGCATTAATTGAGGTAGATGGAGGAGTGAATAGTGAAAACGCTCCTTTGCTCATAAGTGCTGGAGCGAATGCACTCGTTGCAGGAAGTTTTATTTTCAATTCACCTAACCCAAGTGAAACCATCGAAAAATTAAAATCCATCTAGGGTAGAAGAAGTCTAATCATTGAACGTTTATCTTAAGTTCTTTCTTCAAAATCTTTGTGTACGCTTTGCAGTCCTTGCATTACGTTCGAAGCATGTTCTACTTTCTCGAATTCAATAAATAAATGACTATCCACTAGAATTTTCCAGTTCACGGAGAGTTTGAAGATTTCCTTGTAGACCCTAGCTTGATAAGCTTTGTCGTATCCATTATTCTTCTTTACATTTTTGCGATACGTGAAGTAGTTCGACAAATAAATAACGGGATAGTGAAATAATAGGAGTAAAAAGGAAGTCGGTTTAATTCGGGTAAATTCAATTTGTCTAATCTTATATCCGGCTAAACGACTTAACACACGCAGTTTTTGCACACCAATTAGAAACACGTGTCCAAAATAAATTTCATTCGAAATCTCTTGGTTGTTCATCCAAATAGAGTCGATTTCATTGGGTGGCATAATTGAATGCATCTTTTCAGATTCGGAGAGAAAATAAGAGAGGCGTGACTTTAAGTTGGAGTAGTTAGGGGTAGTAATGATTAAGCTTCCTCCAAGCTTGGTAATCCGATTAAACTCTTGTAAAGACTTGAATTGATCTGAAAAGTGTTCGATACCTTCTTGACAAAGTACGATGTCTGCTGATTCATTTTCCATTGGAATCTTATCCAATACATTAGCACGTTCGCAGGTTAATCCCTCTATATCGAAATATTCTGGAAATAAATCAAATGGTTTGACATCACATCCAATTTCTTGAAGAATACGCGAGGTAACGCCATTCCCAGCAGGAAGGTCGACCGCTACTTTTCCAGTAAAGCGTACGCGATTTTTCAGCAGGTAGCGCTTCACATGGTATTTAATACTTTTCGGATTGTCTTCGTATGGATCCATAACAGTGATTTGAGCCGGCAAGATAGTAACTTTTCAAAACATACCGGGAATCAATGCCGGTCCCGCTTTAAAAAATCTAATCCTACCTCTAGTCCATATCTGTAGTCTATTTCTAAGGCATTTTTGGAATTGGTATAAACTCCGGCTTTTAATTTTTGTTGCGGTGCAACTTGACGGATGGTCACCCCTGCTGGTGGTGAATTGATTAAATCTACAGCTGCATTAAAGCGTTTGTGACTATTGGAGAATATTTTTTTTAGACCGGGGTGTTTCTGGTAATAGACCTCTCCGAAATAATCAGGAATACTTTGTTTTTCCCTTGTTTCAATTGGGGAAGTACGAACGATAGTAATTTCAGTTGCACCTTGATCAATTGTCCATTGAACGGGCAGTGGGTCGCCCCAAGCTCCATCCATTAACTCATGTCCATACATGGAGTGCTTAGCTTTCGTGACAAAGGGTATTGAGCAAGATGCGATCAAGCAGGACACCCAATCTTCTTCGGTCGGTTTGAGATAAACTGGGTCGCCTGAACGTCGATTGGTTGCAACGATGCCAATTGTCTTTGTCGCGTGACGATGAAAAAGGGTGTCCAATTCTAAACGGACGATGTCTTCAGCAATTTCTTCAAAGAAATCCACATTCATTAATATTCGAGAATTCAATAACTGTTTATAATTGATGAATTTCGGATCATCCAACAATACATGGATAGATTCAATGCAGCTCTTGTACTGTCCTGCTAAGAAATAGGAGAGGGCATTGGCGCCACCAGAAACCCCCGCATAAATATCAAAAGGATCATGTTCAGTAGCAAGAAATGCATCCAGTACTCCAGCCGAAAAAGCAGTTTTGAATCCACCTCCCTGTATAATTAATGCACGTTTCAACTGGCGAGTCATAAGTTTAAAAACGAATCAAGTAGCTGAAAAATTCTAAAGAAGCCATCTTATCTTGCGGGAAGGTCATAGTACCATCTATGTTAATTTGGTTTTCTTTATTTACAAATGCACGTATATCAAAGTTCTCAACAGTTCCGAGAAAATGTTTAGAGTTTTGTACTTCAGGCATCAATTGAGCGATTTGCGCAATTAAACCAGTACCCTCTATGGTGAAAAGACTCGCTAGATTACCTTTGATTTGAAAGAAATTTGGGTTCACTTTAACATCAATTTTTGGGTGCGAGTTGATACCGACGTAGATTTCTGTGGGCGACAATTGTTTCATGCTATACGTTACATTTCCGATTGAAAAAGAGTGCTTTTCGGATGGAATGTGCGCACTATCTAAGCCGGTGACTGTATTTTTGAAGTCTTCTAGAAGGAAACTTTCTTCGAATCGAAAAATCGCGTCAAACTTGGGTAAGACGGCCATCGTGCCTTTAATATTATCGATTTCTACACCATACATCATCATATGCTGTGAGGAAATTCGTGGAAGCTTTACTGCGGCGTTTTCGAAAAGAAAATTGATGTAAGAGCGAAGTGTATCAGGCAATTCTCCAGCAGTTATTTCGAGGTATTCTGCACGAGCAGGTTCTGCAATGTAATGCAGGGAATCGATACCATAATCAAGAAGAGGGTTTTTCTTTCCCTTTCCTCGTATAACAAGTTTTTCCTCTTCAAACGTAATATCTATTCCTATTTTTTGGAGGTAACCATTAGTTTCTCCTTCAAAAAAACATTGAAGAAGTGAGTTATTTGGTGGACTCCCGAAATAGCGCTTTAGGTCAGAACGATCTTTTGAAGGAATCAACAAGTCATTCGCATAGTTAACAAACCTAACAGACTCATCTTTCGACGGGAGATCGGAAAGAATGAGCGCACACCCTATACTGCCATTATTGGATTTTATTATTGAAGGGTCATCAAGAGCATAGTTTTTAAAAGTCTCTTCATCAGAAATATGAAATAACCAACCTACAATGGACTTGTCATTCCAGTCTTCATAGAACAAAACAATCTCTTTGGTTATATCAATACCCAGCGCTGGTAATGTGGTCGATTCTCCTTTGAACGTTAATCGGTCCAGCTCTTCATCTGAGAAATTAGATTGAAAAAACAAATCATAAAGCATTCTGCGCATCAAGAT
>Ga0181574_10005598_pt1 | contig 10726 bp, 11 predicted proteins | sample 101ome_24_FD_145600 | JGI IMG/M metagenome (GOLD analysis project Ga0181574, IMG submission 145600) | Coastal salt marsh microbial communities from the Groves Creek Marsh, Skidaway Island, Georgia - 101410AT metaG (spades assembly) | ecosystem: Environmental > Aquatic > Marine > Intertidal zone... | reverse complement strand
GCCTATCGTCCCCGCCGCGCACTACACCTGCGGCGGTATCATGACCGATAAAAACGGTATGACCGATCTGCCAAACCTCTACGCCATTGGTGAATGCAGTTTCACCGGACTGCATGGTGCGAATCGGATGGCGAGCAACTCCCTGCTGGAATGCATGGTATTCGCGACCGCTGCGGCCGCCCACATTGAGTCAGCGCCCGGCGCTCATGAAGAAAAACTGATGATTCCATCCTGGGATGAATCCCAGGTCACCAATTCGGACGAGGATGTCATCATCTCCCACAACTGGGATGAACTGCGCCGATTCATGTGGGACTATGTCGGGATTGTCAGAACTGACAAGCGACTGCAGCGCGCCAGACGCCGCATCCAGCTGCTGCAACAGGAAGTGACCGAGTACTATTCAAACTACCGGATCAGCAATGACCTGATCGAACTTAGGAACCTGATTCAGATTGCCGACCTGATGATTCAATGCGCGATTCGTCGCAAGGAAAGCCGCGGATTGCATTACACGCTCGACTATCCCGCGTTCAGTCCTGCGGCCGAGGACACCATCCTCACGCCACCTTTTTTCGGCTGAGCAGAATGGCCAAAAGCTTAAAGGCCAGCACCGCGTTTTGTTCAGGTAAGGCATAAGCCAACAGGAGTTCCCGCAAAAGTATGGAAAAGCAATTCATCACGCTCGATAACGGCGCCGAGATCGCCTGGCTGGAGCGGCCGGGTCACGGCAACACGCTGGTGCTGCTGCACGGCATTACCAACAATGCTGGCACTTACGCCGCGCTCATGGCTGACATCGACAGCAACTGCCACATTTACGCCCTCGACTTCCGGGGACACGGCGATTCGTTCAAACCCGACAGTTTGTACGATACCGACGCCTACGCCGACGACGTCAGACATTTTATCCGCACCAAGGTTAACGGCCCTGTCCTGCTTGCCGGTCACTCACTGGGTGCGCTGGTAGCGACGCAGGTGGCTTCCACTACGCCGGAGCTGGTCACCCGACTCTTTCTCGAGGACGGCCCGTTTTACTTCGTCGGCAATATGGGCGAGACCTACAACACCCTGTTCACTGCGCTGCTGAATACTGCCAGGGCACTCCAGGCCGGCACTCTCACGGCCGCGCAGTGTTTTGACATGATGGCTGCAGCACCCGATGCCTGGACCGGCAAACCCGGGATTGAAATGAGTTCAGAGACCTACATCCGGTTCCGCATCGAATCCTTGAGAAAGTTGAAACCGAAAGCGCTGGCAGATGCGCTCATGGACTCCCTGTCCTGGGATGCAGATGCCATCATCAGCCAGATTCAGTGTCCGGTCACCCTGTTGAACGGTGTCGAGTCCCTGGGCTCCGTGATCACTGCCGCAGAGACCGAGAGAGTGGCGTCACTGCTGACGGACTGCCAGGTGCTGGTTCAGAATAACGTCGGTCACCTTGTGCACGAACATCAACCGGCCGTGTGGCTGGAGGCCATCAACCGATGGATCACGACTGACGTTTGATCCAATGAGGCTATCTGGGTAAACCGGTGCGCGAAGCTAGTCCTGTTCCATTGACCAGGTTTTACTAGTCAGACGGGCTGCTTCCCACTCGGACAGTGACTCATCCACAGAGTGATACTGCATCGGCTGCTTCACTTCCTGCGTTTCGCTGTACTGGCTGGGATTGGCATTCGCTTCAACCTGTCGCGTTGTCATGGCTCTGTCCTCAATAAATATCGCGTCGTTTATTCGACGAACACTAATGTAGCAGCGACTCCCGATATCAATTAGGGAATAATTAGCAAGTGTTATATTCCTCACTGGAAAGATTGACAATCTTTAAGGGCGACATAGCAGTGTCGGTAGATCGCCGGCGTCAGCGCGTCCCTGGCCAGCACCACCTTATGGTAACTGTGGAGCGATTTGAAACGCAGAACGGAAAAGCGCGCACCGACATAACGCTGGCCCGCCAACTCAGCCTCGAAACCGAGCCCCCGCCGCGAGCGCAGCCACCATCGTCCGCGCTCTCGCTTGACCTCGACAACGGCGTCAGGGTGGCTCCGCAATACCTGTTTTTGCAGGCTATCAAGCAATGAAAAGAACAACAGGGCAAGCACCGCAAAGCTCAGATTGTCAGTCATTGCCGAACTCAGTAGCGCGCCCGTCACGCCCAACAGGTGCACGCCGCAGATCAGCAGTGCGTGTGGGACAGAGGGCATCAGCTCGAGATGTAAATCTCCGTCAGGGTTGAACACGATCCAGGATCTTTTCGACGAGCCGCTGCATCTCAACATCTTCGGACTCGCCCTTGCGGGAAAACCAGAGCAGCAGGTCAGGGTCATCCTGTTCAAGCAAGCGCAAAAAAGCTTGCTGTTCAGCGTCCGGCAGCTGCCTGAACATCTCGTCAAAAAACGGCTGCAGCAGCAGGTCAAGCTCCAGCATACCCCGACGTGAACGCCAGCGCATACGATTCAATTCCAGCTCAGAAAATGTCAAAGTACGGCTCCTGTATCGTATGACTTAAAAGTTTTTCAGATTCACCAAATGACAACGACTTACCAACTGAGCGACCAGGGCTTTCTCAGGGTGACCGGCCCCGACGCCGTCAAGTTTCTGCAGGGTTATACCACCTGTGACCTGACGAAGCTTGAAGAACCCGGGCCAAAACTGGGCGCGATCTGCAACCTGCAGGGACGTATGTTATCGAGTTTCTTCGTCGTCAAAACGGGGAACGACCTGATTTTAAGGATGCACCGCCCCCTCGTCACAACCACAATCGACTTTCTGAAAAAATATATCGTGTTTTCCAAGGCAAGGTTAGCCGACGCGACTGAAGCACTTGTATGTTATGGCTCACAAAACCCGGACGCTGACCTCAAGGCGGCCAGTGACTATACGCTTGACCTCGGCAATCGGTTTGAATACTGGTGCCCGGCAGCAGCTGAAATCGACGCGACGCAGGATCTGACTGACTGGCATGCGCTGGAGATCGACGCCGGTTTTGCGTGGGTCACAATCGAGACCAGCGAGTCTTTCCTGCCACAAATGTTGAACTACCATTCACTGGGTGGCATTGATTTCGACAAGGGCTGTTACCTGGGTCAGGAGATTGTCGCCAGGGCGCAGTATCGCGGCGAGTTGAAGCGCCGGCTGCACAAACTTGAGTCGGCGACAGAGAGACCAGCAGGCACAGCGCTGGACCAGGGCATCGTCGTGGCCTCAGCCGGCTCTCACCTGCTCGCGGTGCTGAGCAACAGCAAGGCAGAGGCCATCGTGGCAACGTTCGAGGACGGCGAACGCGTGACCGCAGCCCCCTGCTGACCGGCCAGCAGCTCAGTCAACACTTAACGCGTTAAAACACGCGCGCGTAACTCTCCGGCAGCAGTTTCGTCTGTGGTATCCGCGGGCTGCCACCATTCGGAGTCCAGCAGACTGACAATACCAGGTCCAGGTAACCCGCCGGCAGCAGGCACTCTCGGCTGAAACGCCCAGCGAGTTTGTCGACCCTTTGGTTCAACACTGCCTGGATAGCGGCGCTGTCGTGCGCGACATCAGCCATTGACCGATCTGCTGCAACTGCCTGTCTGAAAGTCTGCCCGGGCATGACCCGCTTCATCAGCATGATGCCGTTAACCGGATCCGCTCCAAGCAACTGAACACAGCCAGGCTGCCTTCGCCAGTGTTGCAGCACCCCCAGCTCAGTGAAAAGCTCTGGTTCCGGATAGCCTGTTTTCAGAGATTGGCGAGTGGATGTTCACCTGACCAGGAAGGTTCGAAATGCGCCTCAACATAAGCCGCAGGCACTTCAGCCGTCGACCCGTAACTCCAACTGGGGGATCGGTCCTTATCGACCAGCAGCGCTCTTACGCCTTCGGGGAAATCGGGATGACGCGCGCACTGACAGGCAATCAACAATTCAAGCCTGAACGTGTCAGCGAGACTCATTCCCTGGGCTCGCGCCAACTGCTCATGGAATATCCTGGCTGTCACCGCAGCACCCGCTCGGTAGGTTTGTCGCGCAGCATCGATCCAGTCATCCTCCGGCAGCTGATCCAGACCTGCTTCAAAACAGGTAAAGAAGTCATCTGCCGCGTAGCTGGCACGCATTAATTCAGTAATCTCGGTACGAAACCGCAGCAGATTGCCTGGCAAGTCATCGATTTGCTCCTGCGCGGCCAGCAGCGTCGTCAGCAGCGCTCGATCTGCTTCTGCATCGCCGCTCCAGGGCAGGCTCGCAACGGCGTCGATCACCCCCGCTTTCTGTTCATGCGCCATCACATAGTCGAGCACGCCCAGGGCAAGTCCGTCTGCGGCAGAGAGCTGACAGCCCGTCAGCCCGACAAATGCGCCCAAGTGATCCGGCATGTGTGAGAGCAGCCAGGTGCCGCCGGCATCGGGGAACAGCCCAATGGTGATCTCGGGCATCGCGATACGATTGTCGGGTGTACCGACCCGATGGGAGCCACCGGAAAGCAGGCCGAGTCCGCCCCCCATGACGACCCCACTGCCCCATACAAGGATGGGTTTTGCCGCCGTGTGCAGCGCGTGGTCGAGTCGGTATTCATTGGTGAAGAAACTGTCCGCATGCGCAATATCACCGGCCTTGATCGCACCCTGTAATGCCGTAATGTCGGCCCCGGCACAGAATGCCCGGTCTGTACTGCTGTTCAGCACGATGCAGGCCACGGTGTCGTCATCGAGCCACGCAAACACCTGCTCAGACACAAGGTTGATGGTTTCAAGGGTCAGACTGTTAAGAGGCTTCTCCCGGGTCAGGGTCACCACACCAGTTTTCAGTCCCTCGCCTATCAACTCGAATTCTGCCAGCCCGTCCAAATCTCTCTCCTTGCCCGTTCACATCAGCCTGGCTGATAGTATGCTCCACCCGGCAAATCTACAAACGGCCCCGTGCTGGCGCAACCAGACTGACCACAGAGATCTCGGATGTGTTCGAGTCGTCGAGGGACTAGAGCACGCGCCAGTCGATTGGCGTCTCACCGCTCTCGGCCAGCAGTGCATTACAAGCCGAGAAGTGTCGACAGCCAAAAAAACCCCGGTGGGCTGACAGAGGTGAGGGGTGCGGGGCTTTCAGCACCTTGTGGCGGGAAGCATCAATGACGGCGCCTTTTTTCTGGGCGTAGCTGCCCCAGAGCAGAAAGACGCAGGGCTTTTGCCTGTGCGAAAGTTTTTCTATCACCCGGTCAGTGAACTGCTCCCAGCCTTTACCCTGGTGCGAGGCCGCCTTATGGCACTCGACTGTGAGGACACTGTTGAGCAGCAGCACACCCTGGGCGGCCCAGGACTCAAGACAGCCATGCCTGAAATCTTCTGCAGCAAGACCAAGGTCAGCTTGAATCTCCTGATAGATGTTCTTCAGTGACGGCGGCAGCGGTATTCCCTCACGAACCGAAAAACACAGGCCATGTGCCTGGCCAGGGCCGTGGTAAGGGTCCTGGCCCAGAATGACGACTTTGACATTATCGAAGGGGGTTGAATTCAACGCGTTGAAGTATTCCGGACCAGCGGGAAAGATGCGCCTGCCTGCCTGCTTCTGTGCCAGCAGGAAGGCCTTCAGCGATTGCATGTAGGGGCTTGAGAATTCGTCCTCAAGTTGAGCCAGCCAGCCAGGTTCGAGCTGAATATTTCCCGTGGCAGCCATACCCCACTACGTTCCTAGGTCTTGGGCCGCATATGCGGAAACAGGACAACATCACGAATTGAGGCCGAGTCCGTGAACAACATGACGAGGCGGTCTATGCCGAGGCCCTCGCCAGCTGTTGGCGGCAAGCCGTATTCAAGCGCCGTGATGTAATCATCGTCGTAGTGCATGGCCTCATCATCACCGGCATCCTTGGCTTCCACCTGTTGCCGAAAGCGTTCCGCCTGGTCCTCCGCATCATTCAGCTCAGAGAAACCGTTAGCAATCTCCTTGCCCATGACAAACAACTCAAAACGGTCCGTGATATCCGGATTATCATCGTTACGTCGTGCCAGCGGCGAGACCTCGGTCGGGTGTTCGGTAATGAAAATCGGCTGTTCTATCTTGTCTTCCACCAGCGCCTCGAACAATTCCATCACGAGTTTGCCGAAGCCCCAGCCAGCCTCAACTTCAATACCGACTTTCTCTGCCAGCTTGCGGGCACTGTCGTAGTCATTGAGATGGTCGGTCGTGATTGAATCGTTAAACGCCACCAGCGCCTCACTCATGCTCATGCGGGCGAATGGCTTGCCGAAGTCGAGAGCAACGCCGTTGTAGGTAAACTCAGTCGTGCCGAGAATATTGACAGCGAGCTGACGCAGCAGCTCTTCCGTCATATCCATCAGATCGTTGTAGTCGGCATAGGCCCAGTAGAATTCCAGCATGGTGAACTCGGGACTGTGCTTGGTCGACATGCCTTCGTTACGGAAGTTGCGATTGATCTCAAAGACACGCTCAAAACCACCCACGACCAGCCGCTTCAGGTTTAACTCAGGCGCGACACGCAGGTACATGTGCGTGTCGAGGGCGTTGTAGTAGGTGGTAAACGGCGCCGCTGTCGCCCCGCCCGGAATGGACTGCATCATCGGTGTTTCCACTTCCATAAAATCATGGTCAATCAGGAAACGCCGGATACCATCAACAATTTGCGAACGCTTGATAAACAGATCGCGGGTTTCTTCATTGACCATGAGGTCAAGGTAGCGCTGGCGGTAACGGGTTTCGGTGTCAGAAAGACCTTTGTGCTTGTCGGGCAGCGGTCGCAGCGACTTGGTGAGCATGCGGATCTCGCTGACATTGACGGTGAGCTCACCTTTATTGGTTTTCATCATTGAACCCGCGGCACCAACGATGTCACCGATGTCCCAGCTCTTGAATGCCTCATAGGTCTCTGGCCCGACTTCGTCCTGACGCACGTAAAGCTGGATCCGGCCGGAAACATCCTGCAGGGTCAAAAAACTCGCCTTGCCCATCATGCGCCTCAGCACGATCCGGCCTGCAACCGCAGTCCGCGCCGCGGCGGCCTCGAGATCTTCTTTATTCGCTTCGCCAAATTCCTCCTGCAGTTGCAACGCCAGGTGCTGGCGCCGGAAATCATTCGGAAAGGCGTTGCCGAGCGCACGCAGCTCCGCCAGGCGCGAGCGCCTTAAGGCCACAATCTCGTTTTCATCGAGTTCTGTTTCGTCAGTCATGTCTGTTACAAACCCATCTTTAGGCTGGCTTCGATGAACTTATCGAGGTCTCCATCGAGCACAGCCTGCGTGTTACTGGTCTCCACGTTCGTGCGCAGATCCTTGATACGGGCAGAATCCAGCACATAAGAGCGGATCTGGCTGCCCCAGCTGATATCCGATTTATTGTCTTCAATTTCCTGCATTTCGGCCCGACGCTTCTGGTCTTCCAGCTCGTAAAGTTTTGCCTTCAGCTGCTTGATCGCCTGGTCCTTATTCTTGTGCTGGGAACGCTGGTTCTGGCACTGCACGACAATCCCACTCGGGATGTGCGTCAAACGAATCGCTGAGTCAGTTTTGTTGACGTGCTGACCGCCGGCACCACTGGCACGATAGGTATCGACCCTGACCTCGTTCATATCAAGGTCAATATCAATGTCATCGTCCAGCTCCGGTGAAACGAAGACGGAAGCAAACGACGTGTGGCGGCGATTGCCGGAGTCAAACGGGGATTTCCTCACGAGGCGGTGCACGCCGGTTTCAGTGCGGAGCCAGCCGAAGGCGTGCTCTCCCTCAACATGGATAGTCGCACCTTTAATACCAGCGACTTCACCGTCTGAGACTTCCATGAGCTCCGCCTTGAACCCATGGCTTTCCGCCCAGCGCAGGTACATACGCAGCAGCATATCGGCCCAGTCCTGAGCTTCAGTACCGCCGGAGCCTGCCTGAATATCGAGAAACGCGCTGTTACCATCCATCTCACCGGAAAACATCCGGCGGAACTCGAGCGCCTCAAGCTTGCTGTCGAGTGCACTGAGGTCGCTCGAAGCTTCTTCCATCAGTGATTCATCCGATTCTTCGGCAGCGAGTTCTATGATGTCTTCGATATCAGTCAGCCCGGCATCAAGCTGATCAATCGTGAGGACGACTGCCTCCAGGCTGGAGCGTTCGCGCCCAAGCTTCTGTGCATATTCGGGATCATCCCAGACGCCGGCATCGGCGAGCTCAAGCTCTACTTCAGTGAGTCTTTCTTTCCTGTTTTCATAGTCAAAGATACCCCCTAAGAACGTCAGTGCGTTCCTTAAGATCTTTCACCTGGGCAAGAATAGCGCCTGTTTCGAGCATGACCTGAGTGTGTGGTTAAAGCGGACGCGGCATTGTACAGGAGAGGCCCATTAGCTACCAGATGGAGGGTGGTTGCCAGATCACGGGCGCTGGACAGACATGCGCATCAAAGAATTAATGAGACCACCAATTGCGGTTTCTCCCAGCCACGATAACGATTGACCTCAATGCGGTAAGCGCAGCGCACGCGACGGTTTTCCAGCAAACCACCCTGATTGAAGCTGATCGCCTCGACCGCTTCGCCGAGACGCGGCTGCAGCAGCAGCTTCAGGTGGCGACCACCGACGATGCGCTGTTCGAGGACCTCAAACTCATCATCGAATTCGGGTTCGGGAAAACCCTGACCCCAGGGGGCAGCCGTCTCAATCGTGCGAGCCAGCGCCAGCGTAATCGCCTCGCCCAGTTCGCCGTCGGTCACCACCACCTGTTCAAACCGGGCCTCACCGGCACGCTGCCGGACCTCAACATCAAAGGCCTGTTCAAACGCAGTCAGATCGGCCTCGCGCAGACTTAACCCTGCGGCCATCGCATGGCCACCAAAACGGATGAGCAGATCCGGATGCTGCGTCGCCACAGCATCGAGTGTGTCGCGCAGGTGCAGTCCAGGTATGGATCGACCCGAACCTTTCAACTCACCGCCATCAACCCGGGCAAACGCGATCGTTGGTCGATGGGTCCGCTCCCTCACTCGGGCAGCAATAATGCCGACCACACCTTCGTGCCAGGCATCACGAAACAGGCAGATACCAGCCGCCTTTTCTGCCTCAATATCAAGGTTCTGCACCTGTGACATGGCGTCATCACGCATGTTGGCTTCGATCTCACGACGTTCGAGGTTGAGCTCATCGAGGCGAAGCGCCAGTTCACCGGCTCGCTCGGTAGAGGCCAGCAGGCACTCAATACCGAGCGACATATCCTGCAAGCGGCCTGCCGCATTCAAACGCGGGGCTATCGAGAACGCCAGGTCGCGGGTCGTCAGCGTCGGCGGGTCGACGCCCGCAACCTGCAGCAATGCCAGGATGCCGGGTCTCATCCTGCCGGCACGCATGCGCCGAATGCCCTCAGCGACAAGACGTCGATTGTTGTTATCAAGCGGCACCACATCAGCGACAGTGCCCAGTGCCACCAGGTCGAGCCAGTCCGCCAGATTGGGTTCCTGCCCGGCTTCAAACCAGCCAGCTTCACGCAGCTGAATCCGCACCAGGGACAGCAGGTAGAAGGCGACGCCGACACCAGCCAGAGCCTTGCTGGGAAAGTTGCAGCCGGCCTGGTTCGGATTGACAATCGCAGCTGCAGCCGGCAACTCATCGCCCGGCAGGTGATGGTCAGTGATGACGACTTCAACACCGAGCGCGTTGGCCCTCGCCACGCCAGCAACACTGGCAATTCCGTTATCCACCGTCACAATAAGGTCAGGCTGAAAAGCCATGGCGACATCAACGATTTCCGGCGAGAGACCGTAGCCAAAGCGAAACCGATCGGGTACCAGGTAGTTTACGTGCGCCGCACCCATCGACCGCAATACTGACACCATCAACACACAACTGGTGGCACCATCGGCATCAAAGTCACCGACAATCAGGATGGAAGCATCGGCTTCTATCGCGGTGGCGATAATCTGTGCTGCCTCATCTCCCCCCAACAGCGCGTTGGGTGGCAGGATGCCGGCCAGACGATGATCCAGCTCGGCCAAGTCATTCACGCCACGGGCGGCGTAAAGACGATCGAGCAATGTGGAATCGGCAGGCAGGGTGCTGTCAGTTTCGCGCCGGACTATCCGCTTACGGAAGGTCCCGGGAGTCATCAGAAGTCTGCAACCCTGATGCGCGATATCGAAGACGTCAGGTCGTCGAGAGACTCGAGTTCAGCAATCGCCCTGTCTAAATCAGACTCAGGCACCTCGTTGGTGACAATCACGATCTGCGCTGCACTCACCCGCGCATCTTTCTGGATCAGCGCCTCGATGCTGACGTCGTGGTTACCCAGAATCGAGGACACGTGGGCCATGACACCTGGTCGGTCATGAACACCGAGTCGCAGGTAATAAGATGACCGGATACTCGATATATCAATCACCTGTGCATCACTCATAGCCGTGAAGCCAAGATTTGGCACCTGCAGATTGCCTCGTGACAGGTCAATGATATCCGCCATGACCGCCGACGCCGTCGGGCCGGCACCGGCACCAGCGCCGTAGTAAAGGGTTGGACCCGCCGCATCGCTGCCCACCATGACGGCATTCATCACGCCATCGACCTGAGCGAGCATCTGGTCATTTTTCACCAGCGCCGGATGGACTCGCAGCTCAACGCCATCGGGCAGGCGGCGCCCGATACCGAGATGACGAATCCGGTAGCCCAGCTCCCGGGCAAACTCGATATCGGCACTGGTGATCCGGGAAATGCCCTCGGTGAACAGTGCAGGAAAATTGAGCGGTATGCCAAAAGCAATAGAGGCGAGGATC
>Ga0181574_10005597_pt1 | contig 10726 bp, 6 predicted proteins | sample 101ome_24_FD_145600 | JGI IMG/M metagenome (GOLD analysis project Ga0181574, IMG submission 145600) | Coastal salt marsh microbial communities from the Groves Creek Marsh, Skidaway Island, Georgia - 101410AT metaG (spades assembly) | ecosystem: Environmental > Aquatic > Marine > Intertidal zone... | reverse complement strand
TAGGATCAGTCTTTACTCTCTATGCGCCTCTTGATCCCAGTACATTCTCAGCCGGGGGCATCGGCCTCGCGATCGCAACGCTTCTAATTGCTACTCAGTATCACCGCCTGTTCACTCGATTGTGGTTCTTCAGGCTTTCAGTGCTTGTTGAAGCAGCAATTTTGTCGGGCGTTATAGCAGTCCTCACCATGGAAAGCGGACAGAGACTTGCCCTTTTTATTTACCTCGGTTATCAACTGTCCTTTGCTTTTGGCAGCTACTTGGTTCGTTTTGAAACACTGTTGATCTCGGGTGAGGCACAACTGAAAACCCTCGATATTGCGAAACAAGCGGCCTATCTGCTCGGCATGGGGCTCGCGTGGTTAACGTATCGGGTCCTCGAGTCTCGCTGGGCGATCGAAGATGCTGACGCCCAAGTGAAGGCCTTATATGGGGTTCTTCTAATCATTGAAGCAGCTGTCTTTTTTACCCTACTAAAAAGTTTCCCAAATCGCTCGAAAACCGTTAGCGTGTAGTGATGACAGGCCATGTATTGGAGCAAGGACTTTGAACTCCGTCATCTCTACAACGCGCTGGCAAGCAGGGAGCGAGGTGGGACAGAGCGTGGGACCGCGACTAGCCGGTCTGTGTATAAGCGTCTTAATGGGGCTGGCGGCAGTGACCGCATCGGCCGATCCCCAATCCCGCGCCGCCGAACTGCTTAATTCGGTTCAAGGAGTAAGAGGAATAGGTGACGTTGTCGACAAAGGGGATAGCGGCACAGGTGGTGGCGGAGGTACTGAGCCGCCGCCGGACCCGGAGGCGGAAGCCAAGGCTTTTTTCGAGGCCGAGATGCATCCTCTTGTCTATCCCACGTGCTATTTGAGCTGCCACCAATCCGGTGGACTCGCGGGAGGCTCTGACCTAGTCCTGTCAGGCCCGGGATCAAATCAAATTGCCGCCAATTACACGGCATTTAAGAATTTCATCACGATTTTTGGGTCGTCATCCCAATTACTAACGAAGATTTCGGGCGGAGGCCATCCCGGTGGCGTGGTGTATTCAACAGGCTCATCGGGCTATCAGACCATCAAGACGTGGACCGAGTTCTACGACTAGCGCTTCGCCATCACTCTCCTCAGCCTAGACATCAACCGGGTGAACCGCGGCGGATCAATCGAGCAGATCCGGTTGCTCTGCCAAAATTACGTCGAATAAAGGCTGGGCGCTGAAATGTCCAGCGAGCTCGGTGCCAACCTGGCCGGCGGTATGTAGCGCCATCTCGTGAGGGATGGAAACTGGCGACCCCGCTGCCTCGGCCATCAACTGGGCCTGACAGGAACGCTCCATGGTGACATACCACCAGCATGCCTCTTCAACCGTGGCACCCACGGTGAGATGCCCGTGATTTTGCAAGAGTATGGCCTTTTTGGAACCCAGAGTTCTCGCCAAGGCCTCTCCCTCAGCCATATCCACAACAACCCCAGTATAACTATCCAATAAGGTATGGTCGTTGTAGAACGCGCAGGCGTCCTGAGTAATTGGATCCAGCAGGCGCCCCAGAGATGACCAGGTTTTACCGTAGACCGAGTGTGCATGGGCCGCGGCCATCACCTCTGGGCGCAACTGGTGGATGTGGCTATGGATAGTAAAGGCGGCACCGTTTAACAGCCCCTGCCCCTCGACCACCTCACCCTGATGACTCACCCGAATCAAATCGGAAGTCCGCATGAGCTTGAATGAGCGCCCCATGGGATTGACCCAAAAAGTCTCGGGATCCAAGGCATCGCGAACGGTGATATGCCCTGCAACGCCCTCATCAAACCCAAATTTACCGAAGATACGGAGGGCGGCAGCAAGACGCTGTTTTCTAAAAATCTGCTCTTCCTCAACAGTCCTCTCAACGACGATTTCGTGAGAACCACCCTCTGGGGCGTTCATGATTAGCTGATTAGCCGACTGATTCATGGTTGTTCCTCTACATTATCCGCCCGCCATAAGCGGTTAAACTCCGCGGCAGCGGCCGGTAGCGCCGCCTCCGACGGGATAGGTTCATTTCGTTCACGGCAAGTCTGTGTGAACGCCTCCAACACCTTGCCGTGACGGGCCGACACTTCTTCGGGCCGCAGGAGATCGCCGCATTCAGCACACGTAACCTGCGGCTGCGTAAGCTTGCCACAGCGGGTGTGCCAATAATCAGTGGGCGCACCCTCGGGGCCTGCGAGCCATTCATCGCCCCAGTGACTCAGCGTCAGCAGAACCGGGTACAGCGCCAAACCCTTTCGTGTTAGGCGGTACTCATAGCGGACCGGACGCTCGCTGTAGGGGACTTTGGTCATTACCCCGGAGTCCACCAGTCCATTCAGGCGTTCTGTAAGCCTGTGCCGGGTTACGCCCAGATTGCGATAAAACTCATCGAACCGGCGTGTGCCCTTAAAGGCGTCACGAACGATGAGCAAGGTCCAGCGTTCTCCAACAACTGACAAAGCGCGAGCCACCGAACAAACCTGTTGATCAACATGGTCCCACTTCACATCAGAGCCCGCCCCTGTCGTCGCCCAACACCGTGGGGAACGAGCGCACCTTTTTTGCACGTAACACCCTGAATTTTGGTCCCGTTTGATGAGATTTTCGTTGACATGGCCGTCTGTATCCGCATCATCAGGGGTAATAGAGCCTTTTTGGTATCGTTCGCCGGGTGTTTCTTGTGAATTGCCCGCCTGAAACCACAAAGGCTACCGCTACCACCGGAAGTCCGAACGGTAGCATAAAAACCATGAAAACAATTTGTCGACTCTAGGGGGCCTTTTCCCATGGCACTTGTAAAGAAAACCTCAGTTTTACGCTGGTCTGTCCGCGCGGCCCTATTGGGCTTCGCCCTCAGTGCCAATGCGCAGGACGACACCATTGACAGCACCGCCGTTGAAGCCGCTGCGGAGACCAACTCACCCGCTGCTGCGGAAGCTCCCGTTGAAGAAATCGTGGTGACCGGCTCTCGCCTGAAACGAGACACCTTCTCCAGCATAGCCCCGCTTCAGGTCATTACCACCGAGTTCTCAAAAGAAGTGGGCTTGATAGACGCCGCCGACATTTTGCAAGGCTCTACCGCATCGACAGGCCAGCAAATTGACCTAACGTTTCAGGGCTTTGTGCTGGACAATGGTCCTGCGGCATCTACCGTCGATCTTCGTGGCCTGGGCGCACAGCGAAACCTGATCCTCGTAAACGGCCGCCGGGTCTCTCCATCCGGTGTGGAGGGTGCTCCCGCGGCTCCCAACCTGAACCTGCTCCCGCGATCACTGGTTGAGCGATATGACATCGTATTGGACGGCGCGTCGTCGGTTTACGGTTCCGACGCGATTGCAGGGGTTGTAAATGCCATCCTCCGCAAAGACTTTGATGGCTTTGAACTTGAACTGTTCACCAATCAGCCCGAGCAGTCTGGCGGCGCAGACACGACCGTCTCTGCTGCTTGGGGCTTCAACACGGACCGGGGGGTCTTTGGTATCGGTGGTGAATACGTCGAGACAACCAAAGCAGCGCTTGGAGATCGGGAATGGACGGGCGACTGCACCAGCAACGTAGAGATTGATCAGAACGGTAATATCCGGACTGAAGATCAATTCTATGCGTCGATTGGTTACCCCTCTTACGGTAACTGTGCATTCCAATCTGTCGCAGCACGGACTTTCATCCCCTCGATTGATATGGGCTCTATCTATTACACCCCGGGCTATTCGAACGGCGGCTGGGGTAACTTTAGTGAATCGGGCGATCCTTACACGGGTCTCGGTGCTGATGGAAATGGCGATGGCGTGGGCGATATCGACCTGTACCAATATGACCTAAATGGCAAACCCGCCAGTCTGGATGCCGACCTCTTTCCCAAGACAACCCGCTACAACATCATGGCTTACGGAGAATATACCTTCGAGGGCGAGGCCAACATTACGCCGTACTTTGAAGCAAACTACTCCTACTTTGAAGCGGAATCCAAGAGTGGTGAGGGTCAGCTGTTCCCAACAGTCCCCGCAAACAACCCGTTCAACCTATGTAACCCAAACCAGCCTGACGGGGTCGATTGTGGTCTCGCTGCTGGGGCCTATTTAGATAACCCAAGCATCGCCGCAGGCATTGCGAATGTCTATGGCCTAACGCCGGCTCAATTCCGTGACTTTGGCATCGTGAATCTGTATCCGGGTGCCTTGGGACCTGTCTCGACCATTCCCATCGTCTCGGTGCGCGGTGATCGTAACCGGGTAGAAACTGAGCAAACCCAAATGCGAGCTGTATTCGGCGTTAGAGGTGATATGCCCTTCCTGAATATTGGCACACTGGATGATTGGTCCTTCGATGCCTACGTAAGCTACTCGCTCTCAGAGGGCGAATCTCGTCGCTTTGGAGTACGAGAGGATCGACTCGAATACGCATTGGGCTACTACAGCTCTACCAGTACGCCCTGTGAAAATGATTTAGGTGCACCACTGCGTGAAGATGCGGCAGCAGGCTGTGTCCCTGTCAACATGTACGCCCCCTCTCTCTACCCAGTCGGTCAGGTTGTCGGGGATTTCGGCTCACAGGCCGAGCGGGATTATCTGTTTGACACCCGGGATTTTGACACCGAGTACGAGCAAACCATCGTTTCAGCCTACGCGACCGGAGACCTATTTGAACTTCCCGCAGGTGGCGTCGCTCTTGGCTTGGGCGTTGAATTCCGCAAAGACGAGATCACATCTATCCCAGATGCGGTTGCCGCAGAGGGTTTGTTCTGGGGCTTCTTCTCGGACAAAGGCGCCCGTGGCTCAAGGGACGTAAGCGAGTTTTTTGTCGAGGCGGAAATTCCAATCCTAGCCAATCTTCCCCTGGCTCGGGAATTAAACGTCAACCTGTCGGCACGTTTTACCGATGATGAGTACTACGGCGACAACACCACCGAGTCGATCAAACTTGGTTGGCGCCCTGCCGATTCTCTGCTTATCCGAGGCACCTGGGGCACAGCATTCCGCGCGCCCAACTTGAGAGAGCTGTTCCTTGCAGGATCTACGGGCTTCCTGAACGTCGGTGACCCCTGCTACATACCAGAGGAGGCTCTCGACAACTTAACCGGCGAGTACAACCCTGCCAACGACAAGCGCGATCAACTGGTTCTCGATAACTGTCGAGCAACAGGCGTAGATCCAACACTTGCCAACAACGGTGGCTTTAACACCTTTAGTGTCGAAGTACAGCAGGGGGGCTCACTAGAGCTTGATCCAGAAGAGTCGGAATCCTGGACGGTAGGTTTTTCCTACGAGCAGGATTTCAGCAACAAGTTTGATCTGTCCTTTGGCATGACTTTCTCCGAGATCGAGATCACCAATACCGTGATTGAGCCCAGCACCGGATTTATTATCGGCGACTGTTATTTTGATGAAGCCGGTTCAGGTGCCAGCGTGTTCTGTGACCGTATCACCCGGGACTTTAGCGATCCAACCAATCCTGAAATTGTGTTTATGGATCTCGGCTTTATTAACCGTGACAAAGAGACCTATCGAGGTATCGATTACAACCTCTTCTTCAAGGACCAGATCAATATCGGCGTGCCAATTGACATGAGCCTTAACATCACCGCCACAAAACTGGTGGAACGCTCTACTCGATTTACCAATGGAGACGGCAGTGTTGATGAGGAAGGTTACAAGGGCGAGTGGGGCTTCCCCGAGTGGCGCGCACAAATGGCGCTGCGCTTTGAATGGGATCGTTGGGCCTTCACGTGGGAAACTCGTTTCACCGACGACGTGAATCAGGATCCCGACTCGGTTGATGACTTTGACTCCATTGCAGGGCTTTCTGATACCTGCCTTGGTCCACCGGACGATGTCTTGTGCCGTGACTACGCAAGGGCAGAGGATTACTTCCGCCACAGCACCTCGCTCTTCTATCGCGCGGATACCTGGAGCTTGGGCGCGGGCATCCGAAACGTTTTCGATGAGAAGCCGCCCGTGGTTGACGGCTCAGAAGTACTGTCTTACAGCAACACGCCCATCGGCTACGGTTACGACCTGCAGGGACGGGTCTTCTTCCTCGATGCGTCCTACCGTTTCGGTGGTGGCAGCTGATCGACGCCTAGATAACTTTAGTAAAAGGCGTGCCCAGCACGCCTTTTTTTTCTTTATAGTTAACGTCTAAACACCTCAGGAACTGGCCTCATGAGATTTCTTGCACTCTTACTACTCGCGGTCCTCGGCAGTCCGTTCTCTCTTGCCGACCCCTATCCCCTTGATTACTGGGCCAGACGCTCCGCCATCAGCAATGTAGAGCTCTCCCCCACAGGGGCTTATTTAGGCATGATGAAAATCCCCGCGCGGGGTGAAAATCCGGTCATTGAAATATTCAATACTGATGATCTGACCGAGGAACCCTTCAGGGTTAATGCCAATCCAATGGAAATTACGAGCTTTTCTTGGGTTGACGACAACAACCTCGTCTTTCGCGCGCGGCAACAAGTCCGCAAACAGATTGACGGCTTCAACGAGGGCATCTACGAGTACCGCATCGCCTTGGTAGACGTGGAGAAAAAAGAACTGGAAGCCTTTGATGAGCGTGATCCATCCATAGTTAGCGTACTGCCTGACAAGCCGGGCAAAATTCTTATTTCTTTTTCAGAGGGTGGAAAAGATGGGGTAGGGGCAAAAGTGCAGGCCGCGTTCCGACCCAGAGCGTACTGGGAGTTCGACCTAAACCGGGGTTCCAAAAAGTTATTGGTCCGCGGAAAAATATCCTTGGGCAATATCGATTTCGATGCAGCGGGCAATCCCATCCTAGCCCGTGGCTTTGATATCAATTCCGGTGAGTTCATTTGGTACTGGCGTGAACCCGGAGAAAAAGACTGGCTCGAGTTCTATCGACAGAGTGAGGACAGTTTCGAGGATTTCACCGTATACGGCCCCGACCCTGAAGTGCCCGGGAATTTTATCGTCAGCGCGAACAATGGTTCAGACACGACTGGTCTTTGGTCATTTAACGCGGCAAAGAAGCAGTTTCAGGAACTTCTCTATCAGCGTAAAGACGTTGATATTTGTGGCGTGAAATATCACAGCAATCCCTGGACCCACAGCGACGTGATTACAGGCGTAGGCTACTGCAAGGATAAAATACGTGGCGAGTTCTTCGATGCTCAAGAAGGCGCATTGCACCAACAGTTAGAGCAGCTGATACCCAACGCCCATTACGGCACCATCACAAGCCGCTCGCGAGATGGGAATTCGATGACCATTCGAAATGTTGGGCCCAGAGATCCTGGTACGCACTATTTGCTACACAAAGGCAAGCTCCAACTGATCGGTAGTCAGCGGCCCTATCTGGAGGCGGAAAATCTCGCTGATGTGCGCTATGTGACTTATCCGGCGCGAGATGGTGAGTCAGTCCCGGGATATCTGACGGTGCCCAGTGGTGAACCGCCCTTCCCACTTGTGGTGCTTCCCCACGGTGGCCCTTTCGTCAGGGAAACTATTCTTTTCGATGAGTGGGCGCAGCTGCTGGCCAATAATGGCTATCTTGTTCTACAGCCCCAGTATCGAGGCTCCAGGGGCTATGGCCAACGCTACTATCAGATTGCCTTTGATAATGGCGGTCAAGGCGGCTACAAGATGCAGGACGACAAAGACGATGGGGTGGCCTACCTGATCAAGGAGGGGTTAACGACCCCAGAAAACGTGGCGATGTTTGGGTGGTCTTACGGCGGTTACGCATCGCTTGTCGCTGCATCCCGCACCCCGCAGGCCTACCAATGTGTCATCGCCGGTGCCGCAGTGACGGATCCGGAAATGCAGGTGAATTACTATCGCTACCAGCTTCGAGGTGCGGGAAAGATCGAGCAGTTAGCGATGTGGGACGATAGCATCTCGCCCCTCGAGGAAGTAGAGAAAGTGAACGTGCCCATCCTTTTGATACACGGAGATGTAGACCAGCGCGTACCCCTAGAACACGCAGAAAAATATCGCGATGCCCTAGTCGACGCGGGCAAGCCTCATACTTACCTAGAGCTCGAGGGTGCGGACCACTTCTCCAATACCCTTTTCTACCACCACAAGCTCGAGCTATATCAGGCGATGCTGGGTTATCTCACCAATGAATGCGGGCTAAAAACCAATTTAGAGCCTAAGGTCGCTCAAGCAAGCCCAGCTACAAAAACACCTTAAACTCGGACAGCAGACACAAAAAAGCCCCGATGGTGGTGCCATCGGGGCTTTTTTGGTTAAAGAGACACTAACCAAACTGGTTCATCGTGTTGTCATCACCAGCCGCCTTCAATGCTGCGTCACCGGAGAAGTATTCCTTGTGATCGTCACCCATATCAGATCCCGCCATGTTCTGATGCTTGACGCAGGCTATGCCCTGGCGGATTTCCTTTCGCTGAACCCCGGCAACGTACCCCAACATACCGGCATCACCAAAGTATTCTTTGGCCAAATTGTCCGTAGATAGCGCAGCCGTGTGGTAAGTGGGCAAGGTAATCAGATGATGGAAGATACCCGCCTCTCTGGCCGCATCTGCCTGGAAGGACTGGATCCGACGGTCCGCTTCAGCTGCAAGTTCAGTATCGTCATAAGAGGCACTCATCAGGTCATCCCGCTCGTAGGCGGAAGTATCCTGCCCGGCCTCGGACCAGGCATCGAAAACTTGCTGACGGAAACTGAGAGTCCAGTTAAAGGAGGGACTGTTGTTGTAAACCACCTTCGCAGAGGGCACCGCCTCGCGAATCCGATTCACCATACCTGCAATTTGTCCAACGTGAGGCTTCTCGGTTTCGATCCAAAGGAGATCCGCGCCATTTTGTAACGATGTAATGCAATCGAGCACGACGCGATCCTCGCCTGACCCCTTCTTAAACTGGAATAGACCCGAGGCTAGACGCGCGGGTTTTAGAAGCTTGCCATTGGCTTTGACGACAACATCACCGTTGGCGATGTCTTCAGCGCTATCGATATACTCCCCATCGAGAAAGCTGTTGTATTTGTCCCCAAGATCCCCCGGTTCGTTAGTCACCGCTATTTGCTTGGTCAGACCAGCTCCCAAAGAATCAGTTCGGGCAACGATGACGCCGTTATCGACACCAAGCTCAAGAAAGGCGTAGCGAATTGCCCTGATTTTCGCGAGAAAATCAGCGTGAGGCACGGTCACCTTGCCGTCCTGATGCCCGCACTGCTTCTCATCAGACACCTGATTCTCGATCTGGATAGCGCAGGCACCCGCCTCTATCATTTTCTTTGCCAGTAGATAGGTGGCCTCCTCATTACCAAAGCCGGCGTCAATATCCGCAATGATTGGCACTACATGGGTTTGAAACTGATCAATCCGTTTTGTCAGGCTCTGAACTTCCACCTCATTGCCCGCTTTTTTGGCCGCATCCAACTGGCGAAACATGCCTCCGAGCTCACGAGCATCGGCTTGGCGAAGAAAGGTATACAACTCTTCAATCAAGCTCGGTACCGAGGTTTTCTCATGCATGGACTGATCGGGTAATGGGCCAAATTCAGAACGCAGCGCTGCAATCATCCAACCCGACAGATACAGGTATTTCTTATCTGTTGTGCCGAAGTGCTTCTTGATCGAGATCAATTTTTGCTGGCCGATAAATCCGTGCCAGCATCCCAAAGACTGGGTGTAACTCGCCGTATCCGCATCGTAAGCCGCCATGTCCGCACGCATCAGATCAGCGGTATAACGGGCAATATCAAGTCCCGTTTGAAAGCGATTTTGAAGCTTCATGCGAGCCGCATGCTCCGGGCTGATGTCTGCCCAGGCAGCGCCCTGCCCCTGAACAACCCCTTCTAAAGACTTGATCGTATCGAGATAGAGTCCCATGTTGATGCCTCTTTGTGTGAACGCCGGGATCCGCAGGCTGAATACCTGCGAGTGATGGGCGCGAGTTTACGGACTTTAATGGTATTTTTAAAATAAATGCATGGTATTACAGGCATTCACAAAGAAAATGGTCTATCGGCGCTTTTTTTGGCTCTTTTTCTTTTCCGCTTTCTTGATGTGTGACATCAGCCTTCTGCGGCGCTGGACTTGGCGCTGGGTCAGTTTATTGCGCTTCCCAGCATAGGGGTTTTCGCCAGTCCGCAGTTCAATTCGTATTGGCGTCCCGTGAAGCTCGAGCACCCGTCGAAAAGTTTTCTCAAGATAGCGGGAGTAGCTCGCGGGTAGCGCATCGGTCTGTGAACCATGAATCACCACAATTGGTGGATTCTGCCCTCCGGCATGGGCATAGCGAAGCTTTATCCGTCGGCCATTGACCAAGGGAGGTGGGTGGGACGCCACCGCATCCTCAAGTATCCGCGTGAGTTTGTTAGTACTCAGTGCGGTTGTTGCCGCTTTGTGGGCCTGATGGATCGAGTCGTACAGGTGTCCTACCCCGGTACCATGAAGAGCAGATATGAAGTGGATATCTGCATAGTCAATGAATTGTAGGCGCCGATGCAGTTCTGATTTAATCCAATCCCGCTCGTCAGCATCAATGCCATCCCACTTGTTGAGCGCCACGACCAAGCCGCGACCTGCATCAATGCACTGCCCAAGCAGATGTAAATCCTGCTCCACTATGCCCTCATGAGCATCCATCACCAAAACAGTGACGTGGGCATCCGCGATGGCCTTCAGGGTTTTAACAATGGAAAATTTCTCTACCGATTCCCTCACATTTTTACGACGGCGCACTCCCGCGGTATCAATCAGTGTGTAGTTCTGACCCCGCCGCTCGTAG
>Ga0181574_10005594_pt1 | contig 10730 bp, 10 predicted proteins | sample 101ome_24_FD_145600 | JGI IMG/M metagenome (GOLD analysis project Ga0181574, IMG submission 145600) | Coastal salt marsh microbial communities from the Groves Creek Marsh, Skidaway Island, Georgia - 101410AT metaG (spades assembly) | ecosystem: Environmental > Aquatic > Marine > Intertidal zone... | reverse complement strand
ATGAAACTGAAAGAATAGAACCTTCATCATTCATACGTGGAACCAGAAGTCTCATTGTTTCAAAATGACTAGTCATGTTCACTTGAAGACATTCTTGCCATCCACCAAGAGTTTGGTCACCTACTGCAGCTGTTTCTCCTGCAATCCCTGCATTATTAACAATAATATCAATTTCTTTTAAATGATCTAATCCTTCTTCAACCATGGATGAGATAAGCTGAGTTTGCCTCAAATCACAAACGGTAGCTTTGATATTATCATCAACACTATTCGCTTTATTTACAGCTTCTTCGTTTATGTCACAAACAAATACGTGGGCGCCTGCTTTTTCAAACCTTCTAGCTATTGCATAACCGATGCCGTCGGCTCCAGCAGTAATTATTGCCTTTTTGCCATCAAGAAGTTTTTCATAATTCATCTGTAAGCCTTCTACTTAATGTTAGTTTTATCTTTACCTTTTAAGCCTAACATTTGCCTTGCCTCATCTGGAGTAGCAACCTCTAATGACAACCCATTAAGAATTTCTACAACTCTCTTGACTTGATCTGCATTTGTTTTTGCTAAATTACCAGGACCATCCCATAGTGAATCTTCAAGTCCAACTCTAACGTGCGAACCTAAAGCAGCACCTGTTGCATTAATTTTCATTTGAGTTGCACCTGCACCAACTACCGACCATTCATAACCTCCTTCACCAAAAAGCTTATCAGCTGTTTTTTTCATATGAAGCAAATTATCAGCATCAGCACCAATTCCGCCCATAATCCCCATAACAAATTGAATAAAATAAGGCCCTTTTAACATTCCTTCTCTGTGAAAATAGTGAAGATTATATAAGTGCCCTACATCATAACATTCAAATTCAAACCTAGTTCCATTTTCGTAACCCAAAGTCATAATGTTTTCTATGTCTTCAAAAGTATTTTTAAAAAGAGAATGTTTACTTCGCTCTAACATTTCTTTTTCCCATGGAAACTTTAGTTGATTATGTTTTTTAAGCATTGGGAAAAGACCAAAATTCATAGATCCCATATTTAAAGAGGCAAGCTCTGGTTTAAAATGCATTGCTGGCTTCATTCTTTCTTCAACAGACATTTGAGGACCGCCACCAGTTGTTATATTTATAACTGCATCACAAGAGTTTTGAATTGTAGGAAGAAATTTTTGAAATTCTTCAGGATCCTGCGTTGGATGACCATCTATCTCATCTCTAGCATGAAGATGTAAAACGGCGGCGCCAGCTTCATGAGCTGCCAAAGAATGCTCTATGACTTCATCTGCTGTGACAGGTAAATATTCAGACATTGATGGTGTGTGAATTGCTCCAGTAACCGCACAACTTATTATTACTTTTTTATTTTTGGCCATCTTAGACATCCTCTCCTAGTTCAAGTTTTAGTTTTCTAATTAATGCTATCATCTGATTTCTTTTTTTAATCCTATCGGGTCTATCCTGATAAGCTAACCTTTGTCTTTGCTCTTTGTCCAATTTATCTAAATATTCATCAGAGTAAGATGGTACAGTGTTTTGTTGTTTAGCCAAATTTTGTATACCCGTTCTATATCTACTAAAAGAATCCTTGATTCCTTCTGGCGCATTTAAATCCATTATTTCAAACGGCCCCATGAATGCCCATCTTATTCCAAGAGCATGTTTTAATGCTATATCAATGTCCTCCATGGAAGCAAATCCTCCTTCATGAAGCCTTACAGCTTCATTTAAAAGAGCTCCTTGAAGTCTGTTTAAAACAAAGCCTTCAGTTTCTTTTTTTACCAATATAGCAGCATAGTTTGCTTTTTTATATATTGTGAGGGCTTTGTTTATTATTTCTTCAGATGTATCCTGGCTTCCTACCACTTCAACAAAAGGCACCACATGTGGCGGCAAAGCTGGATGGGCATTAATACACCTATTTTTATGTTCTACAAACTCAGAAATTTCAGATATAACAAGATATGAAGATGAGGAGGCTAGAATTGTCTCTTTAGAAGTCAGCCTATCTAATTCCTTATAAACATCCTGTTTTACTTTTAGATCTTCGACAATACTTTCCTGAATCAAGACAGCGTTTTCACATATTTGCTCAATTGTACAATTTAATTTAATATTACTTCTAATTTTATCTTTATTAATATTTGGATCAATTGTCTTTAGGTCTAGAAGTAAGTCATCAAAATATTTATTGAAATTTTCTACAGTATTGGTGTTGTTATCATAAACATAGGATAAATAACCAGCGTTTGCAAAACCAATAGCCCAACTAGCTCCAATAAGACCGGCACCACAAATACCAATTTTATTATTTAAAACCCTTTTAGAAAAAAAACCGCATCTAAATGATGCGGTTTTAATTTAATGTTTATCTATATTAGCCGCGGAAGCCACAGAGCCATTTCCGGCTGGTAAATCACAAAACTAAGTCCGATAAGCTGTATTATAACAAAAGGTATAACACCTCTGTAAATACTTAATGTTGCAACTTCAGGTGGAGCCACTCCTTTTAGATAAAATAAAGCAAAACCAAATGGCGGCGTTAGGAATGATGTTTGGAGGTTAATAGCCATTAGAACCAAAAACCAAACCATTGTCTCTTTACGACCATCTAGGCCAGTCAATTGAGACACATGGTCACCAAAATCCAATAAAACAACAAGAGGCGCAAATATTGGAAGAATAATTAGAGTAATCTCAACCCAATCCAGAAAGAAACCCAACATAAAGGTCATACCCATTAATAAGAATAATAACCCCCAAGATCCTAAACCAGCTTTTTCAATCAATTCTTCGACGATATAGTCTCCACCCAATGATCTAAAAACGTAAGCAAAACACGTTGCACTTAAAATGATCATGAAAACCATAGAAATTGTTAGACCTGATGAGTGCAAAACACTCCTTAACATTGGTAAAGTAAATTTGTTACCAATAATAGCAAGTAGCGTCGCTCCAAAAGCTCCAACTGCACCAGCCTCACTAGGTGTTGCCCAACCTAATAGAATAGAACCTTTAATAAGAACAATTAAAGCTACCGGTGGAAGAAAGGCCTTTAAAACCATTTGTGGTAATTTACCCTTTTCATAAACTAAATCACCTTCTTTAAGGGCAGGGGCAACGTTCTTGTCAATAGAACACCATACAAAAATAAATATTAAATACATCAGCGCTAACGTTAAGCCAGGAATAACTGCGCCCATGAACAAGTTACCAACGGAAACCTGCATAATATCAGCCATAATAATCAACATAATACTTGGTGGTATTAATATTCCTAATGTACCCGATGCAGCGATAACACCGGTTGCAAGAGCATGACTATATTTATTTTTTAACATTGTTGGTAATGCTAGAGCTGTCATCATAGTAACTGAAGCGCCAATAATACCTGTCATAGCAGCTAAAACTGTTCCCATAACGGTAACCGACATTGCCAAACCACCAGGAACTTTTCTAAGTAATATCTGAGTCGTTCTAAGCAAGTCGTTAGCTATACCACTTCTTTCCATCATCGTACCCATAAAAACGAAGCTAGGTATAGCAACCAATATTAGGTTTTCTGCCGAAAAACCCCACATTCGAGGTACGAAGTTAAAAAACTCCGCAATTTTAAAAACACCAAAGAGATATCCAATAAAGCCATATGTAATAGCTACACCTCCAAGAATAAATCCAACCGGATATCCAATAAAGAGAAGTACCCCCATAGTCAAAAACATGAATATTGGTAAGTATTCGACTATAATATCAACAAAATCCATAACGGCTCCTACACTTTCTTATAATTATTAGTTTTAAATTCACCAGTATACCTTTGCCAAGCAACAATTTTAGTTACCCTCCAGCCATATTTGAGAGATAACAGAAAAAGACAAAGTAAAATCGTAAGCGATACAAATGATGCATGCGCAATAAAAGCTTCGTATAAACAAAACGATACAACAATCGCAGGAGCGATTGATATGATATACGAAGAGATAATTTCGTATTTTCTTATTACGTTAAAAATTGAGCCCATAACTCCTAAAGATACAAACAACCAGATTAAATGAATTAATGTTGCATTTTGTAAAAGATTTAGTGCTGCTGCTAAACCTATTATACTATACATAGTTCCCACAAAGACACCGTATGCCACTAGTTCATATTGTGACTGGGCTAAAGTTAACTCTTTAGCCTCTGTTAAGTAAGGTGTTTTTTGCTTATCAAATATATAGCCGGGAACTTTTGAAAACCACATCTTTTATCTCATATGTATGAATACAATATCTTATTTCTTTTGTTCATCGTAATCCAAGACCATAAGGTCTAGTTTCTTCTTATTATCACCCCAGATTACTGCGATTAATTGTATCATTACAGACATTCCACCTAAGAATAAGAAAAAGTATCCTATTGGAAGGAATGTTTTAATTATCCATCTGTTACTTAAACCAACCAAAGATGCAGAAACTTCATTAATAACATATGAATCCACCATGTATATCCAAGAGAAATAAACACAAATTAGTGTAAAAGGTAACATAAACAACAAGTTACCATAAAACTCAACTTTTGCTTTTGATTTAAACGTGAAATTTTCTCTTAAAAAATCAACTCTAACATGCCTATTATGAGTATAACCATAACCCAATACTAAACAAAAAACGACCGTATGAAGATGCCACTCCATCTCTTGCATTAGAGTAGACTCAAAGAAAGATCCAAAGTTAGCAACCATCCAGATTTGTATCCAAACTAACTTTCTTGCAACAACATCCCACATAGTAATTATAACCAAGGGAACCAAAAGCCATGTACTTGCTCTACCAACTCTATTAACTATAACTCTTAGTGTTTCACTAATAGATACCAAACCTGCCATATTTTGTTCAGTAAGCGCCATCTTATTCCCCTAATTAAATAATAAGTAAAAATTAAATAACTTATCAAATATGTTCTATAAAATTATATTAATATAAAGAGTATAGTACACCTACAAAAGTAGGTGTACTATTTAATCATTTAGTACTGTTTAGCTTTTAAGTAAGCTCTTGAAGACCAAATGCTATAATCTGCTCTAAAAGCGTTATAGCTTTCAGTAATTTCTTTAAACAATGGGTCAGAAGCTGATTTCTCTTCTACAACTGCATCCCATGCTTTTTTAAACTTAGAAATTTCTGAATCAGGCCATGTTACAAATGTAACACCCTTTTTCTCAAGCTCACGCATAGCAGGAACCTGCTTTGCATCAGATCTAACAAGTGCCCACCACATAGTATCACGACACGCTGTGTTGATAATACCTTGCTGAGTCTTTGTTAAACCACCCCAACCCTTAGTGCTCATTAATAGCTCACCAATTGATGTTTGCTGATGCCAGCCTGGGAAGTAGTTAAACTTAGCTAACTGATAGAAACCATAACTTAAGTCATGTGTAGGCATTGAAAATTCTGTTGCATCAATAACACCTTTTTCTAGTGCTGGATAAATATCTCCACCTGCTAGTAATTGTGTTGACACACCAATTTTACTCATAACCATCGCACCTAGTCCAAAGAAACGCATTTTCATTCCTTTTAACTCTTCAACTTTGTTGATTTTCTTTCTAAACCAACCTGAAGTTTCAGGAGCGTGTGTTAAACAGTTAAGAGCTTTAAGGCCATACTCGCCATAAATTCTATCTTTTAACTGCTGGCCTCCGCCATATTCCATCCAACCATGGTACTCACTTGCACCTGGTCCAAAAGGAACAGCAGTAAAGTAAGAAACTGCAGGGATTTTTCCAGCATGATAACCAGGTGTTGTATAACCTGCATCTACTGATCCGTTCTTAACAGCATCCCATACTTCTAATGAAGGAACAAGAGCGTTTGGCTCATGAAACCTTAGTTGAACGTCACCACCTGATATTTCTTTAACTTTGTTAGAGAAATAAACAGCTGCTTCACCGTTAATTGCTACCTGGCTACCCCAAGTACTTTGCATTTTCCAACGTAGTTTATCAGCATTTGCTGATACAGCTACTAAACTAGTTGCAGCTAAAGCTACAGCGCCTACGAATAGGCTAGATTTGAATTTCATAAAATTCCTCCCTAGTATTTAAAATTAAGGTCACCACCAAGTTAATTATAATTCCCCCGAATAATAACCCACTACAGAAACAATTGTTTCCAATTGATTCGTATCTTCTCAATTATTACAAGAAAGGCAAGTAAAAATTAATAAAATTTTCATTATTATCTTTTTGTTAACTAATTCACTTTTTTATTTCTGTAAGATTATTAAACCAAAATTTAGATATTATAATTTTTTAGGATTTTTTAATCAAAATTTTGAAAACATTTAGGTATCATCATAATGTCCTGCAGAAACAAAATATCCTCCATGAGTGGTTACAAGAGGATCATGTGCATCAACAAAACCATGGTTTTTTTCTATTTTTTGTCGATACGCTTCTGCATTATCTTTAGGTTTATAACTAATGTGGTTTGCATACTTGTTATCAATTAGTAATGAATCATTTTTGGACACACCAAAAATAACAGAATGTTGTACATTTGAACTATTCATACATGCTACTATTAAGCTTCTTAAATCATCATAGCTTAACCATGTTGAAAGCATCCTATGATCCTTGGGCTCTTCCACACATGAGTAAATTCTTACAGACACAGTTTCGATTTTATACTTATCCCAGTAATATTGCGCTAGCGATTCTCCAAAAACTTTTGACAAACCATAATTGCTATCTGGCCTTGGCATTACTTTACTATCTATAACCTCGGATCTTGGATAAAAACCAACTGTGTGAACTGAACTAGCCCAGATAACTCTTTTAATTTTATTTTTTCTGCATGCCTCATATAGATTGTACATACCTATAATGTTTGAATTTAAAACATTATCCCAAGAACCTTCTATACTTTGCCCGCCCATATGAACAATACAGTCTATATCTTTTGTTAATTTTAATATTGATTCTGCGGAAGCAAGATCAGCAATTTGAACTTCCTCATTATGAAATTTTTTTTCTAAATTTTCCTTATCAGAAATTCTAAGCAAATCACATTCTTTAGATAATGTTTCCCTTAGTTGATTGCCTAAGGCTCCAGCTGCGCCAGTTAAAAGAATATTTTTATATTTATATTTAGACAATTAATTAATCCCCTCACTAATTTGGTTTTTTACATATTCTCTCCAAAATGTGAATAGTCCTGCTACAATCACTATTAATGACCCCATGACTATTTCACTCTCCAACTTTTCATTAAATATTAACACACCAATTATAGAAACGAAAACTAGCTGGAGATATGTGAAAGGTTGCAATATTGAAGCCTCACTATGTTTGAAAGCATTTATCATTAAAAAATGTCCCCCTGCCCCAAGCATACAGACTAATAACAACCATAACCAATGAGCATTATCAACCGATGTATAAAAGAAAGGCCCGACCGAACCTAATATTATAAATCCAGTAATACCAGTATAAAAAAGGCTCGTGTCAGGACTATCTTCACTAGACACATATCTTGTTAAAATTTGATAGATAGCAAACGCAATTGCACATCCTAATGCTATTAGAGATAAGGGGTCAAATACTTTAGTGCCTGGTCGAAGCATAATTAAAATACCTATGAAGCCAACCAATATTGCACTCCACCTTCTCCAACCTACTTTTTCTCCTAAAAAAATTACTGATAAAGCTGCAACTATTAGAGGACAACTTGCAAAAATAGCATGTGTCTCGATAAGGCCAATCTTTAAAAAAAGATAGTGAGCAAAACACATCTCTACAGCAAGAATAGTACCTCTTAAAATTTGTATGAGTTTAAACTTACTTTTTGAAACCAGAATAACACTTTTATTTCCTGTGCTGTTAATTGACATTACAAATAGAAATAAGAAAAAATATCGAAACATATTAATTGCTATTACGTTATAATAATCTGTTAGGTATCTTGTAACACCATCCATTACAGACAAACATGATACAGCAGCAATTATAAATAATATGCCCTTTGCATTTGAAGAAATATTTACAGGCATAATTTATTTTTTCTTTCAAGGTTCAATAAAAATCGATAGTCCTTTTAATCCCATCTTCAAGAGAAGTATACTTAAATTTTTTAAATGTTTTAGAGGGCTCATTTCCTCGTATTTCATCCACTACACTTAATGAATCACCTTCGATTCCTATATCTGATAGTGGTATATTTTTTTTAATTAAATTTATGAACTCGCTTACATCAGCTGTTATTCCATTTATATTAAAAGTTAATGCGCCTGAAGGAATTTGAGCTATTGACATTTCAACTAAATCCACAACATCTTGAACATAAACAAAACCTGCCTTGCCTGAAAAATTTACAGTATAACTTTCTCCTTGTTTTGCTGCCTTACAGGCTAAAGTTACCCCCGCTGTTCCCCCAACTTCTCTTCCTGGCCCATAAATTACATATGGCCTAATTCCAACACTTGAAATACCATCTTCATTTAAATACGCCCTTGCTACTCCTTCAACTGCCAACTTATATGCACCGTAATGGGTTTCTGGAAATGGGTAATAATGATCTTTTTGCCCAAAAACACCTGCACTGCTTGCATAAACTAAAAACTTATTATTATTTTTTTTCAAAGCTTCAAAAACATTAATTGAGCCTAGGAGATTTACTTTGGCGCCTAAAATAGGATTTGAGCTACAGTCTGGAGTCATTAACCCAGCTAAATTTATTACATGGTCCATATCATTTATTGATTCTTGGACCTGATCATAATTTGTTATATCACCATTAATAAATTTAATTTTATTAATATCCTCTCCGACAACATGGCTGAGTAATTCTTTTTGGATTTTTAAGTCAAAAATTGAAACGCTATAACCCTTTTTCAAAAAGGCTTTTACTATCCAACTTCCTAAAAAACCACACCCTCCAAAAATGATGATTTTTTCCATTTAACCCCTCTTTTTCAATACCATTGAGTTAGCTGCTTTTGCTATTTCTTTTATACATTCAGCAGCTTTAGGAAAATGTATTGAATTCGATAAAAAACCATGTATCTGACCGGGATATAATTTATAAGTTACTTTATTACCAAAGCTCTTTAATCTATTTGCGTAAGCTATTCCTTCATCTAGCAAAGGATCCAATCCAGCAGCAAAGATGAATGTTTCAGGGAGATTATGTAGATTCTTAGCAAAAAGCGGTGATGCTTCCCAGTTAACTGCATCATTACTTGAATTAAGATAATGTTTAACGAAATAGTCCATAGTATCAAAAGTTAAAGTCATACCTTCTAGAAAAATATCCATGGATCTCATTGTTAATGTTAGATCGACACAGGGATATACTAATAACTGACCTCTTAACGGAATTACCTTTTTATCCCTTGAGTTAATACTCAAAACAGCTGCCAAATTACCACCAGCGCTGTCTCCACATACGAAAATATTTTTAAGATCAATAAAAAATTCTTTTTCAAAATTAACAAGGCTATTTAGAACACCCTTTACCTCTTCTACCGCATAGGGAAACTTATGTTCTGGAGACAAACTATAATCCACAGCCACAACAGTCATTTGAGACGCTAAGCAAATTGATCTGCAAGTAAAGTCATGAGTATCAAGATCTCCCATGACAAATCCACCTCCATGAAAAAACACTATAATTGGAATTTTAGTTTTTTTATTGAAGTTATTTGGAAAATAAAATCTTAATTTAACATCTTTGTTAAACCGGTTTTTTATTTTTAAATTTTCTACGTTATAAACTTTTGGAGGTGTTAAATTATCTTCCCTTAACTGTCTCAAACGTTCAGTTCTTAATTCTACAGGATCTAATAAATGATGTAATTTTGAATTATTTTTAATACGATTTTTTAAAAAAATATCAGTTTCTTTATCAATTATCATATTATCTATTTTAAAAAGTATAGAGTTTAATTATTTATTAAGTTAACCAATTTTTAGAAAAAACACAAAAAAATTAGCAATACCTCATCATATATTTAGTATAGGTTTATTTATATCTTATAAGCTTCGGAATAAAGCCTGTTTCTAAAGATTGACTAATAAAGTTTGCAGCATCTTTTACAAGATCAGCAAGAGTTGAAATTCTGCTTTCAGAAAATCTATCTTTTGCACCAGTAACGCTAATGGCTCCAACAACCTTGCCTTTATGATAAATTGCTACGCCAACACATTTAATTCCATACTTTCTTTCTTCATTATCTATTGCAAAATTTTTTTCTCTAACAATATTTAGTTCATCTAATATCTTATCTATTTCAGTGATAGTGTTAGTCGTGTATTTTACTGGGTTTTGTCCTATGACCTCAACAACCTGTTCATCTGTTAAACAAGCTAAAATAGCTTTACCTGTACTTGTACAATATGCTGGTTCACTTTCTATTTTAATAATTTCATTACTATTTTGTCCCATTTCATGCCTATCGACTGACATAACATTTTTTCCATCAAAAACACATACATGAACAGACTCACCACTCTGATTCATTAGTTTGATAGCTGGCATTTTTGAATAACGAGGTAAATCTAAGTCTGATAAAACCACACCACTTAAATTTATGATTCTATCTCCAAGTCTATATAAATCACGATTGCTGTCTTGAACAATAAACCCAATATTTTTTAAACCTTTTAACAAACGATGGACTGTACCTTTTGGAATTCCTGTCTTCTTTGAGATATTATTTAAGCTGTTTCTGGGCTCTTTTCTTGTGAAACAATCTA
>Ga0181574_10005590_pt1 | contig 10737 bp, 12 predicted proteins | sample 101ome_24_FD_145600 | JGI IMG/M metagenome (GOLD analysis project Ga0181574, IMG submission 145600) | Coastal salt marsh microbial communities from the Groves Creek Marsh, Skidaway Island, Georgia - 101410AT metaG (spades assembly) | ecosystem: Environmental > Aquatic > Marine > Intertidal zone... | reverse complement strand
CAACTGGCGTTTAACGTCGTCCATGCCGACTTCTTTTTCGATCTCCGCTTTTACCGCGGTGAATGAGCGACGCAGCCTGCCCAGCCATAATCCGAGTGTGCGCAGTGTTTCAGGCAAACGCTCAGGCCCGATGACCAGTAAGCCAACGACTGCGATGATGAGCAGTTCAAGTCCGCCGATATCGAACATCTTTGGCTCGCTTTACACCTTGGAGTTCTGTTTCGCTTCGGCGCTGTGCGCGTTGTCAGTGGAATCTCCACTGTCGCTTTGTATCACTTTTTCCTGAGGCGCACCGGTTTGGCTGGTTTCGTCTTCATCGGTCACGGCTTTGCGGAAGCCCTTAATGGCACCGCCTAAGTCCGAGCCAATGTTTTTTAAGCGCTTGGGGCCGAAAATCAACAAAACTATGGCGAGGATGACAAGTAACTCGGTCATGCCAAGTCCAAACATAACGTTCTCCACTTTGGAGTGATAAGGAAGCCTAGTATACGACGAAATTGGCGGAGTTTAGTGATCTCTGGAAGCCTTTTCGGCATGTCCGCCGATGCCAAAGCGTCCCTGCAGTTCTAACAGTACGTCGTCGACGTCTATATTTTTATGGGCGAGCATCACCATACAGTGAAACCACAAATCTGCGACTTCCTGCACTAAGGCTTTGTTTGCCTCTGCCGATTGATCGATATCTTTCGCAGCTATAATAACTTCTGTTGCTTCTTCGCCGATTTTTTCGAGGATTTTATTGGTCCCGCGCTGATACAAGGAAGCGACATACGAAATATCGGGTGATTCTGTTTTACGTTGCTCCAGTACGTCAGCGAGTTCTTGGAGAATGCTCATCTTATAGTCCTCAGGCGCGTGTAATCAGGTAGGTGCCTACGAAAACGCTCAACACCGCTGCAATAAGGGACGGGTCACCCCCGTCGAAGTATTTTGTAATGGGCTGCCAAAGTGCCCAGATGCCTAATGATAACAGGCTAAGCCCCAGGACTCGCGAGACACGTCGGCGACGACGTCGCTTAAGCGTTTGCTTTTGTAAATGCTTAAGTGCGTTCTGCTGGGTTGTAAGCTCCGCTTTCACAAGCGTCAGATCCCGCTGATGCGTATGTAAGGTGCTGGGTAGGTGAGATAATTTTTGCCATAGAGTCGGTCCGGCCTCAAGCCATTCGTTGAGTGCAGCAGCGGGTCCAAGATTCTGCATCGCCCAGTGTTCCATGAACGGTTGTGCGGTCTCCCACAGATCGAGTTGTGGATAAAGTTGTCGGCCCAGGCCCTCAATATAGAGGAGGGTTTTCTGAAGCAATACCAATTGGGGCTGTATCTCTAAATTGAATTGACCAGCGGCTTGCAGCAGTTCCACTACAAAGTCAGCAAACGAAATATCCGCCAAGGGTTTGGCGAAAATGGGCTCGCATAGGTCGCGTATAACCGCCTCAAACGCCTCGGCGTCGGTGCCAGGGGGTACCCAGCCTGAGTCCAGGTGTAAGTCCACTACGCGTTGATAATCGCGTTCGAAGAAAGCGAGGAGGTTTTGCGCAAGATAGTTTTGATCGGCTGTCGTAAGACTCCCGATGATGGCGCAGTCTAAAGCAATATAGCTCGGGTCGGCTGGATTTCGAACGTCGATCAGGATATTGCCGGGGTGCATGTCAGCGTGAAAAAAGTTGTGCTCGAAGACCTGCTTGAAGAAGGTTTCCACACCTTTATGGGCGAGCACCTTGAGGTCCACGCCACGGGCATCCAGCTCATCAATCTGATTAATTGGGATCCCGTAAACACGCTCCATCACCAGCAAATTCTCACGTGAGTGCTGGGGAAACACACGAGGTACGTATAAGAGGTCAGATTCGGCAAAGTTACGTCTGAGTTGGATTTGATTACGCGCCTCGCTGAACATAGACAGTTCTGAGAGCAAAACTTGCTCGTGATCTGCTGCGATTCGATGCAGATGCAGGCGCTCGGTATTTGGCAATATTCGCGTTAGTCGCTTGGCCAGCGACTTGAGCAACGCCATGTCCGCTTCAATCCGATGGCGTATGCCGGGACGCACCAATTTAATAACGATGTCTTCGCCAGTCGTTAGCGTGCCGCTATGTACCTGGGCGATCGACGCGGAAGCCAGAGGTTGCGGGTCGAGGTGCTCAAACACGCTACCCCATGGTTGTTCGAGTACTTGCTCAACAAATTGAACAACGTCAAAGTTTTCGATGGGCGGTACCCGATCCTGTAGCTGCGCTAATTCATCGGCTATGGCGGCGGGAATCAGGTCTCGTCGTGTGGATAGTAATTGTCCGAGTTTGATGTACACCGGACCAAGCTCCACACAGGCTTCACGCAGGCGTTCGCCACCCATTTTTTTCGGTGTGGGTAGGGCAATGGCCAATACGTGAAGGATGAAACGCACCCCGCCCCTTGGCAATTGCTGATGGGGAATCAACAGGTCAAGTCTATGGCGCAAGAGGACCCACAGCGTTTTACGCAACTGTCCCCAGTGTCGCGTTGATTCAGTGGTCATGTTGGGAGGTCGGTGAGCTGTTGGTCGTCGTCGACTGTCGTTCTAGATTGTGAATGCGCGCAGCCAAACGATCAACGCGAAGGCGCATGGCGTCCACAGAGTCCAAGAAGTCCTCTAGTTCTGAGCGTTTGATCAACCCGCTGGTGACTTTAGCTTGCATAGTCTCTGAGGCGCTGCTTCCTAGGCCCTTGAGAATCTGCAGTCCGACTTGCGCCCCGTTCAGAATATTGTTTGTCATGGTCGGGCCGATGATCTGATTCAAAGGTGCAGATAGGTCGGGGCTGAAATCGGCGAAAATTTCCGCCAACTCCATTAACAGCGAGCTATCGCCGGAAAACTCCAGCTCACTGCCGGCTTGTCCTGGGAGCACCCACGAGGTCAAAGCGGCCAAGGAGCCCTTGATCACCGCCTGAGGCGCCTCTGCAGGGCCACTGTGTGCGCGCAGGGTGCCGTCTCCAATCTTTAGGTGCCAAATGAATGCCGGTGCCGTGCACTGCAGTTCGAGGCTATTGCCGCTGAGCTGTTTGAGTTTTGCACTGAGCGTGGGGTCGCTGGTGATGGCATAGTCAGAAATGCGGGTTGCTATATCAGCCAGCAATGCGCCAAATCGGTCCGTCGGTTGAATCATAGTGCTGGGCTCACGCGCGTTAGTTCACGGCCACGGCTTGCAACCACGGTGGATAGCTGCGATACCGCCGAGCAGGTTGTCGTAGGATGTGTCGACAAATCCTGCGTCTTCAAACATTTGCTTTAAGGCGCGCTGGTCAGGGTGGACACGGATGGACTCTACGAGATAACGATAGGGTTCAGGATCACCGGCGATGAGTTGCCCTGCTCCCGGCCACAGGGCCTGGAAGACGGAATAGGCGCTATTCAACCCAGAATGTTCTGGAGATGAAAATTCTAACACTACGAGGGCAGCGCTAGGCTTCAGCACACGCAGTACTTCCCTGAGGGCTTGATCTTTATCGGTGAAATTACGCAAGCCGAAGCTGATGCAGGCGCAATCAAAAGTGTTGTCTGCAAACGGCAGAGATTCAGCTGTTGCACGACAATACCGAACTTGTGCTAGACCCTGATCAAGCAAACGATCGCGGCCGACGTGCATCATTTCTGCGTTCAGATCAGTGAGCACGACTGAACCTGCTTGGCCAACTGCGTTCGCGTATAACGCAGACATGTCACCCGTCCCACCCGCAAGGTCGAGCACCTGATGGCCTGGCCGTACACCGGACATTTGGATCACCATACGCTTGAAAATACGGTGGGTGCCGAGCGACATCAGGTCGTTCATCACGTCGTAACGTGAAGCAACGCGCCGAAAGACGTCTTCGACCAAGGCGGTTTTTTCGTCCGCCGAGACCTTCTTGTAGCCGAAATTCACATCCTCGGAGTTGTTCATGTTTGACCTGGTGGTTGCCATTGACCGACTGGAATTTTGGGGAGCCGCGAACCGTTGGCTTGTTTGAGCTCGGACAGATACTCCTGCCAGTATCGTTCCTGATTTTTGCCAAGGTCGTACAGATATTCCCACGCATAGATGCCGCTGTCGTGGCCGTCGTTGAAGACAATGCGGATGGCGTAGTTGCCCACAGCCTCGATTTGTGTGATGCCGACGTGGCGCTTACCGGTCTGCAGAGTACGTTCCTGAGATGAATGACCCCGTACTTCAGCAGAGGGGCTATACACGCGCAGCAGTTCAGCGGGCAGTTGATACCGGGTCTTCGGCCACACCACCTCAAGGGCATGTGCAATCTTGTGGTAAATGATTTCGTTGGGGGCTGGCGTGGTCATGATGGTTGCTCAGAAAACGGGTGGCTTAAAGTATGAAGCGGCTTAGATCGGTATTGCTGACTAAATCTGCGAGGTGCTCGTTGACGTAGTGTTCGTCCACCAGCACGTGCAGCGCCGTTTGATCACCTGCTTCATACGAGAGACTTTCTAAGAGACGCTCAAGCAACGTATGTAAACGCCTGGCGCCAATATTTTCCGTACCCTCATTCACTTCCCATGCAAGTTCTGCGAGTCGCGCGATGCCGCTATCAGAGAACTCCAGGTCAACAGCCTCGGTGCTCAAAAGTGCCTGGTATTGCTCGGTAAGGCTGGCGTTGGGTTCCACTAAGATGCGCTTGAAGTCATGCGGCGTGAGGGCCTGGAGTTCAACGCGAATAGGTAATCGGCCCTGTAACTCAGGGATAAGGTCGCTCGGTTTGGCGAGGTGGAATGCGCCTGAGGCGATAAACAAGATGTGATCTGTGCGCACTACGCCGTATTTTGTAGTGACGGTACAGCCTTCTATAAGCGGTAGAAGGTCGCGCTGGACGCCTTCGCGCGACACGTCGGCGCCGGTTGATTCAGTGCGCTTTGCGACTTTGTCCATTTCATCCAGGAAGACGATACCTGTCTGCTCGACGGCCTCTACGGCGCGGGCTTTGATCTCGTCCTCGTTGACCAGGGCGGCCGCCTCTTCCTCTTGAACTTTGCGCAACGCATCTTTGATTTTGAGGCGTTGGTTGTTCTTGCGGCCATTGCCCAGGTTAGAAAACATGTTTTGTAGCTGATTGGTCATTTCTTCCATGCCCGGTGGCGCCATGATTTCGACACCCAGATTGACCTGCTGCAGTTCTAGCTCAATTTCCTTATCGTCCAACTCTCCTTCGCGCAGCTTTTTGCGGAACATTTGGCGCGTCGTACTGTTTCCGGAGTCCTTGGTGTCGGCCTGCGCGTCAGTACCGAAACCCACCTGACGCGGCTCTGGAAGCAGCGCGTCCAGAATTCGGTCTTCCGCGCGGTCGTGGGCTTTTGCCTTAACCGCTTCCATCTCTTTGTCCCGCAGCATATTCACCGCAACGTCAGCCAGATCGCGAATGATTGAATCAACGTCGCGACCGACATAGCCCACCTCGGTGAATTTAGTTGCCTCTACCTTGATAAAGGGGGCGTCAGCAAGTTTTGCCAAGCGTCGAGCAATTTCGGTTTTACCAACGCCGGTTGGCCCGATCATGAGGATATTTTTCGGGCTGATTTCCTCGCGTAATTTTGGGTCGACTTGCATCCTGCGCCAGCGATTTCGTAAGGCAATGGCGACTGCGCGCTTAGCTTGATCTTGGCCGATAATATGATTGTCGAGTTCGTGAACGATTTCACGGGGTGTCATTAGGGTCATGGTTTACAGGGCCAGAGTTTGAATAGTGTGTTTGTCGTTCGTATAAATACAGATTTCAGCCGCAATCGTCAGCGCTTTACTCACCACTTCATGGGCCGGTAAGTCAGTGTTTTCCGCCAAGGCCGTTGCTGCAGCGCGCGCGTAAGCGCCACCGGATCCTATGGCCAGCACGCCGGTCTCGGGTTCAATGACGTCACCATTACCACTGATCAATAGTGTTGCGGTGGTATCTGCCACGATGAGCATTGCTTCGAGCCTGCGCAATGCTCGATCCGAGCGCCACTCTTTGGCCAACTCAACGGCCGCCCTCACCAGCTGGCCGCCATACTTTTCCAAGTTGCCTTCAAATTTCTCAAACAAGGTAAACGCATCCGCAGTGGAACCCGCAAAGCCGGCAATAACTTTGCTTTGGTACAGTTTGCGAACTTTGACGGCGTTACCCTTCATGACGGTGTCACCAATAGAGACTTGACCGTCTCCCCCCATGGCGACCTGCTGAGCGTCGCGAACGGTTACGATCGTAGTGCCGTGAAATTGTTCCATACTTTGCCTATGTGTGACGGGACGTTGAATGCGTCTGGCCGTGGAAACCGCTATGGGGCGACGGCGAGAGGATGCGCACATGCCAATATTGAGGGTGTCACGGGCACAATTCAATTGTACTGATGTAATGGGGTGAAAAATTGTGTTTTGGTCAGCCGTTGTTGATTCGCAGGGCGGTCAACCCCTGCTCCCGAAGCCGAGTCATTGCCCGGTCCGCCTCAAGGCGGCCGGGAAATGGTCCGACGACAACGCGGTACCATGTTTGTTCTCGGACCTCCGTTGTTGCGACCGTTGCTGGAAGATTGTCCAGAAGTAATTGAGCTCGAAGTTGGTCTGCGTCTGAGCGATTACGAAAAGATGCGGCCTGAATATGATAGGTTTGAGATAACTGCCTTTTTTTCTCTTCTGGTACTGCATAGGGTTCGGGGTCTGCTTGAATTTCGAAAGATCTCAGCATCTCGGGAAATTCGAACTCCAGTTCAACCGGTTCAGCGGAGTCTCTGGCCAATACCTCAATCTGGCTATTGGACGGCGTCTGCAATAGTTGCGGTCCGTAGGCTGCCAGTACCACAATTGCAGCACCCACCAGCGCACCGGTGGCGAAGCTAGGGCCGTGGAAAAGCACACGCTGTTTAGGGCTCACGCGCTTAGTCGGCTTTTTGGGTCGACTGGCTTTGCGTTTTTGGCCTGTAGTTTTGGCGCGTCCGGCAAAGTCTTTTGGCATTTAAGTCATGAAAGGTAAACCCGGGCCGCGCATCATAACAGTCTAGCTAGAGGCTGTCGTAGGGGTCGACATCAATCGACCAGCGTAATGTGTGCGGTAGTTTCGGTCGGTCTAGCCGATTCAGTGCTTGGTGCAAGGCCGATCGACTTCCGGCTAAGAGCATCAGTTGATAACGCGTACGATTGGCTACACGGGCCAGCGGCGCGGGCACCGGTCCAAGAAGTTCCACCCCATGTAGTTGCTGCTTGAATTCCAGCAGGAGGTTGTAAGCTGCGCTGGCGTCGGTCGACTCTGCGCGAAGCATCGCCATGGGTTTGGCCGGCGGCATACCAGCGCTTGCGCGGGTGGCTAACTCTGCCTCAGCGAAGCCCGGATAACCCTGGTCAATGAGCCGCGCTAAGTTAGGATTCTCGGGCTGATAAGACTGGATCCAGACCTGTCCAGGACGTTCAGCGCGACCGGCACGACCGGCGACTTGAACGATCAATTGTGCGGTGCGTTCCGGTGCCCGGAAGTCCGGGCTCAAAAAGCCGGCGTCGGCGTTGAGGACCGCAACCAAGGTGACGTTGGGAAAGTGGTGGCCTTTAGCGAGCATCTGGGTGCCCACCATAATGCAGGGGTCTCCGGTGTTCACCTTGTCAAAGTGTGCTTGTAGGCGTTTGTTGCTGCGTGTGGTGTCGCGGTCGATACGGTAGATGGGCACATCGGGAAACAACTCGCTGAGTCCTTGCTCAGTGCGTTGTGTGCCCAATCCAACCGGTAGCAGACTCGTCTGCCCGCACCCCTCGCATTGACGGGGGACCTCAAAGCGCAGTGCGCAGTGGTGACAGACGAGCTGTCGGGGTGTTTGATGCAGCGTGAGCTTGGCATCGCAGTCCGAACATTGTGCCTGCCAGCCGCAACTCGCGCACAACAGGGTTGGTGCATAACCGCGACGATTAAGGAAAATGAGAATCTGACCCTGCGCTTGCAGATGGGTTCGAATCACACGCTCCAGCGGGATCGAGATGCCGTCTGTGTGTTGTTGGCCGCGCATATCGATCAGATGGTAGCTGGGCATGTCTGCATTGCCCGCCCTGAATGGTAAAACCAGCTTCTTATAGCGTGCGCGGTTGACGTTATATAGTGATTCAAGCGATGGCGTGGCGCTGCCTAAAAGAATTGGGATCTGATGTTCCTGTGCGCGTTTGATTGCAAGGTCACGGGCCGAGTAGCGCAAACCTTCTTGTTGTTTGTAAGACGCATCATGCTCCTCATCCACAATAATTAGTCCAAGGTTGCGAAACGGCGTGAACACGGCGGAGCGGGTGCCGATTAAAATATCCAGCTCGCCGTGTGCACACTGCAGCCAGGTTTGCAGCCGGCCATGATCACTGAGATTCGAGTGCAACATGCCCACGGCGTTGAAGCGGCTTTCAAAACGCGCAAACGTTTGTGGGGTCAGCGCGATTTCAGGGACTAGAACCAAAACCTGCCGACCGGCGGCGATCACTGGATCAATGCTGCGTAGATAGACCTCGGTTTTGCCGCTTCCTGTGACGCCCTCGAGCAAGAAAACGTTAAAGTGCTCTAGGTTAGTGACCACGGTCTCGATGGCTTTAGCCTGGGGTTCAGTGGGTTGTGGTGGTGTGCCACCAGGGACCAACCGCGGCGCTTTGCAGCGTTTGATTATGCCCGCGCCGAGCAGGTTTTTAAGGGTTTGGCGTTTGTGCCCGGCGGCCACGATGTCGTCACCTGAGGCGACTCCCTGAGCGCGGAGCAGTTGAAATAAAGCCTGCTGAGCGGGCGCGCGCACGTTTTCAAATTGTGCCTGGGCTGTTGTCCAAAAGTCTGGTTCATCAATTTCACAGGCGGCGCCCTTGCGCGCGGCGGTAGGCAGCATGGTGGCCAAAACTTCGCCGATCGGGTAGTGATAGTACTGGTTCATCCAATGTGCCAGATGCATCAATGGGCCAGGAATAATCGGATCTTCGTCTAAAAGTGACAGGACTTCTTTCAGGTGTTGCTGCGCTGAAGTGATCTCGGTTGCGACGCAGATGCCAACAGTAGTGGTGCGCCCAAAGGGGACGCGTACCCGCGCTCCGATTTGAGGTAGCGGCATTTGCACGGGCACTTTATAGTCATAAACCGAGTGCAATGGCCGGGGCACTGCGATTTGAATAATACGTTGACTCATGAGGGTATTGTGGCACGCAGTATCGCACCGTGACCACGCTATCGACGCCGCTTTTTGGGTTAATCAGGCTGATTCAAACGCGCCAGTAAAGCAGGCAATTCCTCTAAACGACGAATCCTATGCTGGGCGTCGGTAAAGTCCTGACTTTGGACAAAATCATTGTGAACAATAACGCAATCGATGCCGGCAGCGACCGCTGCTTTTAAACCGCGTTGCGAGTCCTCAATCACTAAGGCACGCTCGGGTGGAATATTGAAGCGCTGCAACGCAGTGATATAGGGGTCGGGATGTGGTTTTGCCCGAGGATAGTCGCCGCTAGCAAGCACAAACGCCATGTGTGAAACGATGCTCCGGCGTTTGTGAATCAACTCAAAGTCACTGCGCTTGGCGGTGGTCACGATCGCCATCTCAAACTCACGGCTTAACTGCGTCAGTACCTGATCAACCCCAGGAATTTCGATGTCCTCGTGCTGCAAAAACTGTTGATAGACTCGATCACGTTCTTTTCGGGCGGCAACAATGCGTGCCTCACTAGCCCCTAAAGCGCTGGCATGCCGCCACGAGGGTGTACCAAAAACCATGTCCTGCAAATAAGCGGAGAGGTCTAGGTGTACCCCCAGGGGTTCAATACAACGGCGTGTGGCTTCGAAATACCAAGGTTCAGTGTGCACCAGTACACCGTCGTGATCCCACAATAAATGAGTTTTTCGCGCCATTTGCCAACGTCTCGTGTTATCGGTAAAATCCGCCGCCCTTAAGCGCCACGTCAAATCAATAGGTGAGTCATGAAGCCGGAACTACACCCTCAATACAATACTGTAAAAGCCACCTGCAGCTGTGGCAATGTGATCGAAGTAGGATCGACGCTGGCTGAAGACATTCACTTGGAAGTCTGCTCCGAGTGTCATCCATTCTATACGGGCAAGCAAAAGTCAATCGACTCAGGTGGTCGCGTAGAGCGCTTCCGCCAACGTTTTGGTAACCGTAGCACCGGCAGCAAATCCTAGCGCCGATATTTGGCCTGGAGCTGCCAGTTACGGGTAGCGCCCAGTCGGTCAGTTGCCCGAGTCTCTATTCGCATGAATAGCTGACCGACGCCAAACTTCTGATGGTCACGGCACCGATTCGTAAATGTGTGGTCTATGAAAGGAAGACTGCACTGAAAAACTTGTGAATCGCATGCACAAATCGTTTACCACAACTCTTGCCCTACTCATTGCCTTAGGGGTAAGCCATCCAGTTTTGGCTGGCCCTGGGGCAGAGATCTATAATGAATTCGTAGAGAAAGAAGTCATCTACCCTGACGAGGCGTGGCAAGATTATGTCACCGAAGTGGGGGAGCGCGTGCTTGCAGTAACACCGCACGCAGGTAAAAACTATACATTTACGGTTACTGATCAATCGTTCGTGAATGCCTTTGCAACCCCAGACGCTTATATCTTTGTGACGCGAGGTATTCTGGCGTACTTCAACAGCGAAGACGAGCTTGCGGCGGTTCTGGGCCACGAGATTGGTCATGTTGTAGGGCGCCATTCGAAAAGGACCAACTCGCGGGCAAGGTTGGGCACGTTGTTGGGCTGGCTAGGGACTTTTGCAACCAAAGATATAAGCGTCTG
>Ga0181574_10005586_pt1 | contig 10740 bp, 10 predicted proteins | sample 101ome_24_FD_145600 | JGI IMG/M metagenome (GOLD analysis project Ga0181574, IMG submission 145600) | Coastal salt marsh microbial communities from the Groves Creek Marsh, Skidaway Island, Georgia - 101410AT metaG (spades assembly) | ecosystem: Environmental > Aquatic > Marine > Intertidal zone... | reverse complement strand
AAATGCTTTCCGGCCACCTACAAAAACAAAGGCCACGAATCATAAACATGATTCGCGGCCTTTGGTGCCATCAGAAAATCTGAACCCGGCTTAGCGTGCGGCAAGCGCATCCTCAAATGTACGCAGACCAGATGTTGGGGCCTGTACCAGAACGGCCATATTGCCGGGTTTGTGTTCATTGCGCAGCATCTTGATGTGTGCTGCAGGGATTTCATCCCATGGGAATACCTCAGACATACAGGGGTCCAAACGACGTTCGATCATCAATTTATTCGCCGCGGCTGCCTGTTTTAGGTGGGCAAAATGCGACCCCTGCAAACGTTTTTGGTGCATCCACATATAACGCACATCAAAGGTACAGTTAAATCCAGATGTGCCCGCACAAATCACGACCATGCCGCCCTTTTTACAAACAAATGTTGATACGGGGAACGTTGCCTCGCCGGGATGTTCGAACACGATATCAACGTTGTTGCCCTTGCCGGTGAATTCCCAGATTGCCTTGCCGAATTTGCGAACCTCTTTGAACCATTCGCCATATTCGGGCGACCCGACCGCGGGCAGCTGGCCCCAACAGTTGAAATCTTTGCGATTGATCACGCCTTTGGCGCCCAGACCCATGACGAAATCACGTTTGTCTTCGTCTGAAATAACGGCAATGGCGTTTGCACCAGCCGCATTGATCAGCTGGATGGCATAGGTGCCCAAACCGCCAGACGCGCCCCAAACCAACACATTCTGGCCAGGTTTCAATTCATGCGGATGGTGCCCAAACAACATGCGATAGGCCGTGGCCAGCGTCAGGGTGTAACACGCGCTTTCTTCCCATGTCAGATGCTTGGGACGGGGCATCAATTGCTGCGCCTGCACACGCGTAAACTGGGCAAAGGACCCATCAGGTGTTTCATAACCCCAGATACGCTGACTGGTCGAAAACATCGGATCGCCGCCGTTGCATTCTTCGTCGTCGCCATCATCTTGGTTACAATGGATCACGACCTCGTCGCCCACCTTCCAATTGCGAACCTTGTCACCGACGGCCCAGACGATCCCTGACGCATCCGATCCCGCAATATGATAATCTGCACCATGGCCGTCAAATGGGCTGATTGGAACGCCTAAGCCCGCCCAAATGCCGTTGTAATTCACGCCAGCGGCCATCACCAAAACCAACACATCGTGGCTGTCCAAAGCGGGTGTTTCAACAACTTCTACCTGAAATGACTTGTCTGGCTCACCATGACGTTCACGGCGAATGGCCCAGGCATACATCTGTGACGGCACATGACCCAGTGGGGGCATGTCACCGATTTCATACAGATCCTTTTCTGGTGCATCATATGCTGCGATGTTCGAATTTGCGTCCAATGCCATTGTCCTTCTCCATTCCAAAATTGCCGCGATGCAGAATCGCGCTTACCCCATTGATATATTGACCACGAAATATTGCAACCCATTTGAAACATTTTTTGTAATTTTATAACCGAGCGATTGCAGAAAATTACCCCATTCACCCAAATTTTGAAAAATTATCATTTATTATCAGATGTCTAAATCACGAAATAATCAAAATGAACGCATAAAATCTGCCGCAACGCAGCGAATTGACATCCTTACTTTATTTCAAGTATCAATGAGCTAGTGAAATTTTATTACCAATCGGGGACGCTATGTCTGACATGATCAAAGATAGACCTTGGCTTATTCGCACCTATGCTGGCCATTCGACCGCAGCGGCATCAAACGCGCTGTACCGATCCAACCTGTCCAAGGGGCAAACGGGTCTGTCCGTGGCGTTCGATCTGCCCACGCAGACCGGCTATGACAGCGATCATGTCCTGTCACGTGGCGAAGTGGGCAAAGTGGGCGTACCCGTCTGCCATCTGGACGATATGCGCACGCTGTTCGATCAGATCCCATTGGAACAGATGAACACATCTATGACGATCAACGCCACCGCCCCATGGCTGTTGGCACTTTATATCGCCGTGGCCCAAGAACAGGGCGCAGATGTCGCCCAACTGCAAGGCACGGTTCAAAATGACCTGATCAAGGAATACCTAAGCCGCGGCACCTATATCTGTCCGCCGCAACCATCCTTAAAATTGATCGGGGATGTGGCTGAATATTGTTATAAACATGTGCCAAAATGGAACCCAATGAATGTCTGTTCCTATCACCTGCAAGAGGCCGGCGCGACACCAGAACAGGAATTGGCCTATGCGCTGGCCACGGCGATTGCGGTGCTAGACGAATTAAAACCGCGCGTGGCTGAGGAAGATTTTCCAGCCCTTTGCGGGCGGATTTCGTTTTTCGTGAATGCAGGCATCCGCTTTGTGACCGAAATGTGTAAAATGCGCGCATTTGTCGATTTGTGGGACGAAATTCTAGAAAATCGTTACGGCGTCACAAATCCCAAATATCGTCGGTTCCGATATGGGGTTCAGGTCAACAGCCTTGGCCTGACCGAACAACAACCCGAAAACAACGTCTATCGCATCCTAATTGAAATGCTTGCCGTCACCCTGTCCAAGAAAGCCCGCGCGCGCGCCGTGCAGCTACCCGCCTGGAACGAAGCATTGGGACTGCCCCGCCCATGGGATCAGCAATGGTCCATGCGGATGCAACAAATCATGGCCTATGAAACCGACCTGCTGGAATTTGACGATCTGTTCGATCAAAACCCCGCCGTTGATGCCAAGGTCGAGGCCCTGAAAACTGCCGCGCGCCACGAATTGGATACGCTGTCAGGCATGGGGGGCGCCATTCAATCCATCGACTATATGAAATCACGTTTGGTCGACAGCAACGCCGAACGTTTGAACAAAATTGAACGCAACGAAACCATTGTGGTGGGCGTCAATAAATTCACGAATGGCGAACCATCTCCTCTAACGTCAGGCGATGGCGGCATCATGGTGGTGGACCCAGCGGTCGAACAGGACCAGATCAACCGCCTCAACGACTGGCGCGCCACACGTGATTCCGATGCAGTCAAACAGGCCTTGGCCGATCTGCGCCAAGCGGCCCAAAATGGCGACAATATCATGCCCGCCTCAATCGTTGCGGCCAAGGCGGGCGTGACAACAGGCGAATGGGCTGCCGTGATGCGCGCAATCCACGGTGAATACCGTGGCCCAACGGGTGTGTCACGTAACCCTTCGAACAAAACCCAAGGGCTAGACGATATTCGCGACGCAGTCGACATGGTCAGCAAACAATTGGGCCGGCGCCTTTCCTTCTTAATGGGCAAACCCGGTCTTGATGGCCATTCGAACGGCGCCGAACAAATCGCGTTCCGCGCGCGCGACTGCGGTATGGATATGACCTATGACGGCATCCGCCTGACCCCCGATCAAATCATCGCATCGGCCAAGGAAAACGCCCCCCATGTCATTGGCCTATCCATCCTCTCAGGCAGCCACCTGCCCTTGGTCCAAGAGGTCTTGGAAAAACTCCTATCAAACGACCTCAGCCATATCCCCTTGATCGTAGGCGGCATTATTCCCGATGACGACGCACAACGCCTGCGTGATATGGGCGTGGCCCGCGTCTACACGCCTAAGGATTTCGAACTAAACACAATCATGCACGACATCGTGACGCTGGCAACACCAACATCAATTGCAGCACAATAACAGCTGCTTTCATTTTTGCATAAATACTCAAAAAAACGCGCCCCTAGGGGCGCGTTTTCTACATCGGTGAACACAGCTCCAACACGATCCCACAGGGCGTACGCACATAGGATACCACCTGCCCCCACGGTTTTTGCTTGGGCGCACTGATTTCCATTGCACCGTGGTCAATTGCCGATTGATGCATCCCCGCAACGTCAGGATCCGTTAACGCCACCTCAAACCCCAAAGGTCGATCGGCCTGATCCGCGCGCTGATATCCATCGGGCAAATTTCGCGCCCCCAAATCGTGGCTGGCCATGGCCAACACGGTGGTACCGGTGTCCAACTCGCCGTAATCGCCGCCTTCGTGCAAAAACCGTCGTTTTAACCCAAAACTCTTTTCAAAAAATTCCAAACTCTGCGCCACATCTGGCACATAAATTATGCAATATCCAAACTGCACCATAGCTATCTTCCCTCTTGTCACCACCCGTACCTTAGCCTAGCCTGACAAGAAGAAAAGGACTTTGATTTGCGACATCACACCCCCAATATTCGCCCACTGGCTGCAAATGATTTCGCCCAATGGAGTGACCTATGGCGGCAATATTTGGAATTTTACCAATCCAGCGTCCCACAAACGGTATATGAAACCACCTTTGACCGATTGATTGATGCCAAGAATACGGCGCAAAACGCGCTTGTTGCGGATCAGGCTGGCACTTTGGTGGGATTGGTCCACTTTATATATCACCCGCACAATTGGCGCGTTGAAAATGTCTGCTATCTACAGGATCTGTTTACTGCACCCAATACACGCGGCCAAGGGGTCGGACGGGCCCTGATCCAATCGGTGTATGACCTTGCGGATAAAAATGGAACTCCGTCGGTTTATTGGCTAACACAGGATTTCAATAAAACTGCGCGCCTGCTATACGACCGCATCGCAACGCAAACACCGTTTATAAAATATCAACGTTAAAGGTCTGAAATGACACCACATATCAATGCAAATGTCGGCGACATTGCCGAAACCGTTCTGATGCCAGGCGACCCACGCCGTGCGAAATGGGCAGCTGAAAAGTTCCTGACAAACCCCGTCTTGGTGAACGAAGTTCGCGGCATGTTGGGTTATACCGGCGAATATCGCGGAAACCGTGTGACCATCCACGGATCGGGCATGGGCATGCCCAGTCTGTCGATTTATGCAAACGAACTGATCACCCATTATGGCGCCAAAACACTCATCCGCATTGGGTCGTGTGGGGCAATGCAGAATTACATCAAGGTCCGCGATGTGGTCATTGCGATGACAGCATCCAGTATGTCCACCCCTTCACGTGGAATTATGCGGGAAATGAATTTTGCGCCTTGCGCCGATTATGGCCTGTTGGAACGTGCCGTTGCAGCATCGCGCAAACGCACGGTGGACACCCATGTCGGTGGCATTTATTCATCTGATGTGTTCTATGATGAACGCCCTGATTTGACAGAAAACATGACACGCCATGGCGTATTGGGCGTAGAAATGGAAACAGCCGAGTTGTATTTGGTCGCGTCCCGCCACGGCGCCCGCGCCCTATCGATTTGCACCGTGTCTGATCACCTGTTAACCCACGAAGCCCTGCCCGCAGAAGACCGAGAAAACAGTTTCGAAGATATGGTCGAAATCGCTCTTGCCGCGGCCTTTGATTAATCAAAATCGGCAGACCTGATATCGCGGGCGTTAAAACGGTATCTTAACGCCCGTGGGATTGGTCATATCCATTTCGCGCGGGCGATTGCCAGCCAGCCAAAGCCTGCGGCGCGGGCGCATAAACGTCAACCCGCAATGGGTAACAGGCTGCCACATCGCTGCTGTGCTGGGACGAACAATCGCCACCGGGACAGGCAGACAATCCACCGATCAGGTCGATTTCAGCGAAAAATTCCAGATAATCATCGGGGCGAACCGGGCTTGCCTTCATGAAATATTGGCCGGTGTCGCGGGTAAAACCGGTACACATAAACACGTTTAGCACATCATGGACATACGGTTCGGCCTGTGCCAGATCGACGCCCAAATGATCGGCCAAGGCACGGGTTAGGTTGGAATGACAACAATAATGATACTGGGTCCCAGACAGCAGATTACCAGTGTAGGGATCGCAGCGTGTGCCAATCACATCATGCACAGACCCGCCAAACTGATCCTGCACATACCAATCCAAGGTATCGTTCACGATCGTCGCCATGGGCCGCAAATGGGGAAATGATGACCACATGCGTTCACCTGTGGTCAAATGTGTACCGTGTAACGCCCGCGTTTTACCGGAATAAAACCGTTCTGACAGATCCTGTGCATTCCACAGGTTCAAATCCCCCACCTGCGGACCATCCACACAAGTGATGCGGAAAAAATGACCTGCCTTGACCGTGAAACAGGCTGCATCACGGGCAGGAACAATGACCGTTTCCACGTGATCCGCCGTCGCGCGTGCGGCACGTAATTGATCCAGATCCACGGTTGGCAGCGTGTCGTTGGGATAACAAATGACGGGGGCCACATCGCGGCGGGATTGGGCGTCTGCGGGTTCTGACATTGGATTGTCCTGCGTGTTTTTGTTGCGGTAATACGTTATTGTGATTTCGGATCATGGCACAATTTTGGTGCCTCTTTGGTGTCCGTCATGACGCTGGCGCCACATTGCAAACAATGCCAATAAAACCCATCCCTGTCCAGCGCAGCATTGCGCCGCCACCGACACTGCCGCGTGGCGCGGTTGGAAAAAATTGCCACCAAAACAAAGGCAATGACCAAGCCGATCACAACAATCATGTTTGCAAATCCCTAAACGACAAAACGCGGCAAACTGGGCCGCGTTTTGGGATATCATCGGACCAAACGGTTAAACCGCGCGTTCGACCATCATTTTTTTGACCTCGGCAATCGCCTTGGCCGGGTTCAACCCCTTGGGGCAAGTTTTCGCACAGTTCATAATCGTGTGACAGCGATACAGTTTGAATGGATCCTCTAGCTGGTCCAAACGTTCGCCTGTGGCCTCATCCCGACTGTCGATGATCCAGCGATAGGCATGCAACAACGCCGCTGGCCCAAGATAACGATCACCATTCCACCAATACGATGGGCAAGATGTGGAACAAGATGCGCACATCACGCATTCATACAGACCATCCAGTTTTTTGCGATCCTCAATGGATTGTTTCCATTCCTTAGCGGGACGGTTTGTTTTGGTTTCCAACCATGGCATAATCGACGCGTGTTGCGCGTAAAAATGCGTCAGGTCTGGGATCAAATCGCGGATCACCGGCATATGGGGCAAAGGATAGATTTTGACGTCTCCCTTGATTTCGTCCATGCCATAGATACAGGCCAGCGTGTTGATGCCATCAATATTCATGGCGCATGACCCGCAAATACCTTCTCGGCAGGACCGGCGGAATGTCAGCGTTGGATCAATTTCGTTTTTGATTTTGATCAAGGCATCCAGAACCATGGGACCACAGGCATCCATATCAACAAAATATGTATCAATACTTGGGTTTTCCCCATCATCAGGCGACCAGCGATAAATCTGGAATTTACGCAGGTTCGTTGCCCCCGATGGTTTGGGCCATGTTTTACCGGTTTTCATCCGTGAATTTTTTGGCAGGGTCAGTTGCACCATTTCATTGGTCCTTTCTGGTCAAGAACATCATTGCGGACACAGGCCCGCACCCCCTGTAAACAAGGACGCGCCTGCGGGACATTCCGGGTTCACACCAGTGCTGACCGGCGCGGTCTGCGGTGATGTGTATCCCGATTGGGTTTCGGTGGTATTTTTGATTTTGGCGGGTGCGGTCGCAGGGGCCGCAGCGGATTTCGCGGGCGCGACCTTGCCGCTGCCGTTCAAGACAGGGCGCGGGTTCGTCGCAATCATGGGTGAACCGCCGGATTGTGGCTTTGCCTTGGGCGCACCCACCGTTGACGCAGCTACGCCTGCGTTTGCGGATGTCGGCGTACCAGATGCGCGCAAAGGCGTCACGTTGTCGTTTCCAGTGACGCGCTTCATACAATTTTTATAGGTTTGCACAACCGAACCCTCGGCAATTATTAAACCTGCAATACCAAAAAGCAGTACCGCCGCCGCAGTAGAAGCAGCTGAATCGACTGAACTATTCGTCCCATATGAATTATAAATATAGGTGTCTGAACCGTTGTTTGCCGTGCTCGACTTAAGCACATCAAATGTCGCCTGACATTCAGCCGCATAAATTCCAGCCACAGGTATTGGCAATTCATCACGCCAGCGGGTGGTTTTGCCCGACTGTACGTGTGATTTACGTGTGATCGTGCCGCCGTTGCGGTTAAACAGGCTGTGTTGAATGAAAATCAGACGGGCCATTTCAGCCTCATCCGCGGACAAACCCCACGGTGTCAGGGCCTGAACAAAGGCATCCCCCTGAACATCGCCCATCAATGTTTCATATTTCACACGCGACTGGCGCGGGTGATCGCTGGGCCAAGCCAGCATTTCACGCAGGGTCTGCGCATGCTTTTCGTTCATTTCAAACAGCAATTTTGCCGATAGGCTTTGCATGTTTTGCAGGGTCTGCTGATAGGTCAGCCCCCCCAAATCAGCGCGGGGTACGTGTAAAAAACCTTCGCCAGCGGGGCCAGCATAATGATGATACTGGCACCCTGACAGCAATATATCACGTGGATCGCGGATCACATTCACAAACCCTGCGTCCGTGTCATCCCACAGCTGTTTCGGGAATGTGCCATGCCAATTCACCAAAATGGCCCGCCCCGTTTTGGGAACCCGCGCCATTGGGTCCGCACCCCATATCCCCACCCAAGGAATATCCAACGCTTTGGACAGGGCAGTGATGACGTGTTTCATCCAAATTGTGCCACCTTTGTGATAGGTGGCCAAACACAACAGGCGTTTGGGCGCCGAATGACGCCCAAAATTGATATCCTGTTGTACCCCAGACATGAATTAGAATGTCCGTACTTTGGGCGCGATTTTTTCCAGACTGATGCCACCTTGTGTTTCAGTCGTCAGCGGATCGGTGATAACTGGGCGATATGATAATTCCACCGCGTTGCCATCGACCCGTGTCACCGTATGCACGCGCCAGTTTTCATCATCACGCGTTGTGAAATCTTCGTGCGCGTGCGCGCCACGGGATTCTTTGCGTGCTTCGGCACCGACGATGGTGGCCAATGCGTTTGGCATCAGGTTGGTCAGTTCCAGCGTTTCCATCAAATCACTGTTCCAAACCAAGCTGCGATCGGTGACCTGAATGTCATCCATCTTTCCTGCAATTGCAGTCATTTTTTCGACGCCCTGTGACAGGGTTTCAGATGTCCTGAAAACGGCCGCGTCGGCTTGCATTGTTTTTTGCATTTCCAAGCGCAGTTCGGCAGTTGGTGTCGCGCCTTTTGCGTGGCGCAAGCCGTCAAAACGATCAAAGGCTTTGTCGATGGACGCGGTGTTCAACACGGGGTTTGACGCATCTGCATCTACAACCTTGCCCGCGCGGATCGCGGCCGCACGTCCAAACACCACCAAGTCAATCAATGAATTTGATCCAAGGCGGTTCGCACCGTGAACCGATGCACAGCCCGCTTCGCCAACAGCCATCAGGCCGGGAACGATAGCAGTTGGATTGTCGGCAGTTGGGTTCAACACTTCGCCCCAATAGTTTGTGGGGATACCGCCCATGTTATAATGCACGGTTGGCAGAACAGGGATCGGTTCTTTGGTCACGTCAACACCTGCAAAAATCTTTGCAGATTCTGAAATGCCCGGCAACCGTTCTGCCAAGGCTTCGGCCGGCAAATGTGACAGGTTCAGGTGGATGTGATCCCCACCTGCACCAACGCCGCGACCTTCGCGGATTTCCATGGTCATACAACGTGACACGTAATCGCGAGGTGCCAAATCTTTGTAATGCGGCGCGTACCGTTCCATAAAACGTTCGCCTTCTGAGTTGGTCAGATAGCCGCCTTCGCCGCGCGCACCTTCGGTGATCAAACAGCCAGAGCCATAGATGCCGGTTGGGTGGAATTGCACAAATTCCATGTCCTGCAGCGCCAGTCCGGCACGCGCGACCATGCCGCCGCCATCACCTGTACAGGTATGCGCCGATGTCGCGCTGAAATAGGCGCGGCCATAGCCGCCGGTCGCCAAAACAACCATCTTGGCGTTGAACACATGCATTGTGCCGTCATCCAGTTTCCAACACACAACGCCCTGACATTGACCATCATCAGACATGATCAGGTCAATGGCGAAATATTCGATATAGAATTCCGCATTGTTTTTCAGGGACTGACCATAAAGCGTGTGCAAAATCGCATGACCTGTGCGGTCTGCGGCTGCGCAGGTCCGTTGCACGGGGGGGCCTTCGCCGAATTCGGTTGTGTGGCCACCAAAGGGGCGTTGGTAAATCTTGCCTTCTTCTGTGCGGCTGAAGGGCACACCGTAATGTTCCAATTCGTAAACCGCCTTGGGCGCTTCGCGGGCGAGGTATTCCATCGCATCGGTATCACCCAGCCAATCGGACCCTTTCACAGTGTCATACATATGCCACTGCCAATGGTCTGGCCCCATGTTCGACAACGATGCCGCAATGCCGCCTTGGGCCGCGACAGTGTGCGAACGGGTTGGGAACACCTTGGTTACACAGGCTGTGCGCAGCCCCTGTTCTGCCATGCCCAATGTTGCGCGCAAGCCAGCACCACCGGCACCGACAACAACAACATCATATTCATGCGTTTCGTATTGATATTCTGCCATAGTTCCTGCCCCTTATAGTGCCAATTTCGCGATGGCGAACAAACCCGTCGCCATCATGCCATAGGCCAAACATTTCACCAAAATGATGGTGATTTTTTCCGCGGTGCCATGCACGTAATCTTCGATCAAGACTTGGGCACCAGATTGAAAATGCTCTAGGCCGACAATCAACGTCAATGCCGCTATGATCGCGGGGAAAGGACGTTGGTAATAGGCCAAAACCTCTTCGTATGGGGCACCAACAATGCTGCCAAACGTGAACACAAACAGTGGAACCAAAATCAACAATGCGACCGAGCTGACTTTCATCGCCCAAAAATGTGCTGTTC
>Ga0181574_10005585_pt1 | contig 10742 bp, 8 predicted proteins | sample 101ome_24_FD_145600 | JGI IMG/M metagenome (GOLD analysis project Ga0181574, IMG submission 145600) | Coastal salt marsh microbial communities from the Groves Creek Marsh, Skidaway Island, Georgia - 101410AT metaG (spades assembly) | ecosystem: Environmental > Aquatic > Marine > Intertidal zone... | reverse complement strand
CTGGAGTAATTTTGAGAGCTGGGAGCAGGCTGGCGCCATTCAAACGCCGGAGCGTGCGAACCGATTATTTAAAGACGTGTTGGCGCAGTACAGCGAGCCACCGATGGATCCCGCCGCCCGCGAGGAGTTGGTGGCGTTTGTCGATCGACGAAAGAAAGAAGGCGGCGCGCCAACGGATTTTTAGCCTGCCGTAATACCTACTACCGAGAGTGCACGCCCAGGCGATCGTCCTAGAGATAGCCTTCCTGTTGATACCATCGTGCGGTGGCACGAAGACCTTCATCTAATCCGACGCTGGGGTTGTACCCGATTTCGGATAGCGCGCGAGAGATATCAAAAGCCCGGTTTTGTCGGTACCAATCCACTCGACGTGGAAATATTGGCGGCGTGATGCGTAACGGCTTGCAGGTTTTCTCGAAAAAATGCCCGGCCAGCCACAAGGGCCAGAATGGGAAATGCGGCGTTCTTACGGAGCGATCCATCGCAGCTGCTACCCGCTTGACCAGATCTTCTGTCGTCACGTATTCGCGGTCGGCAATAAGGTACGTACGCCCATCGCCCACGCCATCGTGCGTGACCTTCTCGAGGGCATCGACAAAGTTATCAATGTACAGCGGGTGGTAGAACGCCTTTCCTGACCCAAAGATAGGGAAGCTGCCCTTGGCAACACGACGGAAAATCATGCCGAAACGTTCTGGATCGCCTGGCCCATAAATGGCGGCCGGCCGCAAGATTACCGTCTTCAGACCCTTTTCTTGGTAGCGTATGACCAGCGGCTCGGCTTGGTATTTGGTTTGCTGGTAATAGTCCGCGGCGGCGATTGGGGCGTCCTCGTTTGCCGGCGGGTTTTTGACGTTCCCATGGACGCCACAGGTACTGCAGTAAATAAAGCGTTTTACCCCCGCAGCCACGGCTGCGTCCAAGACCGTCTGCGTACCCCCAACGTTGACCTCGTCGTAATACGTATTGGGAACATCCAGCTCACGAAAAGCGGCGGCGAGATGATGAACCACGTCAACACCGGAAATGGCATCTTCCACCACCGCGCGATCCGTCACGGTGCCGATCACCACCCGCACACCCCACGCACGAATCTCGTCGGTTTTAACACCTTCTTTGTAGTCGAGCGCGATGACTTCATGACCGTCTTCATGCAGCCTTTTGACGAGTGCTTTCCCGGTGAAGCCAGTCCCCCCGGTAACTAAAATCCGCATTCAAGAGTCTCCTTGATTAAGACAACAACGTCGGCGTTACGATTCCCAACTGCTCGTAAACCTGGGTAATCACGCGACCGCCCGATTGTAGCGAGTAGGGCGCTATTTTTTCTCTATTTTCTTTCCCGATTCGATTGCACCGCAGAGGATCATCAGCGAGCGTTTCGATATGCGCCGCGAGAGCTTCGGGTGTATCGTCGCCCGCCAGCGCTTGGTCCCCAGCAAACTCCCGGTTATGTGGGGTTGGGAATGCTGCGAGGGCTAGACCCGCCGCCATATAGTGCAACAGTTTGCCGCTACCCTCTCCAGAGGCAGATTGTTTCGGCTCAACGCCCACGTTCGCCCGCAGCAAATAGGTAGGTAACTCCTCGAAGGCTACCCGTCCAATGATCCGAACGCTATTGTGAAGCGCGTGTTTTTCAACGAAGGCCTCAATGAGATCGGTGGGGTAGCCGATCAGCAGGAACACGATGTCGGATCGCTTCTGTTTCAGCAATAAAATAACTTGCTGTAGGACATCTAAACCTTTAATGGGCAGAAGCGAACCACTGTAGGCGACAACGAACGCGTTCTTCGGGAGATCAACTTTAGCAAGAGTCACATTCTGAGGATCGTAGGCGTCCAGATCCACGCGATCATCCAGACGCGTCAGGCGGGATGACGAAAGACGATAGTCCTCCCGGAAGATGCGCTCGCTGTTCCCCGACGAGCAAAAACTATGCGCGGGTAGTTTCAGTATGAGAGCCTCGACGAGAGTGAAGGCAAACCGCAAGGCGCTCGAAAGAACCCCTTTTCGGGCAAAAAAGCCATGATCTGCCAGTTCGCCTACTAACCCCCCCTGCAGGTCGGCGACAAGCGGTAGTCCGCGCCAGAACAGTAAAACTCGGATAAGCCAGGCGATCAGTACGCCCTCATGAAGATGGGCGTGAAGCACGTCCGGTTTTTCTCTGAACGCTGCGCGCAAGCCCAAAAACAGAAGTTTGAGGTCAGCCAGTATCTTCCCTCTCTGTGGCCCGGCTTCGGTTCGCTCGTACCCACGGACGGCGCCGACTCGTCGAATATCGACATTTGGTAAATCCCGGCCGAGCGGATAGGTGCAGAGCATGTTTTTGCCGCCACTATGCTCTATCGCCCGAAGGATGCTCAGGATGCGGATATGGCAACCGCGGTCTGAGAAAAATGGCGTAGGCGCGATATGAAGAACCTTCAATTTAAATCCTCATTGGCCCAAAGCGCTCGAGTGCATTGCTCAAGCTCTGCTCGGACAGCAGCGATTTCACGCGCCTGCCGCTCCGCTCCCCACCCCTGTTCGGCACCCGCGAGTTCAGCGCATCGCTTCAGTACGTCCTCTCCCGGATTACCCAGCAGGCACAGATCGGTGCGCCGAAAGACGATGTCGGAAAGACAAGCGACCCACTCATGCCTGGCTGCCCAGACGATCTGCGCGCCAATGGTGTCATGAGCAGGAGACAGCGGCCGGGCAAGATCAGGTTGACGACGGCAGAGCGCGGCCAGATCCTCGATCTCGGTTCCGTACCCATCCACCAGATGCATGGAGGTTTCTCTCGACCAGTGTGCCTGGTATTTTTTCGCCGTGTCTTCACGAAAAGAGGCCATGTTGGTGATGTGACCGCCGGGGAGTTTTATCCCTCGGGTCGTGTAGCGTTGCGAGGCGCTGGCACCTTTAAGTTTCTTCTCGGCCAGTTGCGCCGCCATCTCCGCGAGACGGCGTCCCGTCGTGAATTTTGCTCCGAGCGGTGTCACTAGTCCCCCGATCCCGTCGATCTCGTGGTGATCGACCAGCCGGTACTCCCCTGTCCCCTGATAGACGCCCGACTTGATTGAGTTGCTCTGCAGCGGGTAGTAACCCGCGAAAGATTGAAGCACATCGTTTCGGCTCAGACGGGCTGACGGCATGGCCTCGTTCACGGTGTTGATTAACTGATCAATCTCTTGCGCCTCAGGGGTGAGATCATCCGCTGGCGTACTCGCTTCCATGTAGCTCGTGCCGATGAGCGATCGGTTGCGCCAGGGAATGATAAAGATGTGGCGGTTCCCCCGGGTGGCAACCCCATCCCCGCGAAACGCGGAGGGGAGGGCTACCGCACAATCGCCCAGCAGTGCCCGTGTCACGATGTGGGCGCCTCTTGCGAAGCCGGTGTTGAGTCGATGTAGCGTATCTTTGCCATTGAGTTGATCACACCAAGGGCCCGTCGCGTTGATAACCAGTCGCGAGCGGATAGTGCCTGTCTTTGACGTGATCCTGTCCGTCACGACCACCCCAGCAACCGTCTTTGCATCGTAAAAATAGCGATCTGCAGACACATAATTCATCGCCGTAGCGCCATGCTGCGCGGCGCTTTTGATCACGCTAAAGGTCATTCGTTCTGAACTTTTAAGTTGCGCTTCGTACAACACCCGTCCTCCGGTAAGGCCGCTCGCGTTGACCCTGCCCTGGCCAAGAATCTCTTCGCGACTCATCGCTCGGTCTGGAGGTATTCGGTTGGCGGGGTCCGTGATGACGCGTTGGGTGTGCCGGGTGAGCAGACGGTAGGCCAGCATCCCGGCATACAGAAACGCGCCGCCCCGTCGGAATCCGGAGTAGGTGGGCACGATGAACGGGACTTGGGTAACCATGTGGGGCGCGCTTTCGATCAGGAAGCTGCGCTCTTGAGAAGACTCTTTGACTTTTGGCAGATCCAGTTGCTGCAGGTAACGAATGCCGCCGTGCAGGATGCGCGATGAACGCATCGAGGTCGCGCCTCCAAAGTCGTCTTTTTCGATCAGCAGTGTGGATAATCCACGCAGGGTGCAATCCAGCGTGATCCAGGCTCCGGTGATCCCGCCTCCGATCACGATAACATCGAATGCCCGGTTGGGGAGTTGCCGGTCCACTTCCTTCATGTCTGCTGAGTGAGAGTTAAGCTCGATTGGATATGAAACCGACAGACCCTAGTGCCGGCAGGCGTCAATAAAACCAGCGGCAAGTTGCGCTCGCTTTGAGAAGTAGGGGCGCCGCGCGGTATTGCTCGAATCTTTTGTGGCTGAATTATAGTTCTGACGATAAATACCGGCCCGTTCCGCTCCGGCAGGCACATTACGGGCATCAATTTATCTGCATATGGCCAAGGCCGTACTCGTGGGATCACTCGTAACGGCAGCTCGATCGCTGCTGTTAGAATCTGGCGCAGAAAACGCCTCGGAGGTCTAATGAAAAAATTAATTCTGAAGAACTTGCTCCGTGTAGGAGCGCTGGTTGCGCTGACGGTCCCGCTTTCCGGATGCTCGGAGTTCTGGTGCTGGCCCTTTGACTGCTCATCGAGCGATTCGTCCGCGGGTGTAGAGGGCAGCGCTAATCCCACCCCCGCCCAGAATACCCCGGTCGCCAACGACACCGCACCAACGACCCCTGGCGGCCCTCAGGAATTTAACCTGAATAAAGCCGTCTACCTCCACACCAACGTCTCCGGCTGGCCGGAGACCCATAAACTGACGGTGGAGATCGGTGGCGGCGTTATCTGTCTGAACGGGGGATTCACCACCGACTGGCCCCCGGCCGAGATTGATCACACCTCCGGTCAGTACACCATTCAGGTCAACGCCAACCCGTGGGTGTTCGTGAACCGGGGCGGCACCTGGTACGGCGGCACCTGGGAATGGTTTGCCGTGGGCAATACCTGTAAGCCGGCCCGTAACGTGGAAGGCGGTCATATCAAACAACCCCCGCTCGCCGACTGGACCCCGGTCTCCGGTGAGACGGTCTATATGATGGTGGCATCCATTTCCCGCGGATCGAACCTCAACAACTATCAGGCCCGAACGGATGCGGTAAAGGTTGTGTGGCCTTGATTGTGGGGGGCGCCTGCTCCAGAGGGGCTAGCCCTGCAGGCAACTAATTAAAGCGGTTTCATTGAGGCGACGAAACGGTCGCCTCAATTTTTTTGAGCAGTTCAGTATTAACGGCTCTTGGCCCAGACTCTTTTCGGTTCCGGTAACGTCGCTCCGCTGGTAGCCGTACGCCATCTAACGAGGCGAGACGCGCCAAGAATGCTTCGCCTTCTTCTTTCCATTGCCCACCCGATAAAAGTTCAGGATTCATGGCCAGGATGAATTGACCGCCTTGCGGTGGACCGCCGTCGCCGGAGTCACGGGCCTTGGAGTTAAAACTCACGGTTTCACCCACCAACGGGCCGGCCAGAAGCTCAATCATCATGGCGATGTGGGAGCCCTTGTAGCCTCCAAAGGGCAGCAACATGCCTTTGACAATCGCGGCCGGATCCGTCGTCTCTTTTCCCTCGGCATCGAGGCCCGTTCCGGGCGGCACCGATCCGCCGTCTCGGGCTTTGATCTGGACCTCACCCATCGCCATTGCGGCGGTGGCCATATCAAAGACCATCGGGTCGTGATCGGGTCGAGGCCATGCAAACGAAAGCGGATTGGTGCCGTACAGTTTCTCGCGAGATCCGAACGGTGCGACGTTCGGCATGTAAGAGACACAGGTCATCGCGACAAGGCCCTGTCTCGCCAGCGTTTCGGTTTCCGGCCACAGCGCGGCAAAGTGGTGGGTGCGCGTGAGCGACAGTGTGGCGATACCTTGAGCTTGTGCAGCCTTTGCCAACGTGTCGAGCGAGCGCTGGTGCGCGATCGGCGCATATCCGAGATCTCCGTCACAGTGAACCACCACAGCGGTCCGTTGATCCACTTTGGGGTTAGCCTGACCATTGACTTTGCCGCTTTTCAACGAGGCGACATAGCCTGGGATGCGAAAAAGCCCATGCGAGTGCGACCCGTCGCGCTCGGCACGGGTTACGGTCTGGGCCACGGCATCGGCATTTTCTTCGTTGGCACCGGCTGAAATAAGCACCGTATTAGCGATGTCATAAATCTCGTCGAGGGATAGCGCAGTCGTTGTCATAGCGGGTTCTTATCTCAGCAGTCGGTAGGGTTTGCAGAAACAATACCCTACAATGCCATGATCGCGAAGGAGTCGAACACACTTGGCCAAGCTTTATTTTTATTACTCGGCGATGAACGCCGGTAAAACCACCACGCTGCTGCAGTCGCGCCATAACTACGCGGAGCGGGGCATGAACACGCTGGTGCTCAAACCCAGCATTGACAGCCGCTCCGGTCAGGGCCGGGTGCGCTCACGCATCGGTCTTGAGGCTGACGCAGCAGACGTCGATTCGTCCGATGACCTATTTGCCATCGTGGGCGCGGCCCATACGAAGACGCCGGTTCATTGCGTGCTGGTCGATGAGGCGCAGTTTCTCAGCGCCGAGCAGGTCGGCCAGCTATCCGAGGTGGTGGATCGACTCGATATTCCGGTGTTGGCTTACGGGCTGCGCACTGATTTTCTGGGACAGCTTTTTGAAGGATCGCGCCAGCTGTTGGCGCTGGCGGACGAGCTTCGGGAGATCAAAACCGTCTGTCACTGCGGGCGCAAGGCGACCATGGTGGTGCGCTTTGATTCAGAGGGCAAACCCGTCTGTGCGGGCGATCAAATTCAGATTGGTGGTAACGAGACCTATGTCTCGATGTGTCGACGTCACTTTAAAGAGAGTCTCGGGAAAGCCTGAGCGTCACTTGGGCAGGTTTGCCCGGCTCTCAGTCTAGAAATTTCACCCAGTTATCGAGCGGTTCGCGCTCCGTCACCAGGTTATTTTCGACAGCGTCGGGATCGGCGTAACCGAGGGACATGCCGCAGACCAGCGCCTGCGTCGGCGGTATCTCGAGGTGCTCGCTGATGATTCGGTGATAAGGCGTAAAGGCCGCCTGCGGACAGGTATCCAGACCTTTACCGCGCGCCGCGATCATGATGTTCTGCAGGAACATGCCGTAGTCCAGCCAACTGCCCTGTTCAAGCACTCGATCAATCGTGAACATCATGCCGACCGGCGCATCGAAGAAAGTGTAGTTGCGCCCATGCTGGTGATGCATTTTTGCCTTGTCGTCGCGGGTGATGCCGAGCAGTCCGTAAAGATCCCAGCCGATTTTGCGTCGTCGTTCAATATAGGGCGACACCCAGGTGCGCGGGTAATACGGATATTCCTCCGTGTGCGCTTTGGCTGCCTCGCGATCGTTATAAACGGCGAGGATCGCCTCACTCAGTCCGGCCAGGCTTTTCCCTGTGAGCACGTAGGTATGCCAGGGCTGAATGTTGGTGCCTGACGGGGCTCGCGCAGCTGTTGTCAGAATCGCTTCGATCGTTTCCTTCGGTACTGGGGTCGACAAAAAAGCGCGAACAGAGCGCCGGGACTCGATAGCGTCGTCGACGGCGGCGGTGTTATTCATCTCAGAGGTGCTCACGTCTTACCCTCGGTTATAGGTAGTAAAGAATCAGGCTGGTGCCCAGCAGAATGGCCACCCATAGCACCATAGAGCCGGTGGGCCAGGCCCGGGCGAGCGTGCCTTCTGCTCCGTAGTGATGCAGAACCCAGCGCATCAGGTGCCTGCCGGTTTGGTGACTGGCGTTCACCCCGCTTTGGCGAATCCGCTCTAGCGAGGAGAGAATGCCTTTTGCCCAGCGAGGCGCCAGGCGCCTGTAGAGCCAGTCGGTATCAAGCGTGATCGACGCTTTTTCCGGTGGATACAGACCGGTACGGACAAGAACAGCAAAAGCGAGGGCGGCAAATAGCAACAGCTGGAGTTGCGTAATGGAATGCCCGAGATCCGCATAAGGCTCGTAGGCAGTAGGGTACGGTAACAGCGCATAAAGCGGGCCCGGGAGCCAGCCGATGGTTATGCACAACACCGCTGTTGCTCCCATCGCGAGACACATGTGTAAAGGCGCTTCCTTGCAGCGGATGCCCGAGTCCTGACCAAAGAACGCGAAGTAGGGAATCTTAATTCCCGAATGCTCCATCACACCTGCCGATGCAATCAAAAGCCCTACAAAAGTCCATACGTAATAGCCCTCTACAACGGCTGACATGGTCAGTGACTTCGCTACAAACCCGCTGAACAGCGGGAATGCCGAAATCGACATCGCGCCCACAATGCAGAACGCCGTCGTCCAGGGCATCGAGCGATAGAGCCCGCCAAGATCTGAGGCCCGGATCGTCCCCGTTCGATAAAGCACCGCACCCATGGACATGAAGAGGAGACCCTTGTAGAGGATATGCACAAAGGCATGCGCCACAGCACCATTAAGAGCCATTTGGCTGCCGATGCCAATGCCTACTACCATAAAGCCCAATTGGTTGTTGAGGCTGTAGCAGAGCACCTTGCGAAGATCGTTTTCGATGACGGCAAAAAAGATAGGGAACAGCGTCATGACTACACCAATGCCGATAAGCGCATCTGTCCCCGGAAACCCGCGAGCGAGCGCATAGATTGCGAGTTTCGTGGTAAACGCGCTTAAAAATACGGCCCCGGTGACGGTAGCCTGCGGGTAGGCGTCTTGCAGCCAATTGTGAAGAAAAGGAAAAGCGCACTTAATGCCAAAGGCCAAAAATATGAGCCATACGCCGAGGCTTGCGTCGCCAAGACTGCCTGCTGCGCCAATTAACTGGCCGAAGGCCAATGAGCCGACGTCCTGATAGTGCATGAGGATCCCCGAGAGCAGCAGGACCCCGGAGCCCACCTGAATGATCAGGTATCGAATGCCTGCGCGATAAGAGCGCTCCGTGCGGCTCGCGAAGATCAAAAACACGGAGCTTAAAGCCGTGATCTCCCAGTAGAGAAACAGCGTCACAAGGTCGCCGGCAAATACCGCACCGATAGCGCTGCCGACATAGAACATCGCAGTAACGTGCTCAACAGTGTTGCGCACGTGCAGCGCATATAAGGCCGCCAGTATCGCTGCGATATGGAAGATGTAGCCAAAGATAAGACTGAGTCGATCCACCCGTACTGGAATCAGGCTAAGTCCGGCGAATTCAACCTCCAACGAAACAGCGTCGCTTAAAAGGATGAGATGGGCGAGGCTGATAATCGGTAAAGCAAGCGCCCCGACCGCCCGTAGAGCGCGAGGCAGCAGCGGCAGCGCCAAAGCGCCCACCAGAATGATGATGCCCGGGGGCAGGCTATTCATCATAGTAGTCCTCGTCGCGCTTGAGGCCTCGACCCAGTCGCTTGCCTACGACCACAATCGCAAACAAGGACACAAAACCCCAAAGTGCGTAAAAGCCCGGCCAGCTTTCCCAGGGAAAACTGGCGTGCCGATGAAAGATGATCTCAAGGATTACCAGCGCGACGCAGGCTGAGACAAGGGCTTTAAATATCATCGATAGTCTTCTTGGTTGATCCTTGTTGTGGCGTGCTCTTGTCTATCGAAGCAGTGCTTCCGTGAACTGGAGAAGCGCGGATGGAAAAAAGAACAGAATCACGCACAACGTCGCGGTTGTAATGATCGCCAGTAGACAGGGTATTGGCGCTTCTTTTAAAGGCTTCTTGGGTTCTGCGCCGCCACCGAAAAACGCCCTGATCGGGATGGGAATCAAATAGGCGATATTGAGTAACGTGCTCACCATCAGAACGCCAACCAGCATGGCGTAACCGGAATCCAGCGCTCCGACGGCGAGGTACCACTTGCCCCACATCCCCGCGAGGGGCGGCAGGCCCGCAATGCTGATGCTCGCAATCAGAAAGGCGCCCATGGTGACGGGCATCTGACGGCCAAGCCCATCAAGCTCGCTCACGCGGGTTTTGTGCGCGGCTACCAAAATTGCCCCCGCGCAGAAGAACAGCGTGATCTTGCCCACCGCATGCGTCGCAATGTGGATCGCGGCGCCGGCGACACCGGCCGCGCTCGCGAGGACCGCTCCGAGAACGACATAGGAGAGCTGACTGATCGTCGAGTAGGCGAGCCGCCGCTTCAGATTGTCTTGATGCATCGCGACGACTGACGCGCCAAGAATGGTAATGGCGACCACCCAGAGCATCAGGTCGCGCACCCCGTTTTGCGCCAGCAGGTCAATACCAAAGACGTAGATGACGATCTTAAGTAAAGAAAACACGCCTGCTTTCACTACCGCTACAGCATGCAATAAGGCGCTCACGGGCGTCGGCGCGACCATGGCGGCCGGCAGCCAGCGATGAAACGGCATGAGCGCTGCTTTTCCGATGCCAAAGGCAAAAAGCGCAAAAAGAATGCCAGTCGTCAGTGGCGATATTTTTCCCGCGAGAATGCCACCGGCCTCAAACGTCACGCTGCCGGTGAAATACCAGGTGGCGATGATCGCCGGTAACAAAAAGGCCATCGATGTACCGATCAGAATCCCAAGATATACGCGCCCTCCCCGACGGGCCTCGGCAGTCCCGGCGTGGGTCACAAGCGGGTAGGTGGACAAGGTCAGAAGCTCATAAAAGAGAAACAGCGTGATCAGGTTTGCTGAGAGAGCAACACCCATGGTGGCGCTGATCGCGATGGCGAAGAAAGTAAAAAAACGTGTCTGATCGCTCTCGCCGTGCCCGCGCATATAGCCGATTGCGTATACCGTTGTGACAATCCAAAGCGATGAAGCAATCAGCGCAAAAAGCAGCCCTAAAGGCTCAAGCGCAAGCGCAATGGGCAGTCCCGGCACT
>Ga0181574_10005583_pt1 | contig 10744 bp, 9 predicted proteins | sample 101ome_24_FD_145600 | JGI IMG/M metagenome (GOLD analysis project Ga0181574, IMG submission 145600) | Coastal salt marsh microbial communities from the Groves Creek Marsh, Skidaway Island, Georgia - 101410AT metaG (spades assembly) | ecosystem: Environmental > Aquatic > Marine > Intertidal zone... | reverse complement strand
ATAGGTTTTGCCGACTCCATTGACGGTGATTCGGATGGTACCCTTTTTGTATTCAATGATCAAATCGATCCATTCATTGAGCGCCATTTCTGAATCGGGCTCCGCAAAAGACGGGCCGTCATTCGGCAGTTTGATCCTGTGCCCCCCGCCTTCCAAAATTCCCAGGCTGATCGATGATCGCCGATTTGATCCGCGGGGCAAGGTGGTCCTATGTGGGGGAGAGGGAGCATTGGGGGAGGGGGAGCATTCATCCATGCCGAGGCTTCCTTGGTCCGCGTGGTGCGTGAATGGCATCGGTATGCCCGGTGCTTGGTGGTTCTGCCCCACACCTACCTGGGGCAAGAGGATCTCTTGGCGGAGTTTGGCTCCAATGTGGAGCTGTTCGCCAGAGAGAGGGTGTCCCACGGGCAGCTGCAATCCCACGCCCGGGGTGCCAAGGTGCACCTTGCCCACGACATGGCCTTCGAACTCGATTTGGAGAAGGCGATGGGATGTCGCACGCCGATCGCCCGCGAGTCTTTTGCCCCCAAGCGCCTGTTCCGACGTTATCGCTGGATGCTTCTCGAGAAGGGTCGGCGCCGCCTGTTCGGGCATCGGGTGCTTCATTGCTTCCGCACGGACAACGAACACACCTCCATTCCGTTACCATTCTGGAACGCGGATCTTTCCAAACTTTTCAAGTGTGGTGGCCAGACATCCGGGCTTGCATGCAGGGCGACACGCATGATCATCCGGAGTTTCAGCCACTACGATGAAATCCAAACCAATCGCCTGCACCTTGCCGTGGCCGGAGCGCTCCTGGGCAAGAGGGTCAGGTTTCACGCGAACAGCTACCACAAATGCCGCTCGGTCTATGATTTCTCCATCAAGGAGAGGTTTCCCAACGTGCAATGAATGGGATGAGATCAACCGATGACTGAATATCGCGTGTCATACGTGGGCGGGAACTCCCCGGCTGCGCATTTGGTGGCTCAACTCGAAGCGGATGGCTCGGTGCTGGATGTCGATGTGCGTTCGGACGATCTGGAGTTGGTTCCGAGTGCCGAAGCCCTTGCAGCCGCAGCAATGTTTGCCGCCATGCGCAACCACGCGTCCCTTCGGGTGGATGGTCTGCTCGATGGCCGATTCCTCGGGGGCATCGAGTCCATCGCCGGGATGCACCGGCAATGGGATCCGACACTGGGAGAGTTGATGCTGGAGTCGGCAGGACAAGCCGACGTGGCCGGATCGGGCTCGCGGGTTGCACTCTTCTTTTCGGGAGGCGTGGACTCCTTCTACTCACTGGTTGAGAACGAGGCGGAGATCACCGATCTGATCTTCGTTCATGGATTCGATATCACCCCCGGGAGCCGGGACCTGGCAGCCGAGGCGCATGAGTGGGTCCTGGAAGTGGGCCGAGCATTCAACAAGCGGGTGATCCGGATCGATACCAACCTGCGTGGATGCCTGTTCGACCCCCACTGCAGTTGGGGCTTGCAGGGTCACGGAGCCGCGATGGCCTTCGTGGCCCACTTGCTTGGTGGTGATTTCAAGCGGGTATTGTTTGCGGGAAGTGACAGTAGGCAGCCTTATGTCGCTTGGGGGACCCACCCTGATCTCGATCCATGCTGGAGCACCCAGCGGCTGGAAATCAGTCACGATCACTGCGGGGTGGAGCGGATCGATAAAATTCGCCGCCTTGCCACGGTCGAGATTGCCCGGCGCACCTTGAGGGTCTGCTGGAAGAATCGCAATGGCCACCTCAACTGCGGGCGTTGTGAGAAATGCCTGCGAACCATGCTCACTCTCAAGGGCCTGGGTATGCTCGATGATTTCAGGGTGTTTGCAGAGCCCCTGCGATGGCGACGCGTGCTGGCCATGACCATTCCACCCGTGGGTCATGCCTGCTACAGCGTTGAGCATAATCTCGAGTTGCTCTCCCGCGAACCCGGGTGTGCGGTCACGGCTCTTACTCTGCGACTGGCACTCATGAGGCGTTCGTTGGCAGCTTGGTTGAATTTCAAAAGAAAGGAGAGATCACGCCGGTTCCGGTGAAGCGTGGTTTGATTCATTGGCCTTGCCAGATGGTTCGGCGCCTTCGTTGCTCTTGTCACCCGCAGGCGCATGTCTGGTCTCAAGGTGCTGGCAGTGACGGGAAGCTGTGGAAAGACCTCGGCCAGTGATTATTGATAGGAATTTGCTTTTTCAACCCTGAACTTGCTTAGCCTTCGGTCCGGTGGGTTGGATGGGGTGCAGGGGAAGGAAGGGTGAAAAATTTGATTTTGGCCTCGTTCATTTTGAAACTTTTATGGATTTGTGAGGGAAAGGTGAAGATTGGCTGACTTCTAATTCGGTTTCCACTTAGTTGAGAACCATCCTCGCTGCAAGGTATGAGATGAGATTGAGAAAGACTGGGCGCAATACATTCGCTGCCTACGAACACAGAATAATGTGCTGCTGGCGGAGAATCTCAGAATCCTCGGGGATGTCGATGATCTGAAACGATTCGCGGAGATTTGCGAGGCAGAGAGTGGCAGTATTGGGAAGCGCTGATCTCAGGTAAGGAAGAGAGGCACGGTCAGGCAATCTAGTTTTCAGGATACAGATCAACACTTTGGGGTTTCTTCGTCGAGATATTCCCACCTTGAGAAGGTGGCAGCCTGTCCGATTTTGATTCCAGCCTCATCGATAAGGTTCCAAACCGTGGCCCTTTCAATGCGAAATCTGCGACCGCTTGAGGAGATCCGGACTCCCGAGTAGTCGTCGATGTAGCCTTGACGGGCTACCGTCGTAAGCAGTCGCTCTCTTTCGGCCCGCTCGGGTGCCTCCGCCGTAAAGCGGGAAGGGGTCGAGGTAAATTGGGCCCAGTCCATTTCGAACAGGTCCAGCGCGGTCTGGTTTCCGTAAGTCAAAACAGGATCGGCTGCCGCGTTATGAGAGGCCACGAAGAAAGGAGCCTCCCAAATAGCCTTAGCCGATTTATCGGGAGCAAGGTCAGTGATCAGAGCCTTTCTAGTCAACCTCTGGTAGCTCGAAAGGAGGAGTTCGACGTGACGACGAAGAAAGAAGTTCTGCTCGTTTGGAGAATCCATGGAACCGCGAGTTTCGATGATTGCGGTATCAACGCAATCAAATCAATAGCGAGATCACTTCGCAACCAACCAATCCCTCACCGCCTCGACGTTTTTGAACTCGGAAATCCAAGCGAGGTCTTCTGGGAGATCGGTTGTGAATTCACAGCGCAGGCGAACGGGATGGGCTCCCGATTCGATCGCCGCGTACTGATTGTAGATGCGATCATCGACGAGGATCGTTTCCTCTGGCTTGAGCCGGTATTTCTGATAGCACTCACGCAGCCGATCGATCTTGGCGGTATCGTGCATGAACTCGCCATGCTGCACGCATTCGATGGTGAGGAAATCGGTGACAGGGGCAAGGATGTCATTGAGGTAAGCCATCTTGGCATCGACATCAAAGGTGGCTGACATGGTGAACTGGCGGTAGCCCAATTCATCCAATTCCTGGAGCACTTCGATCACATTGGGGTAGAGCGGTCGGTTTCGGAAGAAGGACTGGTCGGCGCAGAAGTCTCTATCCATTTCGACTCCGAATTCCGGGTGTGTCTTTAACTCCAGCGCGCCATACTCAGGAGCGATGGGCAAAGCTTCGGGCAGTTGCTCCCATTTCAGGTCCTGGTACTGATCCCGGTAGTTGGGATGCTCGGTCAGAAAATGGTAGTAGGCGTAGTTGAGATCCGCGAGGACCCCGTCGACATCCCAGAAAATGTTTTTGATCTGTGTGTTCACCATGGAAATCAGGAGGCGGTGTTGGAAGAAGAACGCCTCCTGATAGACTATGCGTTGATCGGCATGGTGTGCAAAGGGTCCATGAAGTCAATGACGCTCACTTCACGAAGCGCACAGGAAGGATCGGCTGCTTGATCGCGGTCAGTTGGACGTCATCCACGAAATAACCGCCCAACGGAATGGGAGTAGTTCCGCCAGTGCGCGCATTGGCCGAGACGGCGATGAGAGCAAAGGTCACGTCCGGGTTCAGGAGGCACGAGGTGGAGATGGTGGAGGCCTCATCGCCCGGGGCCAATCTGAAGTGTTTCTTGCCCACGGCATCGGCCTCACGTCCCGCGTCGGGCCAAATGTTGCTGACGAACTCCGGTTCTCCCTGGAAGAGATAGATTCGAACAGCCACATCGAGATTTGGAAGGTCCGCATCATTGGGAGCCGCTTCGCGATAAAATTGCGCACTGAGATCCAACGTAATTTGAGATTTGGAACGATCAGCGCCCAGTTGCTGCTGGAGGGAGGTGAGATCGACCAGTTGAAAAACCGAACAGTTCTTAGCCCTGCCTCCCGGAGTGCCCATGACGTTACCGGTTTCCAGAAAGCGGAGGGATTGATTACCATCGCTTACCTCCACAATCTCCGCGGGATTGCCGCTCCAGTAGCCGAATCGATTCGGGAAGCCCGATTCCACAGGGCCTGACAGGGACTGAAAATCTCCGTTCGCAATGGGGACAGAACTCGCCTCCGATCTCGGAGAGTTCATGGCCCAGACCACGCCAATTCCCGTGAGTCCCACGAAAAGCCCGGTGACGATGGCGGCAGCGAGTTGCCGAGGCCAGGTAACGGATCGGAGGCGGCGATCCTTCTTCGGTTCCGCTTGAGTGAAAGGGATGGTTTCCTCCAGTTCGAGAGTTTCATCACCGAGGGCACCGTGGAGGTTGGCGGCCTTGAGATAGTCGGATCTAACGGCGTCGTTGTTCACGATCTGCTCCGAGAGCGCGGCGGCTTCTTGTTCGGAGGTTTGTCCGTCGAGGTGTTTCTGAATGAGTTCTTGCCAATCGATTGCGTCTGTCATGCCAGTTCGGATTTCATTTGTCGTTCAATGCACGCCTGCAGCTCGCTGCGGGCGCGCTGGATCGTTTTGTAAATCGCTTCGACCGTGCGGCCTTCGCGTTGAGAAAGGGTTTGCGGAGTGTGGCCCTCCAGGTAGTAGCCTTTGACCTGACGCTGCGCCTTTTCGCTGAGTTTGCCGAGGCAGGTGGCGAGGTGCCTTTTGAGGGCAGAGTCAAATTCGCTGGTGCCCTGCATTTCCTGTTCGAGGGCTTCCATGGCTTTCTCGGAGAGTTGAGCGCTTCGCGATTCCCGTGAGAGGAAGCGTCGAGTCTCGATGCGGGCGAAGCCCATCGCCCAGTTGAGAAAAGGGCGTGCAGGATCGTAGTTCTCAAACTGCCGCCACAGTGCCACCGCCGTTTCCTGGAGAATTTCCCGAGCATCGGCCCGATGCGGAACCAAGACCAGAATCGAGCGCAGCATCACCGGCTCGCTCTCAAGGAGCAGGCGGGTGAAGCGCTCGTGGGCGTCGTTTTTGTCCGTAGTGGGCATGGAGGAAAAAGTAACTTCCATTACAGGTCCACGGAAAGACGGATTATTGGACAAAAATGTTTCTGTTTCGCGCTGAAATAAGGTGAGACGAGTAAACGAAGGAAAGGTTTGCCTGGCGACTGAACCCATTTTTCTGATTCTCATCCAAAAATCAGGGCGCAGCCTCCCAATCCGAGGGCGGCAGCCACCGCGATGCAAGCAATTACGGAAATGATTCCGATTACGATCTTCAGCCTGGGCTGCATGGAACGTTAAGCTACTGTGAAATGAACACCGCAGAAAATGCCCGCAAGGATTGAGGTGATCGTCCAGGTGTTAATCGCGACTTCTTCATAATTACTGCGGTCGAAAGAAAGGACAATCAACGAAATGATAGCAGTGCTGAAGAGCGCTCCGAAAAACAACTAGGGCCTGAATTGGCTTGTAGACGATCGATTTTTTCCTAGGATTTGTTTCCATTTCTGGTGGCGAGATGAAATTGTATCAATTTAGAACAAATTTTGTCGCTCTTGACCCAAGAAAGTGCATACACTCCCGCAAGATTGGGTATAGTATCTCGGTCGACAAATTATGGCAAATTTTGAAATGGATGGCGGCATCAAGATCTACCTTCGGGAGATCGGGAAAACTCCGTTACTGACTCGCGAAGAAGAGGTGCAACTTGCTGATCGCATAAAAAATGGCGATAAGGAAGCTCGTGCGCACATGATCAAGGCAAACTTGCGTCTCGTCGTAAAAATCGCACAAGACTACGCGAACTATGGGTTGCCTTTACTCGACCTTATTTCTGAGGGTAATATCGGCCTGATGAAAGCGGTCGAGCGCTTCGACCCGAACAAGGGCGGAAAACTCTCCACCTATGCGGCATGGTGGATCAAGCAGTCTATCAAGCGAGCTTTGGCAAATCAGAGCAAAACAATCCGTCTTCCCGTCCACATGGTGGACAAAATTTCAAAGATGCGCCGTGTTGCCATGGTGCTCAGCGAAGAGCTTGGCCGCGAACCTACTGATGAAGAACTGTCTGAAGAGATTGGAATCGACCGCGCAAAGCTTTCGCAGCTCAAGTCTGCCGCTCTGCGCCCGGCCTCTCTTGATGCCCCTATTGGCGACGATGACAGCACTCAGTTCGGGGAGATTATCGGCGATGAGAAGGCGCAGACTCCTCTGGAGCTCCTGAGCCACAAGAATATGCACATGCAACTCGACGACCTCCTTGAGGTTCTCGACGAGCGTGAGCGAAAAATCGTCGATGCCCGATTTGGCCTGGGCGGCCAAAAACCGAAAACTCTCGAAGAGGTGGGGCAGGAATTCGGCGTCACTCGCGAGCGAATACGCCAGCTTCAGAACATTGCACTCAAGAAGCTGCGTCGAGCCCTCCAGAAAAAGGAAGCCCCCGGACCGCGTCCCTTGGGCCAGTCAGGTGATCCTGACGACGACTTTTTCCGCGAAGAGTAGGAAGAGACTGCCTTGCACACTTGGCGATAGGCAACGCGGTTGGTGCAGCGCGGTTTGCAGGTGATACATCGAAAACGAACTCTAGATCCGATAATTGCAGACGCAGTTCGATGAAGAGCAGGGCAGGTTCAAGATGCCGTAAGCCGGGAGAAAACTGTTGCGGTATCCGCTTTGTAAATTTCTGATCGCAAATTGCTCTCCGGTGCTTGTATCAAAATGGGCGGCGGTCCTGACGCGAACAAATAACAGGGATAGAATCAGAAGTCGTTTCTTTGCAGGGGTAGAATTAGATCAAACGGCGGGTTGCCCCGTCAATTTCAGACCGCATTCAGAGAATCTGACTCCCCAAGGTGGCGCAAGAGAGGTGAACCTGAGGTTGCTGTGAAAGTTGCGGCATGTTACTTCCCTTGCATGAGAATTCGAAATTTTGGCGTTATTCTTACTGCTCTCGCGGGATCGTTCGTTGTTTCTACGCATACTGCTGCGGAGACAAAACCGAACGTGGTGTTTATTCTCACCGACGACTTGGGGTGGAACGAACTGGGTTGCTACGGGCAGACGAAGATCAGAACGCCGCGGGTGGACTCGATCGCGAAAGACGGAATGAAGTTTACGCAGGCCTATTCGGGAAACGCGGTCTGCGCTCCGTCGCGCTGCGTGTTGATGACAGGAAAGCATCCGGGACATGCCACCGTGCGCAACAACCGGGGCATAAAGCCGGAGGGCCAGTTTCCCTTGCCTGCGGGGGAGGAAACCATCGCTTCACTTCTTGAGCAGGAAGGGTATGTGAGTGGCGCTTTCGGAAAATGGGGGCTCGGAAATACGGAGTCGACGGGCAATCCCTTGAAGAAAGGGTTCAATCGATTTTTCGGATACAACTGCCAGGCGCACGCGCACAGTTTTTACCCGGCAACCCTGTGGAGCGACAACGAGTTGTTTCCGTTGAACAATGATCCGCCGATTCCGGGACACGCGAAGTTGCCGCCGGAACTCGATGAGAACGATCCTGGGAGCTACGCAATCTTCAAGGGACAGGACTATGCGCCGGATCGGATCAACGAACAGGCGCTCAAGTTCATTCGCGACAGCAAGGACGGACCCTTTTTCTGCTACTATCCGACGATCATTCCGCACCTGGCCTTGATGGTGCCGGACGAAAATCTCGAGGAGTATCACAAAGAGGGTTGGAAGGAGACTCCGTTCACGGGTCGCGAAAGACGTAGTTACACGCCGCATCACACGCCGCGGGCGGGCTATGCTGCATTCATCACGCAGATGGATACCTATGTCGGCCGCGTGCTCGATCTTCTCGATGAGCTGGGCTTGCGGGAAAATACGATTGTGGTTTTCACAAGTGACAACGGAGCCACCTATTTGCCGGAGGTTGATTTTGAGTTTTTTGAAAGCGTAGGTCCGTTACGCGGTTTGAAAGGGTCTCTCTATGAAGGGGGAATTCGAGTGCCACTGCTCGTGCGTTGGCCCGACAAAATCGCGGCGGGCAGCGAGTCGGATGTGCTGACAGGATTCGAGGATTGGCTTCCGACCTTGCTTGAATTGACCGGCGTCGAGACGGAAGTCCCGGCGGGAGTGGACGGTGTGAGCCTTGCCCCGGTTCTGCTCGGGAAAGCCAAGAAGGGAAGTGGCGGGCGCGATTTTCTCTACCGGGAATTTCCTGCCTACGGAGGACAGCAGGCGGTGTGGTTCGATGGCGGAAAATGGAAGGCAATCAAGCAGAATATGATGGGGAAGAAAGGTGCTCCTGGCTTCGCCTTGAAGGCGAATGGTCGCAGCGCGCAGGGAGGATCAGATGCCAAGCCCGGTAAGCTGGAGCTGTATAATCTGGATAGCGATATCGGCGAGTCGAAGGACGTGGCGGACCAGCATCCGGACGTTGTGGCGCGAGCTGAAGAGTTGCTGAAAAGGGAGCGATTTCCCTCGGCAGATTTTCCTTTTCCGGTGCTGGATGCAGAGTAGCTTGACAGCTTTGTTTTACACGATTTCTCACTCATAATTTACCATGACGGTTCACCCGAAATGCCCTCCTCCTCTGGACCCTCAGTTTATCCCGGCAGCGCTTTGGAATCGCTCTTTTCGCCAAGCTGTTCAGGACTCTCCATCTGAGGGGCTTCCGCTGGGAATCGCTCTCGAACAGCCGGATGGAACTGTGTCTGTTTATGAGACAGCGCTCCTTCCCAAAGGAGATCCAGAATCGAAGCAGTTGAATTTTCGTTACGTGGAACGGCTCGTAAAGTTCCTGCTGTGGCAACGGGGTGGTTTCCGAGTCTACCTGGGTGGAGACCCGGATCTATCGAATCAGATTGCGGAACTTTACAAGGCGGATGGAGCCCGGGCTTTTGACACGGATTTCATGGGGACAAAGGCGTATCGGCAGACCTTCGAAATCGTGGTGGTGGAAACGGTGGGTGAACTGCCAGCTGCGAATGAATCCGTGATGTCGCTCGGCGGGCATCTCGATGGATGCCGCATCGGATTCGATTTGGGAGGAAGCGATCGAAAATGTGCCGCCGTAATTGACGGGGATGTCGTTTTTTCGGAGGAGGTCGAATGGGATCCTTATTTTCAGAGCGATCCTCAATATCATCTCGACGGGATTCAGCACAGCCTCGAGCGGGCCGCCGAGCATCTTCCGCGGGTCGATGCGATCGGGGGAAGCGCAGCGGGGATCTACGTGCACAACGAAGCACGGGTTGGATCACTGTTTCGAGGCATACCGGTAGATGTCTTTGATAGCCAGGTGAGAAGGTTGTTTTTCGGAATTCAGGAAAAGTGGGGCGGGGTGCCTTTTGAAATTGTGAACGACGGAGAGGTCACAGCCCTGGCTGGTTCGATGGCCAGTGGCGACACCGGTGTGCTGGGAGTGGCAATGGGAACAAGTGAGGCAGTTGGTTACGTGACGCCGGAAGGCACCATCACGACCTGGTTGAATGAACTCGCTTTCGCCCCGATCGACTACCGGGTCGACGCTCCTGCTGATGAGTGGTCTGGTGGCGTGGGCGTTGGAGCGCAGTATCTTTGCCAGCAGGGGGTGGCACGACTTGCCACTCCAAAACGCGGATTCGATTTTTCGGAGGATGTTGGTTTTCCGGAACGGCTCAAAGAAGTTCAAAAACGGACCGAGGCTGGAGACAAGATCAGTGAACAGATTTTTGAATCGATCGGGCGGTATTTTGGCTATGCCGTAGCTCATTACGCGGACTTTTATAAAATTCATCAGGTACTGGCGCTGGGAAGAGTGACTTCAGGTAGAGGAGGGGATATCCTGCTGAGAGAAGCAAAGGAAGTCCTCAAGATCGAATTTCCGGAACTCGCTGAGTCGATTTGTTTCCGGACTCCCGGAGAAAAAGAAAAGAGACACGGTCAGGCCGTAGCCGCCGCGAGTCTCCCAGCGATAAAATAGTGAAATGTTAGGAGAGATGAAGCTCAATCAATCTGCCGCGCAACTTTTCATTCCTGATTCCGTTCCAGAACCGGAATCGCTTTCCAGAATCACTCATCTCGGAATCGGTGCTCACCAGGATGATCTCGAGTTCATGGCTTTTCACGGGATCCTGAATTGTTATCACAGCGAGTCCGAGTGGTTTGGCGGAGTCACTTGCACGGATGGAGGTGGAAGCCCACGCTCGGGACCGTATGCCGACATGAGCAATGAGGACATGAAAAAGATCCGAGTTCAGGAACAGAATGACGCCGCTCAAGTGGGGCATTTTGCAGCGATGTGGCAGCTTGCTTATCCGAGCGCTGAGATCAAGGATCCGGCGGATGGCTCTCTCGCCAAAGAGCTGGAAGCCATTCTCCGAATCTGTCGTCCCAGGGTGGTCTACACTCACAATCTCGCTGACAAGCATGATACCCACATTGCCGTTGTGCTTGCCGTAATTCAGGCAATG
>Ga0181574_10005573_pt1 | contig 10754 bp, 11 predicted proteins | sample 101ome_24_FD_145600 | JGI IMG/M metagenome (GOLD analysis project Ga0181574, IMG submission 145600) | Coastal salt marsh microbial communities from the Groves Creek Marsh, Skidaway Island, Georgia - 101410AT metaG (spades assembly) | ecosystem: Environmental > Aquatic > Marine > Intertidal zone... | reverse complement strand
TCTTATGACGAAGCCCATGCCTTGAATAAACGAAATGATATTGAGAGCGTTAGTCTGATCACAAAGGATCCAGAGAAAGGGTATCAGTCGCGGGCGGGCAGACTTGTCTGGCGAGCATTGCTCGGCGTTGCGGTGGCTCTGGTATCGGGCGCCGGGGGGTGGGGGTTGGCAACAGACCGCGCCGAACTCAAAAGCCGCATCTTGCACCTAGAGAAAATGCAATCGCAAGAAATTGCTGCTAGGCAAGATCGAAAAAAAGCCATCGCAACCCTCGAAAATAAAAACTTGGACCTTAAACTCGAACTTCAGAGCCTATCGCGCAGACATCAAGCAGCGATCAATGAGATTGATAGTTTGCAATCCTTTTTGTCGGCAACAAAAAACCAAGTTGTTGTCGACAGCGCCGGTTACACTGCGCCCCGGGATAAAACCATGAAAAATGGTGGCGCTGACACTGCTAAACCCGTTACCGAGGCAGATGTTTCTGTCTTGCCTGAGGTCAACCCAGTAACGGGCGAACACTGGTTCGTAAATTTCGGACTCTACCGAAGAGTAGATGCTGCAAGGGCATGGTCACTCCGTTTAAGAGAGAAAGGTCATAGCACTGTAATACAAGATGTAACGACCGCAGAGGGAGAGAGCTTATATCGTTTGCAGGTAATCAACTTGCCATCTAGAGCCGCCGCAAAAGTCTTAGCTTCACAACTTGAAGCTGATTACAGCCTTGAGCCTTTATGGTTTGGACAGGACCTCAACTCGCTCTGAGGGCGCCTCTTGAAAATTGAACCTCTCCCCGCAGGCCTAAGGTATGCACAGTTTCATATCTTAAAGTCCCCAAAAATCACTCCAAAAGATTGGAAGACGTCTCGGGGTCTCTAATCAAATATGAGGATATCCTTTCTTTGGTGCGTTTCGCGACCACGCGACGGCCATGCCCTCTCTTTACAAAACTGCCGCCACTGAGCTTTTTCTTGTGCAGCTCTCATTGTGTTACTGCATTGGGTCCCCAAGCGGTTGTGGCTCTATCACACCAAGGCGAGCCTCGAAAATCATATGGCCGTCATGGGAAACACGAGCCAAGATTGGTTGCTTAGTAACATTCTGACCTCTAACCCAGAATGGCCCGGCAGGGCTCTCAAACTCCAACGCTTTCATCGATTGCATCACTGCATCTGGATTTAGACTGCCCGAATCTTGCACTGCTTGTGCCCAAGCTTTTACCATAGAAAAACCCGTTGCCGCAGGCTCGCCAACGGGTCTTCCCTCACCAAACCTTTCCTGAAACTTACTTACAAAGTTGGCCGCCTCACTGGTCTTTAGGTCTTGAAAAAACCCCTGACTTAGGTAGCTTCCCTCGAAGTTTTTTGATCCGTACTGCGCGATTATTGCTTCGTCTACCGAAAAACTTACTGTCTGATAGCCGTTGTGAGGAAGTAGGTAATTCTCTCGCAACTGCTCAAAGAAACTCTCGTTGCTGTCCCCATTGATCGTGTTAACAATGACCCCGCCTGAGGGTAAGCCCTTGACGATCTCGTCGGCATCCTCACTACCCACTAATCCACCCAGTGGGATGTAAAGCTCTCCCGCCACCTGAGCGCCCAAGCTCTTCAAATATTTCGCGATCACTTTGTGTGCCGACCGTGGGTAAACATAGTCAGAACCGATTAAGAAAAAGTCTCTGAACCCGCTATCGAAGAACCACTTAATCGCTGGTAACGCTTGCTGGTTCGGCGTCGCTCCAAAATACAGAACATTGCGTTGTGATTCGCCTCCTTCGTATTGGATTGGGTAAAGCAACAAGGCATCGTTGGCCGCGAATACCGGAGCCATGGCGTTCCGACTAGCAGAAGTCCACCCACCGAAGACAGCTCTCACTCCTAACTCTGACACTAAGCTTTGAGCGTGCTCTAGAAACTTCTTGGGATCGGACTCTCCGTCTCGAATATGAGGCACCAATAGAAATTGTCTCTCATTAAGTGTGACGCCCCCATTAGAATTTATCTCCTCTATCGCCAACATCTCTCCGGAAATCACCGGATCTTCAGAAATCGCCATTGTTCCCGTGAGCGAGTGAATAATGCCTACCGGTATTTCGCCATGGTACTTAGTCCTTTCGGGACGAGAGTCACGCCCTAGGTAAAATTTGTGACTCAGAAATGCGCCACACAGAGCTACAATGAGCACCGCCAGATACCATGATTTAAGCGCCCTTGCCAAAATAGTTAGCCCGCCGCCGGAAGAAGTATTGCCAAAATGCCGAGCACCAGTAGCGAGCTGGACAACATCGCCGCGCGGAAATCTACCGTCTTGATGAAACCACCATCGCCATGTTGTCGATAATGCTGGTGCGTGTACACAGAAATGATGGCCGCTGTGGCCGTGTACACAAGAACATACATATGCACCTCGTCGGTCAGTGTCACGCTGTCCAGCGCTCCAATCTGAAGCGCTGATTGCCTCATGCTCACTACATCCGCAAATACTGACCCAGCGATTAACCCAAACCTTGCACTGATAGCAGAGGAAACATCTAACTGGATGAAATAGGACGCCAGTGCTAGCCCTGCCGCGGCGAACGCTGTAATAACCATTTTCCAAAAGCCAGATGTAACATTTCTTTTTACCACCAAGGACACCTCCAGCATTGGTGTTGCTCCCCCAGATAATCGACTAACCTCGGTGTTACCAAGAGAGCTAGATCTGACTTTTTTTGTCGCGTAAAGAGATCCCCCTACGACGCTCCATTTGGGAATTTCAAGCGACTCATCGAGCACAGGGATGATGCTACTTGTGACAAAGCGGATATCATCATAAGAGGTATCAACCAGCTCCATTTCCATTGATAGCGTATGGCTATCAAACGGATAGTCGTGAAGCCGCCAGTCGTGGTGCATTTTTGCTTCAAGAAACAATCGGTGTACTACCCTATCGTTATCCACTTCGAACGTGGCATTTTCTCTTGTTCGCACCAGAGAAGCGCCATTAACTTTTAATCGAGTTAGCACGTTGGGCTGATCCCTACTGGTCTCGTACCAGACGAAGAGCGATATTTCATAGGTTTTTTCAACCTGATTAAATCCACCCAATTCCGTGATTAGGACATTGGCGGCTAAATACTCGGGGTTCAGTGACAAACGCGATGACGACGCATGCGATGAAGCCGAAAACAGAAATACGACTCCAAGCGCTATCGACACAGCCCAATTGGAAAACTTAGCTGGAATCACTCCACTTACCGATCATGTTGAATTGGATGCCTGAAAAATTTGGGCTCTAATGTGAGTCGCACTGGGGGATATTATATGTCGAATAGCGCTGCTCCCACCCGTCCCCATTAAAATCGCTCCGAGTGCAATTCGTCTGCCCTTAGGAGGCACGAGAACCTCGCTGAATTATCCTCAAAATCAATCTCTCGAAAATCTATCCCCTCCGCACGCTACCGCAAATCCTCTGCCTGCCGTCAGCTTATCCCCATTTTTATTAGTGGATAAGCAATAGGCGGCGGCACCGCCACAGGCCACGTCGTTACCTTCACCCTGGCCAGTCGCTTCGCATGTAACAGCAAGGCCGCCACATGCGACATCGTTGCCCGCACCATTACCGGTTTTCTCGCACCGGCTAGAAAGGCCTCCGCAGGCCACGTCATTCCCGGGCCCACTCCCCGAATTCTCGCATTGAGTCGCTAAACCCCCACATGCCACATCATTCCCAGGGCCTAGACCGGTTCTCTCACAATGTGTCGCCAAACCGCCACACTCGACGCTGTTGCCCGGACCGGCTCCAGTAGAGAGGCACTGGTTACTTTGGCTTCCGCAAATCACTGAGTGGCCCGGTCCCTCACCACTCCGAATACATCGAATGGCACCAGTTTTATCAGGTGCAGTCAGCCCAACCCCCAAGTTTTGCGAGTACCCACTCGTCGCCACGCAAAACGAAATGAAGGCTACAGCGTAGGTCATGTAAGCCATCAATAGAGCCTCGCTGAAGACCCATCTTGTGAGTTCAATGCGGCTGACTCCATGATAATTTGCGCTGCAAGTTCGCACGCAGAGACTATTTCCAAACGGCTGACGACGGGTTCTGATGATATGAATTTCAATAACTCGGCGACGTGATCAATTTCATCGCCGACACCAGAATGCGTCTGAAGAAAAGATATTGCGGTGGCTGCCTCCGGAACAACGCGGAGCAATTCATCCATAAATGACTGATTGATCGCCAAAGCATTGGTTTCCAGGAGGTATCCGACGCCCAGAATCGATTGCGGCTCTGTGCTTGAGGCCAACTGGCGCAAGAGATCGCGCACCGCGCTGGCCCCAGCCAAACCCGATTCATAGTGGATTTCGACGTGCGAAACTCCAAGCTCTTCGAGATCACGTTTTATTAGATTGGAGTGCCCTTGCTCTGACTGATATATCTCTGACAGGAACGAGACCAAATGGGTTTGATTCACACGCGACGCACTGCCTATAGCAGTTTGTAAGACCTCCTCGATAGCTGAAACGATCACATAATTGCTCTCCAGCATCGCGATGTATTGTTCCTTGCTGCCAGGTGGAAGAGGGGGCTCGGGGGACAAGTAGGCACCAATAATTCCTTGTAAAAGATTGTTTGTTTCACTCGCACTGGCAACTGGTGGCAGAAATGTCTCAAGCGGCGCACGCCCGAGGGTCTCAGGTTCCTGTATCGCTAAGACCTTCACCTCGTTGGAGGTTGCGAATACCCACCTGCCATCAAGCAATCTCCAACGCGACAAAGAACTAAATTTTTCCGCCCCCAGTGGCATATAGCTACCACCCGGAGAAAAAATGTTTAATACCCTTTCCGATGTCCTTGACAGTGTTGGCAATGGCTTTCCCAGCCTTCACGAAGCCCTGCTCCACCTCGTATCCCAAATGCTCCAGCTCCTTCACAGCATCCCCGATCAAACTCTCATTACCACAGTCAGCCTCCATGCCAACATTTCCGATCATGATGCAGTTTTTCTTACCCACCAATTCCGACAAACATCCGAGGTGCCCCACACAAGCAATCGCATCTGCGTGCTGGTTCCCGGTGTGAACCTCTACTCTCGCACCGGCCGTACTATTGATATTGCCGACGAATACACCGTTGGTACCTCCCAACGCCGCTGCAACGTAACTTGAGATATCGCCGGTGTGGATCGTGATCAACGAATCTCTATAAATGGGTCTCAGTACCGTCCCAACATAAACTTTTGAGGAGGCTCCGCCGGCCACGTCTACTTTGTTATCAATATCCCCGACCCTGATATTCATGGTTAAAGCGCCTGTTCCACCCTTAACGTCGTATCCAATCCGAACCGTGGAATCAGACCACGCGGAGATGGAGTGCGCGTAAACATTTCCAAGATTGATATAGCCGCTGAGATTGCTGACACCGTCGAATTCTCCAACGTCAATGTAAGACTTGGCACCAATACCGTAAGCTTCTGACTTTATGGATCCTGCCGATATCGCCATGGTATCTGAGCTGATCGCACCTCCACTGAAGGTGCCCACGGAAATTTCAGATGAAGAATTCATACCGGCCGCTATGGTCGTCACTGACCCAATATTTTCTGTGAGTGCTACACTTGAAGCGTCTTGTGCTGACACGACTCCAATCGCTAAAGAAGCGGTGCCCTTGCCCAAAACACCGACCCCGGTGCCTGAAATAGCGCCGGCTTTCACGCCTACCGATGCGTCCCTATATCGCTTGCCAGAGACCACACCTAAAGTCTCTGTAACTCGCGAACTACCTGCCGCCGCTGCACCGACACCCGTTATTGAATCAGTTCTGAAGCTGACGTTGACCGAGCTGCCGCTTTCTACGTCTAGCAGCCCCACCTTCTGAACAGTCACTGCGCTCCCAGCCAGCGCCGCAGCCACGTTGGCGATATTTCCCTTCACCTCTACCAGTAGGCTGCTATTACTCAAGTCACTCGTCGTTATGTCGCCCACTTCCTGTTTCGCTTCCGCGAACCCAATCAACGACCCTGAAGCATTTGTGATTGACCCGGCCGAGACCTTCTGGGTGACGTTATTGATATCCTTAGCCGTTACATCGCCAATAGTTTGTGTCACAACGTTGCTGCCCAAAAGTGAGGCGCCAGCGTTAACAGCGCTGTCCAGATTAATGGATTGATTGAACGCCCTCGCACTATTCACATCCGCTGATCCGATTTCCTGTTTCGCCACCGCGCGTGCTCCAACGGCCACCGAGGCATTTATGGCTGAACCAATGTCATCGGTTACCGACGAATCGTCGATGACACCCTTAGCCCTGACGTCCCCAATTCGCTGCACACCCTTGCCTTTGAATCCGCCGGCAGTGGCAGAGGCGTTTACCCCCGTACCGATCGAAACCGTCTCCTTGAAATTAGCTACTGAGGCTGCCGTGATGTCACCAACATCTTGCTCAACGCTTCCAGCACCGGCAACCGAAAGCTTTGCGTTCACCAAAGCTCCGCTCACGGAAACACTTAGAGAGCTAGCCGCCGAGGATTGTGATTTCAACCTGCCGATGTTTTGTTCGGCGCTGGCCTCTCCCGCAAGCGCCACTCCCGCATTAACCGCTGCGGGAAGCGTCACTGAGACGCGAGTGTCGGTAAGATTTTTTACATCCAAGGTGCCAACCGCTTGCTTGGCAGTTACTAAACCAGTGAGGGCACCTCCGACGTTCACCACGGCGCCCTTTACATCGACATCCAGGCTACTTTGAGCGAGAGCTCTAAAAGATATTACAGATCCAAGTAAAACCAGAATGCGGCGCTTTGACCTTGAGAAAGCAAAGTGCCCTGGGCCGTGGCTATTTCTGCCCACTGGACGTGCTCTGACTGGGGGTGGTTTCTGGCTGAGCACCGGCATCTGTCGCAGCCCCCTGGGCTTGCTTCGATTCTCCAGTTGTCGTTTGCGTAGTCGTAACCTCGCCCAAAGTTATAGCGCGGTCGTTAATCCACCAATTTACGTAAGGCTTATCTCTCACTGGGGTGTAGGAGTTAATCGCTCGAAAAGTGTCGAAACCTATCGCCCCAGTTGACAGCAACCCCATGCGAATTTGATAGGTGCGCAGTGCCTCTTCGGTTTCCCGATTAAGTGCGCCGGAGATCTCACCCGCATAGTACCCCATATCTCGTAACGCTTTTTGAGTCGCCTCTACGATTTTCACCGGATCGTTTTTCGATTGCTCGAGGTAACGAGCAAGTAGATCAGCGTCTCTTTCTTCATTTACGCCGGCTTGGAGCAAGCATCTTCCATACGGCAGGCCATGTAATTTTCCGATCAACTCTATCGCACCCACTTCGAGCAGAGCGCGCAAAACGGTATTCATGTCCTCGGTAAAACTTTCAGTCAACGTAAAGCTAATCCCCAAATCACTCAACGATATGTCTCCCGTCATTGCATTTCCATAGGATGTTCTGAGTGCAAGAGTGTTTGAGGAAGTCGCTCCCGGAATGATTTGAAGGGATGCTACATGCCCTGCGTTGAGATCAATACTTAATGTGCCGTAGCCAGCATTACTTGAGATGCTGCTGGTTAAATCCTCTTGACCGTCTATCTGAAAGAAGGTGCCCAAATCAATAACGGTCCCGGGATCAACTTCAATTGAGCCACCAACACCTCGTTGGCCGCTCCAGAAACTTTTATTCACCTGCGTCAAACCACCTCGAATGAAATAGTCCGGCGCCCTGAAGCTAGCGCTGTCGGGGTGCGCGCCCTGAAGAGAAAGCACGTTTTGGATTGCTGGCTCGAACGTAACGTATCGAACACCTTTACTTCTGATAGCCATCTTTGACACGGCAGAAATCAGCATCTCCGTAGCTCCCTTGGAAATACTGTGCTCACTGGTCAGATTAGTTATGGGGGCGGAAGTTAAATAAATTGGGGCTCGATCATAAGCCACCATCATGTCATCCATGCAAACCAAAGCAGGAGAAAAACTCGTGATGGTGGTAGTAGGCAGTGAATCAGGGAACCTGGCTGTGACCTCCGGGGGGGCCTCTGGAGGCTTTGTTACCGAGCAGGAGTAAAGGCTCGCAGTAACCAACACCATGGTAAGGCGTAAGAAATTTCGTTGGCTAGGGCGTTGGAATCCTCCCAGCTTTTCCGCTCGTCTACCCGTCATCTGTCGTCGATAGTCGTTGATACGCCGTTAACTCCCTCACCACTGGCCCTGCAGCGGTAGAGAGCACGTGGCGAACGATGTATCCGAGGCTGGGCGAGTAATTTAGTAACAATCTCTGCAGCCCATTCTGAGAACAAATGATAGGTACCGCATTGGTTTTGCCCGCGGGCACGACGATTTCTTCCTGCTCGCCCAGAGTGCACGTCCAGGTGGTTACGTTCATTGTGGGGGGGCGGTCGTTGTGACGAGTTTCTGTGAAAGAGTAAGTTGAACCGGATTTAAAATCCTCTACCCCAGCCCCGATCGTCAGGTCAGATAGTTGCCGTCTGCCACTATCGCTAACTGATGCGTCTCCTCCCCATTCCAGCGGAGGTAGAAACGTCAGCACGGACGTGCGCATAAAGTTGCCAGCAGGACTCTCCCAAGTCACCGATTCATCGGTCACACTGGTTACCGACCACATCTCAGACGGATTGTTGAACACGAAGGTATCGCCAGTTCGAAGGGCGTTTTGCCTGGTTGGATTGACGCTATCTAGCTCTCGCCCGGCAACAGTCCGCTCTATACTGGTTGGAAGAATATAGCCCCGGTAATATTTTTCCTCTTCCGTTGCTGCGCAACCAGCAAGCAGAAGCGGCAGCAGAGCGACGCGCATCATGACGCGACATACGTCCCAATCAGTCCATCCCCAGCACTACCGCAAACAACTCCGCTTCCAACAAGAATAGCCCTGCCAGTGTTGCGGTAGCATTGATATCGCCCGCGGGAATATAGCTAACCGTATAGGAGAGTCCGACACTCCCATCATTACTAACAAACGCTTTGGACCGATTCTTGGAGCCGATATGATTCCAACCATTTATCCGCTCTTCAGACACACTGTGCTTTCCATAATTGGCGTAATAAGTAATGTCTTCGCAGTAGCCGCTGTAGTTACAGTCATCGAAAAAAACGGCTATTTGTTCCACGCCATCAACATCTGACTCCAGCACGAGATGTGGCTCACCCTGTATGTCCTGAAACTCCGAATATTTATGCCCCAAACTACTCAGGGCTCCTTTTATCCCCGCTACACTGCTGCCAGTCGCTTGATGTTCCCCGGCATGAGTAGCAGCTGCTACGAACAAACAACCCAGTGCCAAATAAGCCCATTTCGTCTTCTTGAACATAGCGTTCCCCTCTTAATTAACAATCGTTGCCTGTGTTGATGATGTTTCCAGTGATCACGATATTGACATTATGTTGACGATGGTCCCCCAACATGGGGCGAACGTTACCTAGTGCTACCCCCCCACATCCAGCCTCTCTCGAAGTATTCATACTATGGTCGATGGCCGAATTTCGATTCCTCTGATTTCGAAGGTTTTGCGTGACTGGAATATCGGTCGCGTCTCTCTGCCGAACGTTTGATCGCGCTTTGGTAGCTAATTGTGAAGCGAGGGCGTAATTGGGCATATGGCTCTGCTGAGCACTGGCGCTAACACCCGACGCGAGCAACACCACCGCGCACAAAAAAGAAGTGGTAACTTTCATTGAACCCTCTCAGCAATCACTGCCGATAGAGCCTACCGATTGGCAAGCACTCACCTCTGCTGCACCCGTAGATGCGCCGGCGTTAAAAATACCACCCTTAAGGTCAACATTTAGCTGGAGTTCTCCACCGACGTTCCCATGCAGTACCGAGGCCACGGACTGTTTCAAAGTAATTTTGGCGCCAGCTTCTGCTGTACCACCATTGATAATGCCACCGTCTATGTTGGCACTTATCTTGGCACTACCCCCAATAGACGGTGGATCGCCTGCCGTGGCACTTAAAGCATATAAACTGGAAAACACTAGCACTACGAGATTTTTCATTTTCGAGTCCCTCTCAGCTGCAACGTTGCATCGATTCACCATACGTGAAATACCCGCCCCTTGCATTTTTTTTTATCCAATGACCTCATGGTTGCTGGTGACTCATTTACTTTCAGGGCCTTGGTCAAATATGTAACCGACTTTCTGGTCTCTCTGTAAGAAGTATAAATGGGGTTTCGGGCGTAACTGATCGTTCAGAAAGAGGTCGTCGAGGCATGACGCTCGATTGGGGCCTTCGCTTTCGCATTTGCGCCCATCTTAGGTGTCTTGCCGCGTTTAGCCGGGGTGACTTCCCCACGCCATCGGTGGTTCGGCGCCAGTACGCTGTGATAACGAGTGAGATTGACCCTAGGCTTGGGAACCAGTGCCGTCAATCGGGCTATGAAATGCACCGGGTAGAATGCTGACTACGTTGTCCCATTCCGGTGGGGCGCCTTGAGGGTATATGCCACCGTACCTTGCCGCCAGTGTCGTTGCCCAATGCCTGTGACTATTGGGTCGGTAGGTCTTGCTTTGGCACTTTGACGCCCCTCTCTAATGAGGCCCAGGTCAAGGCCGATTGACACCAAATCTGAAACTGCGGTGTGAGCTCGTGTTTTTGACGACAGCCACCAAGCCGTAACGAGAGCAAGCCGGTGTCGTCCGTGTTACCCGTATGGATCATGGTTGCGCAGCGGCCGCAAAAGCTCATCGCCCTTGCATTGCCACTATCAGCGACTTTTTCATAAACCGTCAGGTTGCCGCTGAGTAGCTTGAAGTGCTCGCGCGCA
>Ga0181574_10005570_pt1 | contig 10756 bp, 8 predicted proteins | sample 101ome_24_FD_145600 | JGI IMG/M metagenome (GOLD analysis project Ga0181574, IMG submission 145600) | Coastal salt marsh microbial communities from the Groves Creek Marsh, Skidaway Island, Georgia - 101410AT metaG (spades assembly) | ecosystem: Environmental > Aquatic > Marine > Intertidal zone... | reverse complement strand
AAGCCCAGGTCTCCGCCTACGCGAGGCCGCTCCGGAGCCGGGAGGGCCTCGAAGGAGCCCTGCGTGCGGGGCGACACCTCCTGCCATCGAATCTCGCGCACGTCGGCGAGAGGATTCGCGACGTGACGATCCCGACCCTGTTGATGTGGGGCGACGGTGATCGCGTGGTACCCGGATGGGTCGGTGAGCGGCTCGCTGCCGAGCTCCCGGACGGCCATCTGGTCATCGTGCCTCGGTGCGGGCACATCCCACCCGAAGAGCGACCGGGTGCGTCATTCGACCTGCTGGAGACGTTCCTCGAACGAACCGCAGGCTGACGAAATGGTCCGGCCAGAATCGGCTTAACCGATCAAGGCCACCCCTGCTGCGATCCGGTACCCCTCCCCAAGCCCCCCACTTCCCTGCCACATTACTCACCCTTCAAAGAAACCCCTGACCCCCGAGAGGTGCTCCGTGGCCGGTGTCCTCGACCAACTCGAAGCCATTCGTGCGCAGGCTGGAGAAGTCCGCACCACAGGTCTCGACAACGATACCGTCTGTCACTTCGTGTCACACGACCCCGAGCTCGTTGAAGCAGTCAATGCGGCGACCGAAGAGTTCGAGGTCCTGAGTCGGGAATTCCCCGAGCTCATGAAGCTCGGCGAAGTCGAACAGGTCGCGGCCATTGAAGAACATCTCGTGAACTTCTACGCGGATGACACGGTCAATCCGTACGTCTCCATGGCGGCACGGGGGCCATGGATCGTCACGACCAAGGGTGCGGTCCTGCACGACAACGGGGGCTACGGGATGCTGGGCTTCGGTCACGTACCGGTGCCGATCATGGAGGCGATGACGAAGCCGCAGGTGATGGCCAATGTCATGACGCCAAGCTTCTCCCAGCTCCGACTGTCGAATGCCCTGAGTCGGGAGATCGGTCAGACACGCGGTGACGAGGGCTGCCCCTTCTCCCACTTCCTCGCCATGAACTCCGGCTCGGAGTCGGTCTCCGTCGCGGCCAGAATCTCCGACGTGAATGCCAAGCTCATGACCGACGAAGGTGGCCGACATGAAGGCCGGCACGTCGCGAAGATGTCACTGGCCGGAGGCTTCCATGGCCGGACCGGACGCCCCGCGCAGTTCTCGGACTCCACGGGTGGATCGTACCACCGATACCTCGCAACCTTCCGGAACGAGTGCCTGCTGACGGTCGAGCCCAACGACGTGGACAGCCTTCGTGAGCACTTTGCGAGGGCCGACGCCGAAGGCTACTTCATCGAGGCGTTCTTCATGGAGCCCGTCATGGGGGAAGGGAATCCGGGCGTGGCGATCACGCCCGAGTTCTACGCCGCCGCGCGCGAACTGACGAAGGCTCACGGCTCCCTGCTTCTGGTCGACTCGATCCAGGCCGGCCTTCGATCATCGGGATACCTCTCGATCGTCGACTATCCCGGTTTTCAGGACCTCGAAGCACCGGACATGGAGACGTACTCGAAGGCGCTCAATGCGGGTCAGTACCCCCTGTCGATTCTCGCCATGACGCCGAGCACAGCCGAGCTGTACCGCAAGGGAATCTACGGCAACACGATGACGGCGAATCCGCGGGCCATGGACATCGGGACTGCTGTGCTCGAGATGGTGACCCCCGAGATCAGGCAGAACATCGTCGACCGCGGACGCGAATTCGTGGAGAAGCTCGAAGCACTCGCTGTGGAACTCGATGGAGCGATCACCAAGGTCGAAGGCACCGGCCTCCTGTTCTCGTGCGAGCTCCAGCCACGTTTCAAGGCCTACGGTACGGACAGCGCGGAAGAATTCATGAGAATGCGAGGCATCGGCGTGATTCACGGGGGTGAGAATTCACTCCGGTTCACCCCGCATTTTCAGGTGACGTCAGAGGAAGTCGATCTGATCATCGACCACGTCCGCAACGCGATCTTGAACGGGCCGCAGGCCGGTCAGGGCTGATCGAACTCCTTGCCGAGGTAGCCTGCTGCCGCAGGATCACGGCCAACCCATGGCGAGGTGCCATCCTGGCGCTACTCGTCTCGACTGCGGCGTGTGCCTCTCAGGCCAGGTATCAGGGGCTGGAGGTGGAACCACCCGTCCTGACGGGCATCAGCGGATCCGTCTTTCTGGTCGGTGACGCGGGGATCCTGAGCCCGGGTCGGGACTCGGTTCTGGCGCACCTCGCGCGAGAGCTCCGGCGCCACGAAGCGGACACGCCCGATGCTTCAAGAACGGTCCTCTTCCTCGGTGACAACATTTACGAAGTGGGGGCAAGGGAGGAATTCCGAACGGAGGACCAGCAGAAACTGATGCCCCAGCTCGAAGCCGCACGCGGAGCCGCGGACGCCCGTGCGTATTTCCTGCCCGGCAACCACGACTGGGCCATGGGCGCGGATCACCCGGAGGCGGTCGAGTCGATTCGGCGACAGCAGGCCTGGCTCCATGAGCTGGCCCCGGACTCCAGCGCACGTCTCGTACCTGCGGACGGATGTCCCGGCCCTGAGCTCATCCCGGTCTCTCCCGGAGTCAGCCTGATCCTGATCGATACCGAGTGGCTGCTACGAGGGCCCGAAGGGACCTGCGGTGGCGAAGAACGGTTCTACGAGAAGCTGACCGATCTGCTCCGTGCGCACTCCAAAGAGCGTCTGGTCCTCGCGGCACATCATCCGATGGCGACCGGCGGTGCCCATGCCGGCAACGTCTCGGGACTCGACGGGGGCCCCTTTATCCGGTACCTCGCAATCAAGGCGGGGCTGAGCATTCAGGATCTCGCCTCACCGCGGTACTCCGCGATGCTGACCCGACTCCGTGAAGCCATCAGCGCAAGCGGGGTCCAACCGCTCGGATTCGCCGCGGGGCACGATCACTCTCTGCAGGTCATCGGCATGACCGGGGAGGGGCAGCCTGCCTGGCAGTTCGTGAGCGGATCGGCATCGAAATCGAGCAAGGCAAGACGTATCGAGGGGACCCGTTACGCGTCCGACCAGCACGGCTACATGAGACTCGACTTCACCCCGATGGCGTCTCGTGTCACCGTCTTTGCTCAGACTGCCGCCGACACCCCGCTCCGCGCAGTCTTCACATGCGAGTTGGCCGAAGAGCCGGAATCCATCACGACGTGCGCAGAAGCACCTCTGCTCGGGAGCCGCTGATGAGCACCCCGCGCTCCGTCACGGCTGGAGCGTTTCTGGCCGTTGCGGTATTCCTGACCGCGCCGTCCGCTCTGAACGCACAATTCAGTGGCCCATGCCGTGTCGGCTGTGCGGCCACGTTGATGCTCGACAGCTACCTCGTCGCCTCCGGGACAGCCGTCGCGATCGGCCGATCCATGGGTGGATTTTCGAGGACCTCTCAGGGCGTAATCTCATGGGGCTCGGGCTTCGTGTTCACCGCGGGCGCCGGCATAGCCCTTCAAGGCGACGGAAACCGTCAGAGGCGTGCCGTCTACGGAGGCGCAATCGGCGGGGCACTCGGCGGCGTGGTCGGACTGGGAGTCGCAGTCGGCATTGGAAAGGGATCAGCGGCCGATCGTCTGTCGGCGGCGCTGATCGGGGGCGGCATCGGCGTATTGGCCGGGGGAGCGCTCGGGGCGATCACGCGTGGATCCACCCAAGATCCCTCCCCTACTCCGCTGTTCGCGCTCCGTCTGCCCCTCTGACGTACGTTCAAGCGACGGTCATCCCGCCTCGGTCTCCGTCCGAACCAGCTTCCAGGGTTTCGGGATCAGACGAAGTCCACCGTCCATCCGATCTCGATTGAATCTCTGATGCTCCGGGCGGTCGGGCACTTGTCGACATGACTCGCGAGGGATCGATCAACCTTCTCGCGATCTGCCCCCTCGGGAAGCTTGATCGTGTAGTGCACGTCAATCCGGGTCAGCACGATGATCCGATCCACGACCTCGTTCGTGCCCTCCGCCGTGCAGCTGATGTCACCGTCCGGAACTGAAATCCCGCGCACCTCCAGTGCGCCGTTGAGTGTTCCGAGTAGTCAGCCGGCGGCCGCCGCGACCAGATAGTCGACCGGCAGCGGAAGGTTCGGTTGAGAATCAAGCCCGTAGTGCGCCTTGATCGGACCGTGAACCCCGAACTCCAGCGTGGTCCCACTCTCGAGGGTGCCACGTCGGTGCAGACCACCCACCTTGTCGACCCGTGCACGAGCCACGTAGAGCGGCATGTGATCACTCATCATGTTCTCCTTCTCCGTCCAGTTCGATGTCACCCTCGACAACTTCGAATCCGTCGCACCGAAGCACCGGAAGGCGCGGGTACTTTCGGTACCGACCGTCTGTCGCCGCGAGTCCGCAAAGGTGGAACTGTGAGCCCCGGCGGTTCCCGGTCACCCGGTGGTGCGCGCAACGAGCGCACAAGCCGACTGTGGGAAGGTAAAAGGTCACGCCCGGATCCCGATGAAGCCGGCCTGACGGCCGGTATCACCCATTCGGTGTGAGAAAAGACGCGATCCGGTGCACCGCGTACAATGGACAGAGACACTGATCGCCTGATGGGGCACACCCGCGAGAACCGCACGCTGCCCGAGAACGCGTCGCAGATCGATCGGGCGTGGACGGTCCGGGACCTCCTGACCCAGCGCCTCGAAGACCTCAGGGCCCACCTCGTAACATCCGCCGCAGATGGCGGGGCCGAGGTGTACACGCAGATGTTCGGGGAGACATGAAAAGGTGGACGCCAGCGTCTCGATCCCGCGCTCCAGCACCCCGGCGGAGGCACCTCGCCAACCCGCGTGAAGAGCTGCGACCACGCGACGGTCGGCATCGATCAGGAACACGGGCACACAATCCGCCGTGGTGACGGCAAGCAAGACACCGGGTGTGTCGGCCGCATGGCCGTCACAGTCCTCGACCAATCGTGGCTCATCGACACCCGCGACTTCGCCCCGGTGAGCCCGAACCTCTGCCCCGTGGACCTGACGTGCATGGACCACCTGGTCGCTCCCCAGGGCCTTCCTCAATGCCGCCCATCGGCGCCTCGCCGAAGCGGGCTGGCTGTGCTCGGCGAACAGGCCGAGGTCGAAGGGGTGATCGTCGCAGGAGTCCCGTGTCGTGGTCCCTTGAAGAAGCCAGGGGAACGCCTTTGACCACCCCGTGTGCACGAGCGCGCCACACGTCGAGTCTGCGATCTCCATGACCTCGACGAATGGCCGCGGATGTGCCGGTGCTCTGTCCATGACAGCGAACGTAGAGAAAAGGTGGAAATGCCTCCATACTCAGCCGAAATTGCGGTAGGTTTTCCGATTCTCGCTCAACTGCGTTCTTCACCTCAGCAGGGTCATCGGACTGTGCAGGACGACACCCTCTTCGACAGTCAGAACGCCGCCTACGCGCAGGCGATGTTCGAGGAATACGCCCGAAACCCCGATGCCATCCCCGGCGAATGGCGGAAGCTGTTCGACAACGGGGGCGCGCTCGCGGTTTCAGAGGGGCTCATGGTCCCCGATCAGATGGTGGACTCGCGCCCCGGGGGCTCGCAGCCCGTGCCCACGTCCCCCGCCGAGGAAAACGGACCTGCCATCGCACGAGCCGCCCTGCCGACACAGGTGGACGATGACTCCCGTGCGCTGCTGGAGCTTCTGCCCACCGTGTCGCGAGCGACCGCGCTCGCTCAGGCGTTCCGGGACCACGGTCACCTGCTCGCGAGCATCGATCCGCTGGGGAGCCCCCCTCCCGGTCACCCGCAGCTTTCCCCGGCATTTCACGGTACGTCCGCCGACGAGCTCGGAAAGCTTCCTGCCTCGCTCATCATCGCAGATGAATCCGGCGAGCGCTCAGTGGCCGATGCAATCGCAGATCTCGGAGAGATTTACGCGGCGACAATCGGGTACGAATTCGAGCACCTCGACGATCACGTGAAGGTCGATTGGCTCTGGAATCAGGTGGAGGCGGGCCGACACGTTCCGGTGCTCTCCACGGAGGAGCAGAAGAGCCTCCTCCGACGGATCAGCGAGGCCGAGGGGTTGGAGCAGTTCCTTCACAAGACGTACCTGGGGCAGAAGCGGTTCAGCCTGGAGGGCAACGACGTTCTCGTGCCCATGCTGGACCTGATCATCGAAGAGACGGCCCGAAGCGGCGGCACCGACGTCGTCCTCGGCATGGCTCACCGCGGCCGCCTGAACGTCCTGACCCACACGGTCGGGGTTACGTACGGTGAACTGCTCGCCGAATTCGAGGGCCCCTCCTTCAAGGGCGGGCAGCTCGACGTGGCAGGTACCGGCGACGTGAAATACCACCACGGTGCTCGCGGCGTCCGAACCGTCGACGGTGCCGGTGCAGTACAGGTGACGCTTGCACCGAATCCGAGCCATCTGGAGTTCGTGAATCCAGTCGTCATCGGGATGGCTCGCGCCAAGCAGTACGAGGCGCTGGCGAAGGGCGGGGCGGCGCCGTACGACTCGGTGGTACCCGTCCTCATGCACGGTGACGCTGCGTTTGCGGCGGAGGGTGTGGTCGCAGAAACCCTCAACATGGCTCGTCTGAGGGGCTACGAGGTCGGAGGGACCGTCCACCTCATCGTGAACAACCAGGTCGGCTTCACCACTGATCCTGATGAAGCCCGATCGACGCTTTACGCCAGTGATCTGGCCAAGGGATACGGAATCCCGATCGTCCACGTGAATGCGGACGACCCCGAGGCGTGCCTCGCCGCCGTGCGCCTGGCGATGGCCTATCGTCGAGAGTTCCACGAGGATTTCGTCATCGACCTGGTCGGTTACAGACGGCACGGCCACAACGAGGGCGATGAGCCGGCGTACACGCAGCCCGTGAAGTACCGTGCGATCGCGGCACATCCGACCGTTCGGTCCATCTACGCAGACAAGCTCGTTGCCGGTGGTGTGGTGTCTGCGGACGAGGTTGCCGCGATCCAGGCCGAGATCACCCAGAATCTGCGGGCCGTTCAGGATGACGTGCGCGCACACGATACGGCGTCCGACGAATCACCCGCGATCGAGGAAGCTGCACCCGTCATACCGGAAACGACCGGCGTGGCCCTCGATGTCCTCCAGACGATCAACGCGGCAACCATCAACCTCCCGGAGGGCTTCACACCGCATCCGAAACTGTGGCGCCAACTGGGCAAGCGTGCGGACGAATTCACGCTGGATCGTGCGCTGGACTGGGGGCATGCAGAGGCCCTGGCGTTCGGAAGCCTTCTCACGGACGGTATCCCCATTCGTCTGACGGGGCAGGACGCCGAGCGGGGGACCTTCAGTCATCGGCACGTCGTACTCCACGATGCCGAGACGGGGGCCGAGTTCATGCCCCTGGACCACCTCTCCGACGCACGCTTCGAGACGTACAATTCGCCTCTCACCGAGACGGCCGTCATCGGCTTCGAGTATGGATATACCGTAGCGTCAGACAACGACGTCGTCCTGTGGGAAGCGCAGTTCGGCGACTTCGTGAACGTTGCTCAGGTGATGATCGATCAGTTTCTGGCGTCAGGGCTGACGAAGTGGGGCCAGTACTCGAGGCTGGCCCTCCTCCTGCCCCACGGTTACGAGGGGCAGGGACCCGAACACTCCAGCGCCCGTCTGGAGCGTTTCCTGCAGCTCTGCGCCGAGGGCAACATGCGGGTAACCTACCCGACGACGCCGGCGCAGTATTTTCACATGTTGCGTCGTCAGGCGCTCCGTCGGCCCGAGCGACCCATGATCGTCATGACGCCGAAGAGTCTGCTTCGGCACCCCGCGGCCACCTCGACGGTCTCCGAGCTCACCGAGGGTGGATTCCGACACGTGATCGAGGACCCGACGGTCGAGGACCCGAAGACCGTCTCGCGCCTCGTGCTCTGTTCCGGCAAGGTCTACTACGACATCCAGGGCCACGTACGCCGAGAGGGGGCCACGAATGTCGCGGTTGGGCGACTCGAGCTTCTCTATCCCTTCCCCACGGAGGCGCTGGCCGGACTGCTGGAGCTGTACCCGAATGTCCGCGAGGTCGTCTGGGCTCAGGAGGAGCCACGGAACATGGGAGGACTCACCTTCGTCGGCCCACGCCTCCGATCGGTGGTCCCTCGCGCCGTGCCGCTCTCCTACGCGGCTCGACCCGAGCGGGCGAGCCCGGCAGAGGGCAAGGCCTCCTCCCACGCCACGCATCAGGAAGCGGTCGTGCTGGAAGCACTCGGCCTGACGTCCGAGTCGGCGTAGTCCGATCGGGACGCTGTGGTGATCGGTGACGCGGGCATGAGATCCTCACCGTGAAGTCCGGCCCGGGTCGGGGATGGGGACGAGCGGAGACCCCGGTAGTTCGGGTCGGTCCCGCAGGCTAACTTGCCCGGCCCATGACACTACCCTTTCAGCTGGACCGGCCCCTCGTGTTCTTCGATCTCGAGACGACAGGTCTCGATCTGAAGAATGATCGGATCGTCGAGATCGCGTTCATCAAATGGACGCCCACCGGTGACGTTCTGGAGCGCGAGCGACGATTCAATCCGGGGATTCCGATTCCCCCCGAGGCAACCGCGGTGCACGGGATCACCGACGCAGACGTCGCGGGAGAAGTCGAGTTCTGTCGTGTGGCGCGCTCACTCGACGACGTGCTCGCCGGTTGCGACCTCGCCGGATTCAATGTTCGGCGCTTCGATATCCCCATGCTCGTGCAGGAGTTCAAGCGCTGTGACGTAGACTTCTCCCTGGACGGACGCCGCGTCGTGGACATGCAGGACATCTTTCACCGAGAAGAGCGGAGAGACCTGTCGGCTGCAGCTCTCTTCTACCTCGGGCGGGCACACGAAGAGGCGCACACCGCGCTCGGAGACATCCGGACGTCCGCGGCGGTCCTCGGTGGCCAACTGGAGCGCTACCCGCACCTTCCGAGAGACCTCGACGGCCTGCACGCCTATTGTGAAGAGCACCGTCCGACCCGTACGGAAGTGGATCGTTGGTTCAGCAGCGAGGACACCGGTCGGGTCTTCCGAAGGGGAAAACACAAAGGTCGACTCCTGGCTGATGTGGCGGCAGAAGCCCCTGACTATCTGCGCTGGATGATCGGTGCGGACGACATGGACCCCGTTGTCGTCGATGTCGTCCGGGCAGCGCTTGGCCTGACTCGAGTCGAGAACGATTCGACTCCCGAATGAAGAACTCCTCCGAGACGAAGGACACTCCCATGACGACATCCCTCATCATCAAGCGCTTCAGCGTGACCCGAGCTTTCGCCGTGTCGGGGCTGAGCCTGCTCGCGACCCTCGCCGCCTCGCCCGCAAGCGGTCAGATGGCCATCACGACCGAGGCGATGTCTTCGATGTTCCCCCGCTCGATCGGACCGGCTGTCACCGGCGGGCGGATTCACGACGTCGAAGCGGTTCCGAACGATCCGTCGACGGTCTTCGTGGGCACGGCCTCCGGAGGACTGTGGAAGTCGACGAATCGGGGACAGACATGGGTCAACGTCTTCTTCGACAAGCCGGTGAGCACGTTCGGAGACATCGCAATTTCCCGATCACACCCGAACATCATGTATGCGGGTACGGGCGAGCAGCAGAACCGGCAGTCCAGCTCGTACGGGAACGGTATCTACCGCTCCGACGATGGGGGTGACACGTGGACTCATCTCGGTCTGGTCGAAACACGTCATACGGGCCGGATCGTCATCCATCCGACGAACCCCGACGTCGTGTATTTCGGGGCCCTTGGCAATCTCTGGGCGGGCTCCGAGGAACGTGGGGTCTACAAGAGCACGGATGGCGGGCAGACTTGGGAGAAAGTCCTCTTCGTCGATGCCTTCTCGGGCGTGATCGACATGGCGATCGACCCGAGGAATCCAGAGACCGTCTATGCGGCCACCTACCAGCGTCTGCGGAGGGCCTGGGGCTTCAACGGAGGCGGCCCCGGCAGCGGTATCTGGAAGTCGACCGACGGCGGAGCGAACTGGAGCCGTCTCCGGGTCGGACTGCCCGAAGGCGATCTCGGCCGCATCGGAATCGCAGTCGCCGAGTCGAATCCGGACGTCATCATGGCTCTGGTCGAGGCCGAAGACGATCAATCCGGCGTCTTTCGCTCCGAAGATGCTGGACGCTCCTGGACACGCGTCAATGACCAGAACATCCGGCCCATGTACTACTCACACATCTTCGTCGACCCGAATGACGACCAGCGGGTCTACACGCTGGCGACGCGGTCGTACGTCAGCGACGACGGAGGCCGCACGTTCAGCCAGATTGCGCTGGCCCCGACCTACGACGTGGGAATCCATGCCGATCATCACTCGCTGTGGATCAATCCAGCTGACCCCGAGCACCTCCTCCTCGCCGGGGACGCCGGGCTTCACGAGAGCTACGATCGCGGTATCAACTTCCGTAAGCTCAACAATTTCCCGATTTCGCAGTTCTACGCGATCGGCGTGGACATGCGCGATCCGTACTGGGTCTACGGTGGTCTGCAGGACAACCACTCCTTCTTCGGCCCATCCGAAAATCGGCGCTGGGCGGGCATCCTGAACGACGACTGGATGCAGAACGGCTTTGGCGATGGGATGTTCTGGCAGGCCGACCCCGACGACGCACGATACAGCTACGGCAGCTCGAACGGCGGAAATTACTTTCGGTACGATACGCAAACCGGCGATATGCTCGACATCTCCCCGGCTGCGCCGGTCGGGCAGGATTACCGGTTCGACTGGACGTCCCCGATGATGCTGTCCCAGCACGATTCGGATCGGCTGTACGTAGCCGGGAACAATCTCTTCATCTCCAGCGATCGCGGAGGCGCCTGGACGTCGACGGAGGACATGAGTCGGCAGATCGATCGTGAC
>Ga0181574_10005567_pt1 | contig 10759 bp, 2 predicted proteins | sample 101ome_24_FD_145600 | JGI IMG/M metagenome (GOLD analysis project Ga0181574, IMG submission 145600) | Coastal salt marsh microbial communities from the Groves Creek Marsh, Skidaway Island, Georgia - 101410AT metaG (spades assembly) | ecosystem: Environmental > Aquatic > Marine > Intertidal zone... | reverse complement strand
GTCGCCGCCACGTGTTGCCACTCGCCGGTGCGAACCGCCGCAGACGACGCCACGCGCAGCCGGTCGCCACTGTCGGGCGAAAAGCTGAAGAGGAAGCGCGTGGGCTTGTTCTTGGCACTCGCCGTGCTCGGGCGCGCCGCGGCGCAGCAGTCGCAGCAGACGTCGAAGTCACACTCGGCGCAGTGCCAGCGCTTCACATCGCACGTGTTGCCGGCGTTGCAGAGGTCGCAATTGAAACCTTTAAAGCGCTCCTCGCCCTCAGCCGCGCCCGCACTCGAAATGGTCGCCATCGCGTGGCCTTGCGGGCAGTGCGGCCCGGCGCCGCACTCGGCCCCGCCCATGTCGTCCTCCACGAGCGCGAGGCAGAAGGCGGCGCCACCAGCCAAAGAGGAGCGGCTAAAGATGAGCGGAGGCGGGCGGGCATCCCCGGTCAGTACGCGCGAGAGGGGCGGCGGCGCGGCGCCGGCCGAGGGTTTGACCCACGCGCAGAGCGTCAGCCCGCCGTCCGCCTTGAGGTCGTCGCCGCTCATAACCGTTGCCCCGGCCCCCTCGCAAGCGATGGCCACGCCACCGCCCGCGCTCATCGGCCCGCCGCCGCCCAGTGCCACCACCTTGGCTCCCGCCGCCGCCTCCGCGCCACGCTCGGGCGCCTCGGCCAGCACCGCCGCCAGCGCCGTCTTGCCTGCCGACACCTCGGCCAGCAGTACGTCGCCGGCCTGCGCCTCGCCGACGCTGCCCGCGGCCCAGATGCCGACGGCGCTCTGCGCGCCTGGTGCGTCGAAGAAGGGCGCCAGCGGCTTGTTGAAGTCCAACCCGCCGCCCACATCCGTCGCCTCGGCCTCGGCCGTGCTGACCACGGTGCCCTTATCCCAGCAGTCGCCGCAGAGGTCAAAGTCGCAGCCCGCAACGCAGCGGTAGCGCGCCCCGCTGCCGCCGTTGTTGCCCTTGCAGCCGCCGAGGCCTTTGCCGTCGCAGTACCACGGCGAGACGAGCGGCGACAGGCGCAGCTCGTGCGTGTGCAGGTTGTGCACGCCCGTCACTTGGGGCGCCGGCACGTTCCCGGCCTCCCAGCAGCCGTGGCACAGGTCGAAGTCGCACCCCGCGGCGCAGCGGTAGCGCCGCGACGAGTTACCGCCCTCCCCCCTGCAGCCCCCCGGCCCGTGGCGGCCGTCGCAGCTCCAGCCGGTGTTGCGGGACGTGAGCGCAAGGCGGTGTCGCGCGTGCAGAGGATGGCAACCGCAGAGCACAGCGCCCGTTGTGGAGTCGACGAGCTCGGTCACGGCCGCGACTCCGGGCAGCCGCACTGCGCTCTTGTGGTACCACCACTCCTTGCTGTTAAACCTGACCTTAATGTGGTGCGTCGAGTGGCTGTACTTGACTTCGATCACAGAGCCCTGGTTGCCGGCCTTGAGAGGCCCCCCGGCCGCGTCCTGGTACTTGGAGAAGTCCATTGTGAGCTCCACCTTGTCGCCCACCGCCGGGTCTCGCATGGGCGCCGGAGCGGCGGCAGCGGTCGTGCTGGGGGCGGGGACGGGCGCGGCCTTGGAGCATGGCGCCCCTTCACTCTGTGCGCCGCAGCAGCTCCAATGCTCGTGCGTGATCACGCTGCTGCCGTGGGCGCACACCGGCCCGTCCGTGTCGTGCGCGAGCGAGCACCACTGGCTCTTGGCCGCGCCGCGCCACTCGCCGGCGTGGGGGCCGGGCACTGTGCCCGGTGTGACGCGCTCGAGCATGGCGGGGGCCCAGCACCGCGCGTTTCCGTCGCCGATTTTGACGTACCAATCGCCGTCGCTGTCCTTGCGGTCGAGCACGCCCGTCTGGCCGAGCATGGTGAACTTTGCGTCGTCAAGGCCGCCGTGGCCCGACTGGATGCCCTCCGCCTCGCTGCGCGGCATCGTCCGCACGCGCACTGTCTCACCCTTCTCCAGCGGCCCCGTCTTGACGGCGGCGGCGGCGACGGGCGCAGCGGCGACACGCTCGAGCATCTTTGGGTGCCAGCAGCGCGTGCGCTTGCCCTCGATCGCCACGTTCATGTCACCGTCGCTGTCGACGGACTGGACGACTCCCTCGTTGCCCATCATGCCCTCCTTCTCGTCATCCATGCCGCCGTGGCCCGCCTGGATCGAGTTCGCCTCGCTCCGTGGCATGGTCCGGATGCGCACCCGGGTCCCCACGGTGGGCGGGGCCGACTCGCGCTCGGCCTTAGTCGCGCGGCGCAGGTGTTTCTCGCGGTACCAGAAGTCCTTTCCGTCGACGCGGTACGGCTGGGAGTCCTTGTCGTCGCGCGTGATAACGCCCACCTGCCCCGCGTTCAGGTGCCCGCCCGGCTTCTCCCCGCTCAGCACCACGTGGTCGCCCACCTCGAGGCGGCCCGTGCGCTCGGGAGGGTCCGCCGCCACCGACGCCGCCGCCGCCGCCGGTGCCTCAGGTGGGAACATTTCCTCAAGCGTGACGACGGCCTCTGTGGCCTTGCCGCTGTCCGCCTCGACGTCGCCAGGCAGCGCGTGAGCCGCCGCCACCGCTCCGTCGTGCCCAAACCAGACGCGCGAGGAAAAGACCGGCGGCCCAGCGCGCAGGGCAGCGGCGCTGGCGTCTTTCTGGTCGGCGCCGCCCCTGCTGCACGCGAGGCCCTCGTAGATGCGGTGGCCGAGCTCGTTTGCGATGAAGCCCATGCCGTGGCTGTCCTCTCCCATGTCGTCCGGCACGTCAGGCCGCGACGCCGCGTCGAGCAGCGCCGACAGCGGCGCCCCCTCGGCCGCCGCCGCCGCCGCCCCCGCGGCCAGCGACGACGTAGCCGCGGCGGCGCCCTGGGGCCCGAGCGCGGCGAGGCCGAGGGCGGGCGGCGGCGGCGGCAAGGCGGCCATGGCGTGGAGCACGCGCACGGCCATGGCCCGCAGCGTGGCGCCGGAGAGAGCGGCCAGGCCCGTCGCCTCGCGCCCCTCGACGAGCGCGCCCACCGCGGCGGTCACGCTGGCCTGCACGTCGGGGGCCGCGCGCACCACCTCGGCGAGGGGCTGCAGGCTGCCTGTGATGGCGTCGTCGGCGTCGGATTGGTCGAGCCGCTCGAGGCTCGCCAGGGGCACCTGCGTGGCGCCAAAGTCGCGCGATGCGTCGTCGAAGAGCACCGCCACTGCGCCCTCTGAAGCCACGGACCGCGCCACGGTCCCTACGCTTCCGACACCGACACCGGGCGGCGGGGCGCCTCGCTTGGGTACGGCGGCCTCGGACGCCTCGCGGCGCAGGGCCGCGCGTTGGTACCACCACGTGCGGCTGCCGCCAATCTCGCGGACCTGCGTCGAGTCGGTCACCTGCGAGACTTCGCCGACGGCGCCGGGTACGAGGAAGCCGCCGGACGCGTCGGATATGGTGCGGTAGCCGTCGGTCAGCATCACGCGCTCGCCCACGCGCAGGGGGGACCCGTCGTCGCCGCCCGTGGCCGCCGGCGCGTCGAGCAGGGCCTCGGTGAGGTGCACGCGCGCACCTACGGCAATGGTGTCCCGCGCCCCGCCGAGCACGGCCAGAGCCGCGAGCGCGTCGCCAAGCACGTCGCTTGAGAGCCCCCCGGCAGCCGCCGCCGTGAGCGCAGGTCCGACGCCGTCGACGAGGCGCGGCACCACGATGCACCGCCAAGGCGACACGGCCAGGGTCCGCAGGAGCGCCGTCGCCGCCGTCGCCGCCGCAGCCGCCTCGGCGTGGGAGCGGCGCACGGGGCGGGCGGTGGCCGGCGGGCGGCCGAGGGCGGCAAGTCTCCAGGAGGCCACCGTCTCGAAGAGCATGTCCACGATGGCCGCCGGATCGATCCACGGCAGCGCCGCTGTGTCGATGGGAGAGAAGGCGGCGCCAAGGAGGGCCGCGGCCGCGAGCGCGTCCTTGGCTGTCCCGCCCTCGACGGCCCCAGCAAGCGCGTCCACGAGCCTTTTCGCCGTCGCGCCCTCCTTGTCCGCAAGGAACGCGTGCATGGCCGTCGGCGGCACCGTCGGGAGCGCGCTTGAGAGCAGCGTGACCGCCAGCTCGCCGCTGCGCACATTCTCCGTCCCGGCGGCGTCCTTGGGCACGAGCGCGGCCTTTTTTTCTCCCGGGTCCCACCAGTTGGCGTAGGGCTGCTTCTTGATGCCGGGGAGGGCCGGGCCCGCCGCGACGTTGGCGATCCAGACGTTGGCCTTAGAGCCGGCACCCGTGGGATCCTCGTCCCAGGGCGAAGGCCCAAGGAAGAGCGGGTCCTTGGAGCCGCCGAAGCCCGTCTTGATGGCCACGCTGCCCGCCACCTCGCCGTCCACCACCAGCGTTGCCGATCCCGCGGAGCTGCGAGGGGCCTCACCGCCGCCGCCGCCGCCGCCGCCGCCGCCGCCGCCGCCGCCGCCCGTGGCCGAGGCCGAGGAGGGCCCCGAGAGGATGACAAAGAGGTGGGCCCACTTGCCCGGCGCGAGGGGCTTGGAGGTGACCTCGAAGGACTTGTCGTCGTCGTCTAAGTCTCCTACGCGGAGTACCACACGGCGACTCGGGCTCAGCGCGACGCTCAGCGCCCCAGCGGGACCGCGCCGGGCCAGCACCACCTCGCTCTCGCCGCCGCCCGCCTCGAGCTCGTTCGCTCGCAGCTTGGCCCGCGAGCCCGGGTGAGTGCACGGGCTCAGGTGCCAGCGGTGGGGGCCCGCAGCCAGTGCCAGCACCGGCACCCCGCCGCTCTCCACCACGACAAGCTTGGGCGCCGCCGCCGCCGCCGCCGCCTCCGCGTTGGCCCCCGGCGCCTCCGGGCTTGGCACGAGGCCGAGCACTCCCGCCGGTGTGAGGCGCCACTTCTGGGCCGCCGCGCGGCTGGCCGAGGGCTTGGCCATTGTAAGGACGGCGCCGGGTACCTCGCTGGGGGCGTCGAGGCAGACGGTCCCGTCGAGGAAGGGCGCAAGGCGGCCCGCGGAGTCCATGCGCCAGAGTTGGTTTACGTCCGAGGCGTTGCGCGGCGCGAGCTTGACGGCGTGGCCGGCGTCGCGGAACACCATGGTCAGCGCCGACGCGCCGCCGATGACGACGTGGCAGAAGCCGAGGCCCTCGGCGTCCTTTCCGAGCGTGGCCGCGGGCGAGGAGAGCGGCGGCGGCGCGTCCACGGCAAACACGTCGAGCGCGAGGCTAAGGCCCTGGGCCGTGTCGAGGCCGGCCACCAGGCTGTCGTCGCCGCTCCCGGCGCCGCCGCCGCTGACGCGCACGGGAAAGGAGCCACCCACGAGGCTCACCAGGCCATCGGCGGCCGCGCCGAGGGGCAGCTTGGCGCCGTCGCACGCCTGAGCCCGGCCGACCGTCGCATGGTTGGGCTTGGCGTAGGCATCTGCGACGAGCCCGCCGAGCGCCGCCAGCAGCGCCGCCTGTAAGGGCCGCGCCACGGGGTGGTCGATGGGCAGGGCCGCCGCGCCCAGCTGCCGCGCCACCTCCCACGCCATGTCGTGCGCCGCGGCGGCGAACGCCGGGCCCGCTCCAACCTGACCACACGCACACAAACATCATCGGGGGGGGGGGCGACATGAGAGGGGGGCATCACGGCGGCAAATATCGCCTCAGGAGCGGCAGCTGTACGGAGTCACTTCATAACATATAACATGCCCAGTGCTGCGTACCGCGGCGAGGTCGGCCGGGGCAGGAGTGCGGAGGTGTGGCACGACCGCCGCGAGGAGCGGCACGAGCGGCTCGAAGTCGCCGATCTTGAGGGCCGCGGGGGGCAGCGCGAGGGCAAGGGCGCGGAGGCGGTCGGGGCCGGGCTGTTTGGCGTTGCTGAAGATGCTGACGAGGGCGAGCGAGAGGGCGTTGGCCGCGTCGGTGATGCGCGCCATGGCGCCGAAGCCGCAGCCGCCGAGCCCGTCGAGGGGGTGGGCGCCGATCTTGGACCGCTCCTCCACCACCGACGCCCAGCCCTCGAGCACGAGCGCCGACGACGCCGACGCGGCGAGACCCGTGAGGCCGCGGAGGCGCAGGCCAGCCAGGTGGCTCTTGCCGAGCATGTGGTCGCGGATGCGGTCGAGCGAACAGTCCGTATCGAGGACGAAATTGATGAATTGGCCCTCTGCGCGGAACTGGTCCGTGCTGGCCTGGTCCAGGATGCGGCTCCGCAACGCGTTCACAGACCGGAACACGGACGTGATCTGCACCGAGACCTTGAGCTTGCGCCAGAGCCCCGCAGCGCGGCTAATCGGGAGCGCAGCCTTAGCAGGGGACTTAGCGGGGGACGAGGACGCGCGCGGCGCCAGCTTGGCCCTCGGCAGGGATCCGGGTGCCTTGTCGTCGTCGTCGTTGGCCTCGAGCGACGCCACCGCGGCGGCGGCGAGCTTGGCATCCTTCTTCTTCCCGTCCTTGCCCGCGCTGGCGAGCGAAGCCCGCCTTGCCCGTGCCGGCGAGCTCGTGCTGCTGCTGCTGCGCTGGAGCGAGGGCGCGGTCGGAGCCGAGCCGAGGTCGTCGCTGGGGAGGAGCTTTGAGTCGACGGCGGTGCGCAGGAGGAAGCACACCCGTGGGGCGAGGGCGCGGGCTATGGCCTCGAAGGGCTCGCCTGTCTGCGACTTTCTCGCCACCATGCCCGCGCGCACCTTGAGGCTCTGCGCCCACAGCCGCCCCACCAACGTCGGCACCGCCGGGCGCGGATTATCGGCGCGGCTGCGCTGCTTCTTGAGCTTGATGGGCGCCTCGGGTGGCAGGTCGTCGAAATCGTCCACGGGCGCCGCCGCCAGGGCCGCCGCCATGGGCGCCGCCTCGCCGGTCTTGCCGTAGCCACCCTCGTTCTTCCAGGCCTGGAACTGGGCCAGCCAGTCCGCGGCCACGCCGTCTGCGGTGAAGAACTTGAAGAGCGCGGCGAGAGTGAGGCACTGGAGGCCGTCGAGCGCGTCGTTGCCGGGCTTGAGCAGCATGCGCTCCATAGGCGTTTTGCCGTCCAGCTCCACTTCAAAAAGCGCTGCGAAGCACGCGCCGCCCGCCGTGTCGCCGCTTGCCGCCGCTGCCGCCTCAACGCCGTTGGCGGCGGCGAGGGGTCCGGCAAGGCCCGCAAGGAAAGGAGAGAGCGGCGTGGGGTCGTTGAGCTCGACGACGCTCGCCAGCAGCTCCGACGCCGTCCACTCCTCCGCCACGACCTCGCTCTCCGCCTCGACTGCAGCGGGCGCGGGCGCCGCCTCCACTGTGGCGAGCGCCCCGAAGCAGCGGCCCGAGAGGTACGTGAGCGTGTCCTGCAGCGCGGGGAGCCACTGTGCGACGTCTGCCGCGGCGGCCGGGTCTCCGCCGTCGTGCTTGGACTCGCCCAGTTCGTACTCCTCCTTGGACTCGCCCGCCGAGGCCGCGCCCGTGGCCATGCCCGTCATGATCGCGAGGGCGGCGAGGTGCTTCTGTAGAGGCGCGGCCGCGTCGAGCACGTCTGCTGCGAGGCCACCGGTCAGTGCGCCCGCCCCGAGCAGCAGCAGACCGGTGGCCGCGATGGGCACGAGGGAGCGGAGCGCGGAGCCGCCGGCGAGCTGCGCCGCCTCGGCGGGCGAGACGCAGGCCAGCGCACGCGCCGCGAGGCCGGCTCCGAGGGCGAGCGCCGAGGTGGCCACCTGTCCCACAACCACGGCAAGGAGGCGCGGCAGCGGCGCGGCCACCGCCTTGAGGCGCGCCGCGCCCTTGACGTCCGGCGGCGGGTCGCGGTCGCCCGCCGCGCTCAGGACCTCGGCCATGATGCTCGTCAGGATCTTGGCCGTATGGTCCGCGCCGTCCGGGTCGCCGTCCTCGAGCTCGCTGAACAAGTAGCCGATCATGGTCGAGAACGCCGACGCCACCGCCTCGCCACCGGCGTCCGACGGCGAGGCTGCTTCCGCGCCCCCGGCCACGGGGGCGTCGGAAAGGGACTTGACGATGGGCACAATGGTGGCGCGGGTGGCGAAGTTGGCGAGCAGCGCGCGGAAGAGCACCTGCCGGTGTGGCGACGCCGACGACGTCGACCGCTTCAGGCGCGGCGACCCCGGCGGCGACGCAAGCCCCGACCCAAGCCCCGCCCCGGCCGCCGAGCCCGCCGCCGCGGTAGCGTCGTGGCCCATGAGGCGCAGCACGAGGGCCGTCTGCTGGGCCGGCGTGGCGTAGAAGACGCGGAGGCCACTGCTGAGGAGCGCGCAGGCTTTGCCCTGGAGCGGGCTTCCGGCGAGCGCAGTGTCGTCCTCCACCACGCGCAGCACGGCGTCCCGCAGCCTGTCCAGCACCGTGTTCTCGCCGCTGTCGGGGGCCGCGAAGTCTGCCGAGCTAAGGCCGAGGTTGGCGAGGACTTTTACGTGCGCCGCACTGAGGTCGAGCAGGGCGACAGCCATGGCCTCGGCGGTGGGGTCGCTGGCCGCGACCTCGGCGCTGGCCTGGAGCATGCGAGCGAGGAGGCCCAGCACCTGCGGCGTTGGGTTCAGGGTCCAGGGCAGAGTCTGGGAGCCGGCGCCGGTGGAGGCGTGCGGCGCGGCAAGGCGTGCCAGGTGCCCCACCAACGCCGTGCCGCAGCCCGACCACCCTGCAGGGGCCGCCACCGGGGCCGCGGGCGCCAGGGCCCCCGTGGGCGCCGCGAGGCCCTTGTTGCGGAAGCACGCCATGCGCAAACTCGGCCCGGCCTTGGCCGCCGCCGCCGCCCCCGCGGCCCCCGCGGCAAGGGACGACGCGCCGCCGCCGGAAGAGTCCGCTGCCGCATGGGCGGGCGGCGCAGGGGCACCACCGATGCGCTCGAGGAGCTCGCGGGGCCAGCACGTGACGTTGACCTCGCTGTCGCTGTCGCTGTCGCTGTCGCTGCCGCTGCCTTGGTGCACGGTGAGGCCGTCGGGGTCGATAAGGTTCACTTGGCCGTCATCGTCCACGTCCTGCACGGCGCACTCGCGGCCGAGGTAGTGCTGCATTCTCGAAGGCTCCCAGCCGCAGTAGATCTCGCAGATGCGCTCCGCCTCGCTGGGTGACACACTCCGCACGCGCACGCGCTCCCCACTCTGGTAGGTCCCGCCGTCGCGCGGGTGGCATGAGAGGCAGAAGAAACCAGCGTGGGAGCAGGCTCCGATCCCGCGGCGCCAGCGCGGACCCGTTAGGTCTCCGTTGCTGCACTTGCTGCACTCGAAGGGCGGACCGGCCTCGTCGAGCGCCATAGGCGCGGCGCAGTCTGGGCACAGGCCCAACCGCGGGACGCACGTGAAGCACAGGTCGTCGCCGCACTCGGCGCAGAACCATCGCAAACCTTCCCCGCCGTCGCCGCACTGGTTGCACGAGAAGCTCGAGTAGTGCCCCGCGCCGTCCGACACCACCATGCGGTGCTGCGCCGTCGGGCACAGGGGGCAGTCGCAGCCGCCGCCGCCGCCGCCGCCAGCCCCCGCCGCCGCAGCTGCCGCAGGGGGCGCAGCCTCGGCTGCCGCGCCGTTGGCCTTCGCTGCGGTGGGGACCGGCGGCAGGGTGCTGCCGTCGACCGCGGCGATCCAGAGACCGTTGTCTTGAGGGGAGAAGGCGACCGCGACCCCGCGCGCCGCCTCGGCCGCGGGCGCAGGCGCGTCGGCAATGTCCACGTAAAGGAGGCGGCCGTCGCTGCGGCTGAAGGTGAGCAGCCGCCATGGCCGCGAGTCGTCGCCGGGCGCCGCGGGCAGGCACTGCGCGTCGGGCATGGCCGAGGCGTGCAGCAGGAGGGACGCAAAGGCGGCGTTGGAGAAGGGCGCGGCGGCGGCGAGCGCGGCGGGCGCGAGGTCACCGATGTGAGGGCACCAGCGCAGCGTGCGGGCTCCGCCCTTAGCCTTGCGCTGCTTGAGCACGGCGAGTGACGTAAAGCCGATGCACGTGGCCCCCGCGGAGGGCGCGACCAGCTCGACCTCCACAAACCCCGCCACCACCTTTACGCGCAACCCAAGGAACGACCAAGAAATTACAACGACGAGATCAATCCATTGAGTAGGGCTAGAAGGCCCCTTTGAACCCCCCCGCACCACCACCACCCTTAACTACAACAACAGCAGCAAAAACAGTAGAACGGCGCCATGAGTGGGGCGCACCGTTGCCGGGAAGACGAGGGTTGCGGGCTTGTCGGTGAGTCCCGCGAGCGCGTCCGCGGCGACGAGGCGGCCCGACACCCACAGCTGTATGCCCTTAGTCAGCGCCTCCGACGGGTTTTTGATGAGCGTCACCGCCAACGCCACCTCGTCGCCGTCGTCCGCCACCGGAAGCAGGTACCTATTACATTGGGGGGGAGGGGGTGCAGTTACACTCACCAAGGCTGCGGCAGCGGCAGGCGTGCACACTTCACACACACTTCGCACACACTTCGCACAGCCCCTGTCGCAGGTTCGCTCACTTAAGGCTGGTGGCATCCTTGTGGATGACACGGCCGGTGCCGTGCAGCGTGTCGTCGTCGCCACCGCCGGGGAAGGTGCCCTTGTTGGCGGGGCGCAGGAAGTGGCGGTCGGCCTCGAACGCCACGCCGTCGCCGAACGGGTCCTCCAGAGCGCCGCCGCCGCAGTTGACAGCGAGGACCACGGACGCGGCCATGGCGGGCGCCCAGGCCTTGGCCGCTCGCTCCCGCGCGGCCTCCCAGCCGTTCTTCAGGTTGCCGCCGCGCAGCTTTAGGGATGCCACGCGGCCGAGGGGCTCGCCGGGGCCGGGGCTCAGCAGCGACTCGAGGGCGAGCGAGACAGCGCGGCCGTCCTTGTCCGACTTGGACTGCTTCTTGGAGGCCACGAACCGCAGCCCGCGCGCCGCGCCGCTCCCCGCCCCCGCGGCCCCGTCTGCAAAGACGCTAGAGGCGCCCTCGGTGCCGTCGCCC
>Ga0181574_10005563_pt1 | contig 10770 bp, 8 predicted proteins | sample 101ome_24_FD_145600 | JGI IMG/M metagenome (GOLD analysis project Ga0181574, IMG submission 145600) | Coastal salt marsh microbial communities from the Groves Creek Marsh, Skidaway Island, Georgia - 101410AT metaG (spades assembly) | ecosystem: Environmental > Aquatic > Marine > Intertidal zone... | reverse complement strand
TGCCTCGGCCGCCGTAATCATTCTCGCGTTGGTGCCAAACGCTTTACCCGAGGCGACCTTGCGCAACAGTTCCTGCACCTGGGCGTCGTCGCCCTTGCGCGCGACTTCCATGCCGCCTATCTCGATGAAGTTACCGCGCGACTTATAAAACTCCCGGCTGTATGTGCTGGTGTACACATTCAACTTGTCGTGGCTGGTCATGTAACAGAAGTCGGAAGCGTGGGACGTGGAGCCGATGTCGGTCGGAATGGCTGATTTCTCGATACCGACGATATCGTCCCAGCCGGCTTCGACAAGGTGATGCATCACGGATGCCCCCACAATGCCGCCCTGACCAATAATCACCACACGCGCTTTTTCCGGTAACGCTGCCATATGAGTCTCCTGCACTCCCATTGGGTGATAATCGCCCGCTCGCATCGCGAAACAATCGGGCAACTCTTTGCGACTATTTTTTGGCGGCTCAGAACTGTGTGAAACCGCCATTTTCTGGTGCGAATTTGGCGCTTTTCACGTCAAAAACGCTGTTTCAATTCCGACACCCGGCTGACCAAAAGCGTCACGCCACAAGCCCGGTTGGCACTACAGAGATCGCAGCGCGCTGTGGACCTCCTCGCTGAGGAAATCGGGTGTACTGGATGCGATATCGCGCAGCGTTTGCTGCATCTCGGGTGTCCAAAACTGGCGCATATGCTGGCTGACCTGGGCAGGAACATCTTCTCGGGTGGGCACATTGTCCGCGATCTGGTTAGCCATCTTGATCAGGTGCTGCCGTTTGTAGTCCGCGCTGGCGTTCATGCTCTCTGCTCTGAACTCGGCCTGATCTCGACCGCAGTGACCTTGTACTCGGGACAATTGGTCGCCCAGTCAGAGTTATCAGTGGTGATCACGTTGGTCCCGCTTACGGGATGGTGAAACGTGGTGTACACCACACCCGCGGGAATATCGTCGCTGATCCGCACCCGCATGCGGGTCTGACCCGCCCGGCTGGTAATTTCAACCCAGTCGCCGTCACCAATGCCCCGCGCCTCGGCGTCTGCCTCGTGAATATCGAGCACATCCTCAGCGTGCCAGACCACGTTATCCGTGCGCCGGGTCTGCGCCCCGACGTTGTACTGACTCAGAATGCGGCCGGTCGTCAGCAACAGCGGGAACTTCCGGGTAGAACGCTCGTCGGTCGGTACGTAAGGGGTCGTCATAAACTGCCCCTCTCCGCGCACAAAGCCGTCTTTGTGCATGATCGGCGTTCCCGTGGGCGCCTGCTCATTGCAGGGCCATTGCACACTGCCTAAGCGGTCCAGCAAATCAAAGGACACGCCGGCAAAGGTCGGGGTCAGCGCAGCAATTTCATCCATGATCTGGGCGGCGCTGTCATAGGGCATGGGGTAACCCATGGCCTCACTCAGCGCGCAAGTCGCCTCCCACTCTGACAACCCCGTGCGCGACGTCATCACCGGCCGCACGCGGTTAATGCGTCGCTCGGCATTGGTAAAGGTCCCGTCCTTCTCAAGAAAGGACGTGCCAGGCAAAAAGACATGCGCAAACTGCGATGTTTCGTTAAGGAACAGATCCTGCACAATCACGCAATCCATCGCGGTGAGCGCTTCAGCCACGTGCTGGGTGTTGGGGTCTGACTGGGCAATATCCTCGCCCTGAATGTAAATCCCCTTGAAGTCACCCGATACGGCTGAGTCCAGCATATTGGGAATGCGCATACCGGGATCTTCGCGCAGCATGACACCCCATATGCTGGAGAACTGATCGCGCACGGTATCGTCTGACACGTGGCGGTAGCCCACGAACTCGTGGGGAAAAGATCCCATATCACACGAGCCCTGCACGTTGTTCTGCCCTCTGAGCGGATTAACGCCCACACCGAGGCGACCGATGTTGCCCGTGGCCATGGCGAGATTCGCCATGGCAATCACCATGGTGGAGCCCTGAGAATGCTCGGTCACACCGAGGCCATAGTAAATGGCCGCATTGCCCGCCGTGGCGTAGGCCCGTGCGGCGGCACGCAATGACTCGGCATCGACGCCGGTTACGGCCGCCAACTGCTCGGGACTGTTCTCGGGAAGGCGAATAAAGTCTACCCAGGCCCTGAAGGAGGCCGCGTTGCAGCGCTCGGCCACAAAGGCCTCGTCTATGAGCCCTTCAGTCGCGACCACATGGGAGATGGCATTCAACACCGCCACGTTGGTGCCCGGCATTAACTGCAAATGATGTTCTGCGTGAATATGCGGCGAGCGCACCAGATCGATCGAGCGCGGGTCAATCACGATTAGATCGGCGCCCTCGCGCAAGCGCCGCTTCATTCTCGAAGCAAACACAGGGTGGGCGTCGGTCGGGTTGGCGCCAATGACCATCACCATGTCGGCATGCGCCACCGAAGCAAAATCCTGCGTACCAGCACTTGTGCCAAAGGTTTGTTTGAGTCCATACCCCGTTGGCGAGTGGCACACCCGTGCGCAGGTATCCACATTGTTGGTGCCGAAAGCCGCCCGGACCATCTTTTGCACCACATACACTTCTTCGTTGGTGCAGCGTGACGAGGTAATACCGCCGATCGCATCCACACCGTGAGTGCGCTTAATGGCCTTGAGTCGGTCAGCAGCAAAGGTAATCGCCTCGTCCCAATCAACGGCGCGCCACTCATCCTGAATGCTGTCGCGAATCATCGGCGTGGTCACGCGATCCTGATGCTGTGCATAGCCCCAGGCAAAGCGGCCTTTGACACAGGAGTGACCCGCGTTGGCACCGCCCTGCTTGTCGGGCACCATTCGCACCACCTCATCACCGCGCAATTCCGCCGTAAACGAGCACCCCACGCCACAATAAGCGCAGGTGGTTTTCACTTTGCGACTGGGCACGCCGAGATTAATCACGCTTTTTTCCTGCAGTGTCGCGGTCGGGCAGGCCTGGACGCAGGCGCCGCAAGAAACACACTCACTTTCGAGGAAAGGCTGTTGTTCGCTGGGCGACACCTCGGAACCAAAACCGCGACCGGCAATGGTCAACGCAAAAGTGCCCTGGACCTCTGAGCAGGCACGCACGCAGCGGCTGCAGACGATGCATTTGCTGGCATCAAAGGTGAAATAGGGGTTCGATTCGTCCTTGCCCTTGTGCAGGTGATTCTCTCCCGCCATGCCGTAGCGAACATCGCGAAGGCCCACTGCACCGGCCATATCCTGCAATTCACAGTCGCCGTTGGCCGGACAGGTGAGGCAGTCCAGCGGATGATCCGAGATATAGAGTTCCATCACGCCTTTGCGCAGCTTGTCGAGGCGCGGCGTCTGGGTATGGACAGACATACCCTCCTGGCACGGTGTGGTGCAGGAGGCAGGGGTGCCCGGGCGGCCTTCGATCTCGACCAGACACAACCGGCAAGAGCCGAAGGCATTCAGGCTGTCGGTGGCGCAGAGCTTGGGGATGGTGGCCCCGACCATTGCGGCGGCACGCATCACCGAAGTTCCCTCGGGCACCGTCACCGGCATGCCATCAATGAGTACCGTCACCTTGACGTCTGATTGTGGTCCCGGGGTTCCCAGATCTTTTGTGTAATCCACCTGAGCCGGGTCAAACTGTTGAACCATATTCATCGTTTATCCCTCACCCCGTGGCAATCACTGTGGACGCAAAATCTTCCGGGAAGCTATTGAGCGCACTGAGTACAGGGTTGGGTGTCAGCCCCCCCATTGCACACAGCGACCCGTGGGTCATGACATCGCACAAATCACGCAATAGCTCGGTATTGGCCTCTACATTTTGCCCGGCCCGAATCTTGTCAATGGTCTCAACACCGCGTACCGCACCAATCCGGCAGGGCGTGCACTTACCGCAAGATTCTTCTACGCAGAAATCCATCGCAAAGCGCGCCTGCTCCGCCATGTTCACGGTGTCATCGAAGAGCACCACGCCACCGTGACCGATCATGCCGCCGGCCTCGATCAGCGCCTCATACTCCATGGCCACATCGAGCTTTTCAGGGCTCAAATAGGCGCCCAGCGGCCCACCGATCTGCACGGCCCGCAGCGGCCGGCCCGATTGCGTGCCGCCACCAAAGTCTTCAATCAGCTCCCTGGCGCTGATGCCAAATGCGGTTTCCACTATGCCGCCCCGGGCGATATTGCCGGCCAGCTGAAACACCTGCGTGCCGAGCGAACGGTTCTGCCCCAGGGCTGCGTAGGCCTTGGCCCCGCGCGCCAAAATGGAGGGTACGCTGGCGATGGTCAGCACGTTGTTGATGACTGTCGGGGTACCGAACAACCCTTTGATTGCCGGCAACGGTGGCTTGGCGCGCACCATGCCACGGCGACCTTCGAGGCTCTCGAGCATGGCGGTTTCTTCACCGCAGACATAGGAACCCGCACCCACGCGAATCTCAACGTCGAAACACAAATCGGAGCCGAGAATATTGGCGCCCAGCCAGCCCTGCTCCCGCGCAATCCAGATCGCCGATTGCAGGGTGGCGATCGCGTCAGGGTACTCCGAGCGCAGATACACCAAGCCCCGATCGGCGCCGACTGCGTGCGCCGCGATGGTCATGCCTTCGAGCAAACAAAAAGGGTCGCCCTCCATGAGCATACGATCGGCAAAGGTGCCGCTGTCGCCCTCGTCGGCGTTGACGCAAATGTATTTGTGGGCGGGCGCGGCCTGGGATTCTCCCGAGTGGGGAGCCGGTGGCTGATCCGCCACGGTGCGCCACTTGATGCCCGCGGGGAAACCGGCGCCACCGCGGCCACGCAGGCCCGAATCGGTCACCGCCTGCACCACCTCGCTACCACTCATCGCGAGGGCATTTTTTAGCCCGGCGAGTCCTCCGTAGGCAAGGTAGTCGTCGGGATCAGTCGGGTCCGTGATGCCCACACGCTCGTAGATCCAGCGATTCTGTCGAGCGAGATAATCGATCTCCTCAACACGCCCCACGTACTGCTCACTCTGCTCGTTAGGCAGGCCCGCCTCGATCTGCGCTGCGGTCATATTCGACCAACCCACGCGCGGGCCATGGCGCTCCTCAGCGCGCTCAACCAATGGCTCCATCCACAACAGGCCGCGGCTGCCATTGCGAACAACGGTTTCACCGCGCGCCTCAAGCGCACTGGCCACGGCATCGGCACCCATGGAGCGCGCCGCGGCGTCCCGGGGCACAAACCAAACCGTCATGAGCCCTCCCCCGCAGCCTGCGCACAACTGACCGCTGCCTTAAGACGCGAGACATCGGCTCGACCCAGCAATTCACCCCCTACCAAGGCGGCTGGCCCCAGCGCGCAGTTACCCAAGCAGAAAATAGGCTCATCCACCCCAGTGAGGGCAGCAAGCCCGGCGTCATCGCCACAGGCGGCGGACCAATCAGCCTTTAATTGACGAGCGCCCACTGCCTGACAGGCCTCGGCTGCACACAGGCGCACCGGCACCGCGGGGGGTGGCGTGTCTCGAAGATCAGCATAAAAGGTGAATACGCCGTGCACATCGGCACGGGAAACATTGCAGGCCGAGGCAATCATCGCGATCGCATCACCGGGAACGTAGCCAAAGTGCGCTTGCACTGCTTGCAGGCATAGCAATACCGGACCCGGCTCAGCCGCCGCGATCGGCGCGATCAGGGCCTGGGCTGTGTCAGGCTGCCATTCTGGATAACGTGCGTTGCTCATGTCGCGACGCGATCTCCCCCAGCGTATACGTTCAGGCGGTCATCCCGTGTGAAACCCACCAACACCAAACCATGGGCGCGGGCCAGATCCACTGCCAGCGTTGTCGGACCGGACACCGCCACAATCCCCGCCATGCACGCCCGTAGTGCCTTGGCGACGATCTCGTAGGAGACCCGACCACTGACCACCAAAGTGTGATCGGTGAGTGGATAGTCCCCGGCAAGGAACGCACTCCCAATCACTTTATCCACCGCATTATGGCGCCCTACATCCTCACGTACCACCTGCAAAATGCCACCGGGCGACACAACGGCTGCTGCGTGCAGCGAACCCGTGAGCTCGAACATTTTTTGTTCGCTGCGCATGGCCGCAACCCATTCGTGGGCCGCTTGCGGCGTTAACTGCCAGTCTTTGGTATGCAGCGGCACCCGCGGTTTGGGTGTGGCTTCAATAACCTCGGCGCTGCAAATCCCACAAGAGCTTGATGTCAGATAAGCCCGGGGGCTCGGAGTCTCCACTGCGGAGGCCAAGCCGAGCCGGACCGTGTCTACGGCCTCCTCGATCCCCTGAGCCCGCGACGCAGCGGCGCCCTCTCGCTCGATACTGAGCACATCTGCCAGACTCAACAGATCGGTCTCGCCTGCCAGCCAACCCACTGCCAGATCCTCATCGTGGCCCGGCGTGCGCATGGTAGTAGCAAGCACCTGGTCACCCACCGCGATAGACAGCGGCGCCTCGACCACTACCGGATCAAAATCCTCTTGGGATGACGCGCCGGAGGCCGTGACCGCGCTCACGCGTCGCACTGGCCGGGGATCCGTCGCGTGGGAGGTCATTAGAAGAGGCCTACAATCTGCCCGTCGACCACATCGATCTTCTCGCTCGCAGGCGCCTTGGGCAAACCGGGCATCGTCATGACATCGCCGCAGATCGCCACCACAAAACCGGCGCCAACCGAGAGCCGCACTTCGCGAATATCCATCACGTGGCCTGAAGGCGCCCCCTTGAGGAGCGGATCCGTCGAGAACGAATACGGCGTCTTGGCGATACAGACCGGCAGGTGACCGTAGCCGCCATCGGTGAGTTCCTTCAGTCGGTCACGCACCTTAGTGTTAGCGGTAATTTCGCTGGCGTGATAGACCTTGGTCGCAACCGCTTCGAGCTTCTCCCAGAGCGAGAGCTCTGCGCTGTATACAAAGGACTTGTGAGGACTGTTGGCCGGGATCGGATCCGCGTCGCAGATCTCTGCAACCATGTGTGCAAGGTCTGTCGCGCCCGCGCCTCCGTTGGCCCAATGACTCGACAGCGCCACTTTGACACCCAATGCCTTGCAGTGCTCCATCACCAGTTCGACCTCGGCGTCGGTATCGCTGACAAACTGGTTGATCGATACCACTGCGGGCACGCCATAGTTCTCGCGCAGGTTGTTGATGTGGCGGTTGAGATTGGCAAGACCTGCACGCAGTGCGGGGAGGTTTTCTTCGGTGAGATTTTCCCGCGCCACGCCGCCGTGGAATTTCAGCGCTCGGATGGTGGCTACCAGCACGGCAGCCGAGGGACGAATGCCCGCTGAACGGCACTTGATGTCGATAAATTTCTCGGCACCCAGATCGGCACCAAAGCCCGCCTCTGTCACCACGTAGTCGGCTAGGCGAAGTCCCGCCATGGTGGCAATCACGCTGTTACAGCCATGGGCAATATTGGCAAACGGGCCACCGTGAACAAAAGACGGCGTGCCCTCGAGGGTTTGCACCAGATTGGGCGATAGCGCATCTTTGAGAATCGCGGTGAGCGCACCCTCGGCTTTCAGGTCGGCCGCCGTGACGGGTTCTCGGTCACGGGTATAGGCCACCACGATGCGCCCAAGGCGCTTTTTGAGATCGTCGAGGTCGGTGGCCAAACAGAAGATCGCCATGATTTCGGACGCCACCACAATGTCAAAACCATCCTGCCGTGGATAACCGTTACCCGGGCCACCCAATGCGACGGTGATTTCACGCAGCGCGCGGTCGTTCATATCGAGCACCCGCTTCCAGGTCACACGGCGCACATCGATGCCGAGCGCATTGCCGTGGTGAATGTGGTTGTCGAGCAGTGCAGAGAGCAGATTGTTGGCAACGCCGATCGCGTGCAGGTCGCCGTTAAAGTGCAGGTTGATGTCTTCCATCGGAATCACCTGCGCGTAACCACCGCCTGCGGCGCCGCCCTTCATACCAAACACCGGACCCAGAGAGGGTTCGCGCAGGCAGATGACCGCGTTCTTGCCGATGTGCTTGAGCGCATCGCCCAGACCCACGGTGGTAGTGGTCTTGCCTTCACCCGCCGGCGTCGGGCTCACCGCCGTCACCAAAATCATGCGTGCGTTGTCGCGCACCGGCTGCTCGAGCAACCAATCGAGATTCACTTTGCCTTTGATGCGGCCATAAGGCTCGAGCGCTTCGTCGGGAATGTTCAGCGCTCCTGCGATCTCTGCAATCGGTTTGGGGGTGGCGGCCTGGGCAATTTCAATATCGGATGCCATGGATGATGCTCCGGTGAGTGAGGCGGTTATGAGGGAAAGATGGTTGAGGGAGGAGCGTGTCGCAGCATCATAAAGTCAGGGACGAAACCCAGCGCGCGGCACACGTGGGTCACCCCTACTGAGATGCCAGGGCCCCTGTGTGACGAGCGTGCTTGTCGACTCTTTACAGCGCGATACATCGGCTGACTCCCCACTCCGTTTTGAGTGTTTTTCTGTCCGTGCTTGCCGCGTTTCGTTTGACGCGGTGGCAGCGTAAAAATGCACCGGGACACCTACGCCAAGGCCCGGCGGGCGCCATTATTCGGAGATTTGGCAGGCATGGCAAACGGTGTAAATGTCCAATTCACCCACTGTTATCAAAGTGTCGTTTTCTGACCTCGCTGTGTCGCGGAAAAGCCCGCCCCGGTGGCACTTTTTGGGAGTTTTTGCGCGCTCATCACAACACACCCCGCGCAGGCGCCGCACCAGCGTGACACCAATTGCACTTGCACCGCGGACTCGCCAAGGTAGTCTGACCCAAGATAATCGTGGCGCATGGGTTACTTAGGTATTTTCGCGCTAATAACACCGTCTTTTCACAACAGCGTTTCTGGGGACTCACTATGATCAAACCACTCATTGCTCTCATCACGGGCCTGAGCATCGCCCTTACCATGGCCTGCTCGTCCTCGTCGGACGAAGCCGCCGAGGCACCTGCGCCTGCTGCCGACGAGGCACCTAACTTCGCTGCAATGCACGCCGATGATACCGGCGAAAAAATACCTGTGACGCTTGAGAACTACGAAGTCGCCGAGAGTGACCTCGCGTTCTACAACATCACCAAACTGGTTGGGATGAACACCTTCTTCCACTTCCCCACCGGCGCCTTCGATCTCGATAATCAAACTGTTGTGCGCATGAACCGCGACACCTATTACAGCGGTGCGATCATCGACACGACGCAGGGCGCCACCGTGACCATCCCGGAAACCAACGGCCGGTACCTCTCGGTGATGGTGGTACAAAACGATCACTACATCGATCAGGTGTTCCTCGAGCCCGGCACCCACGAGATCACCAGTGAGACAGACTTCGCGATGGTGGCGATGCGCATTCGCGCCAACCAGAGCGACCCGGCAGACGATGAAGCCATCGCCGCGCTCCGCGCCGGCGTGATACTGGAAGTCGGCGGCAACGCCAGCCACGTTAGACCCAACTACGACATGGAGCAGCTGGTTGCGCTGCGCGATGAGCTCACCGTTGAAGGCACCAAGCTGGGCTCATTAATGGGCATGCAGGGTGCGCACGGTACGATCGAGCCCATGATGCACCTGTACGGCACGGCAATTGGTTGGGGTCTGCTACCCGACGCACAGGCGCAGTATCTGGGATCACCCAAGTTCCCCAACGACGGCTGTTACATGGCGTCTTACGCCGCACCGCCCTTCAACGAGCCCGGCTTTTTCTCCATCACGATTTATGACGCCGACGGCTGGATTTACACCGAAGATGGCATCCTCAATGAGTTCAACATGACACTGAAAGAGGACGGCTCTTTTGACGCCTACTTTGGCGAATGCGGTGAGGTCGACAACAACCTGCCCACCGTAGAGGGTTGGAACTACATCCTGCGCATCTACGAGCCCAGGCTGGACGAACTGCAGGAATTCCGCCTGCCTGAAATGAAGAAAGTGAGCTAGCAAGCTCGAGCGCGCTTCTCGGGCACCGAGGCCGGTGCCCGCATCACTCACCACCAGATTGCGCGGGCCAGAGATAAGAGGAGTCATCGGATGAGTTATCAGGCTGTTCCGCTTCAAGACCGTGTCGATATCGACAACCTGTTCTCGACTTATGCCTACATGCTGGACGACGGGGATACAGAAGGCTGGATAGCACTCTACACAGAAGACGGTGCGTTCGATGTGCCCGGGCTCGACCGTTTTGAAGGAATAGGAGAGCTGCGCGAGATCGCGCAAATTGTAACTGAGACCAGTCAGGGCAATTGGCGCCATATGGCGACCAATGTGCTGGTCAACCCAGGCCCGCATGAAGACGAAGTCAACGTGCGCCTGCGCACCTTGGTCACGGACTGGAGTATGGACCCCGCGGGGCTACAATTTAACGATTATCGCGGCACCCTGGTGCGCATTGATGGTCAGTGGCGCATTAAGGAATTGATCGCAACACCGACTAAAATCATCGTTTAGAACCGCGTTGTTGCGCTCCGCAAAGGGGCGCACCGGGCTCTGTACTCGCAGCACTTCAAGGCACGGCGGCCTTTTTAACCGCGGCCGCATCGGCTAACCTTCCCCCCCTCAAAAAAATGCGCTATTGCGCGATGCAACGCTCAGGGGGCAACACCGTGACACAGAGTTGGGATCTACTGATTCAAGGCGCCAAAGTATTTGATGGCAGTGGCGCATTACCGCGTATTCAGGACGTGGCTGTTCGCAATGGCAAGATCGCCGCGCGCGGGGATAACCTGCCTACCGACGCCGCCACCAAGGTGGTCGATGGTAGCAACCAGTGGCTGGTGCCCGGCATGCTCGATATCCACACGCACCTCGATCTCGAGGTCGATGTAGAGCCCGCACTACCCGAGGTGGTGCGCCATGGCAC
>Ga0181574_10005558_pt1 | contig 10777 bp, 10 predicted proteins | sample 101ome_24_FD_145600 | JGI IMG/M metagenome (GOLD analysis project Ga0181574, IMG submission 145600) | Coastal salt marsh microbial communities from the Groves Creek Marsh, Skidaway Island, Georgia - 101410AT metaG (spades assembly) | ecosystem: Environmental > Aquatic > Marine > Intertidal zone... | reverse complement strand
GACGAAAACCAAAACGGTGACAATCGATTAATGCAATGAGGATAGAGCTTATGGTGACCCAGTCTTCACCTACCAACGTGATGTGGTCTTCGCGGTTGATGTTTATTCTCGCGGCAGCAGGGTCCGCCGTGGGTTTGGGAAACATCTGGCGATTCCCTTATCTGGCTGGAGAGAATGGCGGCGGGGTATTCGTGTTGGTCTATCTCGCCTGCATTGCTCTGATTGGATTACCCATACTGATCGCAGAAATTTTGATGGGGCGAGCGGGCCGACAAAACCCGATTACAACGATGAAGCTGCTCGCGAGCGAGTCAAATGCGAGTCAATTTTGGCAAGTTATCGGCTGGATGGGCGCGATTGCCGGGTTCATGATTTTGTCTTTCTACGGGGTGATTGCTGGTTGGGCCATGGCTTACGTGGGCGATACGGCCACCGGCGATTTTGTAGGGATCAGCGGAGCGGCAGCGAGCCAAGTATTCAACCAGTTCATCAGTGATCCCGTGCGAGTGATTGGATGGCAAACCGTTTTTATGTTGATCACTGTATCGATTACTGCTCGCGGAGTGAGTCAGGGTCTCGAGAATACGGTGCGTTATCTCATGCCACTGCTTTTTCTGCTGTTGGTGACCCTTGTGGGTTATTCAGCGCTGACCACAGGGCATTTCCTTGAGGGACTCTCCTTTATGTTCTCGCCAGACTGGGAGCGATTCAGCGGAGAGAGTGTCATCACTGCTATGGGGCAAGCTTTCTTCACGCTTAGCCTCGGTATGGGTGCAATCATGGCTTACGGCGCATATATGCCGTCGGGCTCCTCTGTTGTTGGTACGGCAACTACGATCGCCGTTCTAGACACCTCGGTCGCACTGATGTCCGGGCTCGTGATTTTTCCTTTGGTGTTTGCCAATGGCCTTGAGAGTGCAGCTGGCCCGGGATTGATGTTCATCACTTTGCCTATCGCTTTTGGTCAAATGGCCGGTGGTCAAATATTCGGAACCTTGTTCTTCGTGCTTGTTACCTTCGCTGCTGTCACATCATCCATCTCGTTACTCGAGCCAGCGGTTGCGTGGGTTGGAGAACGACTTAAGTTGTCGCGGGCAAAAGCTGCCAGCCTCGTGGGCGCGATTGCATGGCTAGTAGGCCTAGGCAGTGCGGCCTCCTTTAACATCTGGAAGGATGTCACGTTGCCTAATGGCTGGAATTTTTTCGATGTGATGGACCAAATCTCGAACAATGTGTTATTGCCCGTAGGCGGCATTTTAATCGCGCTATTCTCCAGTTGGTTGCTAAACAAGACGATTTTGCAGGAGCAATTAAGAGAAGACACCGCATATCTCGGTCTCTGGTTGTGGCTAGCGCGGATTGTGGCTCCACTTGGGGTGATGATGGTCTTTGCGGTAACCGTACTTGCTTGGCTATAGGTCGTTTTTGTGCGTGAGGTCGCGCGGAGCGCGCTGATTCCCTTTTCCGCCGAGCAAGCTTTTTCGGTAGTTGCCGACGTTGAGTCTTACTCGTCGTTTTTGCCATGGTGTGCTGAGAGTCAAATCGTCTCAATGGAGGGTGACCAGCTTATTGGCAAGCTGACGCTCGCAAAATCAGGGATTCGCCAGTCATTTGTTACCGAAAACCTGTTAGTCCCGCCATCGGGTATGACCATGACTCTAGTGGACGGTCCATTTCAAAGCCTTGAAGGGGGCTGGTTTTTCCAACCGCTGGGCGCCGACGGCGTGAAAGTGAGCTTGAAATTAGGATTTGAATTTAAGAGCAAACTGCTCGATCAGACCTTCGGGCGCGTATTTTCTGTGGCAGCAGATACGATGGTTGATGCCTTCTCCAGCGAGATCGCAAAACGTTATGGGTAAAGTCCGCGTTTCGATTGCTATCGCGATGCCAACCGATCAGCGAGAAATTGAGTGGATGGCCGCTGAGGGCGCAACCATTCAAGAGGTACTAGCGGAAGGCTTCAGGGATGGCTCACTCCCAAAGGAGTTAGATGGAGTGGCCGTCGGCGTCTGGGGAGAGCGCAAAGCGCTCGATTATTCGTTGCGAGCAGGGGACAGAATTGAATTCTACCGGCCACTTCAGTTCGATCCAAAAGAGGCGCGCCGGGCTAGAGCTAAAAAGCCTTAGCTAGCGGTAGCGTCCATCTTGTTTTCCGACGGTGTGTAGTCGCCTTCAAATCTGAGTAAGCGATCATCTTCGAACACGATAATAAGTTCTCGCTCAATGATTGTTTGGCCAGGGATATCGATGGTGTACACATAGTTCCAGCGATCTCGTTCGAAGGAGTCAGCCAATACGGGGTTACCTAACACGAATTGGACTTGGCTACGTGTCATTCCGGGTTTCAATCGATCGACCATCTCCTGAGAAACGATATTGCCTTGCTGGATAGTGAGTTTGTAGACACCAGGAAACTCGAGAGAACTGCAGGCGGACAGCAAAAGGGCAGCTGTAAGCGCGAGCGGGTAAAAACATTGTCTGAGTGCTGATCGGCTCATGGCAGGTTTCGCTGCGTTTTCCTAGGAGGTCGCATTGTACCGTATAATTTTCCACACCTACGAGTACGGATAGAACCATGTCGGAAGAGCAAGGACTGAAAGACGCTGGACTCAAGATCACAGCGCCACGGTTGAAGATTCTTCAGCTCTTAGAGTCGACGTCGGTGCGGCACGTCAGCGCAGAAGATGTGTATAAGTTGCTGCTGGAGAATGGTGAGGAGATTGGGCTTGCGACCGTCTATCGTGTCTTAACCCAATTCGAGGATGCCGGACTTGTTGCGCGCCACCACTTCGAAGGGGGGCATTCAGTCTTCGAGCTGTCGCCCGATCAGCATCATGATCATATCGTGTGTGTAAAGTGTGGCAAGGTGGAAGAGTTCAACGACGTGGAAATCGAAAGACGCCAAAAAATGATTGCAGAGTCGCTGGGGTTTGAGCTCACCGATCATGATTTAAATATGTATGGGCTCTGCCCGGTTTGCCGATAGCGGGTTCATCGCCTGCGCCTGCCAAATTTCCTTTTGGCAGGCAGTTTGAGGCTAATGGAAACAGCCTGTTGCAGCTTCTCAATGAGGTTTCTTAGCCGCCCGCGGTTTGTCGTTTAAAGCGCTCGTTGAGCAGTTCCTCGGCAAGGGCTCGACTCGCGTCGGTCATGCTCGCGCCGCCAGTCATTCGCGCAATCTCTTCCACTCGCGTGTCGTCGCTAAGCATCGTAATAGATGTCGAAACAGGGTCGCCTGACTTTATTACCTTAAGATGATGATCTGCCTGAGCAGCCACTTGGCCAAGATGGGTCACACAGAGGATTTGGTGATGCTGGCCCAGTGTGGCCAAAAGCTGACCAACCGTCTCTGCAACGCTGCCACCGATGCCAACGTCGACTTCATCAAATACAAGGGTTCGAGCGGCCTCATCGCCAAGGCTGGCAACTTGGATGGCAAGACTGATTCGGGATAGCTCTCCACCTGAGGCGATCTTTTGGATTGGCCCGAAGGGCTGGCCTTTGTTGGTGCTGATTTCAAATTCTACAGATTCAAGTCCGGCAGGGTTTATCCCTTCAGAAGCGGTTAGAAGGACCTGAAGTCTAGCCTCTTGCATTCCAAGTGACTGAAGATGGCCCTCGATCAGTGTCTGAAAAGACTGGGTCGCCTCATGGCGCTGGGCGCTAACGGATTCGGCAATCTTTTGCCATTCAGCTTGAACCGCATCAAGCTCGGCAGTCAGGGAATCCAGACTTTCCTCTGCTTGGCCAAGCTCGGCACGTTGAGCCTGAAGCGCTTCCCAAGTTAAATGCAAATCCTCGGGCTTGCAGTGATGCTTTCTAGCCAGGTCGACGATGTGTGCGATCCTCGACTCGATCTGACTCAGCAGTTCCGGCTGACTCTCTATGCCTTCCCCGTAACGTTGAAGATCTTTGGCCGTTTCCTCAATTTGAATCAAAGCACCCTCGATGGGCGCGACCAGCGCAATAACCGCTGGATCCTTAATCTCTGTGAGCGCGCTGACGGACCGTCTCAATTGATCCGTCAGGCTCTCTTCAGCTTGGGTTAGCTTGCCGACTTCTCGACCAAGAATTTGCTGGGTCTCGTCGGCATGGCTTAACTGCTGATGCTGTTCGGTCAGTGTCAAATATTCACCGTCGGCGATTGCTAGGGCATCAAATTCACTGAGTTGATAGTCCAGCAGCTGCTGCTCCTTGAGACGCGCGGCTGAAGCAGCCTTAAGCGTTTCAATCTCTGTCTTTAGCGATCGCCAGCGGCCATAACAACGCCCTAGTTCGGCGACGTTACGCTCCACATTCGCAAATGCATCAAAGATCGCGAGCTGTGCTGTCTTCTGCCCGAGTTGGTGATGCTCATGCTGCGCATGGATGTCTACCAAATAACTCGCCAAGTGTTTGAGCTCACCAACTGTGACCGCAGTTCCATTGATGAAATTACGCGACCGGCCCTCCGTGCTTAGAACGCGACGAACAAGGACAGTATTCTCATCTGATTCAAGCGAACGTTCTTGAAGCCAAGCGTGTGCTTCGTCGGCGTTTGCCAGATTGAACTCGGCAATGATTTCGGCGCGGTTGCTGCCTGCCCCAACTATCCCGGAGTCTGCACGGCCTCCTAGCACCAAGGAGAGACCGTCAATCAAAATACTTTTGCCCACACCGGTTTCACCGGTGATCGCAGTCATTCCAGGGTTGAGCTCGAGATCTGCGCTATCAACGATCGCCAAGTTTTTGAGGTGAAGAGAGAGCAGCATGGTCTAGTTAGCAGTTCTAATAGGTGGCTAGTAACGATAAATATTACCCTCTAACCAATACCGAGCGTGTGCTTTTTTCATGGTTGAGGACAGGCTATATTCGTAGAGATGGAACGCGATTATTCAGCAATAGCGGCAAGTCCAAACTCACACCGGGCTAAACAGGTGTTGCAGGCTGTCGTCGAGGAATATATCAGCTTGGGGCAGCCAGTGGCCTCAAAGCGGCTGTCTGAGCGAGAGGATCTGCAACTCAGTTCGGCATCTATCCGAACAGTGATGGCTGACTTAGAAGAGCAAGGCTATCTAAAGTCTCCTCACACGTCGGCTGGGAGAATCCCAACAGATCAAGCCTATCGCTACTTCGTTGATCAGTTGTCAATGGCCGATAGCGTGCCTCAAGTCGAGGTGTCAGGCCTCACGGGCCGATTCGATCCCGATCAGAGCGTCAACCAGTGGGTGCATCACGCTTCGGGGTTCCTGGCAGACATAACTAATCTCGCGAGTCTGGCAACCAAACCCAAAGCTTCGCTAGCGGTCCTGCGGCAAATTGAATTTCTGCCACTCGCGGACCAGCGGGTGCTGGCGATTATCGTGTTTAACGATCAGGAAGTTGAGCATCGGGTGTTGCCGATGAACACCCAGCTTTCGAGTGCCAGGCTGAAAGAATCCTCCAATTTCATCAATACCCATTACTCGGGACACTCGCTGGGTTGGATCAGGAAGCGGATTCAGCGGTCCATGCGAGGCGACCGAAGGCAGATTGACGCCCTTGAACGGGCGACGTTGGAAATGGCCGAATTGTTCCTTCGTGATCAGGGAGACGATGTCCTAGTTTCTGGACAAGATCGTCTACTCGACGCGGTTGAGGTCGATCATCTAGAGGAACTCCGAACACTGTATCGAGCCCTGAGCTTGAAGGAAGAGCTAGTGTTGTTGCTTGATCGTTGTCTCGATACGAGGGGGGTGAAGCTCTTTATTGGGCCTGAGGCAGGCGCGGCGTCGCTCGAAGAATGCTCGGTGATCGCGTCCCCGTACCACATGAATGGCGAATGGGTCGGTGCGCTTGCCGTGATAGGGCCCACGAGGATCCCCTACGACCGGGTCATTCCCCTAGTACAGGCGACAGCTTCCTCTTTGAGTCACGCGCTGAGCCACCGCTAATCTGCCGGTCTTTCGGCACACTAGGCACAAGACTTCCTTGCAGTGGACCCTGCTAATCGCTGAGAACATCCGATTCTTGGACATCTGGTTTTCTTAACCTTTACCGGGGGCCTTTTGCTCCTCGATGGGGAGCAATCGCATTGCTCATTGGCGAGGCAGGGGTGACTGGCATGGCTGGGGCCTATGTGGGTGCTCTAAGCGGTAGAGTGCGTGTTTTGCGGTAAAACCACCAAGCAAACACCATGGGAGAACGTCTGCACGCCCCAACATTCCGTTGACAAGAGGTCAGGCCCTTGAAAAGCGCTTAAACAGCCCCATAGTAGCCGGGTTACGGCAGGAAGTAGCAGCATGACTGAACAAACAAACGATGAGATGGAGCAAGAAACCTCGGAAAACGAGGCTGAGAACACCGCTGAGCAATCTGCGGGTTCGTCGGCCTCAGATGATTCTGAGGTTGTTGTAGAGCCTGGTTCTGAGGGGGCACCGGAGGTCGATCAGTTAGCCCAGCTCGAAGCGGAAGTAGAGAAATACAAAGATGTTGCCTTGCGAGCTGAGGCGGAGATGCAGAATCTTCGACGGCGTGCAGAGCGAGATGTTCAAAACGCCCATAAATTTGGCACCGAACGGCTTTTGCAAAATCTGTTACCCGTTCTCGATAGCTTGGAGAAAGCCATCGAAACGAGCGAAGCGGCAGGACAAGCAGAGGATGATCCCCAACTAGAGGGCATCAAGCTCTGCAGCAAATTATTTATCGACGTGCTGACCAAAGAGGGAATTGAAGCGCTTGATCCCCAAGGCGAGCCTTTTGACCCCAATCTTCATGAGGCGCTGTCAATGATAGAGAACCCCGACCTTGAGCCTAATTCGGTGATGACCGTGATCCAAAAGGGCTACCGCCTGAACGAACGGTTAGTTCGGCCAGCAAAGGTCATGGTTTCAAAAGCACCCTCATAGGGCGGGTGACCTAGTTTTAAAAAGCGGTTTGAAAAGACCGGCTTGAAATGAGCGATTGAGCGACTACATAACAGAATGAGAGGGCGCCGAATAGGACGGAGCTCGGAAGAGAGGAAGATATGGCAAAAGTAATTGGAATTGATTTAGGAACAACGAATTCTTGTGTTGCTGTTCTCGACGGCAGCAACACAAAGATTATCGAGAACTCCGAGGGAGACCGGACCACCCCGTCCGTTGTGGCTTACGCAGACGATGAGGTCTTGGTCGGCCAATCGGCGAAACGACAGGCTGTCACAAACCCACAGAATACGCTGTTTGCGATCAAGCGTTTGATTGGGCGGCAGTTTGGTGACGACGTGGTCCAGCGCGATATCAAAATGGTTCCTTACGAGATCGTGAAAGCTGATAACGGTGACGCATGGGTCAATGTCAATGACCAAAAAATGGCTCCCCCTCAGATTTCTGCCCAAGTGCTCAAAAAAATGAAGAAAACCGCGGAGGACTTCTTGGGCGAGGAAGTAACCGAAGCGGTGATCACTGTACCGGCTTACTTCAATGATTCGCAGCGACAAGCAACAAAGGACGCAGGTCGCATTGCTGGCCTAGATGTTAAGCGAATTATCAACGAGCCCACTGCGGCGGCGCTTGCTTACGGAATGGATAAAGCCTCAGGTGACTCAACCATCGCGGTTTATGACCTAGGCGGCGGCACCTTCGATATATCAGTAATCGAGATTGCCGATGTAGATGGAGAGAAACAGTTCGAAGTGCTTTCAACCAATGGAGATACTTTCCTTGGAGGCGAAGACTTTGACATGCGACTCATTGAGTACTTGATCGATGAGTTTAAAAAGGATCAGGGAATTGATCTCAGCAAAGACTCGCTAGCGCTTCAGCGCCTGAAAGAGGCCGCTGAAAAGGCCAAAATCGAACTCTCTAGCAGTTCACAAACTGAAATCAACTTGCCTTACATCACCGCTGATGCAAGCGGGCCCAAACACTTAGTGTTAAAAATCACGCAGAGTAAATTAGAGTCGCTAGTTGAGGATCTGGTTGACCGAACCATTGATCCCGTGCGGACTGCGCTGAAAGACGCTGGCATGAGCATTTCTGACATCGACGACATTATTTTGGTCGGTGGTCAAACGCGGATGCCCTTAGTTCAGAAAAAAGTGAAAGAGTTTTTTGGCAATGAAGCGCGCAAGGACATCAACCCAGACGAAGCCGTCGCAATGGGTGCGTCCATTCAGGCCGCAGTGCTGGCAGGAGATGTCAAAGACGTATTGCTACTTGATGTAACGCCATTGTCGCTCGGAATTGAAACGATGGGCGGGGTAATGAGCGCGCTCATCGAGAAAAATACAACGATTCCGACGCGAAAGTCGCAAGTGTTCTCAACCGCAGAAGATAATCAGCCCGCGGTAACGATTCACGTACTTCAGGGAGAGCGAAAGCAAGCGGATCAGAATAAATCGCTTGGACGATTCGATCTATCTGACATTCCGCCTGCACCCCGCGGCACCCCGCAGATTGAAGTGAGTTTTGATCTCGATGCCAACGGCATTTTGAACGTATCGGCAAAAGATAAGGCCACGGGTAAAGAGCAATCCATCGTAATCAAAGCAAGTAGCGGGCTGTCGGATGATGAGATCGAGTCGATGGTTCGTGATGCTGAAGCCCACGCGGATGAAGATAAAAAGTTCGAAGCGCTGGTCACGGCGCGAAATACTGCAGACGCGATGATTCATGCAACGCGAAAAACACTGTCTGAGGCTGGCGACGAAGCGACCGACGCCGAGAAAACGGAAATTGGTGAAGCAATTGAAGCCCTAGAGGCCGCGCTAAAGACTAGCGACCTTGAGGATATCGAGGCAAAGACCCAGAAGTTGACAGAGGTATCCTCGTCACTCGCCCAGAAAATGTACGCTAAACAAGCGGAAGCAGGTGGAGCCACTGATGCTGATGCGGGATCAGCAAGCGCCGCAAGTGACAACGACGATGCGGTTGATGCTGAATTCGAAGAAGTGAAGGATGACAAGTAAGGATCGCTAGCAAGTCGCTAGAAACGGAAGTGAGCTATGGCCAAGCGTGATTACTATGAAGTCCTAGGGCTATCGAAAGGCGCGTCGGAAAAGGACATCAAAAAGGCCTATCGACGCCTCGCGATGAAGCATCACCCTGACCGAAACCCAGGGGATGAAGCCGCTGAAGAGAAATTCAAGGAAGCGAGTGAAGCGGCCGAGGTATTGCTTGACGACGAGAAACGCGCGGCTTACGACCAGTTTGGTCATGCAGCATTCGAGGGGGGCGGCGCTGGCGGAGGGTTTGGTCAGGGAAGTAGCTTTGGATCCATCTTTGAGGATGTGTTTGGAGACATCTTCAGTGGTGGCCGTGGGCGGTCGCAGGTGCAAAGAGGTTCTGACCTCAAGTACGTCCTCGACATTTCGTTAGAGGAAGCAGTCAAAGGCACCAACCCTAAGATCAAAATTCCAACCCTAGTGGAGTGTATGGAATGTCTGGGGTCGGGTGCAAAGAAGGGCACAGATCCCATGGACTGTCTTCAGTGTGGTGGGTCTGGGCAGGTTACCTCAAGGCAAGGCTTCTTCTCGTTGCAGCAAACTTGCCCCCGCTGTCGGGGAGCGGGTCGTGTCATCAGTGACCCTTGTGTCAAGTGTCATGGTCAGGGCCGTGTTCAAGAGCGTAAGACGCTCTCCGTCAAGGTGCCAGCCGGCGTTGATACCGGCGACCGGATCAGACTATCGGGCCAAGGTGAGGCGGGCCCGAACGGCGGTCCCTCAGGGGATCTCTATGTACAGATTCAGGTAAGCGATCACCCCATCTTTACGCGGGATGGGGCAGATCTTTACAGCGAGGTGCCTGTTAGCTTTGTTGACGCTGCGCTCGGTTGCATGCTCGAAGTGCCAACGCTAGAGGGCAAGGTCAACCTTAAAGTACCCCATGAAACTCAAACCGGTCGTTTGTTCCGTTTACGCGGCAAGGGCGTTGATATGTCCAAAATTCGCGGAGGCGGATTGGGCGATTTATATTGCAAAATCGTCGTCGAAACCCCCGTCAACTTGAGCGAGCGCCAGAAGGAATTGCTCCGAGAATTCGCGGGAAATCAAGACGCCTCTCAAAGCCCTCGCCAAAGCTCCTGGGTAGACGGCGTTAAGCGGTTTATCGACGCATTGAGAGACTAATCACTGCTCTTTATCTGCCGGCTACATGCGAGTGTTAGGCATTGGGGCGCAAGCTGGGGCGAGCCCGGTAACAGATTGGATGGCCGCGGGGGGGAGACAGTGAGTCGTCACCTGTTAAATTCTTGGCAGATTGCTCGAGCGCTTAGTGGTAGCGACACGGGGTTCCCTCTAAAGCCGATTGCGGGAAGGTCGCCTAACGCCATAGCTGCGCACGGCTGAAAGCACAATTGATGGCACAAGACGGGTTAACCTTAGTCCGTCAGTCGCACGACAAATTGAAACAAAGGTGAGCGGAATGGCGGATCCACTAAGAGCGGTAATTACTGGTGCGCAGGGCCGAATGGGAAGCGCTATTCTCAGTCTGCTTGGCGAGGACGATGCGATTAAACCCGTTCAGTTGATCGACCGAGTTGGATCTTTTGAGCCAGGGTCCATGATGGACGCAGGCAGATGGGATGCGGTCCAACTTAGCGATGACCTCACTCGCGATTCCTTTGATGTGCTTATCGACTTCTCTGCACCTGAGGCGAGTCTCCAATTTTTGGAGGCGTGCGCTGCCGCACAAAAACCGATGGTCATTGGTACCACGGGCTTCACTGATGAGCAGCAAGCGGTCATTGCGGCCAAAGCGCTAGAGATTCCCATCATGCAGGCAAGCAATTACTCATTGGGGGTCGCGCTCCTCACTCGATTGGTGAGTTTGGCGAGCGC
>Ga0181574_10005552_pt1 | contig 10789 bp, 4 predicted proteins | sample 101ome_24_FD_145600 | JGI IMG/M metagenome (GOLD analysis project Ga0181574, IMG submission 145600) | Coastal salt marsh microbial communities from the Groves Creek Marsh, Skidaway Island, Georgia - 101410AT metaG (spades assembly) | ecosystem: Environmental > Aquatic > Marine > Intertidal zone... | reverse complement strand
CGCGTCGGTTTCTAAAGTCTACTGGTAGCCTACTGGTACTTTTTGACTCGGACGACGCGACTTGCTACGAAACGTCCGTGTCAAACGCTATGATAATCTCACGCTCGACGCACATCAGACGCGACGACGATGTGCGGGGAAACGCCAATGTGATCGTCGCCATCGTGATCGTCGAACGGCGACGCCCACCGAAGACGAATCTCTGGAAGTCCTCCTCGCGACGTCGGCGGCGCGCACAACGCGAGCGCGTGCGACGTCTCCGGGTTTGGTTGAATCAACGCCACTCGCCATGCCTCGCCGGCCTCCCCGTCTGAAAGCTCCAAACGACCGCTACTTACATCGATGTCGACGTCAAACTCTCTAAACGGGCGTCCAGCGATCCCCAACCCCGTCGCCTTGACGTACGCCTCCTTGACGGTCCACGTCTGCATGAAGACGCGCGCTCGCTCGTCCGCGTCCTCCGTCCCCTCAACCGTCGCGAGCTCCCGCGCACTCAGCCACCTCGTTGCCAATTTATTCACATCACTGCCACGTCTCCTATTTACATCCTCGACATCCACACCGCACTCCCCGCCTCGAGTGACGCACACCGCGACGAGCCCGTCGCAGTGCGAAACGCTAAACCCAACCGACGTCAACTCGCTCGGCGCGCTCACCCTCGGCTTCCCACGCGCGCCGAGCGCGAACACCACGCGCTGCGGGTCACCACCGGTACCATCCTTGACGTACCGCATCAGTGTTTTACGCGTAAACGCGCGCGCATACGCCCTCAACGCCGACGCAGACAGTTCCTCTCGCTCTTCGCGCGTCAGCGCCGCGTACGCGCGCGCGCGTCTCCCCCGTCCACTCTCCGTATCCTCATCCTCCCCGATCGTCCTCGCATCGAAACACCACACGTCGACGATATCGTTACGATCGACGTCATCCGTCGCCGTCGTCATCGCGCGTCCCGACGCGCCGGCGTACCGAAGAAAGGATGCCGCGCGTCTTTGCTGCCGCTGCTGCTGCTGCTGCGCACGGAAAAAGCAAACAGAAGAACCGCCGTTCACCGTCGTCCCTCGTCGCGTCGACGCCGACGTCGACGGGATCATTCTCCGCGTCGCCGACATCGCCATCGATCGCATCGGAACCGCGCGTCCGCCGCCGTCTGACGAACGGTCGAACGAAGTCAACGAGCGCGCCGAGTCAACGACCACACTCTAGGTCATACATACTGTATACACATACACGAGACAAAAGACCAAACGCTGTAACGCTCGCTTTTTCAAAAATCACGATGCGCGCCGAGCCGACGCCCTCTAGTGCGCGACGGACGGACGCACCTGGCGACGCCGACGTCGAACGCCGACGCCGGGATGGAGACTGGAGACGACCGCGTCGATGGAGCGATGGCGACGGAGAATGGTGAGACGCGATGCGTGGAAATGGATGAGGACGAGCAGCAGCAGCGTCGATCTGTTCGTGAACGAAAACCATCGCTCGCGCTGACGGAAGCGACGATGACGACGATGAACGGACGGAAACGACGGGAGGCGGAGGATGGGTGTGATTCGGTGATGTCTGCGTCCGCGGCGAAGCGGGCGTCGCTGGAAGAGGAGATTGAGAGACGGAGGAAACTCGCGTTGGGGATCGTAGAGGATGTCGCGCGCGCGTGGGCGGAACACGGAGCGACGCCGAGACGCGGGGCGGAAGCGGCGACAGAGGCGTGGGTGCAGTGCGATAGAGAAGCGTGTGGGAAGTGGAGACGAGTGCCGAGATGTGTGGCGGATGCGTTGGGGGCGGAGGATAGGTTCGTGTGTGAGGATGGGAAAGACGGGCGGTTCAACGCGTGCGACCGGGCGCAAGAGTCTACGGACGCGGATATAGACGCGCGTTTGGATGAATCTTTAGCGGCGGATGCCGAAGCGAGGGCGACGGCGAAGAAGGAAATCATCAGTGAAAGGAAGAAGGAGTACGAGAGGAAGAAACGGAGGATAAACTTGGAGAAACGGGCGCAAAAAGGGGAGATTGTGCTCAACGACGACGGCACGTGGAAAAAGGTGCCGAAAGCGGCAAAGACGAAGAAGAATGGGGAATCGTCGGGACCGCCGCCGCCGCATCCCGGGCCGTTCGACGAGTGGGCGTGGGTACAGTGTGAGAGCGAGGCGTGCGGAAAGTGGCGAAAGATGAGACAGGAGACTGCGGATTCGCTTGGGTCGAGGGATCGATGGGTGTGCTCGATGAGTTCAGATAGAGAGCGCTGCGCGTGCAGCGCGCCTCAAGAGTTGAGTGACGATGAGATTCATGCATTCATGTTGGATCAGTCGACTAGGTTGATTGAACATCAGCGACAACTGCAGGAGCACTACGCGCACTACGCGAAGCGCGGTGCGCCGGTGCCGAAGGGGTTGATTCGCGTATCGGTGCCACTCAAAGACGCCGCGCCGCAACCACCGCAACCTACACGACCCGTGAACCGGATTCCGATCGACGAGGGACCGGAAGACGCCGAGTCTTGGTCACCAGGTACGCCACGACCGATGCCCCCGCCCGCACCGTCGGGCCGCATCCCCGTACAAGTGCCGGTGGTGTGCGCCGGCATACCGGGAGTCTACCTTCCGCGACGCCATCGGTTTCGCTGCCACTGCGAGCAGCCCGAACACATGTGCGTCCGACGATCCGGCGAGGGCGACGGCCGTTTATTTACCGGGGCAGAGTGGGAAGCACACTGCGGTCGTGCGGCGACCCGCAAGTACAAGGCGTCCGTTCGAGTGTTAATTGACGGACCGGTGTCTCAAATGTTCATCGGTCGCTGGTTTGACGCCGTCGGTCTCGCCGAGGCCTCGGGATCCAAACAAAGGGCGCCGAAAACTAAGGATGTCATGATTGAAGTGGACGACACGTTTGTTCCGGGACCGATGAATCAGTTGTCTCTACGCAACCTGATGACGATATTTGGTTTCATTTTAGACGGCACGGCAACTGCACCGACACCGGCACCGACGGAGAAGACTGGCGACGAGGCGACTTTGGACCAATCCGAGGAGGAACGAGTCAAACCAGAGCCAAAAACTGAAAACGAGATTAGGGACGATATTGAAAAAGAGGTGGGACGCCTGGCGACTGTTTGTAAAAGTTGGAAACTCGCGGCATTGACTGTCCTCCAAACTGCCGGCGTTGAGCGAGCTATGACTAAGAACGAAGATGGGAGCAACCTTCGTACTCAGTTCACCGTCATTACCGAGTACGTCGACCGATCGGACGACAAGGAATGCCAAGTAGAACGTTCGGTGACGCTCACGGAAGATCATCCGTACGAGAGCGGCTCGAAAACAAGGACGGCGATTGTTGCCGACGGTAAACCGCCGGGTTGGTGGCCGTCACTCGGCGTTAAGACGGAACGTAAGAAGCTCGTCACGGAGGCTATTGAACAGGAAACGTACGGTGTCGATTTTGTCACAGGTCGCGACGTTACCGATACCCTCAAGCGAGTCTTGCCAGACTTTTCTGACGACGATGTCTGGGGACTGTATAAACAACTGCTATCGCAAGTCAATGCGAGTTACGGCGCCATGACGCCCGATACACTCGCGACGCAGAGCCTCGCTGTTGCCGCCGAAGATTTGGCTGAGAAGTTGGAGCGTCAGCCTGGAGCGCGATCGCTCGCATATTCCAAGGCTATGTGGAAGTTGGCCGCGGCGGCGACGGAGACGCCCGAATTCTACTACGTGCATCGTAAAGGCTTCGGTGTCGTATGTAACATGCCCATTAAGAAGGGCGAATTCGTAGTCGACTTTTTGGGCGAAATATATCCTCCGTGGGCCTGGGCTGAAAAGCAGGATGCGATTAGGTCTGTACAAAAGGGTCGCGGTCTTCGCGACTGCGGACCGCCAGAGTTTTATAACATGCAAATCGAACGTCCAGGGGGAGATGCGGAGGGTTATTCCGTTCTCTTTTGCGACGCCATGCACGAGAACAATTACGCCGGGCGCATCTCGCACTCGTGCGATCCCAACATTGAAGTCAACCTCAAGGCGATCGACGGCAAGTACGAGATTCATTTCATCACGACACGAGACATTATGCCTGGCGAAGAGTTGGCGTATAACTATCACAGCTGTACGGATAGCATGAAAGAGGTTGAACAGGCGTTTTGCCTGTGTGGTGCGAGGATGTGTAGAGGCTCTTACCTCAACTTTGTAGGCGCCGATCACCACTCGCAGGTACTGGAGAGTAAACACAAGCTTATGGATCGCCAGGTGATCATGCTAAAGGCGATTGAACGCTCGAACAAACCTCTCAGCGCCAAGCAGATTAGATGCTTGGAGATGGTTGGGTATTATCCGGGCAAAGGATTGTTGAGAAACTGCCCCGGATGGCTGTTGCACTTCGTCGGCGATATTGCCGTTTACATGGATACCGAGCTTAACGAGTTGCCGAAACATATACTTGAGGCGATGAAGAAGGAGCACGAGAAACTTTTGGTTAAGAATCCAAACATGGAATTCACGTACAACGAAAAGTTTGCCAAAATCGACGCTCTAGCCATGAGAGAAAACCGTACGCAGTGCGTGGCAATCATGCTGAGCAAAGTGCGCAGGTTAGTTACTCGACCGCGCGATACGTCTTCACAGCCGAGCGTCTACGATCGCCTGAACGAGTTTGAAAACGCACCGCCGCCGCTCGTCGAACTTTCCGAGAAAGACGCCGTGGGCGTCTTCTGGGGATCATCTACTCAGAATTTCGAAAAATCAGTCTTGTACGGCCTCGTCCGCGCTATAGGGCCTCACTTGCGTGCTGGTCGCGACACGGATGCCTTTGTTAAGTGGTCGAGCGAGCTTGAATCGATCGCCGAGAAGACGCGCAGTGGTAAGATGAAACTCAGAGAGTCACTCATCTGGTTGCGCGACGATTTGATGAAGTTGAAACAGACTGTGGGTGCGCGACACAAGCTCGCGGCTGGATTGATCCACCTTTACGCGATGACGCAGCGCTTTTGGCAACCCTCGAGCGCTCCTGAGCATCAATCGTTTAAGAGCGGAGTGGTTCGCGTTCGTGAGGATGAGGTGAACGCTTGGGGTGTCGGAGCTGGCGGCGGAGGTGATAAAATCGTCGCCAAAGTAGAAAAGCTTTACAGACCTGGATTCAGCGCGGCAACCATGCTTCAATGGCACAAACAAGAAATATCAGATCCGACGCAATTCGTCGCGAACAATCGCAAGGGTAACATGATGCTGCCTGATATAGCGTGTTGCTACGCCACGCGCGCCGGTCAGCCCGTCCCTCGCACGGGTGCCCGCGAACACGAAATGTGGATTGCGCACATGGAAAACTACCCTGGAGAGACTTGGCCGCAAATGAGCGGCCCTTGGGGCGCGGTAAACTCGCAAAAACTCATAGGTAGCCCATTCCTCGACGCGTGGATGGATGGGTCAAAATCAGTCTCCAAATCAGTCATTCAGTGGCTCAAAGCGAACTCAGCGCCTTCATAGATTCTTTCAATTTGTAAAATTTGATTACTACCGGTACTTAAGACAAGCGACGATTGCTAAATAGCACCATCTCACGCGATGGCGACGCCGAACTCGCGATCTCGAGCGAGCTTGACGGTGAGGGCGACGAGAGTGAGCGTGGCGTGACGACGCTCCAATCGCGCGTGGTTTACGAAGTCGGAAACCTTTGGCACGCCGCCCCCGCTGAGGGTGACGTGATCGTCGAAAAATAGCTTGAGGTGGTCCGGGATGCATAATAAATCAAAGTAGAAAGAACATCCCTTGCGCATGGCGGTGACAAGGTGTTCGAAGACGACGGTGGACTCGGAGCTCGTCGCTTTGGCGATGGCGTCCACGGATAAGCCAGACATGTGCCGCTCGTACGCCACGCGTTGCGCATCTGTGAGTTCGATCGATTCCGGGGCATTCTTGCTTTGTGGCGAGAGTTCACCCTTGTTGTCTTTATCGTCGCCGCGTTCTCGGTTCTTGTTCTCCTCTTCCAACGCGACGTCTTCGTCCTCATCTTCCTCGACGTCCTCGCCTTGGTCCTCATCTGAGCTCTCGTCCTCATCTGAGCTCTCGTCGTCGTACGATTCCACGGGAAGCGGATCGTGCACGTACGGCTCGTCACCCATCAAGTGCACGACATCACGTTTCATCAAAGCTCTGTACACGAGCAACGACGCCCACGCATCCATCGCGGCGTACCTGATTTGGTCCTCGTTGAGCTCCTCTCTCTCCCAATTCGACATTCGCGTCTTGTCCTTTGGCAAATTCTTCCCCAACACGTGTTCACACAACCTCGCCAGCGACCACGACGGCCCGCTCGGGCACCCACCGAATCTCTCATTCGCCAACGTCGCCAACTCAATCACCCGAGACGTCATGAGTCCAAAATCTCGTTTCAATTTACTCGCGTCGCCTCGCACGTTCAATCCCGTCTTCCCGCGCGTTCCGTCTCTAATCCACGCCTTGAACTTTTTCGTCAACCCCGACGTGTGAATCCTTCCCAAAACCACCAACGACTCGCTCAAATCCGCGTTGGCCGCCGCGATTTGCACCAACGACGTCTTCGCTTCGGGTGCGCCTTTTTTAAACGTCACCCGCCACTCCATATCAAAGCCGCAGTCCGCGCACATTTGTTGAACGTCGTCAACATCGCTCGTCGTCTCTGCACAAAAGTTTCGTATCCGCTCGATCGCCGCGTCCAACTCCTTGGCCGTGTTCGCAATGATAATCTCCCCGTCGTACGACGCGTCTTCCATCTTCAACGCGTCGCCATTCGTACCGACGCTCTTTCCGATCGTCTTCTTCGCGCGCGTCGCTTTTTCCTCATCACTCTTCGTTTCGACGCTCTGTCGCTTCGCACACCGACTCGACGGCGCGTTCTCCGCGACCGACGTCGGGAGTCGTCGTTGTCGTCTCGCGCCCTCCCCGGCGGTTTCCTTCGTCGTCGTCATCGCGCGCGAGTGTGACGTTTCGCGCGCGTCTGTCGCTTCAACTTTTCAAAAAAGAAGAGTTTCAACTGCGTCAGCCGCACTGGTGGACGCGAGCGCCACCGACGACGACTGCGACATGTCGACGGTGGCGCCGACGGTGACGCTCGCGATGCACCGTCGCGCGCGGACGCGTTCGTGCTCAACGGCGGCGGCGCCTTCGATCGTCGCCGCTGAGGATGTCGCCTCTTTGGTGTCCACGAGACGAGGGCGAGCGAACGCGGTCGGCTCGACGGTGCGTCGCGGTCGACGGGTGGCGGCGACCGCGGTGGTTCGCGCGGGTGGTGGTGATGAAAACGGCGACGCGAAGGGGTCTTCTGCTGATCTGTCGACGTCGTCGGCGTCGTTTGCGAACGCGGCGAAAGCGTTCGCGGAGTCAGCCGCGGCCATGGCGAACGACGAAAACGAAGCCGCCGCCGACGACGACGTCGTCGACCAGTTGGTTGAACGCAAGTCTCTGTTGGCGAACGAGGAAGCGGAGGCAGAGGCCCGCGCGAGAGCGATGGTGAACATGTCGAGGATGGCGGCGAGCGCGCGAGGTGGGGATGTCATGGGGAAGATTCCTTCGGATATCCTGCCGCTGTTGTTGCGCCTACCGAGCGCTGAGGGTGACGTCGAGGCGCTTCGACGAAGCGCTGAGGGCGTCGAAGCGTGGAAGGATGCGTTATCGAGAGGTTTGCTTCCGGATGTCGACGTGATGTGGCCCGAAGATGATACGTTTCGCGAAGCGTTGATCGAGGCGTTGGGGGATTTGGATATGGCGCGGTTTACTCGGCGGTTTCCGCCCGTGTTGGACACGCTCATGAAGAACATCTTGGATATTTTGTACATTTACGAGCAAGAACGCGTGGATGAGGGTGAGCCGGAGATGCCTCCGAACGATCCGCAGGATGCGCAGTCTGGGAACGAGGGTGAGGGTCAAGGCGAGTCGCAGGGCGACGGCGGTGGAGAGAGCTCCGAGGAGGAGGGCGACGGGGAATCGAGTCAGACGAAGGGTCAAGGAGGCGCCGGCGGCGAAGACGGCGAAGATAACGTCGACGAGTTTGACATGACGGTGGATGGTGACCCCGACTCGGCGGCTCAGGAAGCGGCAGAGCGAGCCAAGGAAAAGAATAAGGAAACCGTCTCAAAGCTCATGGAGGAGTTCAAGGAACAGTGGGAGCCGGCGGTCGATAAGCTTGACAAGGCGGCGAAAGCGTTCGAAGGGCTGGACTTGGAGGATTTGGCAGATGGACCAGAAGGGTTCGATCTCACCCGTGGTCTCTGGCAACAAACTGGATGGAAAGAGCTTGACTCGCTTCGCAAAAAGCTTCAGGATTTGCGAGAGCTGCGCGACATGGTTCGCAGTCTCGGCAGAGGAAGTGGACGAGGTCCGCTGCGTCGCGCGCCGCGGCAACGCGAGCGTCAAAACTTCCCTATGGGTCTCGTTCGAAGCCCGGTGGAACCGGAGCAAACCTCTGGGTTGTGTCGCTCTGACGATTTGTCTCGCATGATGCCGAGCGAAATGGTGCTCCTGGCGTCCAAGTCTCCCCAAGCGCGCCTCTTGCACTTTGCTCGACGCGCTGAGAGAACCTTACTCTCGTATGAGCGCGTCGGCTGGGCCGAGGAAACTGCGGTCACGGTCGAGGGGTTCGAGACGCGACCGGCGGCGGAGTCCGGGCCAATCATCGTCTGCCTCGACACGTCGGGCTCCATGATGGGCGCGCGCGAAACCGTCGCCAAAGCCATGGTGCTAGAGTGCATGAGACAAAGCCGCTCTCAGCAGCGCGCGTGCTACTTGTACTCATTCAGTGGCCCCGGCGATTGTCAAGAGCTCGAACTCAAGCTCAACTCTTCGGGACTCTACGGTTTACTAGAATTTCTCACCGGTAGTTTCCACGGTGGCACGGACGTCGACGAACCGTTCAATCGCGCCCTCGCGCGCTTAAACGAAGCTGAGTGGTCCAACGCAGACATCCTTCTCGTCACCGACGGAGAGATCGCACCACCTGAGCAGAGCATCATCGACAGCCTCAACCTCGCCAAGGAGGAGCTCGGCTTGAAGGTGCACGGATTGCTCGTCGGCGAAGCTGGCAACGCCGAAGTCGTCGAAACCATTTGCACTCACGTTCATACGTTTAAGAGTTGGTCAGCTGTCGGAGGCAAACCTTAACCTTAGAAGGTACCGGGTACACTTTCATTTTTATTCGCACGAATCCGTTTCGCTGTAATTTACCACGCAATTCTATTCACGGGACCTCGTTAGCCTCACTCGTCGGCGCGCAGCATGCACGCGCTTCTGCGCGCGCGGAACGCCGGGACCGCCTCCCCGGTCGCCTTCCGCGTCGCGTGCGAGCGCAAGCGTTCGATGGCACAGCTGACCCTCGACGATGGCTTCATCAATCGCGACGGCGACGACGCCGGGCCGACGTGTTTCGACCTCGATTCGGTTGAGAAGCGGTACCTCTTGGTCGGTGTCATCGACGGTGGTGCGCGCGTGTACGACACGGAACGCTTCGATGGGGGCGACGGAACAAAGAAGTATGAATTAGTGTGCGTCGTCGAGGGCGCCGGGGCGCGAACGACCACGAGACGGGAAGAAAGAGATGCGGGTGGAAGCGACGGCGTCACGACTTCGGCGTATGGAGACGCCTTCGTGAGCGAGACGCGAGGGCACAAATACGCGACGTCGTGCGTGCGGTGGTTTCCGAACGATACGGGGATGTTTTTCACCGGATCGTACGATGGGGCGGTGAAGTGTTGGGATGCAAACTGTTTGGTGGTGGCGAGCGAGACGACTTCAGAAAAGAAGTGTCGAGCCGTGGCGTTGAGCTCGAGAGCGACGACACACTCGTTGGTGGCGATTGGATCGGACGATGCGGTGGTGAAGCTCTGGGATCCGGCGTCGAACGTCATCGCGCATACGTTATCGGGACACCGTGGAAGCGTGCATGCGATCGAGTGGTTGATGTCGAGCGAGTATGCGTTGGCGACGGGCGGCGCCGAAGGAGACGTGAGGATCTGGGATATTCGACGCGCGGGGTCGTACATGATTTTCGATCGGCACAACACGCAGCCTACGGCGTACGTGGACGCTATTAAAGATGCTATGTATGCGGGGACGAGCGGGACGAGTGGAATCATCGAGGCTGGGCCAAAGCCGGCGTCGAGGAAGAACGCCGACGCCGTTCCGGATCATTTGCGTACCGACGCAGTAAGAAGATGCTCGTCGTCGGGCTGGCGTAGGAACAGTGACGGCGGTACCGGTGGCGGCGGGTTGAAACGATCGCGTGAGGGCGGTTGGGGTGGCTGGGGCGTCGGTTTCCGCGGACCGAAACGATCGCCGAGAGACGGCGAAGGCGCGAGCTCGTCGAAGCTCTTTCCTTCGCGAGATGGTTATTCATCCGTTGCTGCCCCAGCGCACGACGGACAAGTGAGCGGACTCAAGGTGACACCGTGCGGAATGTTCATCATATCCACCGGGGCGGATGGACGCGTCAGGAGGTGGGATTTATCTAGTGGATTGAACACGTACACACCGTACGAAGAAGCGCAAGGCGCAATCAACACGGCGTCCGCATGTCAAATAGCCATCACGGGCGATGGCGAGCGTCTCTTCGTGCCTTGTCTCGGAGGAGAAGTGCGCGTTTTTCGCACGCACACCGGTCAACAAGAAGACAGATTACGTGGCCACATGGATGACGCTCTGGCGTGCGCGTATAAGGACGCCGACGCGGCGCTTCTCACCGTTGGCAAGGACCAGAACCTTTTGGTCTGGCAATCCTCCGAAGGGCGCGGCGAGGAGCGCGAGATCCCAGGTGACGCGTGGAGCGATGACGACGA
>Ga0181574_10005551_pt1 | contig 10791 bp, 9 predicted proteins | sample 101ome_24_FD_145600 | JGI IMG/M metagenome (GOLD analysis project Ga0181574, IMG submission 145600) | Coastal salt marsh microbial communities from the Groves Creek Marsh, Skidaway Island, Georgia - 101410AT metaG (spades assembly) | ecosystem: Environmental > Aquatic > Marine > Intertidal zone... | reverse complement strand
CATCGCAATGTGATTTTTCGCGGCACCGACGTGATTCCGCATGCAATTTCCTCACAGGATGTAAAAAATCAAAGAGAACTTTTTGCCAGGCTGGAGGCTGACTGCCAGGAACCCTGTGAGGTACTGACAATTCCCCACAATACTAACTACTCCTGGGGGCTGACCTTCTCACGCACTGATGAAGACGGCGAAGACTATACCCTCGTCGATTTGGAACGCCGCGCAAAGATAGATCGATTGTTTGAAATCACGCAACAAAAAGGTAACTCGGAGTGCCAGTTTGGTGTCGGACTCAGCGATGAGGATTGTAACTTCGGCAAGATCTTTCCCGCTTGCGAAGAAAGCCAGGAAACCAAATGCGACAAACCGGCATCCATGTACCGGGACGTAATGGCTGACGGGTTGCGGCAGGAAGACACCACGGGCATTAACCCCAACAAGATGGGAATTATCGGCTCTACCGATACCCACGAATCGGACCCTGGCAATACGCGACCAGACTACCCGACCCGCTTCGCCCCCGCCGCTGAGTGGGGCTTCATGACAGATCGGCTCCTGGAAATGGAGCACATCGTCGCAGGGCCAATCAGGAACTTTAACCTGGGCGGATTAGCGGGCGTCTGGGCCGAATCAAACACCCGCGAGGACATCTTTGACGCACTTCATCGCCGGGAAACATTCGGGACTACCGGTTCCCGACTCAAGATACGCTTCTTTGCGGGCGACTTTCCAGAGGGCTTTCCGCAAGGCATCACGGAAGGCGACGATCCCATGACTTTCGCCTACGCAATGGGTGTCCCGATGGGGAGTGATCTGCCAACTTCAAAGCCACCGACATTCTGGGTCTGGGCAGCGCAAGACCCGAACGAAACCAGCCTGGATCGTGTTCAGATGATCAAAATCTGGATCGAGAGTGGCGAAGCAAAACAAAAAGTCCGGGATGTTGCCTGTTCCGGAGGAAGAACACCCGGTTCAGACGGAAGATGTCCAAAAACCAGCGCCTCTGTGGATACGACGACCTGTGAAGTTAACGATACCGCCGGCGCTGCCGACCTGCAGACATTGTTCACGGACCCAGACTTCAATCCCGCGCAATCCGCTCTTTACTATGTAAAGGTTTTTGAGAATCCCGTTTGTCGTTGGACCACCAGGTTAGCGAACGATGCCGGAACGGAGCCGCCAAAAGATCTTGACGCAGCGGTTCAGCATCGTGGATGGTCATCACCTATCTGGGTTAACTGAGCCCGCCCTGCATCCAATTCTGAGATTAGTGGGACGATGAACGAAAGCAACGGAGATACAGCAAAAGTGGATGCGGCCGCAGCAAGAATGCCTGTGAGAATCATGGATTTCGAGATTGATCCGCAACTCGTCAGGGATGCGCTGCCTGAAGTATTTCCTGCTTACGGGATATCGATGACACTGCCTTATCTCGAGCCTTACCTGGTTCGTACAATGCGAGCAGCACTTGAGCATTGCACCGACCCGGTTGTCGCTCAGGAAGTCAGGCAGTTTATAGGCCAGGAGGCTCAACACTATCGTCAACACGCAGTTCTCAACGACATCATCAGATCGATCAGCCCGGAGCTTGAAGGTCTGAGTGAAATTGAAGATCAACTGGAAGCTGATTACCAGAGATTCACTCAAACCAAGTCACTGAAATTCAACCTCGCCTACGCCGAAGGCTTCGAAGCCGCAACATTCGCAGGCGGCAGGGCAAATTTCCGCAACAAGGTATTCGATCGATTAGAGACGATACAAAATACGGATCTGCTGAGACTCTTCATCTGGCACGCCCTGGAAGAAGTGGAACACAGCACGGTCACCTTCAACATCTACGATCATCTTTATGGTGACTATCTGTATCGTCTCGTTGCAGGAACGTACGGCCAATATCACTTTTTTAAATATGTCTTTCTGTTCTCAAAATTTATCGCGCAAAACGCGCCCCAGGCACTGGAACAAGGACGCGCACTCTGGCCGACCAAAAACCTGATTGGAGACTGGAAAGAACAACTTTCCTTACTAGGGCAGATTTCGAGAGTGTATTTACCGGGATACAATCCGGCGAAGATGGCGATACCGGACAATGTGGCGCAGTATTCAAAAACCTATGTAGAGCAGGCACTGGAGATTCGCCCCATGCCTGCTCGCTGACAAAGTCTACTGCACTCGGCCAGTCGATCGAATCAAGTCAATGATGACACTTGCGACCTGGTCTGGTGCATTCTCCTGCACAAAATGCCCCCCACCCTTGATGGTGGTGTGCGGCAGCCCCCTGGTGCCGGGCACACGATTCAGAAACTCCTGCTCCGCACCAGCACTGACCGGGTCGTCGTCCGCAAACGCACAAAGAAAGGGTTTCTCGAACTTCTCGAAGAATTCCCAAGCCCTGCCCTGTTGCTGCAAGGAGGGCGAAGTGGGCAGTGACGGCACCTGGCTTGGCATCGCCCGCGGCCCCATCTTGTAGCTGGGATCGGGAAACGGCGCGTCATAGGCACTGGCGAGTGATGTCGGGAAGGGTGAGTGCACGCCGAGACTGTGCAGAAAAAACTTCAAGGCGCTGGCCAGGTTCGATCGCCGCTCAATGGTCATGGACATCATGAAGCCGATAGGCATATCTTCATTGTCCCAGCAGAACTTCTGCCAATAAGCGAATTGAGTCGCGAAATGAGCGCTGTCTCCCATCGCGCTTAGCGCCTTCTGCATGGACATCAGGCTGGGTGTCGGCGCGTTGGCTCGGAAATCCTCCACCTCTTTGACAATCTCATCAGGCACATCCGGGTTATAAGGCAGGCCAGTATTGGCGATGACAACATGATCGAACCTGTCATCGTGATTAACGATTAGGCGTAACCCGATCAACCCGCCCCAGTCCTGACCGAAGAATGTGATGCCTCTAAAGTCGTTCGCTTCAAGCCAGGCGCCCATCCAGGTCACCTGCCTTTCATAACTGTAGTCTTCCCTGGCAGCCGGTTTGTCAGACTTACCGTAACCCACGAGGTCTGGCGCAATCACTCTCAGACCGGCTTCGGTCAGGTAGGGGATCATTTTCCTGTAGAGATAACTCCAGACCGGCTGGCCATGCATACAGAGGACTATCGGACCATCAGCAGGGCCCTCGTCAATGTGATGGATGCGCAGCTCATCACCTTCAGCTGTCTCAATATTGGTGTAGTGAGGCTCGAAGGGATAGTCCTTGAGATTCTCGAAACAGGCATCAGGAGTACGTAGAATTTTCATTGCGGGCCAAATCGTTATAGTGCGTGGCTTCGGTCTGTTGACGTTTTTGCATGCGCCGGCAGTTTACAGACGCGCTTCACCTTAAGCGCGCCGTTTCCGGGATTTTTCCAATTGAACAAGCAATCTTCGGTATAGCGCTTGATGACAAAATGGCATGGCGCATCCCTCTTTTCGATTAATCGTTGCTTTTGCTCAGCCAGTTGTAAAATAGGACGAAAGGACTAAGAATAGGTCTATCGAACTATTGCGGTCAATACCCGCAACTGATTGGAATTGAAGCCTGGCTCGACACCCATAACACCAGCCGTCCCGGGAGTATCCACGAACCACCCATGTACAATCGCCTTACAACGCGCGAGCGGATCCTTGAAATCAGTTTGAGGTTATTTAATGAACAGGGATACTCCGCAACTTCGCTGACCAAAATTGCCAAACAGGCAGGTATCGCCAAGGGTAATCTCACCTATCACTTCGCAACGAAACAGGCGCTTGCTATCGAACTCGAGCAACGGGCTCTCGCTCAGGCAATGGAGAGAAGGAAAGGCGGTTCACCGGGGCTGTCGTTAGTTGATGCCTATGTCGAAACCATCTGGTTCGGACTCAGTGACTGGTGGAGTTATCGATTTCTTTATCGAGATCATGCGCAGTATCAAGACGATGCGGTCCATCAACAGCCGAGTCAGCCAATGAACGCTGATATTCAGAAAATCCATGCCAGCCTGCAAAAGATGACAGCGGAATCCATGCTGCGGACCGGCTACGTGCCGGATCTGCAGGTACTGGCTCGCACGCTGTTCATGGTCACCCGCTTCTGGCTGGACCACCTGCGGGAAACAGAAGGTCATGTCGAATTCTCAGCTGAAGATCAGAGACGGGGGCTGGAACACCACTTCGCCGTCCTGCTACCAAACCTGACCGCAGGGGCCCGTCGGCAGTTTGAAGCTGCACTTGATCGCCTCACCGCTGGCTCGATTTCGAAGACGGGCGAGAAACGACGATGATCCTGAGAATAGTAAAAGGGCTGATCGGCATCGTGGCCGTTCTGGTGGGCAGCTTGCTGTTCTATGCCTTTGCACTGCCAAGGCCACCCGACACAACCGATCCGGCGATATTTCTGCAGGATGGCAGAGCTGTAAACTATTGCGACCTGCCTCTTCTTGACGGCTCAGGAAAATTAGCTGATGAGATTCCAAAAGCGTATACACCCGGGTGCAGCTATACCACCATACCCATGCCTGTATTGGCCGAGTGTACCGAACCACTCGCCGAAGGAGTAATCGACATGAGAGGGCTATGGTTCGGCTTTTCAGGTCGCGTTGGCCATCTCGAACGCATAGAACAGTGCGGAAATCGAGTAGTGGTCACTGCCTTTGGTATCATCCATGACTTTCGAGTTGACGGTACTTTGACGAATGGCGCAAGAGACGTCGGCGCAGTATGCAACAACTTCAACACCGCCATACACTTCGATGATAAAGGCGTCATGGTGTTCAGATTGTTCAACCTCTTCGATACCGTATTTCGTGAAATGCGTGGCGAAGAGATGATCTTCACATTCGTTGATGGTATCGAAACCCGTACACAAAGGCTCTGCCATTACCCGGACGAAAGTTAAGCTAACCAGACAAGGAGCGCATGCCATGTCAGAAACAACGCCCCACCCGAACTTCATCACCCTTGATGAGGCGGCCGCAATGACAACGGGAACCCGGGTGACATTTGTACCTGGTATTCCCGCCATATTTGCCGAAGCGCTCAAGAACATCTGCTATGTAAAAGGCGTGCCGCTAATCAGAGTGCTGCACCCTCGCATAGGCATCGACGAGGCCACAGGTGAAGATTTGCAGGCAAAGCTCTATGAACTCACGGCTCAAACAAGCTTGCCCACCATGCTGCACGATGAAGAGCGGCCCCGAAACGTATGGATAGAACAACTAGCCCTGGTTGAACGAATCGGTGCACCGGGCACCCCGCAACTTATCCCCGACGATGTTGAACAACGGGTCGAATTTTTCGGCCTGTGTGCCATCATCCTCGCAGAGGACGGTCTGGTCTGGAACATGCGAATTCTCACCGACAGTCCGCTGGGGCGAAAGTACGGATACAATGAAGAGGCAAGTGCGGCGGCCCCGCGTAAGATTGCAGAGGTCATCACTCTGCTCGACCAACGCCTCGAGACTCAGGAGTCGCGCGGATCGAAATACCTCGTTGGCGATGGGCTGACTGCGGCCGACATCTACTGGGCCACCCTCAGTATGACCGTGCTGCCACCGCCGCCAGATATCATGCCGCTAACCCGGCAGAACCGGGGCATGATGAAATTCTTTGCAGCGAATTCCAGCGTCCCGGAGATCGCCGGAGCTCTGACAAAGAGAATCGAGAATCACCAGCGGTATGTTCTGACGACGCATTGCGAAACGCCTGCGGTGCTCGGGGGTGATCTGTTGTGAAACTGTTGACTGCAACAAAGTCGAGCTGGTTGATTATTGCTCTGATCTACGCCGCATTTTTCAGCTGGTATACATCGCTCAAGGGGCCCCTGACGCCTGCAGAAATTGAGCACTACATAGCACTGACTGAACAACGAGAGCCGGACGCAACCGCAGAGGACCGGGCCAGACTTCGCGCCTTCATGGAGGCAGATACGGGCGATGATTTTGTCATGATCAACGTTATACACATGTATGACAAACCGCTGCAGATCGATGGGGTCGAGCCAGGTGACACAGCAGACGATGTGCTCGCCAAGTACATGGAATACATGCTACCTGCAATGCTGTCGCGGGCGAGTCACCCTGTGTTTCGAGGACCGGCCGTGTCAACTGCCATGGACATCATGAACGCTGATGGGATGGAGACCTGGAGCGTTGGTGCCGGGGTACGTTACCGCAGTCGTCGGGACCTCCTCGAAATCGCCACCAATCCGGCTTTCGAGGGCAGACATGAATTCAAAGTGGCAGCGATGGCCAAGACCATCGCTTTTCCCGTTGATCCATTCATCTACCTGGGCGATCCCCGATTAGTACTGGCGTTCCTGCTCGGCCTGATTGGCTGCGGTCTAAGTTGGTTTTTCGCTGCCAGGAGGTAAACGTGAGCGTTGGGTTAAGAAGACTGGTCACAGTTGTAGCGTTACTGGCGCTAACTACCAGTCTGATTTATTTGAACCGTTTTACGTTGATGAGCTGGGCAGCTGCTCAGGGCGCCATAGGGTTTGTCGCGACCCTGGCGGAACCAATACTGCCCACCCAGCAGGTTGACTGGCAGGCATCCTCTCCCGCACAGGATTCAGCGACTGCGCGCCCCCCCAATATCATTGTCATCCTGGCCGATGACCTCGGCTGGAATGACATTTCTTTTTACGGCGGCGGCGTTGGCGGTGGCGCCGTACAAACACCGAACATTGATAGTGTTGCTGCTGAAGGTGTGCACTTCAGCAATGGGTACGCGGGCAATGCCACCTGCGCACCCTCCCGCGCGGCACTAATGACAGGGCGTTACCCGACAAGGTATGGCTTTGAGTTCACACCGGCACCGGCGGTCATGATGCGCATGGCAGCGGACTTTGAGTCTCACCGGGAGGAACTACACCCGGGGTTCTTTCTTGAGGACAATTTGGCTGAGTTTCCGCCGATTGAGGAACAGGGGGTACCTGCAGCTGAGATTTTCCTGCCCGAACTCCTGGCCGATCGCGGTTATCACTCCATGATCCTGGGTAAGTGGCATCTTGGCAGTAGCGACGGACACACACCCAATGACCAGGGGTTTGATGAGTTTCTGGGTTTCCTCTCAGGCGCTGCGATGTTCGCTGAATTTGATGACCCCGAGATGGTGAAATCGATTCAGGCATATGATGCCATTGATCAGTTCCTGTGGCCGAACCTGACATTCGCCGTTCGTTACAACAAAGACCAACACTTTGCCCCCGATGAATACATGACTGATTACCTGAGCACTCAGGCTGTGAGGGCAATAGAGGCCAACAAACACAGACCCTTTTTCATGTATCTCTCCTACAACGCACCGCATACACCGCTGCATGCAAAAAAGTCGGACTACGATGCGCTGTCCATGATCGACAATCATACCGAACGAGTCTATGGAGCGATGATTGCCTCTCTTGATCGGGGTATCGGCAGGGTGATGAAGGCCCTGAAAGAAGCGGGCATTGATGATAATACGCTGATTGTTTTCTCGAGTGACAACGGCGGAGCCCATTATGTTGGTCTACCCGACCTGAATGCACCCTACCGGGGGTGGAAGATGACCTTCTTTGAAGGAGGCACCCATGTGCCCTTCTTCATGCGCTGGCCTGACCGCATTGAAGCTGGCAGCGAGTATGAACGACCTGTGACCCACATCGATATCTTCAGCACCGCGGCGGCAGCGGCACACGTCGCCGTACCGGTCGATCGGGAAATCGACGGCGTGGACCTCCTGCCTTATTTGAATGGTACGGTCACTGACGATCCTCATGAGGCGATCTTCTGGCGCACAGGTAACTATCGAACGGTGCGCAGTGGTGATTGGAAACTGCAGCTCAGCGACCCTGATGAAACGGCCTTTCTTTACAATCTCGCGGTTGACCCGACCGAGCAACACAACCTGGCGGCGAGCGAGCCTGAACAACTCGATCGCCTGAGGCGATTAATCAAAGAAGGGATAAGCGACTGGACTGCGCCCATCCGGCCACCACTAGTCACCGGCCCCCAATACCCTGACAAACATTTGGACGAGCCGCTTGATGAAACCGATATACCTGTTTACTGGTACAACTGATCATTCCTTAATGGATCGTAGACTTCAGAGTTATTGCCCTCGAATCTTAATCCGATGAAATTCTAGAAACAGATACACCGATATGCAGAAACTTTTATACCGAACCGCGCACTTCATGATGAGTCTCGTCGTCAAACGACTCAATGTACCCATTCCTTCACTCTCCGAAGGACCTGGCAGTGTGAAAGAACTGCCGGGTGTCATCAGCAACGCCGGCGTAACCAAACCACTGCTGGTCACCGATAGCGGGATTACCAGCATTGGCCTCAGTGATGGCCTCGTCGACGAACTGCAGGCAGCTAATCTGCCGCCAGTCATTTTTGATGGTGTACAACCCAACCCCAGCATCGAGAACATCGAAGCTGGGTTGAAGGTTTATCTCGATGAACACTGTGACGGCATCATCGCGTTCGGTGGCGGCTCAGCCATGGACTGCGCCAAGATGATCGGCGCCCGGGCAACCAACCCCGACAAGTCCGTGTTGGATATGCGCGGCGGCTTCAAGATTAAGCAGCCGCTGCCACCTCTGTTCGCCGTCCCCACCACCGCGGGCACTGGCTCTGAATGCACACTGGCTGCCGTTGTCAGCAACACCGAGCAACGCGAAAAATTCAGCGTGGCCAGCATGGAGATTGTGCCATCCCACGCGGTACTGGACCCGGAGCTCATGCTGGGTCTGCCAGCCCACATTACCGCACATACGGGTATGGACGCCCTCACCCACGCCGTTGAGGCTTACATCGGCAGGCTGGCCACACCCTTTACGGACAGCAACGCTGAACGGGCAGTAAAAATCATTTTTGAGGACCTCGAATCGGTTTATCAAAACGGCAATGACATTGAGAGAAGAAGTAACCTCGCCTTTGCCTCTTATTGTGCCGGACTGGCATTTACCCGGGCCCTTGTCGGTTACGTCCATGCCATCGCACACAACCTCGGAGGTCTTTATGGGGTTCCCCATGGTATGGCTAACGCGATAGTCCTGCCCTACATTCTGGAATTCTCAAGAGAGGAATGCGAAGAAAAGCTGGCTCGCCTTGCTGTTGTCGGTGGTCTTGGCACAGAAGACGAATCCAGCATGCAACTCGCCGATCGGTTCATTGAAAAGGTGAAGGACATGAACCGGAATATGGACGTGCCGACGACCGTGGCAGAGCTCGAAGAGAAAGATATACCTTTGATTGCCAAACGCGCACTGGCCGAAGGCAACCCAGGCTACCCTGTTCCTCGACTGATGAATCAGACAGAGTGCGAGAATCTTTTACGCGAACTGCTATCGGGCTGAAGCAACCATACACGCGGCATCTTCCCGCAAGCTTCCAGCTGTTCTGGTCGTCGCAGTCGGACATGAATGGCTTTCCAAGCCCGTTGTGCCAACCTGAAACTGAGGCTTACGCCACCGCTTTACCATTGACGACAACAGGGTACTGCCGGTCCGGGTTATCCTGAGGCCTGCGGTTTATGGCCTTCTGGTCATCATGAGCCACCATGACAGAATCGGCATGGCTGTACTGAAGAATATAGGACTTTCGCTCCAGATCCGTCGTGTTGGGTCCGGTCCGATGTGGGGTTAGCGAGGAAAACACAACCACATCACCGGCCCGGGCCTCCACGGGCACCGCATTCGTCATTCCTTCAAGACATTGCCAGCCAAGATCAGTGTGCCAGTGTTCGAGGGTACCGATCTGATTCACTCCCGGCATAACCCAGGGACAGCCATTTTCAATGGTCGCATCCACCAGCGGCACCCAGCAGGTCAGGTAGTCCTGAGGCATCACAAAGTTGTAGCCATTGTCCTGGTGCCAGGGAAACTCTTCCGGGCAATTCGGTTTCTTGTAAACGGCCTGGTCCCAATAAAGTCGGCAATCCTGCCCCAGCAGGTCAAGGCATAGACGAACAAACACATCGTGCTTTGAAAACGCTCGTGCGACTTCGCTTTGCATGACCATGTGCAACGCGAACGTCAGCTCATCTGCCCGGGCGATAAAGCGTCGCTTATCTTTGATCGTACGGAGATACCGGTTGTTCTGTTCTTCAAATGGATCAATTGCCTCGATCAGTTGATCCAGTTCTGCCTGTTCGAAGACATTTTCCAGAAGAAAATAACCCGATTCATTCCATGACGCACAATGCTCAGCACTGATAATACGAAAAGGCGGCCCAGCATTGCGCCAGGTGAAAGATTGATTCAACGGGTGTCGTTTTATCTCCATGATCCGCCGGGCAGCTTTACACCGTAGTAGTGACATCAAACGTACTTACTGACACTCTACCTCAATGAACCAGACATTACCCGGGAAGGTAGGCTCACTCGGGGCCGACTCCCCGGCAGGCCTGCTGTCGAGACACGTCACTCCCGCTGGAAAAATCACTGACAATCAGCCCCATGTAAACATCCATGATGCGTAAATTACTGATCGTTCTGATGAGCTTGAGCCTGCTGTTATTTACTGGCTGTCTGCTGGTGCCGTCCACCGAGCTTCCCGCTACTGTTCCGCCTCATGAGTTGGCAGATCGCAACAGCCGGTTTATCGACGTCAGGGGGCTGAACCTGCACTATAAGAAAAGCGGCGGCGGCGAACCAACCTTTCTCCTCCTCCACGGCTTCGGCGCCAGTGTATTCACCTGGCGTGATGTGATGGCTCAGATAGCCATCAGGGGTACCGTCCTCGCTTATGACAGGCCGGCTTTCGGTCTGACCGAGCGACCAATCGAATGGCAGGAATGGAACCCCTACAGCAGCAGCGCGCAGGTGGGCATTGCCCTTGACCT
>Ga0181574_10005540_pt1 | contig 10802 bp, 9 predicted proteins | sample 101ome_24_FD_145600 | JGI IMG/M metagenome (GOLD analysis project Ga0181574, IMG submission 145600) | Coastal salt marsh microbial communities from the Groves Creek Marsh, Skidaway Island, Georgia - 101410AT metaG (spades assembly) | ecosystem: Environmental > Aquatic > Marine > Intertidal zone... | reverse complement strand
CAATGCCACCCAAAATCGAGCCGAGCACGGCGATAATCAGTAAAATGGGCGGCAGCAATGCGCGTAGAAGCGCGGGCAAGGCAACAGCTTCGCCAATATCGGCAGGCGGTGATTTTTCGGGCTGCGTATAGGCGACAAATATCTGATAAGCAATATAGAGGCCGACCAGAACCAGACCGGGCAAAAGCGAACCGGCGAAAAGTTCACCGACCGACACTGTATCGGGCGAGAAAATGCCCTGCTCAAGCTGCGCCTTTTGATATGCATTGGCAATCACATCGCCGAGCAGAACCAGCACAATGCTTGGTGGAATGATTTGCCCCAGCGTTCCGGCCGCGGCAATCGAGCCTGATGCCAGCGCCGGATCATAGCCGCGCTTCAGCATGGTCGGCAGCGATAACAGCCCCATCGTGACCACGGTCGCGCCGACAATGCCGGTCGAAGCGGCCAGTAGCGCGCCGACAATCGATACGGAAATGCCGAGACCGCCGCGCAGCCGCCCGAATAGCAAGCTCATATTTTCCAGCAAGTCTTCAGCAATGCGCGCGCGCTCCAGCATGGTGCCCATAAAGACGAAAAGCGGCACGGCAATCAGCACCTCATTGGTCATAGTGCCGAAAATGCGTTGCGGCAAAGCAAAGAAGAAGCTGGTGTCGAACACATCGGTCCAATGGCCGAGCAGTCCGAATATCAGAGCCACGCCGGCAAGGGTGAAGGCAACGGGGAAACCGGCCATCAAAAACAGGCAGGCGACGGCGAACATGATGAGGTCAAGTGCTTCAGCCATGCTGCGCTCTCATCAATGTGCGGAGGTTTTTCAAAATGCTCGATATGGCTTGCAGGGCAAGCTGAGCAGCGAATAGTAAAATCACCGTTTTCAAAAGGAAAATGCCTTGAATGCCGCTGGTCTCGCGCGAACCTTCGCGCACTGACCAAGACATGGAAACATAATCATAGGAAACATAAGCGATAAGAATGCAGAAGGGCAGAATGAAAAAGGCCGAGCCGAGCAAATTGATAAGCGCTTTGCGTTGCGCTGATGCGCGCGCATAGAAAATATCGACACGCACATGCTCGTCTTGCAGCAGCGTGTCCGCCGCCGCCATCATGAACAAGACGCCGTGCATATAGACAATCGCTTCTTGCATCATGATGGAGCCAATGCCGAAAACATAGCGCAGCACGACCACGCTGAATTGCACCAGCACCATGAGCAGCGCCAGCCATGCAGCACTGCGCCCGATGGCGTGATTGACCGTGTCAATCTGTGCAGCCAGTGATTGCAATTTGTCCATCGCGTTTATGGTTTATACCTGTCGCCGCGCCAGCGTGTAAGGCTCTTCGCTGCGCGCACCCCATGCCATTGAATTGGCCAAAGAGGCTTTGAAGCTCTCAAAAACTTTTGCCGTGAACGGGTCTTTCGCCGCCGCTTCCGCCAATACTTTGTCAGAGGTTTGCTTCAACGCCTGCATGATGTCGGGCGAAAAGCTACGCACTTTGACATTATGTTTTTTCACCAAAGTGTCGAGCGCGGTGGCGTTCTTGTAATTATATTCGCTGGTGGTGGAGGCATTTTCCGCCGCACAGGCATTGCGGATAATTTCTTGTTGGCTTTTGCTCAGAGAGTTCCAGACATCAAGATTGACGCCGGTTGACAGGCCTGCGCCGGGCTCGTGAAAGCCCGGGCAATAATAATAATCCGCCACTTGGTGAAAACCGAAGGCGAGGTCATTCCAAGGGCCGACCCATTCACTAGCATCAATCGCGCCGCTTTTCATTGATGGGAAAATCTCGCCACCGGGCAGGGCAACAGCCGCTGCACCGAGGCGACGCATCACTTCGCCGCCAAGTCCGGGCATGCGAATTTTCAAACCCTTAAAATCATCGAGCGAGGTGATCTCTTTATTGAACCAGCCACCCATTTGCACGCCCGTATTGGCCGATTGAAAGGCGATGACGTTAAACTTGGCTGACAATTCTTCCCATAGCTGACGCCCGCCGCCGAAATCAATCCACGCGTTTAATTCTTGCGCGGTCATGCCGAAGGGCACGGCGGTAAAGAAGTTAAAGGCGGTCGATTTGCCCTGCCAATAATATTCCGCGCCATTATACATATCTGCCGTACCGGTTGAGACGGCGTCGAAGCTTTCAAAAGCGCCGACCAGCTCACCGGCGGCGTAAATTTTAATTTCAATTTGTCCATCGGTCATGGCGCTGACGCGCTTGGCGATATTTTCAGGTGCCGTGCCGAGGCCGGGGAAGTTTTTCGGCCATGTGGTGACCATTTTGAGGCGCCGCTTGCCTTGTGCATAGGCCGGTGCAGAAACCGCAGCGGCGGCTGTGCCGGTGGCCAACCCGCCAATTACGGCGCGGCGATCGATTTTCTTACTCATCAGTCCCTCCCGGGCAACCTATTTCTCGTCGATATAGGGCTGCCAGCCTTCCTCGTCCAAAATTTGCAACGGTTTGAAGCGCTTTTTGTAACTCATTTTGCCGCAATCTTCGATGAGATAACCGAGATAAACATGCGGCAATTTCATCGCCTGCGCGCGCGCGATTTGGTCGAGAATGATATAAGTGCCAAGGCTATTGGCCGCCATATCAGGGTCGAAAAACGAATAAACCAAAGACAGGCCATCGCGCATTTCATCAACCAGCAAACAGGCGAACAGCTTTTTGTCGGCATTGCGATATTCGACCAGATTGGTTTTCACCGAGGTTTCTTCAACCATGGAGATATAATCCAGCACGGTCATTTGCGACATGCCGCCATTTTCATGCCGCGTGTCGAGATATTTGCGCAGCAAGTCATATTGCTCGCGACTGGTATCGGGCGGCAAAATTTCTGAGCTCAGGGTGCTGTTGCGATTGATGATTTTCCGCAAATTGCGCGTCGGGGTGAAATCATCGACAGCGACCCGCACGGAACGACAGGCCGAGCATTTATCGCAAGCCGGACGATAGGCAATGGTCTGGCTGCGGCGAAAACCGGCATGGGTCAGATTATTGTTGATCTCATCGGCGCGCTCACCGGCAATATGGGTGAACAGCTTGCGTTCCATCATGCCTTCAATATACGGACACGGCATCGGGTCCGTTATGAAGAAGGAAGGCAGTCTATGTCCGCTCGATTGATTCATAATCTTTATTCTATAGGCCGAAATACCACGGTGCAAAAAGTGAATAAGTTAACCATAAAATGATTACCAGTGGGATGCCGGCGCGCATGAAATCGCTGAAACGGAAATTACCCGGCGTCATCACCAGCAAATTGGTCTGATAGGCAATCGGCGTAGCAAAGCTGCAGCTGGCGGCAAATATGACGGCCAGCACAAAGGCCATCGGGTCAACATTAAGGGCCGCGGCGAGATTGACCGCCAGAGGCGTGAACAATACGGCGGTCGCATTATTGGACAATAGATTGGTCACAACGGCGCAAAGCAAGAAGAAAGCCGATAGCACAAGCGCCGGATTGCCGGTATCAAACAGGCCAAGGAAATTGCTGCTGACCAACGCCGCGCCGCCGGTCACTTCCATTGATTGCGCCATTGCCAAAGCGGCGGCAACGACTAGAAAAATCCGCAAATCAAAACCACGGCTGGCTTGGCGCACATTGAGCACGCCGCTCGTTACCATGCCGACGGCACCGGCTAAAGCGGCGAGCACTATCGGCACAAAACCGCTTGCAGCGGCCAGAACCGTGGCGGCAAAAATCAGCCTTGCGCGACCGGCTTTTTCAAAGCGCGGCAATTCTCGTGCCGACCATTCCATCAGCAGGGTGTCACGATTGTGTCGCAGCCCTTCAATCGCGCTTTGCTGGCCGATAACCAGCAACACATCACCGGCTTTCAGGCGAATATCGCTCATTTCATGGCGCAACATACGGCTGCGCCGTTGCAAGCCAATAATCAGGCAGTCGGTGGTGTGGGTGAAGCCGGTCTGACCAATGGCGCGTTGCGCCATGCGTGAACCGGGGGCAACAACCAACTCCGCCAGCATCAAATCTTCGCCGCTGTCGCCCTCATTCGGCACAAGCTGCATTAGATGATCGCGCAGCGGATGCTCTTTTTGTGCCAGCGCGTCAGCAATTTCGCGTCGTGTGGCAGCAATAAAGAGTTTGTCGCCGGCGCGCAGCGTGTGGTCATCAAATGGCGGCAGCATGGTTTGACCACCACTCTCAATCATTTGCAGGGTCATACCCGATAAGGCAGGCAGAAAACCGGCAGCTGTCTCTGCACCCACCAGGCTGTCGCCATAGCGCAAGCGCAGCTCGATAATAAATTGGCGGCCACTATCCGTGTCGCTATCATCGGCATCGGCCTCACGGCTCTTCATAATGCGCGGCATAATAAACAGCACATAAACACTGCCGACCGCCATCAGCACAAGGCCGGGCAGGGTTTGTTCAAAGAAGCCGATTTTATGCATGCCAAGCCGCTCAGCCGTATCGGCGACCAGCAAATTGGTCGATGAACCGATAAGGGTCAGCATGCCACCCAATATAGTGATGAAGCTTAAAGCCATCATATAGGGCGAGGCATTGGAGGATGCGCGCCCCGCCATGGCGGCCAGCACCGGAATAATCATCAATACGACAGGTGTGTTATTGAGAAAGGCCGAGGCAATCATGGCGGCAAAAAGAACCGCAAAAATTGCCAATTCGGGACTACGCGCGGCGCGGCGCGAGGCTTGATCGATAAGTTTTTCAAGTGCGCCTGATTGAAACAGGCCCTGCGCCATCACCAAAAGCGCCATAATGGTAATCAGCGCCGGATTGGCAAAACCGGCCAACATGTCGCTGCTGCTGATGAGGAGCGTGCCGTCCGCATCTCTCAACGGCGCAAAAGTAAACAGCAGCATGAAGCTGAGGATGACCAATAGTGAGGTCAATTCCATCGATATGCGCTCTCGAGCATAAGCCAGCATGGCCAAGCCGATGACCGCGAAGCCGATCCACATATGCATATTAAATTCCATAGAGCGGTTATACAGGCAATTGCGCCTAATCCCTAGATTTACTGCGTCGTATGGGGCATAAACAGGCTGCATTAGAGCGGTTTTTGGAGATTTTTATGGCTGGTTCCACAGATTTGCGTCGCGCGTTTGGTCAATTCGGTACGGGTGTGGCCATTATTGCACTGCGAGACAGCCAGAATCGCGCGGTTGGACTGACGGTTAACAGTTTTGCTTCTGTTTCTCTCGAGCCGCCGCTGCTGTCTTGGTGTTTGGCCAATGACTCGCAGCTTTTTGCCGATGTCAGCCAAGCCAGCCGGTTCAGCGTCAATGTTTTGGCAGCAGACCAACTCGCTTTATCCAATCGCATGGCCGGCCCTGCCAGTCATATTTTGCAAGATGATGAATTTCTCGAAGGTGAAAACGGTACGCCGCTGGTGCAAGGCGCATTGGCGCAGTTTGATTGCCATATTCACGACAGGGTGGCGTTGGGCGACCATATTATGCTGATTGGCGGTATTGATGCTGTTCGTCATTGCTCGCAAGGGCGCGCGCCACTGATGTATTTCCGAGGCAATTATGCCGGTATCGAAGTCGGGTCATAAGATGACTGATGTCGCTTTCATCGGTTTGGGCGTAATGGGCTATCCGATGGCCGGTCATCTCACAGCAGCCGGTCATCGCGTCACGGTTTATAATCGCACAGTTGAAAAGGCCGAAAAATGGGTCGCCGAATATGGTGGCAAGCTTGCGGCAACGCCGCGCGAAGCAGCCGTTAATGCCGATTTCATATTCAGCTGCGTCGGTAATGATGATGATTTGCGCGCCGTGATAGAGGGCGATGACGGGGCGCTGGCAGGCATGACTAAAGGCGCCATTCTTATTGATCACACCACCACTTCAGCCAATGTGGCGCGAGAATTGGCAGAAGCCTGCGCCGCGCAAGGCTGCGCCATGCTTGATGCGCCGGTATCGGGCGGCGAGGCCGGTGCGGTTAATGGCGTTTTGACGGTGATGATTGGCGGCGAACAGGCGGTTTATGACAACGCCGCTCCGCTCATCGATTGTTTTGCCCGTGCGCGCCGGCTCATGGGGCCTTCGGGAGCCGGTCAATTGACCAAAATGGTCAATCAAATTTGCATTGGCGGTTTACTGCAAGGGCTGTCCGAAGCCCTGTATTTCGCTGAAAATGCCGATTTGGACGGGCGCGCCGTGATTGACGTGATTTCCAAAGGGGCGGCGCAAAGTTGGCAGATGGAAAACCGCTATGAAACCATGATTGATGATGAGTTTGATTTCGGATTCGCCGTTGATTGGATGGTTAAAGACCTGAAAATATGTCTCGACGAAGCAACACAGAACGGAATTTCTTTGCCCGTTACTGAAATTGTAAAAACCTATTATGAAGAGCTTCAAACCATGAATGGCGGGCGCTGGGACACGTCCAGCCTCATTCGCCGCCTTCGTTTTCTAAAGTAAATAATTTCACTCGAAGAAAATAATTTAAATAGAAGAAAATAAAAAAGAATATACGCATTCTTACCGGCGCTGCCGGGGCGGTTGTTTTTGATGAGACGGAGGTGTCGCTGGGCTCTTCATCTCGACCGATTAAGCTTAGCTTGACGCATGACGGGCGCATCGGCCAATTGGGCTTGAAAGTTGAAAAAAATGCCGGACTGCCGGCGCAATACGGCTTTGCGTGGGAAATGAAATTCTAATCGTTGAGAAGCTTGGCGGCGTCCATTGCGAAATAGGTCAAAATGCCATCGGCACCGGCGCGTTTGAACGACATCAGGCTTTCCAATATCACGCGGCCACGGTCCAGCCAGTCACGCTCAATGGCGCCGGCCAGCATCGCGTATTCACCTGACACTTGATAGGCAAAGGTCGGCACGCCAAAGCGCTGTTTGCAGCGCGTTACAATATCGAGATAGGGCATGCCCGGTTTGACCATCACCATATCCGCGCCTTCTTCAATATCGAGGGCGATTTCCTGCAAGGCTTCATCGCCATTGGCCGGATCCATTTGATAGGTTTTCTTATCGCCCTTCAGCCGGTCGCCCGAGCCGACCGCATCGCGGAACGGGCCGTAAAAAGCGGAGGCATATTTGGCGCTATAGGCCATAATAAGCGTATCGTGATGGCCGGTGCTTTCCAACTCATTGCGAATGGCGGCGATGCGTCCGTCCATCATGTCTGACGGGGCGATAATGTCGCAACCGGCACTGACTTGATTGAGTGACTGACCAACCAGAATTTCAACTGTCTCATCGTTTAAAATAGTGTCGCCGTCCAACAGGCCGTCATGGCCGTGCGCGGTATAAGGGTCGAGCGCGACATCGCATAGAATGCCGATATCCGGAACGGCTTCCTTAATGGCGCGGGTGGCGCGACACACCAGATTGTCGGGATTTAAGGCTTCTTGCCCGTCATCAGAGCGCGCTGCATCGGGCGTGTTGGGGAATAGGGCAATCACCGGAATGCCAAGCGCGGCAGCCTCTTTGGCGGCTTTCACGGCAAGGTCAATGCTCAAGCGTTCAACCCCCGGCATGCTGGCTACAGGCTCTTTATTATTCTCGCCTTCAATAATGAATGTCGGCCAAATCAAATCATTGACCGACAGCATGTTTTCGGCAACCAAGCGGCGCGACCAGTCGGCTTGACGCAAACGGCGCATACGCGTTGCAGGAAATGCTCTTTTCACCATCGTTCCGATGTCCCTTAAAAATCTGTCTTTTACATAGCCCGAGAGTGGCATATGGGCAATCTTTCCATTATCTTGCCAAATTGACGAAGCGCGGCGTTAAGCCATTGGGAGAGTTTCATGCTTAGTGAAGAGCAATCGGCCATTCAGGATATGGCTCGTAATTTTGCCACCGAGAAACTGGCACCGCATGCCAAGCAATGGGATGAGGACAAACACTTTCCGGTCGATACGCTCAAAGAAATGGCCGGTCTCGGTTTCGCAGGCATTTATTTGCAGGAAGAACATGGTGGTTCGGGCCTGTCGCGCTTTGATGCGGCGCTGATATTTGAAGCCTTGTCGGGCGGCTGCACATCAACCGCCGCCTATATGACCATTCACAATATGGCAAGCTGGATGATTGACAGTTTCGGCAATGCCGAACAGCGCGCCAAATATTTGCCGCGCCTCACCTCAATGGAATGGATTGCCAGCTATTGCCTTACCGAGCCGGATTCCGGTTCTGACGCCGGCGCCATGCGCAGCCGTGCCGTGCGCGATGGCGACCATTATGTGTTGAACGGCTCAAAGGCTTTTATTTCCGGCAGCGGCGTCTCCGATATTTATGTCGCTATGGTGCGCACCGGTGATGAAGGGGCAAAGGGCGTTAGCTGCTTCATTATTGAAAAAGGCATGCCGGGTCTGTCTTTCGGTGCCAATGAAAAGAAAATGGGTTGGAACAATCAGCCGACGGCACAGGTGATTTTTGAAGATTGCCGCGTGCCGGTTGAAAACCGCATTGGCGAAGAAGGCGAGGGCTTTAAATTCGCCATGATGGGGCTGGATGGTGGCCGCCTGAACATTGCCGCCTGTTCGCTGGGCACGGCGCAACGTGCCTTCGATATGGCGCTGGAATATGCCAAAACCCGCGAGCAGTTCGGGCAATCCATCGCTGAGTTTCAAGCCATTCAGTTTAAACTGGCCGATATGGCGACCGATTTGGAAGCGGCGCGGTTGATGCTCTATGAGGCAGCCAAGACGCTGGATGAAGGCAAGGCTGAAAAGACCCGTAAATCGGCAATGGCAAAACGCTTTGTCACCGATACTTGTTTCAATGTTGCCAATGAGGCGCTGCAAATTCATGGCGGTTATGGCTATTTGCAGGATTATGAAATCGAGCGCATGGTGCGCGATCTTCGGGTGCATCAAATTCTCGAAGGCACGAATGAAATCATGCGGATGATTATTGCGCGGGATTTGCTGAAATAATGACGCAAGAAGTGCTGTTCGAAATTGTCGGCAAAAGCGGTGTCATCACGCTTAATCGCCCCGAGGCTTTGAATGCGCTGACCCTCAATATGGTGCGGCTGATGAAGCCCGTGCTGGCTGAGTGGGCGGAGCATGAAGCGGTCGAACACATTGTCATTGAGGGGGCGGGTGAAAAAGGGTTTTGCGCCGGAGGCGATATTCGTGCCTTGCATGATTGGGGCAAATCCGGCGCGCCCGAAGCTGTTGGCTTTTACCGCGAGGAGTATCAGCTTAACCGCATCATCAAGACCTATCCGAAACCCTATATTGCGCTGATTGACGGCATCACAATGGGCGGCGGTGTCGGCGTGTCGGTGCATGGGTCGCATCGTGTGGCGACCGAGCGCACCATGTTTGCCATGCCTGAAACCGGCATTGGCCTATTGCCCGATGTCGGCGGCACATATTTTCTGCCGCGCTTGCCGGGTGAAACCGGCGCATGGCTGGTTTTGACCGGTGCGCGCTTGCGTGGGGCTGATGCGCTGGCAGCGCAAGTGGCGACGCATTACACGCCGTCCGAGAATATCGATAAATTGAAAGCGGCGCTGGCCGAAGGTGGTGATGTCGATGCAATTTTGGCGGCGCATCATCAACAAACTGAGGGCGCAAGCTTGCCGCAGCAACAAGCCGATATTGATAGGCTGTTTGTCGGCCAAAATGTCGACGATATTCACGCCGCTTTGCTGGCCGATGGCGGTGACTGGGCCAAGCAACAGGCCGAAGCTTTGGCCAGCAAGTCACCGACCAGCGCGGCAGTGGCCTTGCGGCAAATGCGTGACGGCATTCACGCTGATTTTGACGAGTGTATGCGCATTGAAATGCGCGCCGTCACCCGCATCATGGCGCAGGCAGATTTTTACGAAGGCGTGCGCGCGACGATTATTGAAAAAGACGGCGCTCCGCATTGGACGCCGCAGCAAGATATTGATGCCATATTCGCCTCGCTTGGCGATAATGAGCTGAGTTTCGAGGGGGAACGCAATGAGTAAAACAGCATTTATCGGGCTCGGCAATATGGGTTTGCCAATGGCGAAAAATCTGGTCGCGGCCGGTCATGATGTCACCGGCTTTGATTTGTCAGACGACGCCAAAGCGGGTTTGCAAGAATGCGGCGGCAAGGTCGCGGACACAATCGCAGCTGCGGTTGCCGATGCCGACATTATCGTTTCCATGTTGCCTGCGGGAAAACACGTCACCGCCGTTTACACTGAAAGCGATGGCGTGATTGCCAATGCGCCGTCCGGCGCTTTGCTGATAGACAGTTCGACCATTGACGTGGATACGGCGCGCGCCGTTTCCGCCAAAGCCGAGGCGGCAGGTTTTGCCATGGTCGATGCGCCGGTCTCAGGCGGGGTCGGCGGTGCAGCGGCGGGCACACTGACCTTCATGGTCGGCGGCACGGATGACGCTTATCAAGCCGCCAAACCGATCTTGGATATTATGGGGCAAAATATTTTCCATGCCGGTGGCAGCGGTAATGGGCAAGTCGCCAAGATTTGCAATAATATGCTGCTCGGCATTTCAATGATTGGCACGGCGGAGGCCTTTATGCTGGGGGAAAAGCTGGGCCTTGATGCGGAAACCTTTTTCGATATTTCGTCAACCGCTTCCGGCCAGTGCTGGAGCATGACCAGCTATTGCCCGGCGCCCGGGCCGGTGCCGAGCAGTCCGGCCAATAATGATTATCAAGCTGGTTTCACCGCCGCCATGATGTTGAAGGATTTAATGCTGGCGCAAGAAGCCTCAAACAGTGCCGATGCGTCCACGCCCATGGGCCAGCGCGCGGCTGAGCTTTACACACAAATGGCCGAAGCGGGTCATGACGGCCTCGACTTTTCGGGCATTATGAAAATGCTCA